>OUNM010160174.1_pt1 | contig 10830 bp, 7 predicted proteins | sample 1769961 | NCBI WGS metagenome assembly OUNM01 (sample SAMEA3914820, study PRJEB12502) | metagenome | biome: forest; material: soil | place: USA | collected 2012-03-12 | depth 0.3 m
CCGCTTCAGCGGCCAGGAACTCAACGGCTACGTCCTGGAGCGCATGGAATCCTCGGAAGCCGGACATGCCCTGACTCCACTTCTCAAGGTGGTCTCGGCCGTTCCGGTACTGACTCCGGCGTTGCTGGAGCTCGCCTCCAGCGTCGCGGCCCGCTATGCCGGGACGCTCAGCGACGTCCTCCGCACCGCCATTCCGCCCCGCGTGGCGCGGCTGGAAAAGCAGTTTCTCTCCGGAGATTCGCTGCTGGATGGGCCAGAGGAGCGCAGCGAGGCTCCCGAGGTCTCCACTTCGCAAGCCCACGCCGCCTGGGCTTCCTATGCCAACGGAGCGCCGTACTTGCAACACCTGGCCGGGGGTGGCTCACCCCGTGCCGTCTTGACTGCGATACAGGGTTTTGGAGCGGCCGGCTGGCCCGGGCTTGTGGCGTCCGCGGTGGCGGCAGTCCGCTCCTCAGGGCGGGGCGCCGTCGTCGTCGTGCCCGACTACCGTGATCTCGACCGTATGGAAGCGGCCCTGCTCGCTGTCCTGCCGTCGGGCGACGTCGCGCGGTTGACGGCCGACGACGGCCCGACCCCGCGGTACCGAAGCTACCTCCGGCTCCTCAGCGGCGCCGCAAAGGTGGCCGTCGGCACACGCTCCGCAGCTTACGCTCCCGTCCAGGACCTGGGACTGGTGGTGTGCTGGGACGATGGCGACGACCTCCACATTGACCAGCGCGCCCCCTACGCCCACACCCGGGAAGTCCTGCTCTTGCGTTCGGAACAGGAATCAGCGGCGTGCCTCATGGCTGCGCATAGCCGGAGCACCGAACTTCAGCGGCTAGTCGAGGGCGGCTGGGCCGTGCCAGTGGAAGCCCCCCGGCCGGTGGTCCGCGCCAGCACGCCCCGGGTGCTGAATACAGCCGACAGCTTCGAGCAGGAACGCGACCCCCTGGCAAAGATTGCACGCTTGCCCGGCGCCGCTTGGCGCGCGGCCAAAGAGGGACTGGAGCGCGGACCTGTCCTGGTGCAGGTGGCCCGGGCCGGCTACGCCCCGTCCCTTGTCTGCGAGGATTGCCGCGAAACCGCCAGGTGCAACAACTGCCAGGGACCGCTCGCAATCGCAGGCCAATCGGCTATGCCGCAGTGCCGTTGGTGCTCCACTCCCGCCCCGGAATGGCGTTGCCGCCATTGCGGCGGAGGCCGGCTTCGCAGGGGGGCCGCCGGAGTGCTGCGGACCGCGGAAGAACTAGGCCGGGCTTTTCCAGGCAAAGCCGTCGTGACATCTTCGGGGGACCAGGTCAAGGCCACGGTATCCGATGCCCGCGCACTGGTGGTGGCAACCGTGGGTGCGGAGCCAATCGCAAGCGGTGGCTACGCGGCGGCGCTCCTCCTGGACGGAAATTCGCTCCTGCGCAGGGAAAACCTGCGTGCCGGTGAGGACACCGTACGGCGTTGGTTCAATGCGGCAGCCCTCGTGCGGCCCGCGAACGAAGGCGGCCTCGTCGTCATCACCGCCGACGACACCACCGCGACGGGCGCCCTGTTGCGCTGGGACGCTGCGGGATACGCCTCCCGCGAACTGGCACTGCGGCAGGAACTCCAGTTGCCGCCCGCAGTGCGGATTGCGTCAGTGACGGGCAAGCGCGCCGACGTCGTGCACTTCACCGAAAGCCTGGCCGAAAGCATCCAGCTCCGCACCGCGGGCCCCGCTCCGGTCTCCCTCACGCTCTCTGCGCAGCGTGCGGTAGAACAGGAACGCGATCCGGACGTCCGGACGCTGATCTTCATCCCCTATGCACAAGCAGCCGTTGCCACCCGTTCCATGCGGGCCGTCAAAGCCGCCAGTGCGGCGAAGCGGAGCTCGGGACCCGTGCAACTGCGGCTCGACGGCGTCGACGTCCTCTAGCGCCGCTTGCGGCTGCGCATCGCAACGATCTCTTCGGCCACAGCCAGCAGTTGGCGGGCCGATTCGTCCCAATTGAAATCAGCCGCGCGTTCCACGGAGCGGCGTGAGCGCGCCTGCCACAATTCCGCATCTTCAAGGGCCTTGACGGCCGCGGCGAATTCGCCCGGCGAATCGGCGTGCACATAGCTCACGGCGTCCCCGCCGACCTCACGGAAAATGGGAGTGTCACTGGCGATCACTGGAGTGCCAAGTGCCATCGCCTCGACCAGGGGCAGCCCATAACCTTCCGCTTTGGACAGGCTGACGAGGGCGGTGGCCCGGAGCAGGAGGGAATCATATTCGGCATCCGTGACGCCGTTGTGGAACTCGACCTTCGCGCCCGGCGGCACCAGAGGCTCCAGCTCGGCGCGGCGCTCGGGGGTGATCCGGCTGAGCAGGTGCAGGGTGAATCCGGGCAATTCGGCCATTCCCTGGATCATGGTTTCCACATTTTTGTAGGGCATGAACGAGCCCATGTAGAGCAGGGACTTCTCGGCGCCGGCTGCCGGATCCCGCGGCGTCTGGCCCGGCTGAGGTGCGTTGCCCACGATCCGGACCGGACGGCGGGTCAACGTGAACTTCGCCATGAGCGACTCGGTGGTGTGGCTGATGGTGGCGACGATGTCGGCCCGGTTGAGAAGCAATCGCTGCGGCCAGTAGGCCTTGTGGTAGAGCCGCCAGAGCAACCGGACCGGTGCGGGAAGGAATCCCGGAGGGGCCGGGTGCTCATAGTAGATGAGGTCGTGCAGGGTCAGGACAAGTCCGTACTTGCGGCCCCAGGTGCCCATGGTCTGCATCGGGCAAACCACAACGTCGGCACTGAGCTTATTGACTTCGCGGGCCACGAACAGTTCGCGGGGGGACAGGGGGCTGCTGATGTGAACGTAGGGGACATCCGGGAGGAGCGCCAACTGGCGCTTGTCGCTGATGAGCATGGTGACATCCGCGATCTTGGACGTCGCCGCTATGAGGCTCGATCCGTAGCGGCTGATCCCGTCATGATGGTCCGTGCGGGTGAAGCGGGCATCTATGACGATTTTCACGCGGGGTGTTCCTCCAGAAAGCTGCGGATGGCGGCGGCGGCCGGCGCCGGTGTCTCGTAGTGGATCAAATGCCCGACGCCGGGAATCACTTCCAGCGCGCCGTCCGGGAGCATCTCCAACAGCTTGTGCTGGTCCCGGAGCAAAGCGATCTCGTCTTTCTCGCCGGCCACCAACAACACGGGAAGGTCTAGCTGCGCGGCCACCTCGGCCACATGGCTGGACACCGAAGCCCGGAACGACTCGAGGAGGCTCGCGCGGTCGGCGAACGCGGAGAAGTACGCATCGTGCTGGCCGTGGACAAAGGCCCGGAGTTCCCTGTCCCGGGTCTTGGCCATCGCGGCGCTCATGACGCGGACAATGAGGCGGCTGCGCAAGACGGCGAGTCCCAGCCGGCGCGGGAGCTTGGCCGAAACCTGGTAGTACAGCACTGCCAGCTTGGTCATGAGCCCTTTGGGGCCCTCAAGCGCGGGAGCGGCGATGGGATTGACCAGGATCAGCGGACGGACGGCCCCCGGGTTCGCGGCGGCGAAGTGGCTGGCGACAATGGATCCGAAGGAGTGCCCCAAGAGAACCGTGTCAGGTCCGAGGCCCAGCGCCGCCATGAAACCGGTGATGAACTTCCCGTACCGATCCACGGTGTGGGGGTCTCCGGCGAAAGGCTCCGAGCTGCCAAAACCGGGAAGGTCGGGCATGATGACCCGCATTTCCGGCAGGTGGTCTACGACGCGGAGCAGGCCGTGGTGGTCGCCGCGGAAACCGTGGATGACCAGTATGGTCCGGGTATCCGCGGTCACGGTGACCGGCTCGTAGCACCAATATGCGACGTTGCTGCCGTCGAGGTCGATGTCCGAGGCACTCGTCCGGGCGGCCAAAGCCTTGCTGAAGAACTCCCGTGGGGAGGCTGGTGCGGGCTCGGGGGAGTGGTTGGTGTCCACTTGTTCCATTCGGCAGGTCCTAGTTGACGTTGTCCGGGTGTGACCCGGTGCGGTGGTGGCGTTCGAGGGCGGCCAGGCCATCCATGTCGTCGGCATCCAGCTCGAAGCCGAAGACCTTGAAGTTCTCCTGGATGCGTGCCGCGGTGCTCGCTTTCGGGATGACGATATTTCCCAGCTGGAGGTGCCAGCGGATGATGATTTGGGCAGGTGTCTTTCCGTATTTGTCGGCGAGCGCCCGGACTGCCGGATCCTGGAGGACCTGGCCGCGGCCCAAAGGGCTCCACGCCTCGGTTCGGATGTGCAACTGCTCGTGGAGCGTCCGGAGCCGGGTCTGCTGCAACCATGGGTGCAGTTCAATCTGGTTCACCGCCGGAACCACTTCGGCTTTTTGCATGAGCGCTTCGAGATGGGCCGGCTGGAAGTTGGAGACTCCGATCGCGCGCACCCGGCCTTCGCGGTACAGGGTTTCCATTGCCCGGTAGCTTTCCTGGAACAGTCCGCGTTCCGCGCAGGGCCAATGGATCAGGTACAGGTCGACGTAGTCGAGGCCAAGATTGGCCATGGAGGCATCGAAGGCGCGGAGCGTGGAGTCGTAGCCTTGGTCGTCGTTCCAGAGCTTGGTGGTGACAAAGACGTCTTCGCGGGAGAGACCGTGGGTGCCCTCCCCGGAGCCTCCCGTGTTGCTGTCCACGCCGGGCGGGGGTATGACCGCACTGCCGATGCCGCGGCCGACCCCGGTCTCATTGCCGTACATCGCGGCTGTGTCGAAGTGCCTGTAGCCGGCGCCCAGCGCAGTGGCGACCAAAGAGGTGGCGTCCGCCGGCGGCACCTTGTAAAGCCCGAACCCCAACTGGTCAATCAAGACACCGTTGTTCAGACTGAGCCTAGGCGAGGGTTTCATAGCCAAGACTCTACCTACCTCGATGCCGGGAATGTTTCAGGGACCCTCCAATTATTCAGGAAGGGCTGCCGAAACTGACCAGGCGCTTCGCCGTTGCCTCGTCCAGGATCAGGTCCGTTGCCAGCCTCGCTTCGAGTGCTCCGCGAAGTCCGTTGATCTTGGATGCACCCGAGACGACGCAGATGCGGCGGCGGACCTGCCGGAGTTGCTCGTGGCTTGGGCCGGTGGACCGCTCGTTGAGGGTGATGCCGTCGGAAGAGCCGTCGGCGCGGAAGAAGACGGTGGCAACATCGCCCACGACGTCCGAGCTGGCAAGCAGATTCAGGTCCGTTTCATCGAGGTAGCCGCCTGCGTACACGTGGCTCGGGTAGTCCGAATGCACCGAGCCGACACCGAAGATGGCGATGCTCATCCTGGCTTGGAGATCGAGCACGCGCTGGACGCTGCGCTCATTCCACATAGCGGTCTTCGTCGAGGCATGGTCGAAAAAGGCGGGCACGGGGAACTGTTCCACCCGCGCACCATAGGCGATGCCGAAACGGCGCATGATGTCGCTCGCGTAGGTGATGCCGGTGGTCTGCATGTTGCCGGCGCCGTTGAGCTGCACGATGGTGCTGCCGTGCGTGATCTTGCGGGTCAGGTGCCTGCTGACCGCACTGATGGTCGCACCCCAGGCCACTCCGATGATGGCGTTGGAATCGACCAGGGGCCCAATGGTCCGTGCGGCCTGCGTCGCCACCCGGTCAAGGGTTTCCGCCTCGTTCAAGGTGTCCAGGACGGGCACCACATGGACATCGACGCCGTAGTGGTTGCGGATCATGCGCTCCAGTTCGGGAGCGGAATCCAGTGGACTGCGGATCTGGATCTGGACCAGTCCCGACTCGCGGGCCGAGGACAGCAAGCGGGAGACCGTTGAACGCGAGGTCCGAAGTTCGCGGGCAATGGCGTCCATCGTGAGGTCCTGGAGGTAGTACATCTGCGCTGCCCGGAGGGCTTCTGAATGTCGTGATCGTGGCATCTCAATTCCGTTCTGCACGTTTGTGCAAGTAGCTTGATTTCATTTTCCATTCCTTCGAAGAATAGTTGTGCAAGGTGCGACGTCAAGTGATGCAGCGCACACACCAAAGCCCAAGGGAGCAGTTTTGGGATACACCAGCAATTCCGGTTCCGCAGCAGGATCACCACGTCGGACCTCGGTTTCGGCACTTCGCGAACGGCCGCAAGCCCAGGTGCTGATCATCGGAGGCGGCATCAACGGCGTTGGAACCTTCCGCGATTTGGCACTCCAAGGCGTGGACGTCGCCCTCGTGGAACGCGGTGACTACTGCCAGGGCGCCAGCGGAGCCTCCTCCCACATGATCCACGGCGGCATCCGCTACCTCGAGAACGGGGAATTCCGCCTCGTTCAGGAATCGGTGGTCGAGCGCAACCGGCTTTTGAAGATCGCGCCCCATTACGTCAAGCCCCTGCAGACGACCATCCCCATCTTCAGCACCTTCTCCGGCATACTTTCGGCCCCCACACGCTTCCTCACGCACAAGCAAGGGAAACCGAAAGAACGCGGCGCCTTCCTCATCAAGCTCGGACTGAGCATGTACGACTTCTTCTCCCGCGACGGCGGCAGCGTCCCCCGCCATCAGTTCAGTGGCAGGGAGAAGGCCTTGGCTGAGTTGCCGCGGTTGCACCCCGGCATCAAATACGCGGCGACCTACTTTGACGCGTCCGTGCACAATCCTGAGCGACTGACGCTCGATGTTCTGCAGGACGGCGAAAAGGCGGGCACCGGGAGCGGCTTGCCGGGCGGCAGCGCCCGAGCCAGCAACTACGTTTCCCTTCTCTCGACTGACCCCGCCGCAGAATCAGCCGGCCCAGCGGGCGCTGTTTTGCTCCGCGATGAACTCACGGGCGAGGAATTCAGCTTCCAGGCGGACGTGATCGTCAACACCACCGGTGCGTGGGTGGACCTCACCAACGCCGCAATGGGTGCCGCGAGCCGCTTCATGGGCGGAACCAAGGGCTCGCACATTGTCCTGGACCACCCGGAATTGCTCGCAGCCTGCGGCGGGCGCGAAATCTTCTTCGAACACACGGACGGGCGGATCGTCCTGATCTACCCGATGGGTGACCGTGTCCTGGTCGGCACCACCGACGTCGAAGCCGACATGGCCCAGGACGCCGTGTGCACTGAAGCCGAGATTGACTACTTCTTCGACCTCGTCGGCCATGTTTTCCCCTCCATCACGGTCGAGCGCAGCCATATCGTCTACAGCTTCGCCGGCGTCCGGCCGCTTCCGCGCCACGATGACACCCAGCCGGGTTTCGTATCGCGCGACTACCGGATCGAGCGAAGCGAGCGGAGAGATTCCGGTGCTTCGGCCGCCGGTGACTTGACCGCCGCGGGCGGGAAGGCCGCCGTCGTACTGTCATTGATCGGCGGAAAGTGGACCACTTTCCGGGCCCTCGCCGAACACCTGAGCAACGATGTCCTCCGGGAGCTGGGCATGGAGCGGAAGACCTCGACGGCGAAGCTCGCCATCGGAGGCGGCCTGGGCTTCCCGGACAGCGAAGACGGAATCCAGGACTGGGTCAAGAAGCACATGGCTCCCGACCTCGGTGCCGACCGGGTCACCGGCCTGCTGACCCGCTACGGCACCCGCGCCGAGGACGTCATTGCCTACCTCAAGGCAGGCGAGGATCGGAAACTTCGCTCCACGAACGAGCTCAGCGCCCGGGAGCTCGAGTTCATGGCCGTCAACGAACAGCTCGGGCACCTTGTGGATGTCCTCATCCGCCGCACCTCGCTGGCCTTCCGGGGCCTCGTGACCGGGGAGCTTTTGAACGAAATCGCCGAAGTCCTCGCCGCGCAGCTTGGCTGGGATGCAACGAGGCGGGAATCGGAAATCCAGCATGCCCAGGAGGTGCTTCTGCGTTTTCATGGCGTGACTGTTCACAGCCTCGTCGCATGAACGTAATGTACGTCACATCAGCTTGATTGTTCCGGCCCAGAAGCCTGGACACAAGGGTTGCGGTGTTCCGCTCCGTAAGGGAGGGCCGCAACCGGGACGGCGCTAACAGACGCCGGCCCAACGGCCCCAACAAAACCTGCAGGGCTGACAACAGAAGAAAATGAGGAGTCAAAGATGTCTCTCGGAATTGTTTTCCTTTCCGAAGTGTTCGGAACCGGCATGCTTACCCTGCTTGGGTGTGGCGTTGTGGCAAACGTCGCGCTCAAGGGCACGAAGGGTAACAACGGCGGGTTCCTGATGGTGAATTTTGGCTGGGGCATCGCAGTATTCGCCGGCGTATACGTAGCGGCTATGTCGGGTGCGCACCTGAATCCGGCGGTCACGCTTGGTCTCCTGGTTGACGGCAAGGCCGAGTTCGCCCCCGGGGTGGCCGTGAGTGCGGCATCCACGTTCACCTACTTCGGTGGAGAACTGCTCGGCGCCTTCCTTGGCGCTGTCTTCGCCTGGCTCGCCCACAAGCAGCACTTCGACGCCGAGCCATTGGCAGCCAGCAAGCTCGCCGTCTTCTCCACGGGTCCGGCCATCCGCTCATACCCCTGGAACCTTGTCACCGAGATCATCGGCACGTTTGTGCTGGTGTTCGTGATCCTGACCTTCGGCGGCACCCCTTCCGGCCTGGGCCCGCTCGCGGTGGCATTGCTCGTCGTCGGCATCGGCGCTTCCCTTGGCGGACCGACCGGCTACGCGATCAACCCTGCCCGTGACCTCGGACCGCGTATCGCCCACGCTATTCTGCCGATCAAGGGCAAGGGCTCCAGCGACTGGGCCTACTCCTGGGTTCCGATCGTCGGCCCGCTCCTGGGTGGAACCATCGCAGGACTCGTCGCCCACTCCATACCGATCATGGCAACCGTCGCCAAGTAGCAAACCGCTCAGCACCTATCCCGCATCCACACCAAAGCAAGCAGACAAGGACGTCAAAATGTCGCAATACGTCATCGCCATTGACCAGGGAACCACCAGCTCGCGTGCCATCGTGTTCGATCACTCAGGCAACATTGTCTCCACCGGCCAGATGGAGCACGAGCAGATCTTTCCCCAGGCCGGTTGGGTAGAGCACAACCCAGTGGAGATCTGGGACAACGTCAGGGAGGTCGTCGGCTCTGCGTTGTCCAAGGCCAACCTGACCCGGCACGACATCGCTGCCGTCGGCATCACCAACCAGCGCGAAACCGCCGTTGTGTGGGACAAGAACACGGGCGAGCCCATCTACAACGCGATCGTCTGGCAGGACACGCGCACCCAGTCCATCGTGGACGAACTGGGCCAGGACGGCGGCCCCGAGCGCTTCAAGCAAAAGGTCGGCCTGCCCTTGGCGACCTACTTCTCCGGCACCAAGATCAAGTGGATCCTGGACAACGTCGAAGGTGCGCGGGCCAAGGCTGAAGCCGGGGACCTTATCTTCGGCAACACCGACTGCTGGGTCCTGTGGAACCTGACAGGCGGCGTCGACGGCGGCGTACACGCCACGGACGTCACCAACGCCTCACGCACCATGTTCATGGACCTCGACACCTTGCAATGGGACCAGGAAATTCTGGACGCGTTCGGCGTTCCCCTGTCGATGATGCCCGCCATCAAGTCCTCCTCCGAGGTCTACGGCACGGTGCACACCTCGCAGCTTCTGCGCGAAGTGCCCGTCGCTGGCATCCTGGGCGACCAGCAGGCGGCAACCTTCGGCCAGGCGGCGTTCCAGGCAGGCGAAGCCAAGAACACCTACGGCACCGGCTGCTTCCTGATCTTCAACACGGGCGAAGAAATCGTCCACTCGAAGAACGGCCTGCTGACCACGCTCGGCTACAAGCTTGGCGACGCCAAACCGCACTACGCGCTGGAAGGTTCCATCGCCGTCACGGGTTCGCTGATCCAGTGGCTGCGCGACAACCTTGGCTTGATCAGCTCCGCTCCCGAGGTGGAGACGCTGGCGGCCGGCGTCGAGGACAACGGCGGCGTGTACATCGTGCCCGCATTCTCGGGCCTGTTTGCCCCGTACTGGCGCGCCGACGCCCGCGGTGCCATCGTTGGCCTGACCCGCTTCGCCAACAAGGGCCACATCGCCCGCGCGGCCCTGGAGGCCACCGCCTTCCAGACCCGCGAAGTGCTCGACGCCGTCAACGCGGACTCGGGCGTTCCGCTGACCGAGTTGAAGGTCGACGGCGGCATGGTCGCCAACGAGGCGCTCATGCAGTTCCAGGCCGACATCCTGGGCGTGCCCGTGGTCCGCCCGAAGGTCGTGGAAACCACGGCCCTGGGTGCTGCCTACGCGGCGGGCCTCGCCGTCGGCTTCTGGAAGGACCTCGGCGAACTCAGCTCGAACTGGGGCGAGGACAAGCGCTGGGAGCCGCAGCTGCCGGCCGAAGAGCAGGAGCGCCAGATGCGCCTGTGGAAGAAGGCTGTGACCAAGTCCATGGATTGGGTGGACGAGGACGTTAAGTAGGCCTCACCTCGGTTGAGGGAGGCCGCGTCACCTAAGCTAGGGGCCGCCTCGCCTGGTTCGATGGGGCGGCCCCTGCCCCGCCCGCTTCGCGGTGCCCACCACACCCGGGCGAGGGGCCGCCCCATCGAAACGCTGGTCACTCACCACCGTCGAAAGGCGACTTCGTTCAGACTTTCCGCTAACTGTTACCTGTTTCCATAAACAGGTAGCAGGCGGGTAAGGTGGCTTTATGCGTGCGATCCTTCTGCTTAGCTAGCCGCCCGGTATACGTCGATCTAGAGCATCGCGAACCGAGCGGCCGCCCCTCCTTGCCGAGGGGCTTTTGTGTGTCCGGGACCTTCCGGGGCCCGGAGCAGGAGGCAAAACCGTCATGGAAGAACAGAAGAGGGCAGCAGTGAGCGTTCAGCCGGAGACAGAAACCGGAGCACAGTCAACAGTGGCAGGCGAGACGCCCGAGGAGGGTGTCTACAGCTTCGCCTCGATGGAGGCCAAGTGGCCGCAGGTCTGGGAAGACCTCAAAGTCTTCACCCCTCTTGACGACGGCTCCCGCGAGCGGCGCTA
>OUNM011266761.1_pt1 | contig 10830 bp, 12 predicted proteins | sample 1769961 | NCBI WGS metagenome assembly OUNM01 (sample SAMEA3914820, study PRJEB12502) | metagenome | biome: forest; material: soil | place: USA | collected 2012-03-12 | depth 0.3 m
AGCGGAGCGTCTGCCGCGCGGTCGCTGAGTTCGCGTTCCGCGAAGCGGAGCGCACGAACGCAAAGGTCTTCGGCGGCCCGAAGTACACCGTGTCGCCGACCTACGAGGGAATGCTCAAGGAGGAGATGGATGCGGCGGCCGAGCGCCACCCGTCGGTGATCTACGAGCCGCAGCTGATCGACGCGACGTTCGCGCTGCTGATCGCGTCGACGGGTGACCCGATGGTGATCCCGGCACTCAACCGCGACGGCGACATCCTCTCCGACCTGGTGCTGCCCCTCTTCGGCTCGATCGCAGGCTCCGAGTCGATGCTGGTCGCGTTCGACGGCGCGGACCTCGAGCCGACCGCCCTGATGGCGGAGGCCGCGCACGGCACCGCGCCGTCGCTCCAGGGCAAGAACGTGGCGAACCCGCTGGCGATGATCCTCGCCGCCGCCGCGCTCCTCTCGCAGACCGAGGCAGGGAGCGCAGCCGGCCGCGCGATTCGCGAAGCGGCGCTCGAGGCGGTCGCGAACGGCGTCAAGACGGCCGACCTCGCCGGTCACTCGACGACCACGGAGTTCACCGACGAGGTGATCCGCAGGACGCGGACGAAGCTCGAGGTCTGGTCGACGCTCTAGCTAGTCCTCGACCGACTCCATCATCCGGTGCCGCCAGACGCGGAAGCCGATGAAGACGATGATGCCGCCGACGATCAACACGATCGCCGCGTACAGGCCGTAGGTGCTGATCGCGTCGGCTGCAGCCTTGCCGAAGAAGTACGCGACGAGCCCGACTGCGGTCGCCCAGATGATCCCGCCGGCGGCGTTCCAGAGGAAGAACAGCCACCAGTGCATGCGGCTGATCCCCGCGAGCCACGCAGCCGTCACACGCAGGAACGCGATGAAGCGCGCGAAGAAGACGGTCTTGCCGCCGTGCTTCTGGAAGAACCGCTCGCTCGGTGGTAACGCCTTCTCGGCGTAGCGGCGCGTGAGCTCCCAGCGCTCGAGCAGCGCGCGTCCGCCGGTGCGCCCGAGCCAGTAGCCGATGTTGTCGCCGACGATCGCGCCGAGGGCGGCGACGACGATCACCCACTCGATCGCCCAGTGCCCCTGCGACGAGAGCACGCCGGCAATGATCAGCGCGGTCTCGCCGGGGATGGGAACGCCCGCCGACTCGATCGCGACGAGCGCGAACAGGATGAAGAGCCCGTAGTCGAGGAGGAGTTGCGTCACGGCGAACTACCTACCGTACAAGCGTGCCGATGCGATAGCGTCGCGCGCGGCAATGCGAGTCGGGGTACCCAAGGAGTCTGCGCCCGGGGAGCGTCGGGTGGCGCTCGTCCCCGAGACCGTCGGCCGGCTCGGGGACGGCGTCGAGGTCGTCGTCGAATCCGAGGCAGGAGACGAAGCGGGTTTCGCGGACTCCGCCTACATCGATGCAGGTGCCACGATCGGCGATCCGTGGAGCGCCGACGTGGTCATCAAGGTCGCTGCACCGTCCTCGGCAGAGGCCGCGAAGCTGCGGGCCGGTCAGGTGCTCGTCGCCTTCCTGGCTCCCCTCGCCGACCGGGAGGGCATCGAGCGTCTCGCAGCCGCGGGCGTCTACGGGCTCGCACTCGAATCGATCCCGCGCATCACGCGCGCGCAGCCGATGGACGCGCTCTCGTCGCAGGCGACGGTCAGCGGGTACAAGGCGGCGCTGGTCGCGGCCGACCGGCTGCCGCGCTTCCTGCCGATGCTGATGACTGCGGCAGGAACGATCCCGCCCGCGAAGGTGCTCGTGCTCGGCGCGGGTGTGGCAGGGCTGCAGGCGATCGCGACGGCGCGCCGTCTCGGCGGCGTCGTGAGCGGCTTCGACGTGCGGCCGGTGGTGCGCGAGCAGGTCGAGTCGCTCGGCGCGACGTTCCTCGACCTCGGCGTGCAGGGAGACGAGACCGCGGGCGGCTACGCGCAAGAGCTGACACCGGAGCAGCAGGCCGCCCAGCAGGCCGAGCTCCAGGCGCGGATCCCGGGCTTCGACGCCGTGATCACGACCGCCGCGATCCCCGGCCGCCCGGCCCCGAAGCTCATCACGGCCGAAGCCGTCCGGGCGATGCGCACGGGCTCGGTGATCGTCGACCTCGCCGCCGAGACGGGCGGCAACTGCGAGCTGACGCGGCCGGGCTCCGTCATCGAGGAGAGCGGCGTCACGATCGACGGGACGACGAACCTGCCCTCGACGATGGCCACCCACGCGAGCCAGCTGCTCTCGCGCAACATGGCGGCGATCCTCGGCCTGCTCGTGAAGGACGGCGACCTCGTGCTCGACTGGGACGACGAGATCGTCGCGGGTGCCTGCGTGACGCGAAAGGAGGTTGCCGCATGAGCCACGACACGCTGCTCGTCTTCGAGCTGACGATCCTGGTGCTCGCGATCTTCCTCGGCTTCGAGGTGATCTCGAAGGTGCCGGCGCTGCTGCACACGCCGCTGATGTCGGGCACGAACGCGATCCACGGGATCGTGATCGTCGGCGCGATGATCGTGCTTGCACAACCGGACAAGAGCGCGTTCACCTGGATCGTCGGCTTTGCAGCGGTGGTGCTCGGGTCTGCGAACGTCGTCGGCGGCTTCGTCGTCACCGACCGGATGCTGGAGATGTTCAAGAAGAAGCCGACCGAACCCCGCAAAGAGTGAGCGTAGGCTTGACGGAGCTCACCAGAGAGCGGACGCACGGGCTTTGCCCGCGCCGGAGCGGGAATTGAGCACGAATCTCGCGAACCTGCTGTACCTGGTCACGATCGTGACCTTCATCCTCGCGTTGCACTTCCTCTCGAGCCCGGCGCACGCGCGGCGAGGCAACCAGATCGGAGCAGCGGGAATGCTGCTCGCGATCGTCGTCACGTGGATCAAGGTCGGGACGACGAGCTGGTGGGCGATCGCGCTCGGGATGCTGGTCGGCGGCGGGTTCGGCGCGGTCGCCGCGCGGAAGGTGCGGATGACGGCGATGCCGCAGATGGTCGCGCTGTTCAACGGCGTCGGCGGCGGTGCGGCGGCGCTGATCGCGCTCGCGGAGCTGCACCGCATCCTCCCCGAGCCGGGCGCGCCGAAGGTGGACATCTCCGTCGCGATCGTGCTGTCGGCGCTGATCGGCTCCATCTCGTTCTCGGGGTCGATGGTTGCGTTCGCGAAGCTGCAGGAGCTGATCGGCGGGCGCCCGATCACCTATCCCGCCCAGCAGCTCGGAAATGCGCTCGTGATCCTCGTCGCGGTCGCGTCCGGCGTCGGGCTCGTCGCCGGCGTGCAGGACGAGTGGCTCCTCTGGGTGCTGATCGCCGCGTCGGCGCTCTTCGGCGTGCTGTTCGTCCTCCCGATCGGCGGCGCGGACATGCCGGTCGTGATCTCGATGCTGAACGCGTTCACGGGGCTGGCGGTCGCCGCGGGCGGCTTCGAGCTCGAGAACAACGTCCTGATCGTCGCGGGCATGCTCGTCGGCGCGTCGGGCACCTTGCTCACGCTGATGATGGCGCGCGCGATGAACCGCTCGGTCGCCAACGTGCTGTTCGGCGCGTTCGGTCAGATCCGGGAAGGCGTCGGCGCGACAGCCGCGGCGAACGGCAGTGTTCGACCGACGACGGCCGACGACGTCGCGGTGATGCTCGCCTACGCGCACAAGGTGGTCGTCGTGCCCGGCTACGGCATGGCGGTCGCGCAGGCGCAGCACGACGTGCGCGCGCTCGCCGACCTGCTCGAGAAGAAGGGGGTCGAGGTGACCTACGCCATCCATCCGGTGGCGGGCCGCATGCCCGGCCACATGAACGTCCTCCTCGCGGAGGCCAACGTCCCCTACCCTGCACTGAAGGAGATGGACGAGGCGAACGACGAGTTCCCGCGCACCGACGTGTCCCTCGTGATCGGCGCCAACGACGTGGTGAACCCCGACGCGCGGAACAACCAGGGCAGCCCGATCTACGGCATGCCGATCCTGAACGTCGACGCGTCGAAGGCCGTGATCGTGCTCAAGCGGTCGATGAATCCCGGCTTCGCCGGGATCGACAACCCGCTCTTCGTCGAGCCGAACACGATGATGCTCTTCGGCGATGCGAAGGAGTCGGTCGCGAAACTGACCGCGGCCGTCAAGTCGCTGTGACGCCGGCCGTCGTGATGGACGGCGCGGCGGTCGAGGCGGCGGTCTCTCCCTCACACGCAGTCGAGGCTGTCCGGGAAGCGTTCGTCGCGCACGCGCGCGGCGAGTGGTCGATGCCGCCCAAGGTTTACGTGACGAACTACCCGGCGGGCGACTTCCGCGCCATGCCCGCGCTCGGCGGCGGCTACGCCCTCCTCAAGTGGATCACGTCGTTCCCCGGCAACCCGGCGCACGGGCTGCCGACGGTGACCGGCGTCGTCCTGCTCTCCGACGCGTCGAACGGGCGCCTGCTCGCGGCCCTCGATGCGGCCTCGGTCACGGCGCTGCGAACCGGCGCCGCAGCGGTCCTCGCGGCGGAGGTGCTCGGCCGTGCCGACGCGGCGACGGCTGCCGTCATCGGCGCCGGAGTGAACGGCCGGGCGGCGGCGAGGACGTTCGTCGCGCGCGGGCGCGCGGTCTCGCTCTGGGACGTCGACACCGCCCGCGCGGCCCGTGCGGCCGGGGAGCTCGGCTGCGACGTCGCCGGCTCGCGGGAGGAGGCGCTCGCGGCCGACCTGCTCGTGACGGTGACACCGGGTCACGAGGTGCTGATCGAGGACGGCACGCTGCGCGACGGCCAGCACGTGTCGCTGATGGGCGCGGACGGGCCGGGCAAGGCAGAGGTCTCGGGGCCCGAGCTCGAGCGCGCGCACCTCTTCTGCGACGACTGGGAGCAGGCGTCGCACGGCGGTGAGCTCGCGCACGCGGTCGAGGGCGGCCTCGTCACCGAGGACGACGTGACGGCGATCGGCGACGTGCTCGCCGGCACCGCCCGCGGCCGCGAGAACGAGCAGGAGATCACGATGTTCGACTCGACGGGCCTCGCGATCCAGGATCTCGCGATCGCGCTCGCGGCGCTCGAGGCGGCGGACGCAGCGTCACTGCCGCGGCTCGAGCTCTAGCTGCTTGCTCGCGTTTCGGGCGCCCGCATCCTCCTCCGCGTTCCCGCGCGACAGGCCGTTACTGGAAGCGGGACGGGTCGAACGGCTCGAGCTCGGGACGCGCCTCGCCGAGAAGCGCACGCGCGACGAGATCACCGCAGGCGAAGCCGAGGACGTTGCCGTGGCCCGAGTAGCCGCCGGCGACCCACAGGTGGTCGCGGCCGGGGACCCGTCCGACGAGCGGGCTGCGGTCTGGCGTCGTGCCCCAGATGCCGGCCCAGCGGTGCGTGATGCGCGGTGCGCCGCCGACGAGCCGGCTCACCAGCGCCTCGATCTTCCCCTGAACGGCCTCGGTCGTCTGCACCACGTCGGTCTGCTCCTCGTCGAGCGCCGTGTCGCGCTGCCCCCCGATCACGAGGCGCCCGTCCGGCAGCTGGTGCCAGTAGTCGTAGCCGTCGCGCGCATAGTGGGGCCGCGCGTAGCTCAGCTCGGTGAGCGGCTCGGTCGTGAGCACCTGGCCGCGGGTCGGAAGGATCACGTGCGCGAGGCCCGGCAGCAGCGAGCCGGTGAACCCGTCGCCGGCGACCACGACGACGTCGGCATCGAGCTCGTCGACCGAGACCGCCTGTCCCTCGCGGATGTCGGCGCCCGCGTCGGCCGCGTGGCGCGCGAGCCTGCGGACCCAGCGCGCCGGATGGAGCACCGCGTCGTGCGGATGCAGGATCCCGCCGCGATACAGGCGATCGAGCGGCGCCCGGAGCTCGTCGACCCACTCGACGTCGAACCCGTCCGCCCGCAACGCGTCGTACTCGCGCGCGAGCGCGTCGCGCTCGCCGTCGTCCCAGGCGAGACGCACGCTGCCGACGCGGCGTAACGCGTCGCCCGCGAGCGACGCCATCCGGTCGAGGGAGCGCTCGGTGAGCTCCATCAGGAGCCGCGCGCGCTCGTGTCCCAGTGACCTTCGGGCCAGGTCGTACGGCTCGGCGGCGCCTCGGAGCGCGAAGCCGCCGTTCCGCCCGCTCGCGCCGCCTGCAATCTCACCGGCCTCGTGGAGGCGCACGCGAACGCCCCGCTCGGCAAGCGTGAGGGCGCACGAGCAGCCGGTGACACCGCCGCCGATCACCGCCACCTCTGCACGGCCGTCGATTCGGTGGGTGGGCAGCGGCTCGCGCGCCTCTTCGAGCCAGTACGACAGGGCTTGCACGACGGTCGATCCTACGTTTGCGGCCTCACCACCCGGTACAGCCCGTCGGCCTCCGTGACGACGCCGAGCAGCTCGAGCTCGGCCAGCGCGGCCGCCACTGCGGGAGCGCCGAGCTCGACGCGGCGGACGAGCTCGTCGGCGCCCAGGGGCGCGTCCGCGATTGCCGCTCGCACGGCTTCGAGACGCGCCTCGAGCGGCGGCGGGCTCGGTGGCGGCGACGGATCGAGCCCGAGCGCAGCGAGGACGTCCCCGACGCACGTCACGGGTGTCGCCCCGAGCCGAAGGAGCGCATTCGTGCCGGCCGAGAGCAGCGAGGTGATCTCGCCGGGGACGGCCAGCACCTCCCGCCCCTCGTCGAGGGCGAGGTCGGCCGTGATCAACGCTCCGCTCCGCTCGCGTGCCTCGACGACGACCGTGGCGTCACACAAGCCGGCGACGACCCTGTTCCGGGCGGGAAAGCGCCACGGAGCAGGCTCGACGCCGGGCGGGTACTCGGACACGATCACGCCTCGCTGGGCAATCGCGGCCGCGAGCGTTGCGTGCGCGCGTGGGTAGTCGCGGTCGACGCCGCAGCCGAGCACGGCGGCGGTCGCACCTGCTTCGAGCGCCCCGCGATGCGCCGCCGCATCGACGCCGCGTGCGAGCCCGGAGACGACGAGCGCGCCGGCGCGGGCGAGCTCGCGGCCCAGCTCGAACGCCACCGCCGTCCCGTACGGTGAGCATGCGCGTGCTCCGACCACCGCGACGCACGGGCGTTCGAAGAGTCGCAGCGAGCCGCTGCCGCGCAGGAACAGGCCGGGCGGTGGGTCGTGGATCGTGCGCAGGCGGGCCGGGAACCCCGGCTCTCCTCGTGCCAACCAGCGGATCCCGCGTGCAGCCAGCTCGGCCCGGTAGCGGGTCTCGTCGAAGCGCGCGCGGAAGCGATCGAAGCGGGCCGAGCGCGGTGCGTCGAGCAGATGCGAGTCGGTCGACGCAGCGAAGGCGGCGACGGCGAGCTCGCTCATTCCGTCAGTTCCTTCGGCGGCCGGTACGACAGCGCCTCGGCCACGTGCTCCGGCAGGACGTGATCCGCGCCGGCGAGCCCTGCGATGCTCGCAGCGACGCGCGCGACCCGGGCGCGGCCGCGTCCCGAGAGAGGGACACGTTCGACCGCTCGAGTGAGGAGCTCGTCTGCGCGAGCGTCGCGCGGGGGCACGGCGTCACGCAGCCGCGCTCTGGCGGCGAGCACGCGCTCGCGCACGTGCCGGGAAGCCTCGCCCGGCTCGGCGGCCAGCTCGTGGCCCCGGGGGCGCGGCACGGTCAGCGCGAGATCGAAGCGGTCGAGCAGCGCCCGCGAGAGCTTCTCCCGATAGCGCTGGATGCGCTCCGGGGTGCAGCCGCAGCGAGCGGCGGCATCGCCCCGGCCGCCGCACGGGCACATGTTCATCGCGCCGACGAGCTGGAACCGCGCGGGGAACACGGCACGGCTGCCGACTCGCGCGACCGTGACGACACCGTCCTCGAGCGGCTGACGGAGCGCTTCCAGCGCCGGACGCTGAAACTCCGGCAACTCGTCGAGAAAGAGCACGCCGCGGTGCGCGAGGCTCGCCTCGCCGGGACGCAGCGAGCCGGCACCGCCGCCGATCAGCCCGGCCACCGACGTCGAATGGTGGGGTGCGCGGAACGGCGGCACCCGGACGGGGCCGGCCCCAGGCTGGAGCACGCCGCTCACCGAGTGGATGCGTGTGACCTCGAGCGCCGCCTCGTCGTCGAGCAGCGGCAGGATGCCGGCGAGCCGCCGTGCGAGCATCGTCTTGCCGGTTCCCGGCGGCCCCGCCAGCAGGAGGTTGTGGCCGCCGGCCGCAGCGATCTCGAGTGCACGACGGGCTCGCTGCTGGCCGCGGACCTCGCTGAGGTCGGGGACGCCGGCCAGCACCTCGAAGTCGTCGGGCGGAGGCGGCGGCTCCGGCACCTCGTGCTCGCCGCGCAGGTACGCGACCGCCTCGCCGAGATGGCGCACGCCGATCGGCTCGATGCCCGCGAGCGCGACCTCCGGTGCCGACTCGGCGGCGCACACCAGTCGGGGGAGCCCGGCGCGGCGCGCGCCCTCCGCCGCGACGAGTGCCCCCGGTACGGGCCGCAGGCGCCCGTCGAGCCCGAGCTCGCCGAACGCCGAGTGCCCGTCGAGAGCCCGCTCCGGCACCTGGTAGGACGCGGCGAGTACGGCCAGGGCGATCGGCAGATCGAATCCCGAGCCCTCCTTGCGCAGCGCCGCGGGCGCGAGGTTGATCGTGATGCGATTCCCCGGCCACGCGAGCTCCGCGGCCGAGACGCTCGACCGCACCCGGGCCTTCGCCTCCTGGCAGGCGCGATCGGCAAGGCCGACGATTGCGAACGCCGGCAGTCCGTCCTGGATGTGCGCTTCGACCTCGACCCGGCGGGGATCGATGCCGACGAGCGCGTGGGTGACGGTGCGTGCGAGGATGTTGTCACGTTAGACGACAACCTCACGAACGTTCGTGCCGGATGTGTGACGATTCAGTCGCGCACGTCGGCCATCGACCGCGGCAGGAACGTCTCGGTGAAGTGCATCGCGCCCGCGGGAACCGTCCACGGGATGACACGGAGCTTGAAGACGCCCGCTCGCACGGCCGGGTCGGCTTGCTTCAACGCGCGCGCCCGCTCAGGGTCGCCCCGGAGGATCGACAGGCCGCGGAGCTCGCCGTCGGGATCCGCGAGAGGCCCGACGGCGAGCAGATGGCCTGCTTCGTGCAGGTCGGCCAGATGGGCGAGGTGGGCGTCCTGGAGCTGCGCGGACTCCTCGTCGGAGAACGCCGGTGCGTCCGGGTTCGTGACGAGCAGGACGACCGTGTAGTGCTCGAACTCCATCTCGCCTCGCGCTCAGCCGACCAGCGGGTTGCCGGTCTCGAGGAGCGTCTTGAGCCCGCTGAGGACGAACGTCCAGCCGTCGGACGAGACGCTGTCGGCGGTCTTCGGCGCCCCCTCGAGCTGGTCGTGGACGACCGTCAGCCGGCTGTAGCCGCCCTCACGTGCCTCGATCTCCCAGGTGACCCGCGACAGCTGCTCCTGGGCCATCTCGTCGTCGAAGAGCGCGCGCCAGCTGTGCACGAGCCGGGTCGGCGGATCGGCCTCGAGGACCTCACCGTCGACGAGCAGCTGCTCGCTGCCCGCCGCGAACGCCTGGTAGGGCGTCCCGGCCTCGGGCACGACGTTGATCTCGGTGCCGTAGAAGTACCTGGCGGTGAACTCCGGCGTCGTGATCGCCTCCCAGATCTGCTCGGGGGTGGCACGGATGAACACGGAGTACACCTGGGTGGTGAGTGCTGCGGTGGTGCTGGTCACGCGATCCCCTCCAGTTGGTCTTTGAGGTGCGCGAGCGCCGACACGTGGCGCTCGGTGTACTTGTCGATCCAGCGGTCGTGGATCAGCCGGATCGGGACGGGATTCAGGAAGTGGTGCTTCTCCCGCCCCTCGCGGCGCGTGACGACGAGTCCTGCCTCCTCGAGCACTCGCAGGTGCTTCATGACGCCGAAGCGGGTCATCTCGAGCTCCGACTCGAGCTCGGTGAGCGTGCGGCCGTCGCGCTCGAAGAGCCGGTCGAGGAGATGACGGCGGGTCGGATCCGCGAGTGCCTTGAAGACGAGGTCGTCGTCGGTCACGCACGGATCATAGGTGACCATCTGGTCACATGTCAATAGACTGGGCCGGATGCCCCGCTACGACGCTCACGTCGAGTGGTACGACGAGCTGGCCTCGACCGAGCCGTACGTGGAGCTCCGCCGGCACGCGGTCGCGCTGCTCGGCCCAGCGGAGGGCCGTTGCCTCGATCTCGGCTGCGGGACCGGACTTGCGTTTCCACTCCTCGAAGCAGCCGGCTGGGAGGTCGTCGGCGTCGAGATCTCCCACGGGCAACTCGCGCGCGCGTGCGAGCGCGGCGCGGACGTCGTGTGCGCCGACGCCCACGAGCTGCCGTTCGCGGACGGCGCGTTCGAGGCGGTGATCTCGCTCTTCACACACACGGACTTCGACGACGTCCGCGGGGCGTTCGCGGAGGCGGCCCGGGTCCTCCGCCCCGGCGGCGTCTTCGTCTACGCGGGCGTCCACCCCGTCTTCGCGTCGCCGTTCGCCCTGCCGCAGGAGGACGGAACGACGCTGTTCACGCCCGGGTACCGCGTGCCCGGCTGGCACACGACGTCGCGCTATCCCGACCGGCCGGGCATCCGCGCACGCGTGGGCGTGAACCACATCCCCCTTGCTGCGCTCCTCCACGCGGTGCTCGACACCGGTCTCGTGCTCACCCGTGTGGACGAGCCGCGCGCCGAGGACCCGCCGAAGACGATCGCGCTGCGCGCGGAGAAGCGCTAGGCGCGCCGCGCGACGAGCACGTCCTCGAAATACTCTCCGGCCCGCCGGCCCGTGCGCCGGTTGACGTGCCGCTGATAGCGCTGCTCGAGCGCGAGCCCCGACCGTTCCAGGATCTCCGGATAGAGATTGCGCCGGTCGTTGACGACGATCACGACGCGACCCCGAGGCGCGAGCGCCTCGAGGCACGACGTCAGCACCTCGACGATCCCGTCGACGTACCCCCCGAGCGCGGCCTTC
>OUNM011108558.1_pt1 | contig 10829 bp, 10 predicted proteins | sample 1769961 | NCBI WGS metagenome assembly OUNM01 (sample SAMEA3914820, study PRJEB12502) | metagenome | biome: forest; material: soil | place: USA | collected 2012-03-12 | depth 0.3 m
GGAATTCTGGCGGCGTGAATTGAGCGAGCGGCATTTCCTCGAGCTGCAAAAGCACATCCCCTATACGTGGTTACTTGACCCTCAGCCGCTGCCGCAGCACGCGGTAATCCCTGGCCTGGAAATCAATGCCTGGAGTGAGCTAGCCAGCCTCGGGCAAAAACATCGCGAGCTGATTTTGAAAATCAGCGGCTTCCACGAAACGGCCTGGGGAAGCCGCAGCGTGGTTCTCGGCTCCGACATGCCGCAGACCGATTGGCAAGCCGCCGTCGATCACGCTCTGCGCGAGTTCGAGCATCACCCCCACATCCTCCAGCGTTTCCACAAAGGCCGGCTCTTTGATCATCCGTACTTCGATCTCGCCGATGGCTCCGTGAAAACCATGCGCGGCCGCGTCCGCCTCTGCCCGTACTATTTCATCATCGACGGCAAAGCCGAACTTCGCGGCGCACTGGCGACCATTTGCCCGCCGGACAAGAAACTGCTCCATGGGATGAAGGATGCGATTCTTGCGCCGACGCGAAGCGTGCCGGCGGTCTAGCACGACTGAGCACCGGACTATCGACGACCCATGCCGAATGAAGGATGCCTTCGATCGTGCCGAACGACGAGAATCCGGACTGCCTCTCCCGAAACGCGAAATAGAAGATGGTAAGGAAATCGCCGAAGGTTGACCCGGCGAAGACCGCGCTCGCGTATGGCGAATGACTCGGGCCGCTCTGCCGCCTCCAATATAAAACGTCGCAATTCTGTGTAAAAATCCTCCGCAACTCCCTGCCGGCAGTATGCTCGTAGTACGCCATAACGGCATCAATGTCGGAGCGCACCTCCGGATGCAGGACGATCCGCATCAGCGTCCGCGGTCTTTGATTATTTGATCCAGTTGATCAAGCGTGATGGCCAAGTCTGGGTTGACGTCCAGCTCTGCATCACGGCGCAACGCCTCCGCGATCCCCTCGTCTTCGTCATGAAGGACAGACGGTAATGATCGCAGAAGATGAGCGGCGAGAACTGCGCGCTCGGCGTCCGGGAGTCCGAATGCAAGCTTTTCTACCTCGGCGATGGTGGGCATATCGGGAATGTAACTATATATTGATTCCGGAGCAAGACTCCAGCTGCTGACGGCATTCCTGGGACCGCCATTTTTACCGGAGGCGGTGTTTTCAAGTAATTAATCCTCCCAATGAAAGAGCGCGTCGAAGTGGCGAAAGGGAGGCCCCGCGAGAATGGTTGGAACCTTATAGCTGGAATCAAGGGGTTCAGAAAGGCTCTCTTTGCGGAGGCGGATCAATCCTGCTTCAGTGAAATGATTGGCGATTGGGTCGGCCAAAATAGAAATGGCAGGATGCTCAATATCATCCATGGAATCGAAACAGGGCAGATAACTACATCCTCCACGAGGGTGCCCAGACTTCTCTCCCTGACCCATCGCAAAGAAACGAGTTGTCCGGCTCAAAAGCACCCAAATTCCCACGTGATGATCTGCGTCCTCAGATAATCGTCCTCCTTGATCTTTCCGATAGAACCATGCGTCAATAAAAGAAGCGTAGCCCGATCCGTAATGGTTCCACTCGATTCGCGTCCCCAATTGAAAGCGCTTCGCTGCTGCTAGAATGATCGGCTCATAAAATGCTCGTACGCTCTTATCTTTGTGGCTATCGAACGGCAAACCGGGGTCAATGGGATCACCACGAAGCAATTTAATGATCTCTTCGTGGCTAAACATTACGGTCGGGAGTTTTGCCTAACTGCGGCAGGGCTAACGATTCAAGATCATCCATTGACGAGGTGTGGACGTGCGAATCCACTTTAATTTCAGAGAACCAACCGCCTCACACTTCCTCAAAATGCGACATCTTGCGGAAGATCTGATAGCGTTGATCGATCTCGCTTTGGCTGAGCGTCCGCAGCCGCTCCAGCGAGAAGGCTTCCACGTTAAAACTCGCGAGCGCGCTGCCGTGGACGACTGCTTTGCGCAGGGTTTCAAACGTTACTTGATCCTGATTTTTCGCGGCTAGATAGCCCGCTAAGCCGCCTGCAAAGGTATCACCCGCGCCCGTGGGATCGTGGATATCCTCCAGCGGATAGGCGGGGCAGGAAAAGAACTGGTTTTCACCAAAAAGCAGGCAGCCGTGCTCGCCTTTTTTGATGGCGACGAAACGCGGTCCCATTTTGCGGATCTTGTTGCCCGCTTTGATCAGGCTGGTTTCTTCGGTGAATTGCCGCGCTTCGCTATCGTTGAGGATGAGCATGTCCACGCGCTTCAGCAGTGCCGTGAGATCCTGGCGCGCGATGTTGATCCACAGGTCCATCGTATCGGCGATGATGAATTTCGGACGCTTCATTTGATCGAGCACATGGCTCTGCAGACTGGGCGCGATGTTCGCCAGCAAGACGTACGGCGTATCGACATAGCTCGCGGGCAGCGTCGGTGTGAAATGCTCGAAGACGTTGAGCTCGACGCTGCGCGTTTCGCGCGTGTTCAGGTCCCACATGTATTCACCAGACCAGCGAAATGTTTTCCCTTCGACGATTTGCAAACCATCGAGATTGATCTGGCGCGAGCGCAGGTAGTCGATGTGTTCCTTCGGAAAATCAGTGCCTACTACGCCGACGAAATTGACAGGCGCGAAAAAGCTCGCGCCCACGGCGGCGTAACTGGCGGAGCCGCCGAGCAGATCGGCGTGCTCTTCCACAGGGGTTTTGACGGTGTCGAGGGCGATGGAACCAACTACGAGAACAGACATGGCGGCAGGTCGGTACGCACGGAGGGGGTGGTGGTCAAGCAGGGAATGTGGAGCGCGGTGTGGGAAGGCGGTGTGCGGACTCATCCTCATCCTCGTCCTCTTAATCATCGCGCGGAGCGCGAAACGGCGAAGCGGAGGCGATGATTATGATTAAGAGGATGAGGATGAGGATGAGGATGAGGATGAGGATGAGAACGCCCCACATTCCTCCTTTCCTCCCCGCCGCACTCCAGCCATCTTCCCCCGCCATGCTCCTGAAAACCCTGGACCTTCCTGGCATTCGCAAAGTCGCCAGCGGCAAAGTCCGCGAAATCTTCGATCTCGGCGAACACTTGCTGCTCGTGGCGACGGATCGTATTTCCGCTTTCGACTGCATTCTGCCGAACCCCATTCCGCACAAAGGCGAAGTGCTTTCATCGCTTTCGGCATTCTGGTTTCGGCGATTCAATTTTGTAACCAACCACGTGATCGCCACGGAGATCTCCGAGTTTCCCGGAGAACTTCATCCTTTTGCCGAACAGCTTGCGGGCCGCTCGATGATCGTGAAAAAAGCCAAGCCTTTGCCCGTGGAATGCGTCGTGCGCGGCTATATTGCGGGCTCCGGGTGGAAGGAGTACCAGGCGTCGCAGAGCATCTGCGGAATTCCTTTGCCGCGTGGATTGCAGCAGGCGGCGCAGCTTCCCGAAACCTTGTTTACGCCATCGACCAAGGCCGAGTCTGGGCACGACGAGAATATCTCCTTTGATGAATGCCGCCGGTTACTTGGCGACGATCTCGCGGAAAAAGTGCGCACGCTATCCATTCGCATTTACGAGGAAGGCCGGGCCGTGGCGTCACGTTCCGGCATCATCGTCGCGGATACTAAATTTGAATTCGGCATTCTCGATGGTGAACTCATCCTTATTGATGAATGCCTCACGCCGGATTCCTCGCGGTTTTGGCCGGCGACGGAATATCAGCTAGGTATTTCGCCGCCGAGTTTCGACAAGCAATTTGTGCGCGACTATCTGGAAACTCTCATTTGGGACAAGACTCCACCGGCTCCGGCGTTGCCGCCCAATGTCGTGCAGCGTACGAGTGAAAAATATCTGGAGGCGTATGCGCGCCTCACCGGAAGGGAATTGCTCGCGACTACCTGCTAGAAACCGGGGCACACACGCCTTCTACCGTGTGCGCTCCCATCCTGAAGACGATCCCTTCGCGCTCCGAGAGCGGGCTTCACTTAGGTCGATCTATGAAATTGCGCACTTCTTTTGGGGATTTCTCTCTCCTGTTCAGCCGTAGTGACAAACAGTGCGAGCCGTTTCGTTTCCATATTCCTGGGCAGTGGCGGCGCCGCCGGTGGTCCGTTCACAGGCTCCCTGCGCGTGCAAAGTAACACGGGTTATCAATCGGTTGTGGTGCAGGATTTCAATGGCGACGGAACCCCCGATATCGTCCTCGCCAACTCTGTGACGAAGTCGCTCGATATCCTTCTTGGGATCGGCAACGGAACTTTCAGTGCGCCGTTCTCCTTCAAAGTCGGCGGCATCAATGCCTCGCAGCCTGTTTCCATAGCGATCGGCGATTTGGATGGGGACGGCCGGCCCGATCTGGCGGTGGCCGCTCCCGACACAAATGAAGTCAGCGTGTTACTCCGAGTAGGGTAAATGAACTCGACGCGTCACACGCTTCTCATCCCTCACTGGCTTTGCGGCGATAAATAGCAACGGGCTACCCAATGGCATGGCCAAGGGCAGGAAAACCGTGCGCGCGAACGGGAGCCGCACATTCAAGGGATGAAGGTGACTTGTTACGGCTTAAACCTCGCGGAGCGTGACGCTGCCCGCGACCGGCGAAAGCGATATCACATCATTTGCCGGACCAGCGTGAAGGCTGAGAGACGCGCCGTGAATTTTGACGCTGGTGATCTCGTGTGCTTCCAGTCCAAAGTTACTTGTTGACGTGCTCGCGCTGACGATTCCGCCGATCACGATGCTATCGATCGTGGAGGCACTAGATAGGAGTTGATCATCGGCATTGCCGAAGCCATCTGAGTTTTTGTCAGTGACGCCAGCAATGATGTTGCTTTCAATCAGATCTCCACCAATCGTGATCGTACCGACGTGCAAAGGCACTCCCGTGGCGCCGACGGCGAAGATTTTTGAAAGAATGACACTCCCGCCGATGGAAACGGAATCGATATTCCCGACACAGTGTATATTTTCGAGCTCCACCGATCCGCCGATCTTGAGGGTGCCTAGTTTGCCCGTGAGGCTTACGATTCCCGCGCCGTCCGCATCCCCGCGGATGCTTAGGAAATCAATGTCCTTCTGCACTACGATGCTATTGTCAAGGACATCGCCAATCAAGGAGCCGCCTACTTTGAGAGAAAGGAGATCCCCCCCTTGCACCATGATGAAGCTGCTGTCAACGTCGCCGCCAATCGCCGCCGAGTTGAGATTCTGTGATACCTGAATTCCGGCATTGTTGCGCAGGGATCCACGGATGGAAAGCGTACCAATATCGCCGGTCTCCGATACGATATCGCTGCCGACCAGATTGCCGCCTACCGAAACGCTGTTCAAAGTTTGGTGGATGTCGATGCGTGAAGCGTCGCTAACGGTCCCGCCGACTTTAGCGGAGTCGGTAGAACCGAGATGAACGACCACCACGGAATCGGACATATTGTGGCCCACCGTAAAGGTATGCAGATCGGTTTGGGCGTCGATGCGCGCCTGTCGGGTCATGGAACCGGCGATGTTTATGGAATCAATGCTGCCCGTGTTGGTTTCGATCCCGCTCTGCGCGGTCAAATCATGGCCGATGGTGATTTTCCCAATATTCGTCTTCGCCTCGATCAAGCTTGCGGCCATCGAGCCACCGATGTGCACGGAAGCAATGGCGTTGCCGTTTTCAATGATGAAGCTTTGATTGTCCATATCCCCACCGATGCTGATTGCGCCCATCGCCCCAGTCGCCTCTATAACGGAATCTAGCATTGATCCTTTAATTTGGACCGACGCAATGCCGGTGGCGCCGTTGTCGCCGATCTTCGCCCCTGTGACATCGCGTCCGATGGTCACTGGCCCGAGTTGATCGGCAGAGATGGTCGTAACGGGGGGTACACCTAACACCGATCCTCCAACGGAAAGTGATTTGAGCGATTGAAAAACGAGGATCACCGGGTCTGTTCCGGCGCCATCGAAAACCACGTCGCCACCGATCTTCATACTGCCCGCGGAATTGGCAGTGATCTGTCCGTTGAGCACCGAGCCTGTTACTTTAAGTGAGGCAATATTGCCGTTGTCGGATTTTACCGTGCCTTTGAGATCGCCAGTAATGCTTACCGGCCCGAGATCCGCGGCTGCTTCGATGGATCCAGCAAATGCCCCCGCCATTTTCACAGACGCGATGCTCCCCGCGGTGCTCTGGATCTGGCCTTGAAAATCACCCGAAAGTTTCACCGGGCCGATGTTAGTTTTGGCCATCACCGGCGCAGAGCCGAGGCTCGTGCCTCCGATGGTAAGAGAGAGAATGCCGCCATCGGTACTTTCGATGGCGGTGCTTGCTGATGAAGAGTAATCGCTGATTCCATGGGCTACTTTTACGGCGCCAATGTTGCCGGTCGCGGAAATATTTCCGCCGCTAAAAATGCGATCCACTTGCAGCGATCCAAGGGTGCCAGTCATGTTGATGGAGGCATCATCTCTCAAAGTGCCGCCGATGAAGATCGATCCGACGCTTGCGTTGGAGGCCGATGTGGTGTCGATCACGGACATAGTCGCGACATCATCCCCCTTGATTTTGATGGCCCCCACCTGTCCGCTCACGAAGGAGTGCGCTGCCGAATAGAGACCGAATGTCTGTAATTCCAAATCCCGAATGGCTACATTGGAAGCGCCGTTGCTGCCTGCGGTCACTGTCCCGAGATCGCCTTGGATCTTGATGGTGCCGAGATCGATTCCGGTCGCATTAATGCGCTGTACTTCGGTGAAGCCGTCTCCGCCGGGCGCCGCCTTCACGCTCACCATGATATCGGTGCCGGTGGCTGCGCTCAGACCCATGAGATGGATTTCCTGGAGCAGATCGCCTGCTCCCTTGGGCATGGTCACCAAGAGCGTGGTCAGGTTGGCTTGTGTGAGGATCGGTTTTGAAAAATGAACGGTCACGTGATCGCCATCCACGTCGTTGTAGGTGGCGGTATTGGCGTCCACGAAGGCGAGTGTGCTCGCGGGCGCGATGCGCGGTTCGAGCGGTTCGAGGGAATGAAACGAGCGAGTGCGAGAGCGGCTTTTCATACGAGGAGATCCGGGAGAGTTGTCAAAGCGACGCGGCTTCAATTGGCAGCGTTCCAAGAGAGTTAATCAAGTAAAATCCACTGCGACGCAATAGGGTTGAAACGGAATCGCGTGTTTGTGACGGGATGGACGCCCCGTCATTTCGCTATTTCACGAAGATGGCAAAAGGAATACGTTTCGGAACCGCTGTGATTGAAGCCAAACGTCTTTTTATCGGTCTTGAATTACCTGAGGCGTGCCGGAAAACGCTGGCCGATCTCGATCCGGAATTGCCGGGCCTCCGCTGGCTGCCTTCTTCGCAATTGCATCTCACCATGAGCTTCCTCGGCCAGGTGAATACCGCCGGTGAGAGCGTGCTGTGCGGAGCGCTTTCCGCCGTGAAAGTGCCGCCTTTTCTTTTGCCGCTTTGCGGTCTCGGTGTATTCAATGCGAGAGGCCGTCCCTCAGTAGTATGGGCGGGCGTGGGCAAGGGACACCCGCATTTGTTTGCTTTGCACCACCACATTCAGGACGCAGTGTTGCACGCCGGGCTCGAGGCGGATCTCAAGCCGTTTCACCCGCATGTCACCGTGGCGCGGGTACGAAATCTTTCTTCGCAGGCGCTGAAGCCTTTTCTGCGCCGGCACGCCGAAGCAGAGTTTGGATTGTTTCAAGTAACGAGTTTCACGCTTTTTTCCAGTGACCTTTTGCCGGAAGGCGCAAAGCATCACGCCGAGAGCAGCTTCCCTCTCGCGAGTTGAATGGCCGTTACCGTGCCTGGGTGAAGACTTTGCCGGTGGTGAGCTGAAGGATCAGGGGCGAGGCGTTGCTCAGCCGTTCCGGATTCTTGCACACGGTATAGATGGCGGCTTTGAATTGCTGTCCGGTAAGATTGGCGGCGACCGCCAGGGTGCCGGTCAGTGTTACTTGTCCGATCATTCGGAGCGAGGCATTTTCGATGGCCGCGGACGAAGCGTCCTTTCCTAAAGTGATGCCTTCGGGAATAATCAGCGCCTTGGTGCGCGTTTCCCTGGCCGCCGCCGCATCCGTGCCAAAGGCAAACACTTTCACCTTGGGCTTTCCGGAGTTCGCGTGCAACGGCACAAATTCGAGCGCGGAATCATTGAAACTCAGCACCAGTGCGTAGTCGTCAGGAGAAAGGTCAAACTCTTCGAAAAGCGAAGCGTTGGAAACGGTCTGCAGCTTCCCTGTATTGTGATCGCTATTTTTATCTTTGCCGAAGACGCAAAGGGTATTTTGGCAAATGCCGGAGATGCTGGCGCTGAGATCGGGCAAGCCAGCCGGGCAGACGTGCGCCGCAATTAACAAAGCTGCGGCAAAACTAGACAAACGCTTCATAATGAAAAGGGATCACAGGGGCTTCGCGTACTCGTGGGCTGCGAGGCGAATTTTTGCTTCCTGTTGGGTACTGCTCTTCGGGGTGCAAAGAGCAGCATTGGTGATACGAAGCTGGGCGGATGTTTTGCAAAATTTCAGCCAGACGAGGAGGAGCACACCCTGAGAAAGTGAAGAGGTTAAAAGAAACCCACGCGCGAGATCTCGCGGACGCGATTTGATTTCACGGGCAATCTCGTGAATCTATTTCCGGTGAAGATTTCGCTTTGGTTTGCGTGCTTTTCAGCATGGCTGATGGCTTGTGGCCACGTCTCGGCTCAGGAGTGGAAGCTGTACCGTTTTGAGGGGCGCGACTACGTATCGCTGGAGAACGTCGCGACCTTTTACGGACTGCCCGCACCGCCCCCGCTTGCTCCCAATGCCAATCCGGCCGCCGTACAGGGACCTCCCTTGCCTCCTGCCATCGCCGCACCCCCACCCGCGCCTGTGCCAGGCCCATCGCCGAGCGCTTCATCGGATACAAAGACGGTCGGGATGGACGAGCCCTCGGCGGATTCTGTGGCCCCTTCCGCGGAAGCGAGCGGTGCGAAAGTAATCACGCTGGACAATGGCAAATACCAGCTTGCCATCACTCCCAATAGTCGCGAAGCGCGAATCAACGGAGTCACCCAATGGCTCGCATTTCCCGCTAGCGTTCAGGAAGGCAAGGTATTGATTTCGCGACTCGATCTATCAAAAACGATAGAACCCCGCTTGCGACCCGAAAAAATGCCAGGATTGAAGCCGGTGACTACGGTGGTGCTTGATCCCGGACATGGGGGACACGACCACGGGGCCATCTGCAAATTCGGCTTTGAAAAAGACTTTGCACTCGATGTTGCGATGCGCGCTCGCGATCTCCTGGAAAAAAAGGGGTTCCGCGTGATTATGACACGCTCCGCAGATATCTTCATCCCCTTGCACGAGCGTCCGGCAGCCGCAAATCACGTAGCGGATTCCATTTTTGTCTCCATTCATTTCAATGCTGCGACTTCAAACAGTAGTGCTCGCGGTTTTGAGATTTATTCCTGTGCGCCTCGCGGTGCCCCGGCGACCAATGACGGCGCGTTCACGGCGCGCGATCTCCGTGAGGAACCGGGGAACACCGACGACAATTCAAATACCTTGCTTTCCGGCTCGATCTTTCACTCGCTCCTCGGTCACGTGCCTTTGCCGGATCGCGGGATTAAACACGCTCGCTTTGCCGTATTGCGCCTCTGTACGCAGCCCGCGGTGCTGATCGAAGGCGGCTTTGTCACCAATTCCGCCGATAGCGCACTCATCGCCTCCGCGGCGTGGCGGGCGGAAGTCGCCCAATCCATCGTCACCGGCATCGAAAATTACAAAGAGCTGGCAGAGCAGCATGTGGCACCGAAGCTAATGGCCGACTATCGGAGATCGGAATCAGGCACGGAAAATGTTCCATAAGAAGAGAACTTCTGACGACGTTAGTTTAGCAACCTGAAATATTTTTTCACAGAAACATTGCAAGAAACGGCAAGCCCACGCGTCTAAGGTTATAGCACCCAATTTGGACCGCTCAATTGCTCCCCGTGATCTGTGCCCGTGCGCATAGGAGATAGCGCCCAGACAGGCGGAGAGAAATGAGCACAAAAAAAACCTTCGAATGTGGTCGCGCCGGGTCAGATCTGGGGTGGGTCTGGCCCGGCGCATGGGCGCCTTTTTTTTGCGCGCTTTAGGTAGTCGAGAGATTTCTGGGATCTGAAGGATTTGAGAAATGGTGACGGTGATGGTGTCTCCATTTCCGCCCGGAATTGCGAGGAGCATGGGAATGGAGCGGCTCCCGCTTGACGTCGAATTCCTGCAGAGGCTGGTAACCGCGCTCAATGGCATCGGCCCACACCAGCACTAACTGCTCCGGAGCGGTGGAGCTCTTCAGCTCGTGCGCGCCCGCTTCCAGATACACAGGGCCCTGCAAGACATTTCCGTCCAGCGTCGCCTCTGCCATCCCGTCGATACTATATAGTGAATATCTGCCCGGGATGCTCAGTTCAAACTTGATGGCAGCAGACTTCGAGTGGTGCCCGGAGGTGGGCACGGAACTAGTGAACGTTTTTCCCAGCACCAAAAGCCTCGGAGTGATGCGCACGTAATTTGCGTGGACAAAACGATGCGCAGCGGACGGCAAACGTTCCAGCCTCGCGACGGGCGTGGCCGTGTCGATCAGGCGTTTGCTAATGTCATCTTCCAGCAATCCGCGTTTCAGCCGCGCATCCGTCATCGTCTCGATCACGTAGTAATAGGGGCGCGGACGATATATCGACTCGCACTTTCCATCCATCACGAACTGGCCGGGTGCAGTGAGATTGAGAACATCCTGCACCATGCGAATGTCGGGCGCGGTGTCGTCGTGCCAAAAATGGCGTGTCGGCACGACCCACGCGCCGGTTAACATGGCAAAAGTAACACC
>OUNM010020390.1_pt1 | contig 10826 bp, 13 predicted proteins | sample 1769961 | NCBI WGS metagenome assembly OUNM01 (sample SAMEA3914820, study PRJEB12502) | metagenome | biome: forest; material: soil | place: USA | collected 2012-03-12 | depth 0.3 m
ACGATTTCGTGCGGCTCGGTATCGACGGCGTAAACGCTCACCGCATCCATCGGGCCAAGCAGTTCGATGGCGCGGGAAAGCCGGGCCGTTTCCTCGGCGCGGGCCTGCTGCAGTCCTTGCTCGAAACCTGCCTGGAAACCGCTCGCCTCCGCGCCCTTCAAGGCCTGCTCATGCTGTTCCCTGGCGACCTTCTGCTCTTCTTCGCCGCCATAGCTGAACGGGTTCTGGCGGCGATCCGAAAAACGGCGCTCGAAGGTGAATTTGACGGGCTGGCTCATCACTTCATCCTCCTCAGTAGATCAGCTCGTCTTCGGCATTGTTCTTGGAGATCATGATCTCGCCCTTGGCGGCGAGATCCTTCGCCATATTCACGATCTTCGACTGCGCCTCGTCGCATTCCTTCAGGCGCACCGGCCCCTTCGAGGCCATGTCGTCTTCCAGGTTCTTCGCGGCGCGGGACGACATGTTGCCGATGAAGAAGTTGCGTGTCGGCTCCGTCGCGCCCTTCAGCGCGATGCCGAGCACCGCCTTGTCGACGCCGCGCAACAGCGTCTGGACGCTTGCCGGATCGAGCTTGGTGAGATCGTCGAAGGTGAACATCAGCGACCGGATGCGCTGCGCGGATTCGCGGTATTTATCGTCGAGCGCGGTCAGGAAGCGGGTTTCCGTCTGGCGATCGAAGGAGTTGAAGATTTCCGCCATCAGCTCATGCGCGTCGCGGCGCAGGCTCATCGACAGGTTGGAGATGAACTCAACGCGCAACGTTTCCTCGATGCGCTCCAGCACTTCCTTCTGCACATTCTCCATCTTGAGCATGCGCCCGACCACGTCGGTCGCGAAATCTTCCGGCAGGATGGAAAGCACGCGCGCCGCCTGCTCCGACTTGATCTTGGAGAGGACGACGGCGACGGTCTGCGGATATTCGTTTTTGAGATAGGCGGCCAGCATCTCGTCCTGGACGTTGCCGAGCTTCTGCCACATGTTGCGGCCGGCCGGACCGCGGATTTCCGCCATGATGCTTTCGGCGCGATCCTTCGGCAGCAGCTTCTCGAGCAGGTTGGCGGTGCGGTCGAAGTCGCCCGTGACCGAGCCGGTCGAGGACATTTTCGACACGAATTCCAGCATCAGATCCTCGATCATCGAGGATTCGATCGAACCGAGCTGTGCCATCGCCAGGGAAACGATGCGGATTTCCTCGTCCTCCAGCTCCTGCCAGATCGGCTGGCCGTAGGTCTCGCCGAGGATCAGCAGGATGATCGCGGCCTTCTGCGGCCCCGATAGCCCAGCCTTGCCGACGACTTTCCCTCCGCCGGCATTCGCGCCCGCCGATTTATCGGTGATCTTATCTGAAATGGAGGTCGCGAAACTCATTTAGGTCGGCCTCGCATGGATATACTGGCGCAGGATCGCGATGGATTCCTGCGGGCTCTTTGTCACCAGCTCGCCGACCTTCTCGACCGACTTCGCCTGGATCGAGCCGTTGACCTGGCTGATCTCGATCATCTTCTCGGTGTCGCTCGGTCCGCGCGGCAGGATGGCGTTCGGCGAGACGCGGCCGGTCACGGGATCGATCGCGGCATTGGCGGCGTCAACCAATGCGCCAAGCGGCCTGTGCTGCACGAAGATACCGCCTGGTCCACCGCCACCACCGCCGGTGATCGGCGCGAGGATCTGGCGCATCAGAGGACGAACCACCATCAGCAGTACGAAGATCGAAATGATCGACAGGATCGCCATCTCGGCGATCCGCATGATGTCGTCCTTCGAGAAGTTCAGCAGCTTCTCGGTGAAGGTCAGTTCCTTCAGTTCCGCCGGCTGCGGCACTTCGGCGAATTTCAGATTGACCACCTCGACCTGGTCGCCGCGCGCCTTGTCATAGCCGATGGCCGAGCGCACCAGCGTCGCGATGCGGTCGAGTTCTTCCTGCGGGCGCGGCTGATAGGTCGCCTCGTTATTGGCGCCGCGCGTATAGGTGCCGTCGACCAGCACGGCGACCGAGAGATGTTTCACGCGGCCGCCCTCGATCGTCTCCGTCTTGGTGGTGCGCGAGATTTCGTAGTTGATCGTCTCTTCGGTCTTGTTGCTGGTATCCTTGCTCGGCGGCGTGCCGGACTGGTTGTTGTTATTGACCGGAAGCTGATTGTTGACGGTCACCTCGCCATTGGTGGTGGTGTCGTTGGTGACCGAGGTCTCGCTGCGGTTCTGCGTCGAGCGGACGACCTTGCTTTCCGGATCGTAGCTTTCCGAGGTCTGCTGGACCCGGTTGAAATCCATTTCGGCCGCGACCTGCACCCGCGCCCGGCCATTGCCGACGATGGAAGCGACGATGTCTTCCACCTGGCTGCGCACGCGCTTCTCGTAGCCGACGCGCTTGTCGTCGCTCTGGGCGATGCCGTTGCTGTCAGCCGCACCATCGGCCAGCAGCTTGCCGCTCTCATCGACGATCGAGACGCGCTCCGGCTTCAGGCTCGGCACGGCGGTGGCGACGAGATGGCGGATGGCCCTGATCTGGCCGCTATCCAGTTCGCCGCGCGTCTTGACCACGATGGAAGCGCGCGCCTCCTCCTTGTCCCTGGCGAAGAGCTGGCGCTCCGGCAGCACGAGATGGACGCGGGCGGCGACAACACGGTCGAGCGCGCGAATCGTCCGCGACAGCTCGCCTTCGAGCGCACGGACATGATTGACGTTCTGAACGAAGGAGGTGGTGGAGAAGGCGTCGCCCTTGTCGAAAATCTCGTAGCCGATACCGCCGCCGCTCGGCATGCCCTTACCGGCGAGGTCCATGCGGATGCGCAGCGCCTGTTCCTTCGGCGCAAGGATCGTCGCGCCGTCCTGGCGGATTTCATATTTCACGCCGCGCGCATCGAGCTCCTTGATGATGGCGTTGCTGTCCTGGAAGCTGAGATCCGTGAACAGCGGTGTCATCACCGGCTGCGACATGCGCATGATGACGAAGGCGAAGAAGCCCACGAGCGCCAGCGTGACGGCGCCCATCGCCGCCAGACGCTGCGGTCCGAGCTTGTTCAGGAATTCGAGCATGCGTTCACCCGGGTTCCAACCTTCGCATAACGAACGAGCTTCCGCCGAAGCGGAGCACTAGGCAGAAATTTCCCTGTGTGTGGTTACCAGCGGGTTAACTTTTTGCTGTCGCAGGATAAAAGGCCATAGTTGCCGCCTGCGTCGCCAGCCGAAGAGTGCAAGATTGTCACAGAGTGCCCTTCCCGACCTGCCTGTCGCCATCACCATGGGGGATGCGGCCGGCGTCGGCCCCGAAATCATCGCCAAGCTTTTCCAGCGTCCGGAGCCGGTTGCCGGATTCGTCATCGGCGACGCTATCCAGATGCGCCGGGCGGTGCAGCTCATCGGCGGCTCGCTTGTCGTGGATGAGGTCGATTCGCCCTGCTTCGCGAAGCCCGGCCGTGTTCCAGTGCTGCCGATCAGCCACCTGCCCGACAATCTGACCTATGGCGCCGTCGATGCACGCGCCGGCAAGGCGGCGCATGATGCGGTGACGCTCGCGGGCCGGATGGCGATGGATGGAAAAATCCGCGCTATCGTCACCGCGCCGCTGAACAAGGAAGCGATGCAGCTTGCCGGCATCCGCCAGCCCGGCCACACCGAAATCCTCGCCGGCATCGCCGGCACCGATGATTTCGGGATGATGCTGGCGAATGACGAGTTGCGCGTCATGCTGGTCTCGATCCACGTCTCGCTGCGCGACGCATTGGCGCTCGTCACCCAGGAGCGCGTGTTGCGCACCATCCGCCTCGCCAACCGTGGCACCGCGGCTTTCGGCCTCGCGAAACCGCGCGTGGCAGTTGCCGGCCTTAACCCGCATGCCGGCGAAGCTGGCCTGATGGGCGTTGAGGATATGGAAATCATCGCGCCAGCCATCGCTGACGCGAAGGCGGAGGGCATCGACGCTTCAGGCCCCTATCCGCCCGACACGATCTTCATGCGGGCGCGGCGCGGCGAATTCGACTGCGTTGTGGCGCAGTATCACGACCAAGGCCTGATCCCGGTGAAGTATCTCGGCCTCGACAATGGCGTGAACATCACCATCGGCCTGCCTTTCGTGCGCACCAGCGTGGAGCACGGCACCGCCTTCGATATTGCCGGCCAGGGCAAGGCAGATCCGTCGAGCCTCGCCTACGCGCTGAAGATCGCCGAGGCGATGACGCGATAGCCGTTGCACTCGGCTGCCGGATTCCAATGCGATCACCCTAGTCATTTGACTAGTTTGAGTTTTTGGAACGACTCAGTATGTTAGCCGTTATTGAGTTGTGAATTTACTTTCATGCACCCTGCGGTCGAACGCAGTCCGTCGCTCGATCGCCAAGTCCAAGAAAAATGCACATTCCACCACCCTGATTTTAATAGGGGCTTGCGATGCATTTGGACCAGGAAGAACGCAAAACCGTATTGGTCGTCGAGGACGACCCGATCATCCGGTTGTCGGCCGTTGAAATGATCCGGCAACTGGGCTTTGAGGCGCAACATGCGGGCACTGCGGCGCAAGCGCTGCTGATGCTCGAAAAGCAATCCGATATTGACGTCGTCTTTACGGATGTCGCCATGCCCGGTTCTTTGGACGGATTGCGGCTCGCCCATCTCATCGAGACGCGCTGGCCTGAGATCAGCCTAGTCGTCACCTCGGGCCAGAGGCTGGTTGGTGAGCAAGACGTGCCGAAAAGCGGCACCTTCATCGCCAAGCCCTATACGCTCGGCGTGATCGGGGATGCGCTGGAGCAGGCGGCGAACCGCTAGCGGTCTTTCCCCTCGCCACGGCGATCCTCGACAGCCGCGCCAATTGCGTTAAGTCTGCTTGGCAGGAGAGGAAGCTCATGCCAGCGCAAAGGAATTTCACGACCGGACGCGAGTTGTCGGATTTCTGCTCGCCCGACAAAATGGCGCTCATCGTCTATGATATGCAGGTTGGCATCTGCCATCAGGTGCCCTGCGGCAAGGCGATCACCTCCAAGATCACCACGATCCTCGATGCGGCCCGCGCCGGCGGCTTCCCCGTCATCTTCATGCGGCATATGTCGATGCCACGTGAACTCATGGGCGGATTTCAGTTGCGCCAGGCAATGGCCTGGCAACGCACTGACGACCCCGATGCGGTCAAGCCCTGGTTCCTGCGTGGCTCGCCGGGCTTCGAACTCGTGCCGGAACTGAACCCGCAACCGAACGAAGCCATTCTCGACAAGATCACCTTCTCTGCCTTCGAGGGCACGCCGCTGCAGATCATCCTGCGCGATCTCGGCATCGTCTCCTTCGCGATCTGCGGCATTGCCCTGGAGATCGGCATCGACCCGACAGTCCGCCATGGATCGGATCTCGGCCTCGTGCCGATCGTCATCGACGATGCCTGCGGCGCTGGCCATGACGCGGCCGGCGAACGATCGCTGGCGAATATCGAATTCATGGGTGACGCGATCCGCTGCAAGACGGATGAGATCGCGACGCTGATGCGCGGAGGAGCGAAATAAAAAAGGCGTTCGATTTGCATCGAACGCCGTTGTTTTTCGAACCCTGGATTGGCTTTTCAGGGGCTCGGCGGAGCTGCCGCCATGTCCATCCACATGATTTCCCAGACATAGCCATCCGGGTCCTCGGCGCTGCGGCTGAACATGAAGCCGTGATCCTGCGAAGGGTTCGGATCGGCCTTGCCGCCGGCCGCGATCAGGCGCGACAGCGTCTCGTCGACCGTGTCGCGGGTCTCGACGCTCAGCGCCAGCAGCGTCTGGCTCTCACGGCGCGCATCGCCGATCGGCCGCTTGGTGAACTGGCGATAGTGATCGTAGCTCAACAGCATCACGCCGATCGCTTCCGAAAGGATCATGCACTTTGCCTGATCGTTGGAAAACTGCGGGTTCACCGTTGCGCCGAGCGCCGTATAGAATGCGGCGGACGCCGCGAGATCACGAACCGGCAGGTTCACAAAAAGCATCTTGCTCATGATTTTCCTCCTTCAAAGCTGGGCCGAGACGCGATAATGTCTCGACGGAATGTATCTATAAACAATGTATCTTAGTGTCAAGATACTTTTTATCGAGAGACATAAAGATGGACCGTGCCGAGATCGCCGTGCAGCAATGGGCGCGCGAACGCCCTGAACTTCCAGCTTTGCCAATGGAACTGCTCGGGCGGCTGTCCGATGCCGCCGAGCGCGTCACGCGCGACCATATGGACCCGCTCTTCGCGCAATCGGGGTTGCAGCGCGGCGAATTCGACGTGCTGGCGAGCCTGCGTCGCTCGGGCGCGCCCTATATGTTGTCGCCAACACAGCTATATGAAGCGCTGATGATTTCGTCAGGCGGCATGACCAATCGGCTCGACCGGCTGGAACGGGCCGGATTGGTCGAGCGCCGCCCTGATCCTGGCGATCGTCGCGGCAAGCTGATCGCCCTGACGGATGCGGGCAAGAGCCTGGTCGACGAGACGATCGACCGTCATGTCGCGAACGAGGTCCGGATGCTTTCCGTGTTGAGCAGCGACGAGCAGGAGCAGCTCAACGCGCTGCTGAAGAAGCTGATCACGGGGCTTTAGGCGCCGATTATCGGCGCTTTCGCAAAATTCCTCCCGATGTCAAAGGCTTGCGTTTCACAAGACGCCTGGATGACACGGATTTTCAGAAGATTGCAGGCGTGTTGGGCCGAAGACGACCGAATACTGCTTACCCAAATATATTAGACGAGGAGACAAAGCATGACACAAATATAAATACAGAATCCGCCTTTAAGTGACCTTGATTTTCCCTCGCCTCCCATTGCAATCTGTTGACGTGACGTCTTTCGCTCCGGCAGCAGGGAGATGAGGCTATGTCGCTTAGCCCGAACAAGTATTCGAATGGCAGCCAAAAAGCCGTGATGACCGATGCGCTGATGAAGGCTCCGAAATGGCAGCCTGGTCAGTCATATTACGGCCGAGGCATCGGCCTGCTCAACATCGCTTTCAAGCTGTATTACGATGCCAGAACCGGCATCAATTCATGCCCGGACAGCAAACAGCAATCCGAAATGCTGGATACGCTCGAAGGCTGCGCCACCGACGGCTGGGGCTGGGGCGTGACCGACCTGGACGATGCGTTCCAGCATCTCATCAAGAACAACGATACGTGGACGGATACCAACGCACGCTCCTACAGCGGCGTTTTCCAGCAGTCTCTTGGCGGGCCCTGCATGGATGTGCCGCAGGCCGCGGTGGAATTCTGCTCCAGCGTCGAGAGCAAGATGAAGACGCTGACGCAGATCTTCACCGAATTCAACACGCAGAGCGACAATGTCACCAAGGCCGTGGATACCAGCAACTGGGAGCTGATCCAGGTGGCGCTGAAGAACATGAAGGACAATGGCGGCAAGGCCAAGAAGCTCATGTGGGTCGCGCCCGCCAAGGTCAAGGATGTGCTGGGCAAGCCACTTGAGAAGGCAACAAGCTTCGTTGATGCCTTGAACGAGATCGATACAGCCGTGCGGAATATCGACAAGTATAAAAGTGTTGGCATGAACGACACCGCCGCTGGCGGCCTGGAGCTCATGCGGATTGCGGCTGGGAAGGTTCCAGTGCTCGGAGCCTTCTATTCGGAAATGATCGGTCAGCTACCGGATTTCTTCGTCAATATGAAACAGGTTTTCGAGGATCGGCAGAACAAGATATTGGCCATCGCCCATATGCAATAGGGCGAACTACATTCAAGGCTCCAGCGCCGATCGCAATTGCTTGGAGCGATCCCTTGTGATGATGCCGAGGCAATTGCCGAACACGACCGGCGCCAGCGTGCCGCCTTCATAGCGAGCGGCTTCCCATTCGCATTCCGCATCGCGAAATGCGATCCAGAGGCGCTGGGCCTGTTTCAACTTTTCAACGGCAGCGCCGCTGCTCGCTGAAAGCGCGACCTGATAGGTCCGGTTGAGTTCGGCATCGGCATCGCGAAAGCCAAGCGCAGCGCATTGCTGAAGCTGGAAGTTGTTCAGCGATGCATCGGCCGCGCAGGAAGCCGGCGGGTTTGAGAGCAGATCCTTGTTGTGCAGCAGTTTCTCGGCGAGGCCGGGCTCCTGACCGCGCGCAGCGCCAATAAGGGCCAGCATTGATAATCCGGCGACGACGGCAAACCGCATCGAACCTTCCTTCTCTCTTTTCCACCTCTCCTTGCAACTAGGGTGACAACCCGCATCTGACCAGTTGACGCGGCGCACAACGCACCCCATCTTGTTTGCATCGTTCAACAACTGGAAGGAGGTGGTCCAATGTCTCATTGTCCAACGTCGCTCAAGGCAGAACCGATGAGCGCGGCCTCCACCCTGGAGTTTCGCTTCTGAATTTCTAGCCGTGATCGGCTGACAATGGAGAGGCCGTCCCGCGAGGGGCGGCCTTTTGTTTTCGGGTGCCACGAAACGTCACCGGCGCCCGACCTCAATAACAGGCCAGATCTCTCGAAGCTGGGTCGCAACAGGTGCAGCGCTGCTTCAGCCCCTCAAGCCAATGATCGCGCGGCTGGCCGCTCGCGGCGCGCGGCTCGAGGAATACCCGCAAGACACCGCTGACCTCTTCGGGGAAACCAGCGCGATATGATTGAATCGGCGCGATACCGTCGCTGACTTCAAAAGTCAGCTTCGCCGATGGGTCCAGTTCCGCATGATTGCAAACCTTGCGGACGATCGCTGCGAATTTTTCCGCCTGCATAGGCGCAGGATCACCATCCGCGACATCCCAAAGCTGGATGAAAATTTCCGACCAGGCTTCGGGATTGCCCTGGAGATCGAGCGTCGTGAACTGGCCCACCCTCACATCGGTAATGTGATAGCCGGGTTTGACCGGCCGACTTTGGCAGGAGAAGGTCAGGAATGCGCGGGGCTGCGCATCACAGGCCGCAAGCAACGTGCCGATCGTTATCCCGTTGCCGGTTTCGATAGATGGCAGCCCAATATCCGTCCCGCCAATGTCGAACATCGGTATTGCTCCGCGATCCACGCCAAAACCGGATCGTGATCTACGTTCCAAGAGGCCAGCGTAACCACTACCCTGCGGAACCCAAAGCGCAAGGCTGCCAAGCTATATGAAGAAGGATAGGAACGTATAATCGATCGTGAAATCTTGACACGGACCGCAAAAGGCAAGCAACTGACGGTGGCTCGCGATAGGTGAAATATGCCAGGACCTCCAGCAGCGCGTATAGGCGATATGACGGCTCATGGCAGTCCGCTGTTTCCGGGGCCGCCGAGCCCGGATGTGGTAATCGGTAAGATGCCTGCCTGGCTGGGGTTGACCGCCGCCGCCGCGGCAGCCCTCGCCAAGGTTATTGCGCAAGGCGCCAAGGATGTGGCGGAGAAGACCGCCAAGCTCAACGCTGCCCAAGCCGCCGCGCCCACGGCCGGCCCCGCTGGTGCAGCGGCCGTCGCCAAAGCGACGAAGGATCTCGCCGCGGCCACCGCCAAGGCCGCCACCGATACCGCGAACATGATGATGAGCTCGGGCGTCAGCATCCATGCCTGCCCGGTTATCAAAGTCCTTGTCCCTGATGGCATCGGCGTCGTCATCAAGCCAAGCCAGACCGTACTCATCAACAAATGGGGCGCATGTCGGATTGGCGACCCGATTCAGGAAGTCACCTCCCTGAATTCGATCATGGAAGGCCAGATGGACGTTTACATCGGCGATTAAGGGCCGATAACGGAACAGCCGACCCGCTGGGCAGCGGGCGCTATCAACGCAAAATGGCCGGGACAAGCCCGGCCAAGTTGAACAAAAGATAAAGCAGAGTATTAAAAAGCAGCGCTCACTGGCGATAATGCTGAATGCGGGTCGTGCGCAGGCCGGCGAGGCCATGGCTCTCGATGGAATGCTGCCAGTTGAGGAATTCCTCCACCGTCAGCGTATAACGGCTGCAGGCTTCTTCCAGCGACAGCAACCCGCCGCGCACGGCGGCAACCACCTCGGCCTTGCGCCGGATCACCCAGCGTCGAGTATTCGACGGCGGAAGATCGGCGATCGTCAACGGGCTCCCATCAGGGCCGATGACGTATTTGACTCGAGGTCTCATTGGCTCGGTCATGACACACTCACACAATACACTACGCATTAACTGTAGGATCATGGTAAGCGGATGCCCTTAAGAATGCCCTAATTGGGCTAGCGAGACCTGTGTAGGAATTTGTTTACCTTAATCAAAACTTTAACTCGTCTTTGAAATGCTCTTCACCTGCGTCGCCGGATAGGTGTTTCCGCCGACCGTCAGGATCGGTGTTGCACCCGAAACATCGACGCTTGTGACGACACCGGTGGCGCTCGTCGAGGTGGTGACACTATTGCCCGAGGCGTCCGTCGCATCGATGCTGATCGTGAAATTGCCGCTGGTCAGCGAGCTGCCGGTCGAGGTCGTGCCATTCCAGGAGAAGTTCTGAGCGCCCGCGCTGAGCGACTGCTTCACCGTCTGCACCACGTTGCCGCTCGAATCCTTGATGGTGATCGTCGCGTTCGGCGCGGCCCGCGGCGAGGTGATCTGCCAGGTCGCGGTATTGTTGTTCATGGTCGCGGTCGAGCCGTCGACCGTCACCGTCGCGCCGACGAAATTCAGGCCGGCCGAGATGTTCGATCGGGACTTCGAGTGGTCGGAGCTAGCCCGGTTCGCCACCTACCCCGAGGCGCGCGCCACGCTTCCGCAGTAGCGCGCCCTCGCCTTCCGCGAGGCGGTCGAGCCACTTGCGCAGCCACGACGCCGACATGCCCGTGCGTTCGAGCACCTGCTCGACGACGTCGTCGTCGCCCTTCAGGTGAGGCACGCCGGCGCGCGCAAGGTCGAGCACGACGGCGCGCAGGTACTCGCG
>OUNM010334676.1_pt1 | contig 10820 bp, 5 predicted proteins | sample 1769961 | NCBI WGS metagenome assembly OUNM01 (sample SAMEA3914820, study PRJEB12502) | metagenome | biome: forest; material: soil | place: USA | collected 2012-03-12 | depth 0.3 m
CTTTTCGTAATGCGGTAACGGCCAGACGGCAGGAAGACGATGCCGCCCGCGCCCTTGTTGGCCGCCTGGTCGATCGCCGCCTGGATCGCGTCCGTGTCGTCGGCCTTGCCGTCACCGACGGCCTTGACCGTCACGGCCAACGGATCGACGGGCGTCTTGAGATAAACCGATTGCGAGGCGGCGGCCTCGACCGGAAGCGCCACGCTGGCGGCAAGCAGGCCGAGGCAAATTCCGGACACAGTACGCTTGAGCATGGATTTCAACATGTCGGTCTCCCTGTCGGCTATGGCTGCCGCTGTCTTATATTATGACAGCGCTAACATAAAAATTTGACCGATTCAACGCGGATCGCTCGCAAAATATAGCCGGGAAAATGACAGCGCTAACATTTGAATGTGTTTCGCGAAAGACCGTGCATTCGAAGCATCCCATACGGCAGGAAAGTCACACGCGACCAGACGTTTTATTCGTGATATTAAATTTTATTGACAAAATGAAATTGGATGGACTTTTGTAGTCCGACAAAATGAACCCGGAATAGCGGGACGCGGGACACACCGAGGAAGCGAAGATGAAAGCAGCAAGGCGTCAATTTCTGTTATCGACGGCGGCCGTGGCCGCCACATGCACGGCCTGCGGCGGCGGTGGAGGAGGTTCGTATTCGTCGGGCTCAGGCTCATCCTCGTCGTCTTCGTCGTCTTCGTCGTCGTCGTCTTCGTCTTCCTCATCCTCCTCGTCTTCGGCTACGGGCCTTTATCCCAGCTACAATACCAGCCCGATCGCGGCGGATTCGACGGGTATGACAAGTACGGCGGTGACGATCGCCGGCAAGCTCAAGCTGGCGATCAATATCGGCAATACGCTGGAAGCAACCGGCGGCGAGACTTCCTGGGGCAATCCGTTGATTACCCAGGCCCTTGTGGACAAGTACAAGGCGCTCGGCTTCGACGCCATTCGCCTGCCCTGCGCCTGGAACCACTACGCCGACCCGACCACGGCGAAGATCGACGCCGCCTGGCTCGACCGCGTCAAGACCGTCGTGCAGTATTGCGTCAACGCCAACATGTACGTCGTGCTCAACATCCACTGGGACGACGGCTGGCTGGAAAACCATGTCGACGCCGCCAGCGAGGATGCCGTCGTCGCCAAGCAGAAGGCGTTCTGGGAACAGATCGCCACGCATTTGCGCGATTTCGACGAGCGCCTGATGTTTGCCAGCGCCAATGAGCCCGCCGCCGACACGGCCGCCAAGATGGCGGTACTGAAGGTCTATCACCAGACCTTCGTCGACGCCGTTCGCTCGACCGGCGGCCGCAACGCCTACCGCACCCTGATCGTCCAGTCGCCGAACACCAGCACGGAATATGCGGTTTCGCTGTGGACGGGCATGCCGACGGATACGGCATCGAACCGCATGATGTTCGAGGTGCACTATTATACGCCGTCACAGTTCATGATCATCAGTTCGGACCAGTCGTGGGGCAAGATGTTCTACTACTGGGGCAAGAACAACCATTCCACGATCGAGCCCGACCGCAACGCGACCTGGGGCGAGGAAGACTATGCCGACCAGCAGATGCTGGCGATGAAGACCAACTTCGTCGACAAGGGCATTCCGGTCATCATCGGCGAATACGGCGCCTGGCGCAAAACCCAGCCGCTGGACATGGCCAAGCACAATGCGTCCGTCGAATGGTGGAACAAGTACATCACTCAAGCTGCGGCCGCCATCGGCGCCGTTCCTTTCCTGTGGGATACCGGCAGCCTGATCGACCGCACCACCCTCGCCGTCAAGGACCAGGCCATTCTGGACGCCCTGCTCGAAGGGGCCGGCAAGAAGTAGGACGCCGCTTCAAGGCGCCACCACGATATCGGACGCTTTGGCGATGTCCGGCAATCCGATGACCAGGCTATTGCCGGAGACGTCCGCCTTCAGCGCCTTTCCGTTCAGCGTAGCGCCCTTCCCGCTCCAGCCGTGGACGACCAGCGAAATGCCGGTCCACCACGGCCTGTAACTGCCTTCGCGGGCGTTCAGCGCCACATGCAGCGCGCCGTTTTCCACCCGGCAGCTCACGGTCTGGCGCAAGAATACGCCGCGCGTATAGGCAAAGCTTGTCCCGTCGTCGAAATAGAGCTGCGCCGTACAATCCGGTCCCGGATAGACGTGGAGCTCAAGCGCGCCCTGCGGCGTCTCGAGCGTCGATTGCACCAGGGGTTGTTTCGCGATGATCGAACCCGGCCGCACGAAAACCGGCAAGCGCTCGAGTTTCGGTGTCTCCTTGAATGCCGCCGCAACCTTTTCGCCGGTCCAGTAGTCGAACCAGCCCTCGCCCGGCAGGTTGACGTCGTAGGCGGCGGGCGATTCTCCGTTGGGCGCCGGCGCGATCAGAAGGTTGCGCCCCAGCATGAACTGGTCGGCAACGCCGTCGACGGCGACCGATTTGGGGTATTCCAGGAAAACCGGGCGCATCATCGGCAGGCCCGTGCGGCTGTTTTCCTCGGCCAGGGCATAGATGTAGGGCATCAGCCGGTAGCGCTCTTCGATATAGTGCCGGCGGATGTTTTCGTGCTCGGGTCCGCTGACCCACGGCTCCTGCGCTGCCTTGCCCTTCTGGTAGTGGTCGCGGAAGATCGGATTGAAGGCGCCGACCTCGATCCACTTGGTGAGGAGGTCGGCCGGCGGCTGCTCGCCGGCAAAGCCGCCGATATCGTCGCCGGCATAGGCAAAGCCCGACAGGCCGAGATTGACCAGCTGCGAGGTCGACAGGCGCAGGTGCGCCCAGCTCGACGTATTGTCGCCGGTCCAGGTGGCGGCGTAGCGCTGGCCGCCGGCATAGGTGGCGCGCGTCAGCACGAAGGGCCGCGTATCGGGCGAAAGCTTCAGCACGCCCTCGTAGGTGCCCTCCGTGTTCAGCATGCCGAAGACGTTGTGCATCTCGGCGTGGGTAGCGTCGCGCGGCTTAAAGCCGGGCTCCTCGATACGGTGCAGATTGTCGAGCGGCATGGTCTTGGACCGCGTATTGAACACCGACGGCTCGTTCATGTCGTTCCAGAAGCCATAGACCCCCATGCCGACGAAGGCCTTGTACTGCTGGCCCCACCAGTCGCGCGCCTTTGGCCGGCTGAAGTCGGGGAAGACCGCGTCGCCCGGCCACACGGGTCCGACAAAGGTCGAGCCGTCGGCCTTGCGCACGAACAGGTTTTGCGCGGCGCCGCTGTCGTAGGGCGCGTAACCCTGGTTCGGCGCATAGGCGACGTGCAGGTCGGTGATCAGCACCAGGTGCAGGTTCTGCGCCTTCAGCTGGGCCACCAGCCCGCCGAGATCCGGAAAGGCCTTGGTGTTGACGGTGAAAGGCCGGTTCCGGTCCTGATAGTCGATATCCATATAGACGACGTCGGCCGGCAGCCTGTCGGCCCGCAGGCGGTCGGCGATGCCCTTGACTTCGGCTTGCGTCATGTATCCCCAGTGCGACTGCTGGAAACCCAGCGCCCATTCGGGGGTCAGCGGCGCCTTGCCGGTCAGGTAGGCATAGTCCTCGACGATGTCCTTCGGGCCGTCGCCGGTCATGATGTAGTAGTCGACCGGCCCGCCCTCGGCCCCGAAGGCAAAGGCGTCGCGCTCGCTCTTGCCCATGTCGAAGAAGCTGCGCCACGTATTGTCCATAAAGAGACCGAAGCTATGGCCGCTTTCGTCGACGCCCATGACGAACGGGATCGATTTATAAATCGGGTCGGTGGCGACGCCGTAGCCGAAGGTGTCGCTGTTCCAGTTGGTAAAGGCGCCGCCGCGGCGGTCGAGCGGCCCGGTCTTGTCGCCCAGGCCGAAATAGTGTTCGTCCTCCGGCATGGCCTTGCGGACGCGGAAACCGCCGTTTTCGAAGCTGAGGGCGCTGCCCGGCGCGTCGGCCAGGATGACGCGGCCGGACTTGTCCGACACGGTCATGGAAAGCGTCGCCTTGTCGATCCGAACCGTCAGCCTGGCATTGGAAATCTCGACCGCCGCGCCGGCGTCGGAGACGTCGAACAGGGTCCGCGTGATGCCGGCCTTTACCGCCCAGGACGCGTCTTCCGGAAGTGCGCCCTTGCCGGCGCGCACGCGGATGATATCGGCGCGCGGCGCGCTGATCTCCATGCGGACGCCGTCGTGGTCCAGCGTATAGTGGTCGACAAGCTGTGTGGCGCTTGCCCCGGAGGCCAACAGCAGCGCCGCGGCGCATGCGCTCACGAGCAGGGTCTTCATGGTGTTTCCTTCCGGCCAATTTACCGCGTCTGTTTTGCGCGACCATGCCAGAGAACCCGCGGCGAAGGCAACGCCGCGGGGCCGACTGCATACGTATTCCTGTGGGAGCGCTACCGTTTGGAGGCTTCGCCGCGAAAAATCAGCGCGAAGGGCAGCGCCACCAGTGCAATGTGGCAGAACAGATTGAAGGCGAACTTGAAATCCCAGACGATCGGCCATGGAACAGGCCGGCCGGCCGCCGACAGCGGAACGACGACATAGTTCATGACGATATAAAGAAAAATGCCATAGCCGACGACCGCCACGCCCCAATGCCGCCGCGCCATCGGCAAGACGGTGATCATGACATAATAGCCGAGAGCCATGCCGAGCACGATAACGTATTCCAGAGCCAGCCCCGCCAGGGCTGTCGTATACCCGCCGTCGAAGGCCGCCTTGCCATAGACGCCGGTGGCTACGGACTGGCAGATCCGCACCGGACTGACGCCTTTCCACAGGCCCCACAGCAGAAAATTCGCGCCCATATCGAGGATGGACGCGATCAGAGCCGCCAGTGCAAGCTTACGTATCATAATGAGCCTCCCTTATTTGTTGGGAACACGGTTATCCGAACAGCCGGCCGTGTCAACTATCAGGACGGACGCATCCGTCCCTGTGGATGCGGTTCCAAAACACTGTACCGGCATCCAGGATGATGTTACGATTTCCGCATTCAGGACCGCGCCATCCGGCGCGCCTTGTGGTCAAACCACTTCCGGTCCACCCCGCCTTCCCCAGCGGAAATCAGCACATTCGCCATACAAACTCTGCGAATTCCCGATAATAGGGACGACCGTTCCTCATATTGTGATAAAAAAACGACACAGATCAGGCCAATTTGCCCAATTACAGCAAAAGGTCATCTCTCTATGTGGACCGCCGTCACGATTTGCGATAGCCCTGTGTCAACGATGAAACCGCTTCCAACAAACAAGGCGGATCATCATTGTCATACCAGGGAGCCAAAAATGCCATCTACCCCTTTTTCGGCGCGCGCCGTCGCCGCCTCCGCCAGCCTGCTGGCCATCGCCACCGCCGTTTTCTCAGCCCCCGCCTTTGCGCAGGATACAAAGGCCAATAACGACGTGGTCGTCGTCACCGGGTTCCGCAAATCCTACGCCGACGCCGTCAAGACCAAGCGTGACACGCTGGAAATCACGGACTCGATCTCGTCGGACGGCCTCGGCCGCTTCCCCGACCTGAACGTCGGCGAAGCCATCCAGCGCATCCCGGGCATCCAGATCAACCGCGAAGCCGACTCGCGCAACGCCACCATCAACCTGCGCGGCCTGCCCGGCACCTTTGCCCGCACCACGCTGAACGGCATCGCCTTCGCCGATCCGATCCTCAACGGTTCGACCCCGCTCGGCGCCTTCAATTCGGACATCTTCTCGTCGATTACCGTCATCAAGTCGCCGACGGCGGCCGACCAGTCGGGCGGCCTGTCGGGCAATATCGACCTGCGCATCGCCCCGGCGCTCGGCCGCAAGGACGGCGGCTTCATCAAGGCCTCGACCGAATACGACACGCTGGGCAAGCTTTCGAGCCCGTCGATGACGCTGGGCATCAACCACCATTTCTCGCCCGACTTCGCCGTCTTCGGCGTCATCGCCGCCAAGGACGAAAAGTTCCGCCGCGACTCGATCTTCGTCAACACCTACGGCTTCCTCAGCCCCACCCAGGTCGGCAACGGCAAGGCGGCCGGCCAGAACCCGGTATGGGACGACCTGCAGGCCCAGGCGACCGCCGGCGGCTCGGCCGGCATCCAGTATCCGTCGCAGATGCGCCAGGTGGTGAAATACAACAGCGGCCACCTGGTCTCCAGCGCCGCCGGTTTCGAATGGAAACCCAACGACAATCTGAAGATCGGCACGACGGCCTTTTTCACCAAGCGCGACCTGCTCGACGCCACCAATGACCTGCTATATGTCGACACGACGGGCGGCCAGCGCGCCAGCGCCACGGGCACCTTCCCTTCGTCGACGGCCGCCGGCACGGCCTCGGCGCACCTGACCAATCTGGGGCCGATCTACTTCATCAAGGAGCCCAACGGCACCAACGCCTATATCAACAAGTTCGACTACACCAACGCCGCCATCACCGACTCGCGGCGTTCCGAGCCGGCGACGCAGGAAACCTGGTCGGTCAACCCTTCCGTCGAGTTCAAGACCGAGGCCTGGCGCCTGTCGGCCGTGGGTACGATTTCGCGCGCCAGCTCCCTGGCCAACCAGATCGAAATCGACATCGTGCAGAACAACTATTCGGTCGCCAACGGCAACAATAACGGCGTGTCGGGCAGCCTCTATACGGGCGGTTCGGACCTGCAGGACTTCGCCATCACGCTGAACACCCCGACGACCAGCCACATCAATCCCGGCCCTTACACCCAGTCGACCTCGGCGACGCAGCTGACCAATCCGCAAAACAGCCGTTTCGGCCTGACCGGCACCAACGGCCGTGCGCTCAATACGCTGAACGCCGTCCAGGCCGATGCCGAACGCTTCTTCAAGGACGACTTCTTCCTGTCGAGCGTCCAGTTCGGTGTGCGCCACGAAGAGACCGAATATACGTCTTCAGGGTCGCGCAACACCGCCCAGGGCACGATCGGCGCCAACGTCAATTCGGGGCTGTCTTCGACCGACCGTTTCGTCGGCGACTTCTTCGGCGGCACCGCCGACGGCTATACGAAGAACTGGGTCGCCGCCGACATCCAGAAGACCCTGTCGTCGCTGACGCCTGTCACCTGGACGCTCGATCCGGTGCACGGCGTGTTCCTGACGCCCTACGGCCTGGTCAACAACAGCGCCGATACCAATTTCAGCCTCAACAACTTCTCCAACGGCAACAAGACGTCTTCGGCCTACGTCCTGGCCAAGTTCAGGACCGAGGTCCTGGGCGTCGGCATCCGCGGTTCCGCCGGGCTGCGCCATGAGGACAACGAGAACACCATATCGTCGCTCGACCAGAACCCCGACAAGACCTTCAGCACGCACGTCTACAAGCAGCACTATGACAATACGCTGCCGTCGCTGATCGTCGTGGCCGACCTGACCGACAAGTTGGTGCTCCGCTTCGCGGGCTATTCGACCTATGTCCGGCCGCAACCGCGCGACATTACCCCGACCACCCAGGTGACCGCGCCGACGCCCAATGCCGCCAACCCGACCTATAACGTCACGGTCGGCAGCACGTCGCTCAAGCCCTACACGGCGGATTCGCTCGACATGTCGCTCGAATGGTACAACCGCCCGGGCGGCCTGTTCGCCATCGACGTCTTCCAGAAGAAGGTCGACGGCTATATCGGCAACATCACCGACCTCAACGTGCTGTGCCCGGCCGACGGCCTGATCCACGGCCAGGACTTCGGTCTGGGCCACCTGACGGTCACCGGCGGCAAATGCGTCAGCGACGTCCTTGTCAACACCGCCCCGGCCAACCAGCCCGCCGTCTACGCCAACGCCACCGTCAATATCAGCGGCAAGACCAACCTGTCGCCGCTGACCGTTAAGGGCGTCGAACTGGTGGCGCAGCAGAACCTCGACTTCCTGCCGGGCTTCTGGAAGAATTTCGGCGGCTCGTTCAACTATGCGTACACGACGATCGACGGCAAGGACCAGTCGGGCAATGCGCTCACCCTGCCGGGCGTATCGAAGAACAACGTCAACCTGATCGGCTACTACGAAACGAAAAAGTTCGGCGTCCGCCTGGTCTACAACTGGCGCGACAAGTACGACCTGGCCGCCGGCAATACCTTCGTCGGCGCCGCCCGCACCGTCAAGGCGCGCAGCCAGCTCGACTTCTCGGCCTCGTATAACGTCAACAAGGCGATCTCGGTATCGGTCGACGGCTTCAACCTGACGGATGCGACGCGGGCCGAATACGAGAACGATCCGATGAAGCCGCGCCGCCTCGACTACGACGGCCGAACCTACCAGGTCACGCTGCGCGCCAGCTTCTAGGCAAAGTTACTCCCCTGACTGCCGGAGGCTGTCTGACAGTCTCCGGCGCTTTTTTGGAGCCCATCATGCGCCTGGCCATTCTGACATCGCTCGCCGCCCTTACTCTGGCCCAACCCGTTTTGGCCCAACCCGTTTTGGCCCAACCTGCTCTGGCGCACCCCGTTTGCGACGGCGCCAAGGGCTATTCCGCCGATTTCGGCGGCCGCCGCACCTTCCTTTGGCGGCCCGAAGCCCTGATGCTTTCAAAGGCGCAGGTCGCGAAAGACCCGTCGCTTCCCGCCTATGCGAAGCTGATGAGGGACGCCGAGGCCGCCATGGCGCGCGGACCGTGGAGCGTCACCGACAAGACGAAGACCCCGCCGTCGGGCGACAAGCACGACTATATGTCGATCGCCCCCTATTTCTGGCCCGACCCGGCCAAACCCGACGGCCTGCCCTATATCAACCGCGACGGCGAGGTGAACCCGGAACGCGCCACGGAGGCCTTCGACCGCACGCGCCTCGGCGACATGGCCAACGCCGTGCAGGCCTTGTCGCTGGCCTACTATTTTACTGGCCAGCAAAAATACGCCGACCGCGCCGGCCTGATACTCAAGACCTGGTTCATCGATCCGAAGACGCGGATGAAGCCCAATCTCGACTTTGCCCAGGGCGTTCCCGGCAAGGTGCCGGGCCGGTCGTTCGGCATCATCGACTCCGCCGAACTGCTGCCCGTCGCCGAGTCTATCGGGCTGTTGCAACCGTCACACGCCCTTTCGCCCACGGATATGGCCGCCTTGCGGCAATGGTTCGGCGATCTCTCGACGTGGTTGACCGACAGCGACGCCGGCAAGACGGAACGCGCCGCCGCCAACAATCACGCCATCTGGTATGACCTCGAGCTTGCGGAATTCGCCCTGGTGGCAGGCAGGGCCGACGTGGCGCGCACGGTCGCGTCGAACTTCGCCGAGGCGCGCATCCGGCCGCAATTCACGCCCGACGGCAGCCTGCCGCAGGAACTGAAACGCACGCGTTCCTTCCACTATTCGACCTGGACCATGCAGGCTTCGTACGACGTCGCGACACTTGGCGAATGCATCGGTGTCGATCTGTGGTCGTGGCAGGACGCCGACGGCAGGGGGCTGAAGGCCTCGACGCGCTTTATCGCCGCCTTTAGCGGCCGCGAGACAGACTGGAAGTGGCAGGAGATCAGCCAGAATCCTCAGGATCTCTATGATGCGCTCCTGCGCGCCGCCTGGGGCTTCCGCGATCCGGCCGTCGTGCCGCCATCCGCGCTGGAAGCAGCGGCGAAAAGTGATGCACGAACGACACTGGTCTATCCACTTTCGCGCTAAAAGCGTGAAATTCCGTCAAAGCCTTGCGAAAACACGATTATGTCGTGATTGACAACGCAATCAAAGAATCGTACTGAATTGGAAGCGCTCCCAATTGTAATGGCGACACGATTCCTGTCCGCCGGCACGGTTCGGGAAACGCGGATAAGTAAACAAAAACCCGGGGAGCATAGCGGAGAACCGCCAGAAAGCCACCGCGATTCCGTTGGGATCGTGCCGGTTTTCTGACGAAAAATTCCAACTAACTCCCTGAAAAACAATAATATCGTCCTGGAACACGAAAGACGACTAATTGCTTGGGCATTTGGAGGGTTTCAGCCGAATGCCTGTCGCATAACACAGTCTCATTGGGAGGGCCTTATGGCATTTCGAAGTGGTAAAATAACTCTGCGGTCCGCATTCTTGTGCGGCGCTTCCATGGTTGCGCTCGGCGCCGGCGCGGTGGCGGCCGACGCACAAACGGCACAACCTGCGGCAAAGGCCGACGCCGACGTCGTCGTCGTCACGGGTATCCGCGGCTCATTGCAAAAGTCGATGACCCTGAAGCGCAAGGCGGACGGCGTCGTGGACTCGATCAACGCCGAAGACATCGGCAAATATCCTGACACCAACCTGGCGGAATCCGTCCAGCGCATCCCGGGCGTCTCGATCAGCCGCGTCAACGGCCAGGGCGAGAAGGTCACCGTCCGCGGCTTCGGTCCGCAGTACAACCTGGTGACCCTCAACGGCCGCACCATGCCGACCGCCAGCGTCGAAGCCGTCGGCGGCGACGCCTCGGGTGACGGCGTGACCGGCAAGGACCGTTCGTTCGACTTCTCGCAGATCGCCTCGGACGGCATCAGCGGCTTCGACGTCTACAAGACCGGCCGCTCGAACGTCGCTTCGGGCGGCATCGGTGCGACTCTCAACGTCCGCACCATCCATCCGCTCGACCTGAAGTCCGGCCAAAGCGGCAGCATCGCCGTCAAGGGCATGGACAACGGCCACCTCGAGTACAAGAACAAGACGACCGGCGAAATCTCGGGCGTCTATAACTTCGTCAACGACGACAAGACGTTCGGCGTGTCGATCTTCGGTTCGCACAACGAAAAGAACATCGCCGCGCGCGAAGAGAGCGTCAACGGCTGGAACCGCGACACCGGCGCCCAGTTCCTCAACCCGTCGAACGGCCGCGTCACGGCCGGCACGCAGATCACCAACGCGCCTGCGGCCACCGACTACGTCATGTTCCCGAACGACAACCGCACC
>OUNM011351895.1_pt1 | contig 10816 bp, 5 predicted proteins | sample 1769961 | NCBI WGS metagenome assembly OUNM01 (sample SAMEA3914820, study PRJEB12502) | metagenome | biome: forest; material: soil | place: USA | collected 2012-03-12 | depth 0.3 m
AGCAGATACTTGAGGTGACGGATGCCGGCCTCGATGTTCTGGGCGGGATCGGTCAGCTCGGTGACGCCGTACATGGCTGCGGTGGAGGGCAGCAGCTGCATGGCGCCGGTGGCGCCCTTCGGCGACACGGCGGCGGCGTTGCCGCGCGATTCCACATCGATCACCGCCTTGACCAGCGCCGGATCGATGGCGTGCTTCCGCGCAAGATGCTCGGCCAGTTGCGTCACCTGGCCCGCGTCGGGGCGCGATGTGGCGGCGCCAACCGCGAGCGGCGCGAACGGGGTGACGTGCGGGATGACCTGTGCGCGCAATGCTGGGCGCGGCGCGTCGTCGCGCAGAAACAGTCGGTAGCTCTTGTCCAGCGGCCGCGTGGCAAAGCGGACCACGCCGTCCGGACCCTCCGAGCGGTAGATGTCGGCGGCACGCACAGGCTGGCCCGCGATGGCCATCAGGCCTGCGCAAGCGCAACATATTCTCGTTATCGTGGGTGCCATTGATATTCTCCCCGCCCGTGGAAAAAATGTAGCACGCCGATTATCCAAATCAAATCGTGCCATGGGTCATCCAATCGGATGGCCTTTTCTCGGAGGGGTTTCCCTTATTTGGTCGCGACTGGATGGGGCCGAAAGTCCCGACTTGACGAGTCAAATATTAAAAAATGCATTTGGCGCCACTTGATCTGCGGGAAATACCCGAAATTCGTGGGGTCACAATGTAAAGACAATGCTCCACCTTCCGACCGATGGCGGGCGCTCGCTGAATGCACAAATCTTGTTCAACCGGCAGGGATTTACAAAAAATTACCGGGAGTGAAGAAGAAAATACAGCAGGCCGTATCAAGAATGGCCACAGGGAGCTGCATTGTGCACAAGAAGCCAAGATCGTTTGGGTCCCCCACAAGATGCCGCGGACATGCGGCCAAACCTCCAAATGTCCTTTTGCCAGGGCATTGCCTCATGACCGATTGACGCCTCGCGCAGCATGAAAAGTTGATTTTCATGCCCGTGGCAGGCGTGCGTGCGCAGCGCGAACTCGCGCCTGCGCAGGGAGAGTTCGCGCCTGAAAATCGCGTAAAGACGTTCAATGGCATTTTTTAATAGAGCGTTACGCGGTGTAACTAAATGGAGTGAATAATGGGTGCGCAGGGTCACGAAACGGTTCCCGACGAGGGACGCCGACGCATTTTCAAAACCACCGCGGCGGGTGCCGGCGCGGCGCTCGCGGGCGGCGTGCTGCCGGCCGCCCCGGCATTGGCCAAGGACAGTGACGATGCGAGCCCGGCCACGCGCCCATTCGTCGAAGTGCTGCCGGTGCCGATGGTCAAGCAGCCGGTAGCCGCACTGCGCCCGGCACCGCTCGTGACCCGGGGCGAGGGCGAGTGTGGCCGTGGCAGCCATCAGCGCTGGGGCGAGTTCGAGCCGCGCAAGCTCTATGAACTGCATGTGAAGGAGGCGCTGCACTCGTTTCACCGCGACCTGCCGACGCAACGCGTGTGGGGCTACGACGGCATGCTGCCCGGACCCACCTTCGTTGCGCGCTACAACGAACCGGTGCTGGTGCGCATCTTCAACGAACTGCCCGCCAATCACATCGGCTTCGGCTCGCCCGAGATCACCACGCACCTGCACAACCTGCACATGGCGTCGGAAAGCGATGGCTTTACCGGCGACTACTACAGCAGCACGCGCTTCGGCCCGACGCTGACCGGTCCTGGCGGCTATCGCGATCATCACTATCCGAACTGCTACGCGGGCTACGACGCGTTCAGCAGCACCCATGGCGACGCGCGCGAGGCGCTCGGCACCTGCTGGTATCACGATCACCGGCTCGACTTCACGGGGCCCAACGTTTACCGGGGTCTCTCGGGCTTCTACCTGCTGTTCGACGAGCTCGATTCCGGCAACGAGGAAGACCCCAATCCCAGCGCGCTGCGCCTGCCCAGTGGCGTGGGCCGCTACGACGTACCGCTCGTATTCCAGGACCGGCGCTTCGATCGCAAGGGCATGCTCGCGTTCGATTTGTTCAACTCCGATGGTCTCCTCGGTGACAAATTCCTGGTCAACGGCAAGATCCAGCCGCTGTTCGAAGTGGAACGGCGCAAGTACCGCTTCCGCCTGCTCAATGGCGGGCCTGCTCGCTTCTACGAGTTCTACCTGATGCACCAGAGCGCCGAGCAGGACTTCACGTACATCGCCAACGACGGCAACCTGCTGCCCGCGCCGCTGACGATGCGTAAGATCCGCATGGGCGTGGCGGAGCGAGCCGACATCGTGATCGACTTCAGCAAGTACCCGATCGGCAGCCAGCTGTTCCTGGTCAACCGGCTGGAGCAGGACGACGGCCGCGGCCCCGACGACAAGCTGATGAAGAACGGCACGCAGCTGCTGCGCTTCGACGTCCGGTCGAATCCGGCGCGCCCCGATGCGAGCCGCGTGCCGGCCAGGTTGCGCGATCTGCCCGACCTGCCCAGCGAGGCGCAGCTGCGCAAGCTGCCCACTCGTGTATGGGAGTTCGACCGCTCCAACGGCGGCTGGACGGTCAACGGCAACCACTTCGACGTCGAGAAGCCGGCGGCGCGGATCAAGCGCGGGGCCGAGGAAGTGTGGGTGTTGCGGGGCTCCGGCAACTGGCATCACCCGGTGCATATCCATTTCGAGGAGGGACGCATCCTGTCGCGCAACGGCTCGACGCCACCGGTGCACGAGCGCGGACGCAAGGATGTCTATGTGCTCAAGCCCGGCGAGGAGATCCGCGTCTTCCTGCGTTTTCGCGACTACGAAGGCAAGTACCTCATGCACTGCCACAACGGCATGCATGAGGACCACGCGATGATGGTCCGCTTCGACATCGTCCCCTGACCAGCCATCGTCCCACGGCAAACGGAGTCCGACCATGCATGCAAAGCGAGCAATGCTCCTGGCCCTCTGTAGCGCGGTGCTGCTGCCGGCGGCGGCCGGTGCGCGCGGTACGGCGCCCGGTCCGCGTGGCGGCCCCGGCGGTGGCCCTCGTGCCGGCTATTTCCCCAACGCGGTGTTCGATACGCACGACGGCCGAAAGGTGCGCTTCTACGACGACGTGGTGCGTGGCCGCGTGGTGGTTTTCAACATGATGTACACGGCGTGCACGGGCATCTGCCCACCCAATACGGCCAACCTGATGGCGGTGCGCAACCTGCTCGGCGCGCGCGTCGGGCGCGATGTCCACATGGTGTCGCTCACGCTGCAGCCGGAACTCGATACACCGGCTGCGCTGCTCGCCTATGCGCGCCAGTACGGCACGGGTAGCGGATGGACCTTCCTGACCGGCCAGCGTGCCGACATGGAGCAGGTGCGGCGCCGTCTTGGTTTCTACGATACCGATCCCGCCGAGGATGGCCGGCTGTCGCGCCATACCGGCATGGTGGTGATCGGCAATGAGCGGCTGGACCGCTGGTGCATGATGCCGGCCCTGACGTCGGCGCGGCAGATCGCCCACGCGATCCTGAATCTCACATGAGCGGTGAAACAGTGAAACGGTAAGGCAGTGAGGCAGGGGCACGCCCGGACGCCACATGCACACGGAACGATGTGCAGCGGCACCAGGCGATTCGATTCGGACGGGAGGGGACCATGGATCAAAGCGGGGAGCGCACGCAACGCAAGCGGCTGGCAAAAACCAGCCGATGGATCATCGCCGGGCTTGCCGGCTCGGCTGCCGCGCTGGTGGCGCTGCATGCGGGCCGGCTGATTGCCGCGGCGCCAGTGGTATTCCCGCCCCCGGCCAGGCCGATGGGGTCGTTGAAGACGGTGCCCGTACCAGGGCCCACCGAACAGGAGCTGGCAGTGTTCGTGCGCGACAGGAAGGCCGCCATCCAGCTCGGCAAGGCGCTGTTCTGGGATATGCGCGTGGGCAGCGACAACCTGACCGCGTGTGCGTCGTGCCACTTCCAGGCGGGGGCTGACAACCGCATCACGAACCAGATCAACCCGGGGTTGCTGGCAGGCGATAACCAGTTCAATACCGGCGGTACGAAACAAGCGGGGCCGAACTACAAGCTGCGCGCCGCCGATTTCCCGTTGGTGCGGCACGGCGATGTCAATGACGCCGGCACGATCATCGCCGACAACAACGACGTGGTGGGCTCGCAAGGCGTGTTCGCCGCCACGTATGACGACATCAAGCCGAACGGTCGGAAAGACGACTGCACCAACATCTCCGATTCGCTGATGCACGGCGGCACCGGCTTCGACGTGAATGGCGTGAACGTGCGGCGCGTGACGGGCCGCAACGCACCCAGTGTCATCAACGCGGTCTTCAACTTCCGCAACTTCTGGGACGGCCGCGCCAACAACGTCTTCAATGGCGGCGATCCATTCGGCATGCGCAACAGCCAGCCGCTGGTGTGGAAGCTGGACGGCAGTGTGCTGCGTAACGTGCCGGTGCAGTTGTCGTCGTCGTCGCTGGCGTCGCAGGCATCGGGCCCGCCGATGTCGAACGTGGAAATGAGCTGCGCCGGCCGCGCCTTCATCGACCTCGGCAAGCGTCTGCTGGACGAGAAGATCCTGCGCGCGCAGAGCATCTCGCCCAAGGACAGTGTGCTGGGAGACTTTGCCGCCAACGCGCCGACGTATTCGCAGCTGGTGCGCAAGGCGTTCCAGCCGGCCTTCTGGGAATACGCCGGGCAATTGACGTTGCCGGGCGCGCAGCCATTGAACTTCCGGAACATGGACCTGCCGCGCATGCGTCGCGAGGACGAGCGCGCGCGCGACAAGCTGCCCAAGCCCGACAAGCTGGTCACCACGCAGATGGAGGCCAATTTCGCGCTGTTCTTCGGCATTGCGGTGCAGCTCTACGAATCGACGCTGGTGTCCGACGATACGCCATTCGACCGCTATGCCGATGGCGACCGCACGGCGCTCACGGCGCAGCAACTGCGCGGCATGAAGATCTTCCAGGAGCAGGGCAAGTGCCTCGGCTGCCATAGCGGCCAGGAGTTCACCAATGCGTCGTATGCCAACGTGCAGAGCCAGCGCGTCGAACGGATGACGATGGGCGACGGCGGCGTGGGCGTCTACGACAGCGGCTTCTACAACATCGGCGTGCGGCCCACCAGCGAGGACATGGGCCTGGGCGGCACCGATCCGTTCGGCAATCCGCTCTCCGAAACCCGCATGGTGATGCAGGGCAAGACGGCGCTGCTGGGCAACAACTTCGGCAGTGGCGTCGCGCAATCGTGGCCGGCAGGCGCGCGCGACATCGCCGATGGCGCGTTCAAGGCGCCGGCCCTGCGCAATGTCGAATTCACCGGGCCGTACTTCCACAACGGCGGCGTGGCAACGCTGATGCAGGTGGTGGACTTCTACAACCGCGGTGGCGACTACGCCTACGCCAACCGCAAGGACCTCGATTTCAACATCTCGCCGATCGGTCTCGCTCAGACCGACAAGGAGGATCTGGTGGCATTCCTGCTGTCCCTGTCCGACGAGCGTGTGCGCTTCAGCCGCGCGCCGTTCGACCATCCGTCGCTCTGCGTGCCGGATGGGGCCTTGGGCGGCACGAAGTCGATCGCGCAGGACGGCAAGTCCGGTCATGGCGTCGACGACATGGTGTGTCTCGATGAAGTGGGGGCGAACGGCACGAAGCGAGGGTTGAAGACCTTCCTCGAACTCAGTCCGTTTGCACGCTGACACCACCCGACACCGGAGACCCCAGCATGTTCGCTACCCCCAACTTCCGCTCGATGTTCCGCAACCTGCGCGCGATGGGCGCCGCACTGGCCTCGCTGGTGGCGATGTCCGGCACGCTGGCCCAGACCCCTCCCGTAGGTGCCGATATGCAGTTCGATGTGCTCGGCCATATCCAGGAGGCCACGCTGGACAACTGCAGCAATGCGCTGTGCGGCGGCACGATCAAGGTCAATGGCCATCGCATCGTGATCCCGGCCAATACGATCGTGATCCTGCCGGGCGGTGCGCTGACGTGGAAAGAGCTGTTCACGCTGGCGCCCGCCGCCTACCTGGCGGCCGGCACCAGCGGCCTGGCGCTGGCCGACGTGCCGGCGCCGCTGGCCGCCTACGAGGCGCATCTGATCGGCAACCAGGTTGGCGATACCTATATCGCCGGGCTGGTCAACATCGCCCAGCACTCGCTCAATGCGGGCAGCGGCCTGCTCAACTACATCGACTACGCAACCGGCGAGCTGCGCGTGGGCGGCAAGCTCGTACGCGATGGCAACGGCGTGCCGCGCAACGTGCTCGATGCCGCGCAGCCGGGCACGCGCATTCGGCTCAATGACCCTGTGGGCCGCTATGGCCGCAAGATGATCGGCGATCCGCGCTTTGCCGTGGATGCGGAGAGCCCCACGGTGCGCAGCGTGACCGGCTATCCAATGTGCGTGCCGCGCGTGGCGCCCACCGCGCAGGCGAGCGATCCGGCATGCCCCGAAGGCAATCGTCCGAAGAATCCGGACGGCCTGTACAACGCCAACTTCACGATGCCCGATCCGGCGGCGGTGCAGCCCGGAAGCGCGCCCGATCCGCGCATCATGGCGCCGTTCGAAGTGGGTGACAGCGTCACGTACTCGGGGACGCTGGTGTCCGACACCGGCCCGCAGGGACCGTATGCGAGCGGATCGACCTATATCGCGGCGCATACGTTCGTGGCCAACGTGGCGATCTACACGGCGCCGTTCACCGATCCGGCCTATGTGGCAATCGACGTCACGCTGCTGGGCAACGGCGGCGTCACCGAGCCGGGCGCGCTGGAAGCCACGGTACGCACGCGTTTCGAGGGCTTTACGACCGATCCGTCGCGCAATATCCACCTGTACGGCGTCGATGTGGCGCCCGATGGCAGCACCTCGGAGCGTGACTGGGGCATCGTCAGCGTCGATCCCGGTGCGCCGACCGGCGCGCAGAAAGGGCGCTGGCGCTTCCGGCCGCCCTGCACGGGCCTGGTAGCCAGCGTCAATTTCTGCTTCGGCCCGCTCGACGAGAACACATTCCTGCCCGCCACGCGTGAAGTTCGTGCGGTAGTGGAGGGCGCTTGGACGCCGTCGTCGTCGGTGCCGCAGCCGAGCGGCATTGTGGCCGGTCAATACCACGCGCCGATTGGCGAGTATCTGTTCCAGGAAGGCCTGCCTGGCGTGGCACCGCCGGCCATTACCTTCGCCACGATGCCGTTCCTGGCGCGCGGCGGCTACAGCTCGGCTACCGGCGTGGTGGCAACCGGCCCGCTCACTCCGTGGCCCGGATCGGGCGGAGTCCCGTCGACCTGCAACGCCCCGACCGCCGACGCGGGCACGAGCATGACCGTGCTGTCCGGCGCCACCGGCAGCCTCAAGGGCACGGCATCGGGCTCGGGATCGCTCACCTACCTGTGGACGCCGCCGAAGGGCTTCACGCTGTCGCCGTCGGCCGCCGTGTTGAACCCGAGCTTCACGGCACCCGTCGTCACGGCCACCAATACCTACCTGTTCACGCTGGCGGTGACCGGCTGCAGCGGACAGACCGCGACGTCAGCGGTGGCGGTCACGGTGACGCCGCCGCAGGCGAACGTGCCGTTCATTAACCCGATCGCGCCGGTATCGGTGGCATCGGGCGCCACGGCGACGCTGACGGCCGTGCCCGCAGCGAGCCCGAACAAGCTCACCTACAGCTGGACGCAGACCGGCGGGCCGACGCAATCGTTCCAGACCTCGAGCGGCGGCGCGAGCCTGCAGGTATCGCACGTGGTGCCGATCGGGCAGACCACCGCCGACGTGCTCTCGTACACGGTGGTGGCCACCGACAGCGTCACCGGTGCGAAGTCGAAGCCGGTCACGGGTACGGCCACGTTCACGCCGGCGGCCGACGTCGTGCGCATCACCGTGGCCGACTACCGCCTGGCCAAGCAGCGGCTCGATATCACGGCGGTGTCCTCGGTGGCGAACGCGAAGGTGGTGCTGAAGCTCCAGCCCTACAAGACCACGAGCGGCACGGTCTTCGATCCCGCGTCGGTTGGCAACACGCTTACCAATAACGGTGGCGGCAACTACACGATCACGATCGTCGGTGTGCCGCAGCCTGGTCCGGGCGAGGGACTGGTCGTGAAATCGAATCTCGGCGGCGAGAGCCCGCCCACGCTGACGCGCATCCGGTGAGCGGATGGGTGGGGCGTGGCAGGACAACGTTTGATGCAGACGGGGATTGACTGACAAGGCGAATGGGGAGCACATCATGCTTTATCTATCGAAGAAGGCATCGGCACAGGAGATCCGCGAAGCCGAACGCGCCCGCAAGAACCGACTCGAGATCGTCGAGGCGCTCTCGCACGGCAAGGTCAGTCGACGCGAACTGATCAAGTGGGGCCTGATCACGGCGGGCGGCGCGCTGGCCGCCACGCACGGCCTGAACCCGTTCGTGGGCAAGGCCTGGGGCAAGGGTGGCAGCAGCGGCAGCAGTGGCAGTAACAGCGGCAGCGGCGGCAGTGGCAGCCCCACGGGCGTCGCGGGCAGTCCGCTGTTTGGCGCGTTGCCATTCACGCAGCCGATGCCGCGCATGGATGTGCTGCCGCGCCGGCCGGTGTCCTCGCTGAGTCCCGCGCCGACAGCCGAGGCCAACACCACGCTGCGTGCGGTGCCCGCTGCGCTGGGGGGTGGGTTCGGGCCGATCGAAGGCCGCCCGCCTGGCCCGATCTGGGCACACCAGAGCTGGCTGGACCACTACCCGAAGGTGGCCTACGAGGTCGCCACCGGGGGCATCTCGCACAATCTTGGGTACAACCCTGACGTGCCGTCGCGCCTGAACTGCGATATCGATCCGACGCACGAGGTGCCGTGCTACTTCCACCCGTCCATGCCGGACCAGGGCACGACCAAGTTCTGGACGTTCAATGGCACGTTTCCGCCCAAGCTGATCCTGGCGCGCTATGGCGAAGCCGCGCTGCTGCGCCATCACAACAACCTGCCCGCCGATGTCACGCAGAACGGCGGCTTCGGGCGGCACACGCTGTCCACGCACGAGCACAACGGCCATCACGGTGCAGAGAACGACGGCTTTACCGGCGCATTCTTCTTTCCGGGCCAGTACTACGACTACCACTACCCGTTTGTGCTGGCGGGGTTCCGCTCGATCAATACCGCCGCCACCGATCCGCGAGCCGGCGCGCCTGACGGCAATGGCGGCATCACGAAGGTGCCTGGCGACTGGCACGAGACGATGAGCACGCACTGGTTCCACGATCACATGTTCAGCTTCACTTCGCAGAACGTGTACAAGGGCGTGGCCGGGATGCTGAACATCTACAGCGCGCTGGACCGTGGCAACGAGGCGATCAACGATGGTGTCAACCTGCGCCTGCCCAGCGGCAGGACCAAGGACTGGGGCAACCTCGACTACGACGTGAACCTGATGCTGTCCGACAAGTCGTGGGACAGGGACGGTCAGATGCTGTTCGACATCTTCAACCTCGACGGCTTCATCGGCGACCAGATGACGGTCAACTGCGTGTTCAAGCCGTTCTTCGAAGTGGAACGGCGCAAGTACCGCTTCCGCATCCTCAACGCATCGGTGTCGCGCTTCTTCAAGCTCGCGCTGAGCGACGGGTCGCCGATGATCCAGATCGGCAACGACGGCAACCTGCTGCCGCGTCCCGTGGTGCTGTCACAGCTCGACGAGATGGGTATAGCCGAGCGCTATGACATCGTGATCGACTTCTCGCGCTACAGCGTGGGTGCGCGCGTGCAGATGGTGAACCTGGCCGAACACGATGACGGCAAGCGCGTGGCGCACGACCTGTCGCTGGGCGAGGCGTTGTCGGCCAAGTCGAAGGACAGCGCCGTGGGCGCATTCCTTGAGTTCCGCATCGTGCGCGATCCGCCCACGCCGGACCTGAGCCAGGTGCCGGCCGTGCTGATCCCGAACCCCGATCTGTCGAAGATCCCCGTGGCGCGCGAGCGCACGTTCGTGCTCGGCGATGGCGCCAAGCAGACCACGCGCAACTCGATATCGGGCTTTACCGGACCGTGGGGCATTCGCGTCGATTCGAGCGACATGCTCGCGGCGGACTACGGGCGCGTATCGGCCGCGCCGCGCGCGGGTACGCGCGAGATCTGGAACCTCGTCAACGCTGGTGGCGGCTGGGATCACCCGCTGCACATCCACTTCGAGGAAGGCCAGATCCTGGAGCGTGACGGCAGCGCGTCGAAGGTGCCGGCCTGGGAGCAGGGGCGCAAGGACGTCTACCGGCTGCATCCGGCCGGCAAGCTGAAGATCACGATGCAGTTCCGCGACTGGGGCGGCATGTTCATGGAGCACTGCCACAACACAGTCCACGAGGACAACGCGATGCTGCTGCGCTGGGAGATCGACGATTCGGGGCAACCCTTCCTGCGACCGTTGCCGACGCCGATCCCCACGCCACAGGGCGTCACCTTCCAGAACCCGGTCGAAGTCCTCAAGAACATATAGGGAGATCCGCATGGATGCCGGAAACAGGAGGTGGGCGCTGCGGATGCTGGCGGCGAGCGTGGGGCAGGGCATCGCGTTGCCGGTGCTCGCCGCCGGGGCCGGCGTCAGTGCCGCGACGGCCAGCGCCGAACGCGCCGACGACGAGCCGGTGGTCTACCACGTGGTGGTGCCCGTACGTGGACGCGTGCAGGCCCAGGAGGAAACGGTGCTCGTGACGGGCCTGGCGACGATCGAAAGCACGGTGATCAAGTCGCCGGGCGCGCCGCCGGTGGCCGAGGTCGCAACCGACTTCTCGGCCGTCATCGCGCGCGGGGAGACCAGCGGTGTCATCTATCGACTGGAGAACCCGATGCGACAGCAGCGCCGCCTGAGCCAGACGCAGGTGATCG
>OUNM010515320.1_pt1 | contig 10812 bp, 10 predicted proteins | sample 1769961 | NCBI WGS metagenome assembly OUNM01 (sample SAMEA3914820, study PRJEB12502) | metagenome | biome: forest; material: soil | place: USA | collected 2012-03-12 | depth 0.3 m
ACCAAACCCCGACCACTCCCACTCCCACGCTTACTCCCACCCCCACCCTCCGAACCTTCCACCCCGCTCCGCCACCGAACCTCGCCCGCGCCACTCATACCCACGCCGCTCACCCCCATCCCGGAAGAGGATGAAGACGAAGACGGACAGGTTTTTCTTCCTGGCAGCGCCTCCACAACAGCAAGCAGCAAAGCCGCCTGTGCCGTGTCAGTCACGACAACTACGGTGGTAACATCGGCGCCTGCGTCAGCAAAATCGGTGCCTGTCTCGCCTGTCTCGGGTGTTTCGACATCGGTGTTTTCGACGGGTGTTGCGTCCTCTGCTGAGTCGATTGTGTCGGAGAAGGAGCCGACGGTTTATGAGGGGAGGGGTGAGGGTGGGAGTCCATCTGGGAGTCCATCTGGGAGTCCATCTGGGAGTCAATCTGGGAGTGGGGGTGCGAAAGAAGGGGAGGGCGAGGGTGTCAGGGAAGGAGAGGCGGGAGGGTCAGGGTGGAGGTGGACCAAGGCGCGACGGGCCAAGTCGAGTGTTGTTGAGGGGTTGAGGAGGTGGAAGAGTATTGGACGGGGGGAGGGGAGGGGGCGGGGGAGGGGGAGGTGAGAGCTTCTCTTTCTAGGGGGGGGTGTTGTGTTTTGATGGGTTGTGTGCTGTGCTTTTGGTGGGTTGGTTTACTTGTGGGGTTGGAGACGGTGTTTTCTCGACAGTGGGTGGGGGTTTGGTACGGCATGGGAGGGAGAGCTTGAGCTGGATTGGGTTGGATTGGGTTGGATTGGGTGCTGCTGGGTGCTGCTGGGGCCTGTGTGTCCGTCTGGCTCCCTTCCTCCCTCCCTTCTCTTGATTGAAGGAAGAGATGGATATCCGGAAGAAGAGGAGAATCAAATCTTGGGTCTGGTTTCGAGGTTGGTCGCTGGTTGGTTGGTCGGCAAAGGTCATACGCCCCGGCCTGTTGTCTGCTTCATTCATTCATTCATTCATTCATTCATTCATCGCTGTCGTTGTTGGTCATACACACTCTGTCGGTTTCAGCGGCTGGTATCCTTACTTTTCTGGTTTTCTTTTTTTTCTTCGTCTTCTTCCAATTCATTATGGATAATGCCTTTAGGGTCGTTTTTTTTCAGGTTTAGTTTCTATTTGGTTAGTCACGGCTGGGCCTAACGGAGCGTTTGGTTTTGAATTACCGGGGGATTGATCGTGTCGGTCTGTCTTGTGTGCTTGATGTGTTCATGTGGGGAGTTGGTTTGGTGTGATGTGCCGGGAGTTGACTTGTCATGATGTCTTGGGAGCTGACTTGTCGTGGTGTGCCAGGAGTTGACTTGCGTAAGGTGCTGGGAGTTGACTCGTCGTGATGTGTAAATGAGGCGATCCTGGCATCGCTGGGCCTCTCGTCCAGGGCCAGCCTCCTCCACGAAGTCGAGTCTCGGTGAAGATCCAATCTCTTCCAGACCAGTCTCGTCCAGAATCCACTCTCTTCCAGACCGGTCTCTTCCAGAATCCAGCCTCTTCCAGAATCCAGTCTCTTCCCGAATTCGGCCTCTCGCAGAATCCAGCCCCCTCCAGAACCTGGTCCCGTCCAGAATCTGGTCTCGTCCAGGATACACTCTTGTCGAGAACCCAGTCTCGACCAGAAGCAACACCGGGCTTCGGGAAACCAGAGATGAACGACATCAACATACCCTCTCACATTCAAATGGCCTACTGAAGCACGCCCACCTGTCACATCCACACCCACCGCGTCACTCTCTCCACCAACACCAAGCTCGCGCTGAGCCACGAACATCACCCAACAACCTCACCACACCAGCACGCAAATCACATCCGCACAAAAAGACTGGACCAACCACCATTTTATTCTCCTGCCTGCCTGCCTGCCTGCCTGCCTGTCCAGTATTTTCCGCAAAGTAAAGTAGTAGTACACAACCCGTCTACCGTCCAGCAAAAGGGGTATCTCAATGGTTCGTCACAGTCATGCCAATCCCTCCGAGCAACGTGCGCCGCGCCAGCCTCCCCCAACCGCCCAACGCCGAAAGAAGCAGACCCAGAATATCAGGACTTGACCGCCGACCGCCATCGCCATGCCATGCTTTTTTCCCATGCTAGAATGCGCAGCCGCCAACTCGACGGATGGCAGCCGCTCGCAAGAAAGTGTCGCAAGAACAGAACAGATCATTCCCCCGATTTTTTGTCGTCTCAGATGCGAGTCGAGCTAGGTAGATGTTACAAAGTCGAAAGAGAAAGGAAAAGAAAGAGCCGTGTTTGCCCGGGCTAAATCCGTGCAACGGACATCAGTGTTTCGCAGACACGCCTTCGTGGTGGGCAAAGGCAAGTCGCCATTATCGAAACAAGATTCGTGCCGAGATAAGTCTGCGGTGGAGGTTGACAAGTCAGAATAGGCCTTCCGAATGTTGAGGAAAGCGACAGTCGACTCCAGCTGAGACAGTGCCGTGGGCAGCTCTGGATAAGAAAAACCGAAAAACGAAAGTCGAGACCGAACGCCGAGGATGCGTCAACAGATGTGCTCCCGGCGAGCTGTGGTTACCGGAGCATTGGCGACAGATAGATCGACCAAATCGAGAGCTGCGATGTGCTCAACTCCGCCAAGATAAGAAAACAAAGGCTCATGTGCAACAGTATCCCAAAGATAGGTCGTACTGGGTGACGAGAGGCCGGCTAGAAAGACCTCCGTCGTGATGGCTCGGATGCTGCACTCCGACGACATCCGCCATGTCGCGTTTAGACGGCGAAGCCATCGGCGGTCGTGCCCATGAGCTCGCGGAGCACGATCGTCGCGTAGTTGCTGGACTTCAGCTGGAACTTGAGGATCACAGCAATCTTGTCGGCGTTGGGCTCAAGATTGGCCTCGTCAATGCCGGCGCCCATCGTCGAGAGCGGGTTGTCCGATGCGACGCGGAGCTTGGGAATGGCAACATTGTTGACCACTTCAGTGTCGGCGGGGTCGTTTCTAGTCTTGACGACGGCCAACTTGTCGCCGCCGTTCTGGCTCTCCGTGGGGCTCACGGGAGCGGTGGGAACCTTGGGCAGATGTGCGCCATACCAATTCATCAAATCGGGCGTCTTGCGCTTGACCTCTGTAGCGACGGCGCCAGGCACCAGCTGTTGGTCTTTGGCGGCCGCAGCATCGGCCTGGCCGTTGGTGGTGTTCGTGGACGCGTTTGCCTCCGGCTGGCGGCTCTGGGGGAGGAACGGGCTGGCAGAGCCCTGCAGCTTGAAACCCTCCGGGAGCGGGCCGAAGTAGGGGATCTTCCCCGTGGACGCATAGTACGCGTCCGAGACGCCGCGGATTTCAGAGGCGGGAATGGCGCCCTGGGGGAGAGAGATCATTGGGAACGGGCCATCCGTGAGGATGCGAGAAGGGGAGACGGGGTCCAGCGGGTTATCCATCAGGGAAGCACCGTTACCGACCGGGAAGGGCGGGCGGCCCGAAGCTGCCTCGGGCTCCTCGACCTCCGGCGCCGGAATGGCGGGAGCCGCGTCAGTACGAGACAGGCTGTTGTCCGTGTGATCCTCGATCTGCTGGTGGTGACGCGCGACCTTAATGCGCTTAGCACTGCCATCGATGCCAGTCTGGACCCAGGTCTCGTTGGTGACAGTGACGCGATCCGAAGGGGGCTGGGGCTCGTCCTCTGCCTTGCGACGGCGTTCAGTGGCCATGGCGTTGTCGTACGTAGCGGGATTCTGGGCGAAATGAGCCCAGCGGTTGATAATGGGGTCGGCAGCGGGGTTGACGGCCGGAGTCGTCACCGGGTTGGATGCCGCCTGTGCCGCCTGTGCCGCCGCCTTTGCCGCCGCCTTTGCGAGCTTGTCTGCATTCTTCTTGTGAAGGGCATAATCGAGGTCGGTGGGGTACATCTGCTCCGTGTCCTCGCGGTAGGCGCGGATGGCGTACTCGGGGTTGCCGATCAAGCGACCGATGAGGGGGCGATAGTTGCCGCTCAAGCTAAACTCACGCTGCTTGCGGCGCATCTCGTAGGGGCTCATGGCTCCGTTCTCAGGCTTGCCCATGAACTCGACGTAATACTCGCCGATTTCGTTCTGGGGGTAGGACACATCGTAACCCGGAGTGGGCAGGACGACGTCGAAGATGGTGTACTTGCCGCTGGCGACCTCTGCGGCCGACAGGGCATGGGCTTGGGCGTAGACGTTGTCGTCATCATTGTCGTCGTACGGGTTGAACTCGTCCTCTTTTTGGCGGTCCCGACAGCGGCTGCTAGCGACCAAGACGAGATCGCCCTCGATGACCTTGGTCCCGTACTTGGACCAGCGACGAGTGGCGACAAAGTTCCAGACGTACGACTGGTAGGCGTGGACGTACATCATGCGCATGCCACGGGTAATGCTCAGAACGGCTCCAGTAAAGTCCTTCGGGTTCTTACCCAGATGGCGAATGATGGCAGTCTCGGAGCTGAAGCGCTTGGGAATGAACTCCAAAGCCTTGGTGGCATTCTTGGTCGTCTTCCACGTGGTGATGGCACGGGCGCGGTTCTGGTCATCGCGGCTGTTTTGGAAGTCCTTTCCAGATCCGTAGGAGGCCTGAGGCGGAGGGCTGGTCAAGACCTCCTGGATAAGGTCGGCGTCGACATGCAGCACGTCGTCGATGAAGCCCTCGTAGTCGCCCTTGAGGATCTTCATGCCGAGAAGATGGGTGCCAATCGAGTAGGTACCAAAGCGCTGCAGGCCGTAATAGTTGATGTAGCCGTTGTGCTTGAGGTAGGCAAGGCCGCACTTAACAGCCTGCTGGATCATCTGCATGCGCTGGGGAAGAGAGCAAGTGTCGCCGCCAAGGGGCAGGCAGTTCTTGAGTGTGATGACAAACTCGTTGCCGCCATGCTGGCCAAGCTGAAGCGGCTCCTTGAGGTACTCGAAGTCGCCAATCTTGATGTTGGGGATGCGGGTGTTCAGCCAGATGAGGTTGGAAGACTTCTGGCGATAGACGCTGATGCGCTGGACGGTACCGGCGCGGCGGTCCTTGGTGCCGGCGAAGCCAAAGTTGGAGGCCTTGATCTTGATGAGGCGGGCGATGGTGTTGACCGCGTCCATGGTGTCTTTGTTCTCCTTGTAGAGGGTGAAGTGGAGGTACTCGCCCCCAGCCTCGGAAAACTCACGAGCTTGGTTGCGGAAGTGGGTGTTGTCGCGACGAGCGCCCCAGTTCTGGCTGGGAGCCCGGGTGTTCAGAGCCCACTTGCTCGCGGTTGCGTTGATGACGCCATTTCCGTCCGCGACAGTCTCGAAGCGGGAATGGAAGATGCGGCGGATCTCCTGCGAATTGTTAGAGAATGCTTAGTCGTGAAGGTGCAGACGAAACGGCGAACAAACCTGATGGATGGTGGCACGCTGCGTTCTATCATTGACGGAGTCAAACGCAACGGTGCGGTCCTTGGGCTCCAGAGGCTTCTTGGCCTGGACGTTCTCGTCCAGATCAATCAGCTTCAGGGCGACAGTCGCACCAAGCAAGTCGACGACAATTTTGCGGTCGGCCTCAGAGATAGGGTAGACCTTTGGCTTGTTCTCAGGCTGATTGAAGTTGGCATGCGAGACCTTGCGGTCAACCTGGGCCGGCTGCCACCATGTTAGTGAGTCCATTGCAAGCAAACAACAGAACAAAATTGTTTATGAGATGTTAAATGATGGACGAACCTGGGGAGCAGTGACCTCAATCTCCTCAAAGTCGCGGAGGTGAAGGACGGTGCCATCCTTCCGAATCTCGTTGACAAGGAAATCAGTGTAGCTGAGTCGTATTAGCTGCCAGTTCATTGACACAGCACGATGGAAGGCAGAGATACTTACCGCTTGCGGATGTCGCCAGTCCAGGCGAAGTTGATGGGGGCCGCGCGCTGTGTGATACCGAGATTCTTCTCGGATTCAGCACGCACGGCAGGCACATGCGTGCCCGGGCGCTGAGACATGTTGGCTTGAGCGAGAGTTTGTCTCAAGATGTCGAGGGTGAATTTGTGAGGTAGCAGGAGCTGGCTGCAGTGGCGATTGCTTTGTCAAGAGGAGTCTGTGAGGACGAATTCGTTGTCAGAACGAGAGGGCGAAAGTGAGGGAGAGTGTGGAAGAAGGTCGGAGTTTTCGGTGTTTGTGGGGGAGAGGAAAGAAAGTGGGTGGAAGTGGAAAGGTGGAAAAGGTTTTTGTAGGTGCAGGAACCAAAGTTTCTGGTTTGGGAATTATTTCAAGGTCGGTTGTCAACAACAAGCAGCTGGCTGCCGACGACGGACGGGAAGGAAGTGAGAAGACGGCACTGAACAGTGCGAACAGGAAATGCAGAGGGCTGCTGTTGACAGAAATTGACAGAGGAATTGAGATCCGGCTACGTTACCTTTGATATCCTGAGCTTGAGGGCACGGCAATCCGGGTTTTGGTGAGACGGGTTTGCCAAGTCGAAGTTGAAGGTTGGTCCGGTCTGGTGTGGGTGTTCACTCGGTGTTCACGGTTGACCTTCTGGGATTGGGTCCTGCAGGAAAAAGTCGTTGCGCAGGAAAGAAATGTGGGTCCAGGTACCCCAATTTGCGGCAGAATCGCGGGGTTCGTGGAGACGGCGGGGCAGCACCTCACCGCCCAGGACCCAAACCGAGCGCGCCTGGAAGGCATCGCGGCCCTGATTGGCTGAGGAATCTCGCAGGTCGGCGGCCCAGGATACTGCTGGACCCTCTCGACCCTGACAACGACCCTGACTCAGGCGAGCATTCACATGGAAGATTTTCAGATGATTCAAGCTTGTGATGCTGTGATCAATGGCTTGGACATGCTAGTTCTGAGCTTCCCAGATTGTCCCGAACTATCAACAATGAAGAGACCAATCGAAGATCCACGTCAATCCAGTTTCACTTTTGACTGTGGCTGATTTGCTTTGCATTGATGTGTTCCTCCACCTTCCCGGCATTCTCTCAGCGAGCGGGAAACAGCCAAGTCCTCGTCGAAGGACATGTCATTTTCCTTCTGTCTTCTTTCTTCTTCTTTTTTCTATATTTTTCAGTGTCTTCCTCCCTTCTTTCTTCTTTTTTCCAGCAATGTACTGATTTATCTACCAGCGATCGGTTCCTGGAAGCCGGAAGCCGTGGAACCCAATCTCGATGCTGTGTCCCAAGCAGAAACCCGATGTGGCAGCCCTGGGCAGAGCGTGCAGATGGACACCACCCGATTGTCTTTTGGACAGGCTAATCTATCAAACCATGACTGGAACTCGGATGCATGGCTGAGGTGGTTTTGGAGGAGCGGCTGGTGAGAGGCCGGCGGCATGGCCACGCCCGACGCACAGCAACCTGATCTACCGGCTGGAGCTGTCTGAAACCCAAACCCAAGCCCATCCCATCGGGCGCTGAGAGAGCGCTGAGAGCGGACGGCGTGATATAAACCAGGAGGAGATCCCTTGCCCTCCCTTGGGCGTCAGATGAGATTCTTTCCTGCAAATTGCCAATTTTGCTGCCATTCCGTGCCAACCCAATCACTGTTGCTCTCTCGCGGCTCCATTCCAGTGTCGAGGCCAGCAGAAGACAGCCGACTGCTGCCGCGGACCAATTAAAGCGAGACGCGGCCTTGCTATCGATACCGGCTACCGCTGCCGGGGTGCTATTGGCACAGTGCACTAGTAGGGCGGGGGGGCTGGGCGCCCTGGGCTCGCGCAAGATGCACGCAAAGAGGGAGAGGTCACAGAATGTGACAACCACGCTGGCCACGGTCCGCAACTACCGCACCAAGAGCCCCTACAAAAGCCGATGGCGCCGGCAGCTCTGCCAGGAAACCCCCGAAACTAAAGTCCAGATCTGGATCGAGATCCCGGCCCCGTCGTCGCTCGTCTTCAACAAGATGGCCTTTGCCGAGCAGCAGCGCTGGATCACCGTCCAGCAAAAGACGTTTACCAAATGGCTAAACACCAAGCTCGAGGCCCGCAGCCTCGAGGTCAAGGACCTGGTGCAGGACCTGTCTGACGGCGTGCGTTGACGTCTGCCCCTCCACCCCCGGGAATCCGCTTGCTGACCCTTGCTTGTCCAGGTCGTCCTCATCCACCTCCTCGAGTGCCTGTCCAGCGAGTCGCTCGGCCGCTATGCCGCCAAACCGAAGCTGCGCGTGCAGCGCTTCGAGAACGCGAACCTCGCCCTCAACTTCATCAAGTCCCGCGGCATCCAGATGACCAACATCGGCGCCGAGGACGTCGTCGACGGCAACCGCAAGATCATCCTGGGCCTGATCTGGACCCTGATTCTGCGCTTCACCATCAACGACATCAACGAGGAGGGCATGACGGCCAAGGAGGGCCTGCTCCTGTGGTGCCAGCGCAAGACGGCCTGCTACGACGAGGTCGACGTGCGCGACTTCAGCGCCAGCTGGAACGACGGCCTCGCCTTCTGCGCCCTGCTCGACATCCACCGCCCGGACCTGATCGATTACGACGCCCTCGACAAGTCGGACCACCGCGGCAACATGCAGCTGGCCTTCGACATCGCCCACAAGGAGATCGGCATCCCGAAGCTGCTCGACGTGGAGGACGTGTGCGACGTGGCCAAGCCCGACGAACGCAGTCTGATGACCTACATCGCCTACTGGTTCCACGCCTTCTCCCAGATGGAGAAGGTCGAGAACGCCGGCCGCCGCGTCGAGAAGTTCGTCAACAACATGCGGGGCGCGTGGGACATGCAGAGCGCCTACGAGCGGAGGATGGCCGCGCTGCTCAAGGTCATCCACGAGCAGGTGGAGAAGTGGCAGCAGGCCAAATTTGAAGGGACCTATGCGGACGTGAAGGCGCAAGCTGCTGATTTTGCCGCGTACAAGAGGGGGCTGAAACGGGAGTGGGTGGCCGAGAGGAGCGAGCTGGCGACGCTCTTGGGGAATATCAAGACCAAGCTGGGCACATACCGGTTACGGCCGTACGAGCCGCCGGCGGAGCTCAGGCTGGAGAGGCTGGACCTGGAATGGGCGAACCTGACCAAGGCGGAGATGGTTCGGGGGCAGCTGATCAACGAGACCATCAGGGAGTACGTACACGCCTGCTCTCAACCATACCACCAACACGCTAACTCACCGTTTGTAGCATCAAAAACGCCCTCCGCAAGTCCTTCGCCGACAAAGCCAACGACTTTGCCCTCGCGCTCAACACCATCCAGCTCGCCATCTCCGGCCTCGAAGGCGACGTAGAAGACCAGCTGCACCACGTGCGCAAGCTGTCCGACAACCTCCCGCCCCTCGACGCCTTCCTCAAGACCATCGCGGCCGTCGACGCCAAGTGCCAAGAAGCCAACATCGAAGAAAACGACTTCACCACCTACACCTACGACGAGCTCAGCTACGAGCTCTCCCTCTCCAAGTCCTCCGTGTCCAAAAAGCTCGCCTTCCTCGAAAACCAGATGGTCGCGCGCAACATGACAAACCTCACCCCCATCCAGCTCGAGGAATTCGAGTCCGTCTTCCGCCACTTCGACCGCGACGACACAAACTGCCTCTCCGAACTCGAATTCAGCGCCGCCCTCGCCTCCCTCGGCCTCATCTTCTCCGAGGACGAGATGCACGACTACTTCCTCGACACCTCGGGCGGGCGCGACCGCGTCACCTTCGAGCAGTTCATCCGCTTCATGGTGGACGTGACCGAGGACCAGAACACGGCCGAGCAGGTCTTCCAGAGCTTCCGCGAGGTCGCCGACGGCAAGCCCTACGTCACCGAGATGGACCTGCGCCACTCGCTCGTCCCGGACGAGGTCATTGAGAAGCTCGTCGAGATCATGCCGTCGCACAGCGGGCCGGATATGCAGGCTGACCGCGGGCAGCCGCAGTTTGATTATATCTCGTTTATGGACCGGATGATTGGGGATGGGGCGGAGGGGGGGAGTGGGAGGGCGAGTCCGACTAAGGGGGGGAAGCAGATGAATGGGGTGCATTGAGATATTGTGCTGGGGAGCGTGGTGGGCTTCGCTTCATCTGTCTTGGGTTTTTTTTTTCTCGTGTAATTTTTTTCTTTAATAGTCGTGTTAGCATAGCGTGCATGGGTTTGGGGACACAAACAGACGATATCATACTCAGGTTGTTGATGCCACTGGTTGGAGGCTCGGGTCCAGGCGGGAGGGAAAGGGGGGTACCAAAATCAAGGAGACTAGGTGGTTGATATTTCCCTTGTACTGGTTCTCTGTACCCAAGCTTCACAAGGAATATCCAAATGACAACGTACAAGCAATCAACTCCCGGACCTCTCCCAAGACACATGCAACATTTCGTTTCCCTGGGGATTTGTCTATCCAAACCATCTATCACAATACACATCCCCATGCTATGCCATACACAGTAGTCAAGAGAAGAAAAAGCCCATGATCCGGCCCATGCACCACCGACCACCCATCCATCCACCCATCCCGCTACGGCCCCTGCAACAGCCGACAACAAAACAAAACCAACAAAAAAATCAATAACCCAAACAAACGCTCCAAACCTCAACTCTAAACCTCCCTAAAAGCACCCATCTCCCGCAGCGCCCCCGCCAGCCGCTTATACTCCTTCAACAAGTCAAACACCTCGCCGAGCTTGAGGTCAGCCGCGTTCTGCAGCTCCATGAAGCGCTTGACGGGCGGGCTGATGAGGGCGTGTTCCCTGGGCGGGAGGGCGGACGCTAAGTCTGGGAAGGCCTGTTGCATGTGTCAGTCAGTCGTCCTGTTATTATTTTGAGATGCTCGTCCAGGTTTTCAACTGGCAAAAGTGTAACGGAAGGAGAGACGGACGGATGGGCAGAGGGGTGATTGGGATGGAAGGCAAGAAAAAGAGACATAAAGTAGAAGAAGAGGATAGAAGGAGAGAGAAGAGGGAAGAAAACAAGGG
>OUNM010361513.1_pt1 | contig 10810 bp, 12 predicted proteins | sample 1769961 | NCBI WGS metagenome assembly OUNM01 (sample SAMEA3914820, study PRJEB12502) | metagenome | biome: forest; material: soil | place: USA | collected 2012-03-12 | depth 0.3 m
ACCTGCGGCTGAAGCTCGGCCTGCCGGCCACGACGCCGACCGAGAACACCCGCATCCTGGTCCTGGAGGTCGAGGCCGCCGGCCGGCGGATCGTGCTCGGGCTGATCGCCGATCGCGTGTTCGAGGTGATGGCCCTCGACCTCCGCCAGTGCGAGGCGCCGCCCGACATCGGGGTGGCCTGGCGTTCCGACTATATCCGCGGCGTCGGCCGGCGCGGCAACGGCTTCGTCGTCATCTTCGACCTGGCGAAGCTGTTCTCGACGGAGGAGGCGGTGATCCTCCACCGGAACATGCCCTCTCCAACGGCGCCGGTCCCGGGGCGATCCGCAACGGAACTCAGCCCGGCCTAAACGAATCGGCGATCAAGGATCCCTTGCCATGCGCATGACCATCAAGCTGAAACTCGGGCTGACCTTCGCCGTCGTCGTCGCCCTGTCGATGGCGACGGCGCTGCTCGGCATCTCCAGCCTCGGCACGCTCAACCGGAGCTTCGAGAGTCTGGTGCAGGGGCCGGCCGAGCGCCTGCAGAGCGCCGAGGAGCTGTATTCCGGCCTGCTGCTCGTCGTCCGGGCCGAGAAGAACATCAGCACGGCGCGGACCCCGGCGGAGATCGATCGTTTCGACAAGGAAATCATGCAGCTCCGCCAGGAGCTGACGGCCAGGCTCGACAAGGGCGAGGCGGCGGACTCCACCGAAGGCAAGGCGAAATGGGCCGCGTTCCGCACGACCTGGCAGCAGTTCCTGCTGGTCAACGACCGGCTGCGCGACCACGCCACGCACAACGCCCAGGAACGGGCGCTGGAGCTGTCGTCGACCGAGAGCCGGGTGCTGGTGAACGAGGCGGCCCGGCAGGTCCGGGAGCTGATCGATGTCCAGGACCGGCTGATGGACCGGGCCGCCGCCGAGGCCGCCGCCCAGTATGACGGGGCGCGGACCCTGCTGATCGCCGCCGTGCTGGCGTCGCTGCTGATCGCCGTCGGGGCCGCGACCTGGATCTCGATCACCATCAGCCGCGGGTTGCGGGGCGCCATCCGTCTCGCCGATGCCGTCGGGCTCGGCGATCTCGACCAGAGCTTCGCCGTCAAGACCGACGACGAGATCAAGGACATGGTCGATGCCCTCACCCGGATGACCGTCAACCTGCGCGCGACGGCCAAGGTCGCCGACGCGGTCGCCGACGGCGACCTGACGGTGGAGGCCAGGCCGCTGTCCGACCGCGACGCGCTGGGCCTGGCGCTGCAGCGGATGGTGGAGAAGCTGCGCGAGGTGGTGGGGGAGGCGACGGGCGCGTCGGAGAACGTGTCGTCGGGCAGCCAGGAGTTGTCGGCGACGGCGGAGGAGCTGTCGCAGGGCGCGACCGAGCAGGCCTCGGCGGCCGAGGAGGCCTCGGCCTCGATGGAGCAGATGGCGGCCAACATCAAGCAGAACGCCGACAACGCCAGCCAGACCGAGAAGATCGCCCGCCAGTCGGCGGCCGACGCCCAGGCCAGCGGCGAGGCGGTGATCCGCGCCGTGTCGGCGATGCAGACGATCGCCGAGAAGATCACCATCGTCCAGGAGATCGCCCGGCAGACCGACCTTCTGGCGCTGAACGCCGCGGTGGAGGCGGCGCGGGCCGGCGAGCACGGCCGCGGCTTCGCGGTCGTCGCCTCGGAAGTGCGCAAGCTGGCCGAGCGCAGCCAGACGGCGGCGGCGGAGATCAGCACGATGTCCTCGCAGACCGTCAAGACGGCGCAGGAGGCCGGCGAGATGCTGACCCGGCTGGTGCCGGACATCAAGAAGACGGCGGAGCTGGTGGCGGAGATCAGCGCCGCCTGCCGCGAGCAGGACATCGGCGGCGACCAGATCAACCAGGCGATCCAGCAGCTCGACAAGGTGACGCAGCAGAACGCCAGCGCCTCGGAACAGATGTCGGCGACCTCGGAGGAGCTGGCCGCGCAGTCCGAGCAGCTCCAGGCCAGCATCGCCTATTTCACCCTGGATGCCGCCGGCAGCGGCGGCCGGCCCGGCACGGGTGCAAGCGCGGGCGCAACGGCGCCGCGCCGGCCACCGGCCCGGCTCGGCGGGGGCGGGGGCGCGTCCTTCGCCCCGAAGGGCACCCTGAAGGCCACGGGGAAAGGGGCGGCGAAGGGGTCCGCCATCCTCGCGAAACCGACCCATCACAGCGGCGTCCGGCCGGCAGCCGCCCGGAACGGGCAGGCCGTCCGCAATGGTGCCAGCGGTTTCGCCTTCAACCTCGCCAACGGCGCCGGCGATGCCCATGACGCCGAATTCGAGAAATACTGAGGACGGGTGGCGGGAATGACGGCCGGCAACCTCGACCATCTCAGCCAGCGCGATTTCCGGCGTCTGGCGGCCTTCATCCACGACTACAGCGGCATCAAGATGCCGGAGACCAAGAAGACGATGGTCGAGGGCCGCCTGCGCAAGCGCGTCGCCGCGACCGGCTTCGCCCATCTGGCGGACTATTGCCGCCATCTGTTCGACGAAGGCGGGCTGGCCGCCGAAACCGTTCCGCTGATCGACGTCATCACCACCAACAAGACGGAGTTCTTCCGCGAACCCGACCATTTCCGCTTCCTGGCCGACGTGGCGCTGCCGCGCCTCGTCGCCGAACGGCGGGCCGGCCCGCACACCGTCATGAAGGTCTGGAGCACGGCCAGCTCGATCGGGGCGGAGCCCTACACGCTGGCCATGGTGCTGGCCGATGCCAGCCAGCGGCTGGGCGGCTTCCGGATCGACATCACGGCCACCGACATCTCCACACGCGTGCTCGAAACCGCGCTCCTGGCGATCTATCCGGAAGGGATGATCGAATCCGTCCCGCTCGATCTGCGCAAGCGCTACCTGATGCGCTCCCGGCAGGCGTCGCGCGGCCTGGTCCGCGTCGCGCCGGAACTGCGCCGGCTGGTGCGGTTCGGACGCCTGAACCTGATGGACCCGTCCTACCCGGTCGACCGCGACCTGGACGTCATCTTCTGCCGGAACATGCTGATCTATTTCGACAAGCCGACGCAGCAGGCGGTCCTGACGCGGCTGTGCGACCATCTGCGGCCGGGCGGCTACCTGTTTCTCGGGCATTCGGAATCGCTGGCGGGCTGCGGGCTGCCGGTCAAGCCGGTCGGCACCACCGTGTTCCGGCGCGAGTAGCGCCCGCCATGCTGCCGCGAATCCGCGTCCTGATCGTCGACGATTCCGCCTCGGTCCGCCAGGCGATGGCCGAGATCCTGCAATCCGACCCCGAGATCGACGTCATCGGCACGGCGCCGGATCCGTTCGTCGCCGCGCGGCGCATCCAGCACGAGATCCCGGACGTCATCACGCTGGACGTCGAGATGCCGCGCATGGACGGCATCACCTTCCTGCGCAAGATCATGGCCCAGCGGCCGATCCCCGTGGTCATCTGCTCCTCGCTGACCGAGGCCGATTCCGAAACGGCCTCGCAGGCCTGGGAAGCGGGCGCGGTCGAGATCATCCTGAAGCCGCGGATCGGCACCGCCGAGTTCCTCCATGAATCGAAGGTCCGGATCTGCGACGCCGTGAAGGCCGCCGCCAAGGCCCGCCTGAAGCTGCCGGGCCAATCGCGGCCGGGCCAGGCACAGCCGGATGGGGCCGGGCGACCCGGGCGGGTCCGCGGCCCGGAAAAGAAGCTGAACGCCGACGCCGTCCTGCCCCCGCCGGCGATGGGGCGGCACGCGATGGCCCGGACCACGGAATCGGTCGTCTGCATCGGCGCCTCGACCGGCGGCACCGAATCCCTGCGGACGCTGCTGGAAGCCCTGCCCGCCGCCAGCCCGGCCATCGTCATCGTCCAGCACATGCCGGAAAAATTCACCGAGGCCTTCGCCCGCCGCCTCGACAGCCTGTGCGACATGGAGGTCAAGGAGGCGGCCGACGGCGATACGGTGATGCGCGGCCGCGTGCTGATCGCGCCGGGAAACCGGCACACGCTGCTGCAGCGCAGCGGCGCGCGCTATTACGTCTCGGTCCAGGACGGCCCGCTGGTGTCGCGCCACCGCCCGTCGGTCGATGTCCTGTTCCGGTCGGCGGCCTGCCACGCCGGCGCCAACGCGATCGGCATCATCATGACCGGCATGGGCGACGACGGCGCGCGCGGGCTGCTCGAAATGAAGACGGCCGGGGCCTACACCATCGCCCAGGACGAAGCCAGCTCGGTGGTTTTCGGCATGCCCAAGGAGGCCATCGCGCTGGGCGCCGCCGACCGGATCCTGCCGCTCGACCGGATTCCCATGGAGATCATCCGGATCGGCAACCGGTGAGCGCCCCGGATTCCCAGCCGCCCGGACAGCCGCCGCCGCCGTCGCAGGGGCTGCCCCAGCCGTCGCCCAGGCCGTTCCTGACGCCCGGAACGCTCTATTGCAGCGCCGAGCCGGCGGTGGTGGGCACGGTGCTCGGCTCCTGCGTCGCCGTCTGCCTGATCGATCGCCACGGCCGGGCGGCGGGCATGAACCATTTCGTCCTGCCCTTCAAGCCGGCCGGCGACGGCAGCCTGCGCTATGGCGACGTCGCCCTGGAACGGCTGCACGAGCGGATGGGCCGGCTGGGCTGCGACACCGGCGACCTTCGCGCCAAGATCTTCGGCGGGGCCGCGGTGCTGCCCTTCGGTGCGGCGGGCGAAACGGTCGGCGCCCGGAATGTCCGGATGGCGCTCGACTGGCTGCACGGGCGGGGAATCCCGGTGGTCGCCCGGCGGACCGGCGGCAAGAACGGCCTGCTGATCCGCTTCCACACCGGATCGGGCCGGGTCCTGGTGCGCAAGATCACCTCGGCGATCGGCGTCGACCTCGGCGGGGAGGTCCCGACCTACGACTCCCGCCTCGCCCCGGGTTCCGAGGAGGAGCTGTAGGACCGCCATTCCCCTCCTCATTCAAGGCCGGAATAAAAGCCCCTCCGCGGCCTGTTATGGCCAAGGCGCCGCGCGTTCGGCGCGGCCGGCCGGGCCGATGCGCATCGGCCCCGCCCATCTGCGTCAAGGCAGCATCGAGGAGCGGTGATGACGGCGAAAATCGGCGGAGACGCGCTGACCCCCAGGGAGCGGCGGTTCGTGGAGGAATATCTGATCGATTTCAGCCAGGCGAAGGCTGCCATGCGGGCCGGCTACAGCCCCAAGGGGGCGGCCAACACCGCCGGCCGCCTGCTGAAGAAGGAAACGGTGCAGCGCGCGATCGCGGCGGCGGCCAAGCAATCGCTGGACAAGGTCCGGATCACGCGCGAGCGGGTGCTGGCGGAATATGCCCGGCTGGCCTTCAGCGACCTGGGGGACGCGATCGACATCACCGAGGACGGCACGGCGACGGTCAACCTGGCGCGCATCCGCGGGAACAAGGATTTCCGCGCGGCGGTGGCCGAGATCAGCCAGTCCGACGTCGATCTGGGCAAGGATCGCGGCACCGAGCGTCGGACGAGGATCAAACTGCACCAGAAGAAGGGCGCGCTGGACGCGCTGGCGAAATACCTGCAGGTGACGCCGGCCGACCGTGTCGAGGTGACGGGCGGGGATGGCGGCCCGATCCGGGCCGAGATCCGGGCCGAGGCCACAGTCGACCTGAGCGGCCTGTCCATCGAGGAGCTGGCAGCCCTGGCGGCCATGGCGCAGAAGGTCGGGAAACGGCCATGACACCGGTGCCGGCGCGCGGTCATTCCGCCAGCTCCATTTCCTTCAGCCGGCGCAGCAGCGCCCGGCCGTTGAAGATGCGGTTGCGCGTAAGGTCGAGGGGGGCGCCCATCGCCGCGGCCGTTTCCCTGTAGGTACAGCCCTCGCCGTAGGTCAGCAGGATGGCCCTGCTTTCCTCCGGCGACAGGACGCCGGCGATCTTCCGGAGATTGTCGCCCAGGTCCACCACCCCTTCCTGGGCCGGCGGGGCGGACGGCATCACGCCCGGGTCGTGCGCCTGGCGCAGGCCGCCCGACCCTTCCATCGATTCCATTTCCAGGCTGGTGGCCTCCAGCAGCTCGATCGGGATATGCTCCATGCGGTTGGCGTGCAGCATCCGGCCGTTGATGAAGATGCTGCGCATGATGATCCGCAGCCAGCCGCCGATGTTCGCGCCGTCGAACTGGTGCTGCCGGTCGAGCGCACGGACGATCGTGTCCTGGACCAGATCCTCGGCCGACGGCTTGTCCCGGGTCAGTTGAACGGCCTGGGCCAGCAGATGCTTGTGCCGGGCGACCAGGGCATCGGCGAAGCTGGGGGACGCGCCGCTCATCCCTGCACCGGTCCCAGCGCCTGCGCGCGCGCTTCCGCTTCGACCGCCGCCCATTCATCGTCGGTGTAATCCTTGCGGCAGGTGGCGACGATGGCGGCCAGCCGATGGATTTCGGGGGCGCTCACCCGGCTTTCGATCAGCGTCAGCCGGGCGATCTCGGCCTGTTTCCAGCGCTTGGCATCGTGCGAGCGGTAAATCCAGTCGGCCTGCGCCGGATCGCCGCCGCCGGCCCCCGCAAGCTTGACCGCGACCTTGCTGTCGATGCTCGCGACCTGGATTTCGAGGAGGCTGATGTTGTAGCGGATCTCCGCCGCGGTGACCGGGCTTTCGATCAAGGCGGGGCCGTGGTGGGATTGGTGCGGATGCTGCTGCGGGGAATGCGGCATGGCGGGAATTCTCGATCGATGGTTAAGTCTCTTATGGACTATCTTCGGGCAAAGGAAGCGGGGCGGGCCTTCACGCCCCCGCCTTGCCCGCCGCGACCAGCACGCCTTCGCGGTCGCCGGCGGCCTTGAAGATGACGTCGCGAACCGCCGTCGGCCAATCCGCCGCATGCTCGTTGGCGTCCATCAGGGCATCCAGATCGGGGATGGTCGCGCAGGCGTCGATCAGTTCGACCAGCCTCACCGACGCGTTCTGCAGCACGATGTAGGAGGAAACGACCGTGCCGTCCGCAGCGTAGACGGGGACGCGCGTCCGGCCGTCGCGGACGATGGTGGCGGCCGGAGCGGCCGGCGGGAGTTCCGCGACGGAAAGCGGCGCGGATGGCAGCGCGGGCGGGACGGCGCCGGGCGGGACGGCGCCGGCCGGAACGACCACGGCATCGACCCGGAAATCGCCGCCCTCCAGGGGACCGGCCGCGGCCTTCATCGCGTTGATGTGCGCCTCGACGCCGGCGATGACGCGGGCCTGGGCAAAGAGGTCGGCGGGCAGCGGCACGCGGCCGGTGACGGTGATCCGGAGTTCCTGCGGTGCTTGAACGTTCATTGCGGAAGGACCTTGTTCGTTGGTGAGCGGCTGGTTTGCCGGCGAGCGGCTGGGAGCTTGCCCGGACGTCAGGCGCCCGCCGGCTTGCGGTCCAGCCTGTATTTGGCCGTGCCAGGCTTGGCGCTGCGGGCGGGATCGAAGATCTTGCGGATCCGTTCGGGCCACGCCTTGTACCGGGTTTCGGTGACCTTGTAGGTCACGTCCACATAATCGCGCGGCTTTTCACCCCCGGCCTGGAGCGCGAGCACGGCGCCGGCCAGCTTCGCTTGATTCCATTCGACCTTCTTTTCCAGCTCGCAGGTGATCTGGAACCCGTCCTCCTCGACATGGACGACACCGAAATCCTTGCCTTCGGACTGGCGCAGCAGCGCCGCCCGATCCTTGAAGCGCAGGTCCAGCGCGCGGTTCACCCAGCCGGCCGCAAGTTTGACGCGATCGCCGGTCGAGGCGATCTCCGCCAGCAGTTCCACGATCCGGTCGAGCGGCAGCGCCAGGGAATCCTCGATGGGGAAATGCTCAAGCTGATCGATGCTCAATCTCTTGGTCATGGCGATCTCCAGGGGAAGGCGGTCCGTGCAGGAACGCGACGGCCGTCATGGGACGATGGTGGAAGAAGGGATGGCCTGATGGTCCTTTCCAGACAGGTGTCAGGCCACGTGCGTCATGCCGGTCCCTGCCTCCGGCCGGCACCGCCCGTCAGCTTTTCCCGCAATCCGGCGATCTGGGTGCGGATGTGGGCTGCCTCGCCCGGTTCCGGGCGGGCGCCGTGATCGGCCATGTCCCGCAGCCTCCTCATCAACGCAGCGATCTGCTGCTCGATGACCGCACGCTCGCGCCGGGTCATTCCGATCTCCCATATAGTCCTTTTAGGACTATCTCGACACAAGGCAAATCCTTCGTCAACACATCGTCCCCCGATGCCGGATGAAACACTGGTCGCCCACCGTACAGGCCACTCGGTTCAGCCACTTCACGACGGGCGGTTTCGGCATGCCGATCTTGGATCGGCCCTTTCCCGTCGGAAGCAGCGCCATGACCACCGGAATACCGCAAAAAATAGAAGTCTGCAATGGACTATTTCAATAGGCTCCATCGTAGGATGGTCGACCGCGGGAATGAGCGAATCCGGGTTTCCGAAACCGCGGTGGCGGTTTCCCGTTCCGGCGCGTGGGCTCCGGATGGATGAACCATCAAGACAAGAAAGACACCAAGACATTTCACCAAGAGGCAACGATCCGCCGGAGTGCCGGCAGCCACCTGGGATTCTTTGTGAAATCCTTGGTGTCCTTTCTTGTCCTGGTGGTAAATATCGATCTGATCAAAATGGCATTTTCCAGTCATACAGGTTCTCAAAAGGAGCATGAACCCTTCACAAAACAACGGCTGAACGGCTTACTCTTTATGAGCACTGCAGGAAGAACCACCCCGGTCCGTACCAATAGGACAGATGGCGCCGATATTGGTTCCATCTCGGGAAGAGGAGGGGGTTCCTGCCATGAATCGTTCCTACGATCGAACCGGGTATAGTCAGGAAAAGAACGGGGAAAGTGGTTTCTTCTTTGCGACACTTGAAGCTATTTCGCTTTTCGTTCTTTTCTTTGCATTGTCTGCCGCAAGCTTTACCCGTTCCGTTGCAAAGCGTATCGGAAAAAGGGGGGCCTCTTCCGAAACCGGCTGGTAGACCGACGACGTGGACATGGAAAAGCCGCCGGACGAAACGCCGGCGGCGGGAGTAACGCATGATGCTCCCCGCCGGTGCTTCAGACCGGCGATGCCGTCACGCCCGTACCGGAATGGACGGATCAGGCCGGCAGGCTGCCGACGATGCCGCAAAGGGCGAACAAGGCGGCCATCAGGGCGAACAGTCCGGCGATGGCCGTAAAGTCCCGCATGGCATCGTTCGGCGAAAGCCCGCGGTTTCCAATCTCGTTCCCGACCATGATGATGCCCCCAAGCTTCCGGCCTCGTGCCGGCGGCTTTCGTAGGGCAATCCGCAGCGCCGCGCAGTGACGGCCATCACACCGGGCGCCGTCAGGTCGTCTCCTCCACCTCTGCTTCCGCTTCCATTGTGGATTCGGCCGGCGCCGGGGGCTCGGCGTCCAGGCTGCCGATGTTGTCGTAGATGATGCGAAGCATCGATTTGAGCTGTTCGATCTGCTTGGGCGACAGGGTTTGAACGGCCACGGTCTCGTAATGTTCGGCCACCGGCATCAGCGTGTTGGCCAGCGCACGTCCCTGCTCGGTCAGGCTGACGCGGACGACGCGCGCGTCCTTGCCGGACCGGCGGCGCGAGATCAGCTTGCGTTTCTTCATGGTGACGATCAGGCGCGACATACGGGACACCTCGGTCGTCGTGATGTTCGCCAACTCGTTGATCGCCTGGCCTTCGTTGTGTGCCAGCGCCGCCAGGACACGGTACATGACCAGGGTGACGTCGTGCTTGGCGAGTTCGCGCGAAAAGGCTTCGCCGATGCGCACCCCCGCCCGGTTCATCAAATACGGCAGTGACGTTGTCAGCCGATACATCCTGCGGACGCCCCGATCATCGTTCAAATATTGCCGGCGCAATTATTGGTCGATGGAAGGCGTCCTGCAAGAGGCTTGTGGCACGCGCGGTGGATCGACCCGGCCTACAGCATGAAGTCGGGACTGCCCTTTCCGCCCAGGAGGGACGCGCCCCAGTTGCGGCCGGTCAACTCGAACTGGTTGGCGATGTGCTGCCGTCCGGCGTTCATGTCGGCCAGCAGCCGGCCGAACGGGTGCTCGTCGTAGAGGCCGGCGGCCCCGGTCGCCTTCAGCAGCCGCGCCGCCAGCCGGGTGCAGCGTTCGGACACGGCGGAGCTTTGGAACTTGTACTGTTGGCGCAACGCCAGCGGCGGCACCGTGCCGCGTTCGGCGTGCTGCCACAGCACCCGCATGTTGCGGTGGAGGACCAGGACCATCTCGTCGAGGGCGGCGGCCGTTTCGGCGCAGATCTGCTGCGCCACCGGGTCGTCCGACGCCTTGCCCATCACGCCGTCGCGTTGCTGCGCATAGCGGGTGAAGGCCTCCAGCATCGCCCGCAGCGCGCCGATCGATCCGCTGGACACGCCGCGGAAGAAGACCTGCCCGAAGGGAATGCGGTAGAGCGGCGACGGGTTCAACGCCTGCCCCGCCCCGGTGCATTGGAAATTCTCGGCCATGCGGCGGGTGCGATGTTCGGGGACGAACGCGTCCTCGACCAGGATATCCTCGCTGCCGGTGGCGTTCAGGCCGCAGACATGCCAGGTTTCGGCGATCCGGTAATCGGCCTGCGGCACCATGAACAGCCGGACGTCGGGCGGTCCCCCGGCGCCTGGCCCGCCCTCTCCCGGCGCGACGATGCCGCCAAGCAGCGCCCAGCGGGCATGGTGGCAGCCGCTGGAATAGCGCCAATGGCCGGACAGCCGGAAACCGCCGTCGACCGCCGTCGCCTTGCCGACCGGGATCAGCGAGGAGCAGAGCCGGACGCCGTCGTCCTCCCCCCACAGGTCACGGGCGGCGCGGTCGTCCAGCAGCCCCATCAGCCAGGGATGCACGCCCAGCACGGCATAGACCCAGCCGACGGACATGTCGCC
>OUNM010575665.1_pt1 | contig 10809 bp, 6 predicted proteins | sample 1769961 | NCBI WGS metagenome assembly OUNM01 (sample SAMEA3914820, study PRJEB12502) | metagenome | biome: forest; material: soil | place: USA | collected 2012-03-12 | depth 0.3 m
CGGCAGCCAGTTCGTCGTCTCGGTCAGCTACGATGCGCGCAACCTGCCGATCTGGAACCTGTTCCGGACGCTGCCGCTGCCGGGCACGACGATCCAGAGTCAATCGACGATCCGCGTCGGAGGCATATGATGCCCGTCAAGGGGGGACTAGAGCGGTTCATCGTTTCGCGGAAACGCAAAACCGCTCTACCTGTTTGCGTTGACGCAATTCCGGGCGGAAAACCACTTCGCACTTTTCCTGGAATTGATTTCGTGACGGCGACGCGACGGCTGCTCACCGACCGGAGCGCGAATTTCGCCGTGATGACGGCGCTGTGTACACCGGTGGCGCTGGCGCTGACCGCCTTCGCGATCGACGAGGGCTCACTCTACAACGAACGCCGCGCGGCGCAGTCGATCGTCGACCTCGCCGCCATCACCGCGGCCTCCAACATCACCAATGCCCAGCAGGCGGCGCTGACGACGCTCAGCGACAACGGCATCACCTCGGTCGCCGTACAGCAACAGGGCACGACCATCGCGCCAACCAGCACCAAGGCTGTCGTCCAGGTCGTGCCGGGACGTTACACGGGCGACAGCACCATTGTCGCCGGCACCCGGTTCGAGGCGGGCAAGCTTCCCTACAATGCCGTGCAGGTTTCGCTCAAGAAACAGGGCACGCTCTACTTCGCCGGCTCGATCATGGCGCCGCCGACCATCGGCACGAGCGCCATCGCCAGCGCGCAACCGCAAGCGGCGTTCTCGGTGGGATCGCGGCTTGCGAGCCTTAATGGCGGCATTCTCAATGCGCTTCTCGGCGGCCTTCTGGGCAGCAACATCTCGCTTAGCGTGATGGATTACAATTCGCTGGTCTCAGCCGATATCGACGTCCTTTCCTTCACCGATGCGCTGGCGACGCAATTGCATCTGACTGGCGTCAGCTATTCCGACGTACTCGCCTCCAAGGCGACGGTCGGCCAGATCGCCACCGCGATGGCCAATGTGCCGGGGCTCGATCGCACAGCCAAACTCGCGCTGCAGACCATGGCCTCCAGCGCCACCAACAGCGTCAAGATCCCGCTCAGCGCGCTTCTCGACCTCGGCTCCGTCGGCAATCTCGGCATCGGCCAAAAGCCGCCGGGCCTCAACGTTTCGGCGAGCGCGCTCAGCATGCTGACGGCGGCGGCCGCTTTGGCCAACGGCACCAACCAGGTCGCGGTCAATCTCGGCGCCACGATACCGGGGCTGCTGTCGACCACGCTTTCCATTGCCATCGGCGAGCCGATGCAGAACTCGGCTTGGCTTGCCGTGGGAGGCCCGGGCACCGTGGTGCGCACAGCGCAAACACGCATCAAGCTCAATGCCAGTGTCGGCATCGGCAGTTCCAATCTCGGCGGCGGCATCAGCCTGCTCGCGGTCAACCTGCCGCTCAATGTCGAGATCGCCTATGCCGAAGCCAAGCTGACCGATATCAGCTGTCCGACCGGCCCATCGAGCATCAAGGTTTCGATCGCCGCCCAACCGGGCGTGGTCGCGGCCCATCTGGCCAACAGCAATGCCAGCGGTTTCGCCGACTTCACCAAGCCGCAATCCTTCACCAACGCGGAAATCGCCGATGTCAGCCTGAAGCTGCTTTTGATCAATCTCAGCCTGATACAGATCAACGGCTCATCCGCGTTTTCGGTCACCAACATGGCGCCGACCAACCTGACCTTCAACGCCACCGACATCGCCAACAAGACAATCAAGACTGTGTCGACCAAGAACCTGACGCAGTCGCTCACCACGTCGCTGGTCAACAACCTGTCGCTGACAGTCAGCGCGCTTGGCCTCGGCATCGATGTCACCGCGCTGCTGGGAACCGTGAAGCCGGCGGTGACGACGCTGCTCAACAGTGTGACCGCGCCGGTCGACAGCCTGCTCTACAATGTGCTCGGGGCGCTCGGCGTGCGTGTAGGCGAGGCCGATGTGCGGGTGACCGGCGCGACCTGCGGACGCTCGGTGCTGGTTCAATAGCGGGCGCCGAAGCGACTACAGCATGATCCCGAAAAGTGGGAACCGGTTTTCGGAAAGATCATGCTTCAACAAAGAGTCAGCCAAGGCTTCCGACGAAGCAGCCCAAAGGCGGCAAGGCCAATCCTGATTCTTCGAGGACACCGCCGAGAACACCGGCGACATCGACGGCAAGAGCCGTCAGTTCGACATCGCCAAGCTCCGGCGGCAGCGCCCAGCCTGCCGGATCGCTGGCAAAATTGAAGACGCAGACGAGCTTCTCGCCACCATATTCGCGAACAAAGGCCAGCACATCGCCTTCCGCATCGAGAAAGCGGATCGAGCCGACGGTCAGCGCCGGATGGCGCTTGCGCAGGGCGAGCATCGAACGATAGGCGGCGAGCACCGAACCATCCTCGCCATTCTCGACATCCACCGCCCGGGCGCGATGCGCCTGCGGCACCGGCAGCCAGGGCTTGCCGGTCGAGAAGCCTGCATTGTCGGCCTGCGCTTCCCAGACCATCGGCGTGCGGCAGCCATCCCTGCCCTTCACCCCGGGCCAGAAGCGGATGCCGAGCGGATCGCGCAGGTCCTCGAAGGTCAGTTCCGCTTCCTCCAGGCCGAGCTCCTCGCCCTGGTAGAGGCAGATCGAGCCGCGCAGACAGGACAGCAACGCGATCGAGAACTTGGCCACGGCGTCCGGGTTCTCGCCGGGCCGCGTCCAGCGGCTGACATGGCGCACGACGTCATGGTTGGAGAACGCCCAGCAGACCCAGCCGTCCGGGGCAGTGGTCTCGAACGCTTCGACGCAGCCGCGCACATGGGCGGCTGAAAACTGCGGGCTGAGCAGGTCGAAGGTATAGCACATCTGCAATTTGTCGCCGCCGGAGACGTAGGCGGCGAGCGTCTGCAGGGAACGCTCTTCGTCGCCGACCTCGCCGACCGCCGCGCGGTCCGGATATTCGTTGAGCAACGCGCGGAAACGCCTTAGGAAATCGAGGTTTTCGGGCCGCGATTTGTCGAACAGATGCTCCTGAAAACCGTAGGTGGCCGTGCTGCCATTGGTGCCGGCGACGCTCGCGGCCAAGGGCGGGTTGTCGCGCAGCCAGCGGTCGTGGACGTAGTAGTTGACGGTATCCAGCCGAAAACCGTCAACGCCGCGTTCCAGCCAGAAGCGCACAGTGTCGAGCAGCGCGTCCTGCACCTCCATGGTGTGGAAGTTCAAGTCCGGCTGCGCGGCGAGGAAATTGTGCATGTAATATTGCCGGCGGGTGGCGTCCCATTCCCAGGACGGTCCGCCGAACACCGACAGCCAGTTGTTGGGCGCGTTGCCGTCCGGCCTGGCGTCGGCCCAGACATACCAATCCGCCTTGGCGTTGTCGCGGCTGGCGCGGCTTTCGATGAACCATTCGTGCTTGTCGGAGGAGTGCGAGATCACCTGGTCGATGATGAGTTTCAGACCCAGCCGATGCGCCTCGGCGATCAGCGCGTCGAAGTCCTCCAGCGTGCCGAACATCGGATCGACGTCGCGATAGTCCGAAACATCGTAGCCCATGTCGGCCATCGGCGACTTGAAGAATGGCGAGAGCCAGATCGCATCGACGCCAAGCGAGGCGACATGGGCGAGCCGCGCGGTAATGCCCTTCAAGTCGCCGCTGCCGTCGCCGGTCGTATCCTGAAACGATCGCGGATAGATCTGGTAGATGACACAGCCGCGCCACCATTCGCTCCCCTTGTCCGCATTCTCGCCAGCCATCAAGAACCCTTCCCGGCGCCGGCCTTTTTCGCCCGGCGCTCGATCATAAAATTGACGCTGCGACCAGGCAGCGTCCGCGCGATGTCGACGGCCTGCCCTTCGATTGCCGGGCGCCATTCAAAACCTTCCCGCACAGGTAATGAGAACACGCATTGGCGGCGGTCGCCATTGACCAGGACGGCAAGGCGGTCGCCCCCGGTATCGCCGAGCAGCATGACGAGGCGATGTCGCGCAGGATCGTTCCAGTCGCCCTCGCCGACCGGCGCGCCGGTCTCGGTCAACCAGGCGACGTCGGGAATGTCCGACCCTTCCGCCGGCTGACCGGTCAGGAAGCGCGTATCGGTCAATGCCGGGAAGGCACGGCGCAGCGCCGACAGCGCCGCCGTGTAATCCCCCAGCGCCTGGTCGCGGCCTGCCCAGTCGAGCCAGGTGAGGGCGTTGTCCTGCGCGTAGGCGTTGTTGTTGCCTTGCTGCGTGCGGCCGAACTCGTCGCCGGCGGTCAGCATGATGGTGCCGCGCGAGGCAAAGAGCGTGGCAAGCAGCGCGCATCGGTCGCCGAAGCGGGCCTCGGCGACCGACGTGTCATCCGTGTCGCCCTCGACGCCGTTGTTCCACGACAGATTGTCGTTGTGGCCGTCGCGGTTCTGCTCGCCATTGGCCGCATTGTGCTTGCGCTCATAGGCGACGATGTCGGCCAGCGTCATGCCGTCATGCGCGGCGATGAAATTGACGCTGCGGCTGACAGGCTGACCCTCCCTGCCGAACACGTCCGACGAGCCCGCGAGCCGCGTGGCCAGAGCGCCGAGCGCGCCGGCGTCGCCGCGCCAGAAGCGCCTGACATCGTCGCGGTAGCGGTCGTTCCATTCGAGGAATGGCGGGCGGAAATTGCCGAGCTGGTAGCCGTTCGGACCGATGTCCCATGGCTCGGCGATCAGCATCCGGTCGGCGAGCACAGGATCGCCGGCGATGGCCTGAAGCAGCGGCGCATCCGAGTCGAACGCGCCGTCGACGCGGCCAAGCACAGGGGCGAGATCGAAGCGGAAGCCGTCGACGCCGGCGTGACGGACGAAATGGCGGAGCGTGTCGAGCACCATCTCGCGCGCGATGGGATGATCGCAGGCAACGGTGTTGCCGGTGCCGGTGTCGTTAGCCAAACGGCCGTCCGGCAAATGCCGGTAATAGGCCGGCGCATCGAGGCCGCGCAGCGACAAGGTTGGGCCGAGCCGGTCGCTTTCGCCGGTGTGGTTGAAGACGAGGTCAAGGATGGTGCCGATGCCGGCCTTGCGCAGCGCGGCGACGGTGTCACGCAATTCCTCGAGGCCGCCCGGCGCCAGCCGCGGGTCGAGCGCCATGAAGGTGACGGGGTTGTAGCCCCAGGCATTGCTGAGGCCTAGCGGCGGCAGATGGCGCTCGTCGATCGAGGCGGTGATCGGCATCAGTTCGACGGCGGAGACGCCGAGGCGCTTCAGATGATCGATGATAGCCGGATGAGCGAGCGCCGCGATGGTGCCGCGCTGCGCTTCGGGCACGTCCGGATGCAGCTTGGTAAAGGAGCGGACGTTGAGCTCGTAGATCAGGCTGCCGGGCTGGAACAGTGGCGGCTTTTTCGACAGCGGCTGCGGTAGTGCACGCGCCACCGTCTTCGGCATCAGCGAGCCCGTGTCGACGCCTTCATTGCGTTTGGCGGCAAGCCGCCAGTGGTATTGATATGGACGATCGACCTCGATGGTGTAGGGGTCGGTGAGCAGCTTGTCCGGGTCGAACCAGAGGCCGCGTTCGGGCGCATAATCGCCGTCGGCGCGAAAGCCGTAACGCGTGCCTTCGGCAAGGCCGGAGACGAACAGCGCATATACGCCCTCGCCTTGCGGCTCGAGTTCCAGCCGGGTGGTTTCGCGCGCGCCGGTATCGTCGAAGAGCGAGACCCAGAGGCGACGGGCGGATGACGACCAAACGGCGAAGCGGATGCCCTGAGGGGTGATGGTTGCGCCAAGCTGGGTCATGCGGGCTCCCCCTTCTCCCCTTGTGGGAGAAGGTGTCGCCGAAGGCGACGGATGAGGGGTGCTCCAGCCTGGCAAGGACGGCGATCCGTCACGCACCCCTCATCCGTCTCGGCGCTGTGCGCCGATCCACCTTCTCCCACAAGGGGAGAAGGAAAAGCGCGCACCACCCTCAAGTAATCACGCTCGGCTTGTTGCGGCCGGTGTGGCTCTTGATGCCGGCGATGTCGTCGGCGGCGGCTATGAGGTCGGCGAGCGCTTCTTGGGTGTCGAGATCGTGCCTTGCCTTGTCCGGCTCGTAGCGCTCGATATAGACGCGCAGGGTAGCACCGGAGGTGCCGGTGCCGGAGAGGCGCAGCACCACCCGCGAACCGCCTTCGAACAGGATCCTGATGCCCTGGTGTTCGCTCACCGAGCCGTCGACCGGATCGTGATAGGCAAAATCGTCGGCCTTGGCGATCTTGAGCCCGCGCACGCTGGTGCCGGGCAGCGAGCCGAGCTTGGCGCGCAGTTCGTCGACCAGCGCGTTGGCGCGCTCGCTCTCGACCTCCTCATAATCGTGGCGCGAATAGTAGTTGCGGCCGTAGGTCGCCCAGTGCTCGGTGACGATGTCCTTGCAGCTCTCGCCGCGCACGGCGAGGATGTTCAGCCACAAAAGCACGGCCCACAGCCCGTCCTTCTCGCGCACGTGGTTGGAGCCGGTGCCGGCGCTTTCCTCGCCGCAGATCGTCGCCATGTCGGCATCGAGCAGATTGCCGAAGAACTTCCAGCCGGTCGGCGTCTCGTAGATGCCGATGCCGAGCTTTTCGGCGACGCGGTCGGCGGCGCCGCTGGTCGGCATCGAGCGGGCAATGCCCTTGAGGCCGTCCTTGTAGCCCGGCGCCAGCTTCGCATTGGCGGCAAGCATCGCCACCGAGTCGGACGGCGTGACGAAAATGCCCTTGCCGATGATCAGGTTGCGGTCGCCATCACCATCCGAGGCGGCACCGAAATCCGGCGCGTCGGCTCCCATCATTTCGTCATAGAGATGTTTTGCGTGCACCAGGTTCGGATCTGGGTGATGGCCGCCGAAATCAGGCAATGGCTTGAAGTTGCGGCAGGTGCCGTTCGGCGCGCCGAGGCGGCGCTCGAAGATCTCCTTAGCGTAAGGGCCGGTGACCGCGTGCATGGCGTCGAAGCGCAGGCGGAAGCCATATTTGAAGTTGGCGCGGATGGCGTCGAAGTCGAACAGGCTTTCCATCAGCTCGGCGTAATCCTTGACCGGGTCGAAGATCTCGACGGTCATGTCGCCTGCCCTGATAGTACCGATGGTGTCGATGTCGATCGCATCGATATCCGCGATCTTGAAGCTCTTGATTTCTTTCGACTTGGCGAAGATCGCGTCGGTGATTTTCTCCGGCGCCGGACCGCCATTGCCGGCATTGTATTTTATGCCGAAATCCTCGTGTGGGCCGCCGGGATTGTGGCTGGCCGACAGGATGATGCCGCCGAAAGTCTTGTATTTGCGGATGATGTTGGAGGCGGCCGGCGTCGACAGGATTCCGCCCTGCCCCACCATCACCTTGCCGAAGCCATTGCCGGCGGCAATGGCGATCGCCTTCTGGATGACCTCGCGATTGTAGAAGCGGCCGTCGCCGCCGATCACCAGCGTCTTGCCTGCAAAACCGTCCAGCGCGTCGAAGATCGACTGGATGAAGTTCTCGGCATAGTGCTCCTGCTGGAACACGGGCACCTTCTTGCGCAGGCCGGAGGTGCCGGGCTTCTGGTCGGTGTAGGGTTTGGTGGGGACGGTTCTGATCATGCCTCAGGCAGTCCTTTTCGAAAGCAGCAAGCGATAGAGTTCGACGTATCTTTCGGCGCTCTTGTCCCAGGAGACATCGGCCTTCATGCCCTGGCGCTGGATCGAGGCCCAGACCGCCGGCCTGGCGTGCTGCTCGACCAGCCGCTGGATCGCATGCACCATGGCGCCGCCATTGTTGGGCGTGAACTGGAAGCCGGTCGCGACACCAGCTGAAAGTGCCGCCTCATTGGCGTCGATGATGGTGTCGGCAAGGCCGCCGGTGCGGGCGACGACCGGCACGCAGCCGTAACGCAGGCCGTAGAGCTGGGTGAGGCCGCAAGGCTCGAAACGCGACGGGATGACGATGGCGTCGCAGCCACCCTGCATGGTATGCGACAACCCCTCATCATAGCCGACGACGACGCCGACGCGGCCGCGATGGCGCGCGGCGGCGGCAAGCAGCGTGCCTTCGAGGCCGGCGTCGCCGGAGCCGAGGATGGCGAGGCGCGCGCCGGCGGCGACGATGCCGTCGACCACCGCGGCCAATATATCCATGCCCTTCTGCCAGGTCAGCCGGCTGATAACGCAGACGATTGGACTGTCATCGACCACCAGGTTGAAGCGTTCCTCGACCGCCTTGCGGTTCTTGGCGCGCGCTTCGAGCGTTTTGGCCGAGTAATTGGCGACCAGATGCTTGTCGGTCTCCGGGTTCCAGATGTCGACATCGATGCCGTTGACGATGCCGTAGAGGTCGGTGGCGCGCATGTTGATCAGCCCGTCGAGGCCCATGCCGAATTCCGGCGAGCGGATTTCCTGCGCATAGGTCGGGCTGACGGTGGTGATCGCCCAGGCCGCCTGCAGGCCGGCCTTGAGGTAGCCGACGCCGCCATAATATTCGACGCCGTCGAGCTGCATGGCCACGGCCGGCAGGCCGAGCTCGCCGAAGATGCCGGCGCCGAACTGGCCCTGGAAGGCAAGGTTGTGCACGGTGATCAGCGACGGCACGCCGACCGCCTTGCCGAAGCGCATATAGGCAAGTGTCATTGCCGACTGCCAGTCATGGGCATGCACGAGATCGGGCTGGTAGCCGGAGATGGCGCCGCCGGCAATGTCGCCGCCGACCTGGCTCAGCGCCGCGAAGCGCCGCCAGTTGTCGGGCCAGTCGGCGCCGGAGGCGGTGCCATAGGGGCCGCCCTGGCGGTCGAAGAGATGCGGGGCGTCGAGCACGAAGAGATCGAGGTCGCCGATCTTGACGGCATGGACCGAAGCCTTGCCGCCTTGCAGCAGCGGATACTGATAAACGGCCTTCTTCTTGGCAAAGGCCGACATCACCACCGGATAGCCGGGGATCAGCGTGCGCATCGCCACGCCCTTGCCGGCCAGCGCAATCGGCAAGGCGCCGGCTACATCTGCGAGCCCGCCGGTCTTGATCAGCGGGAAGATCTCGGGCGTGACCGACAGAACCTGCATGCGCCTCACATTCCGATCTCAAAGTGACAGGTCAAAGTGACAATCTGTTGATCAAGTCGTCAGCTTGCTGATCGACCTTAGTTTGACAGCTTGCCGATCAACCCTACCGGGTTGACGGCTTGATCGACCCTATCAGGTCGACAACTTGTTGATCATATCCTGGGTGATCAAGCAGATGCCCTTTTCCGACACGCGGAAGCGCTTGGCGTCGAGCGCCGGATCCTCGCCGACCACCAGCCCCTCCGGAATGTGCACGCCGTGGTCGATGACCACGCGCTTGAGGCGCGCATTGCGGCCAACATTGACGTCGGGCAGCATCACCACTTCCTCCAGCTTCGAATAGGAATTGATGCGGGCGCCAGTGAAGATCAGGCTGCGGCGCAGCGAGGCGCCGGAGACGATGCAGTCGCCCGACACCAACGAGGATATCGCCTCGCCGCGGCGGCCGTCCTCGTCATGCACGAACTTTGCCGGCGGCTTCAATTCGGCATAGGTCCAGATCGGCCAGTCGCGGTCGTAAAGGTCGAGCTCGGGCGTGATGTCTGTCAGGTCGATATTGGCTTCCCAATAGGCATCCACCGTTCCGACGTCGCGCCAGTAAGGCTCGGACTCATGCGAGGAGCGCACGCAGGATTTGGCGAAACGGTGGGCGATCGCCTTACCGTGCTCGACGATATAGGGGATGATGTCCTTGCCGAAGTCGCGGCTGGAACCCGGCTCGGCGGCGTCGCGGCGCAGCTGCTCCATCAGGAACTTGGTCTTGAAGACGTAGATGCCCATCGAAGCCAGCGCATATTCCGGCTTGTCGGGAATGCCGGGCGGATCGGCTGGCTTTTCGACGAAGGCGATGATGTTGTCCTTGCCATCGACATGCATGACGCCGAAGCCGGTCGCTTCCATGCGCGGCACTTCGAGGCAGCCGACGGTGACGTCGGCATTGGCGTCGACGTGCTGGCGCAGCATCAGCTCGTAGTCCATCTTGTAGATGTGGTCGCCGGCCAGGATCACCATGTATTCGGGCCCGTAGGCCTCGATGATATCGATGTTCTGGTAGACGGCGTCGGCCGTGCCCTCATACCACTGGGTTTCGGACACGCGCTGCGAGGCAGGCAGGATGTCGAAGCTCTCGTTTCGCTCGGGCCGCAGGAAGTTCCAACCGCGCTGCAAATGGCGGATCAGCGAATGCGCCTTGTACTGGGTGGCAACGCCGAGGCGGCGGATGCCGGAGTTCAGCGCGTTGGAGAGCGCGAAATCGATGATGCGGGTCTTGCCGCCGAAATAGACGGCGGGCTTGGCGCGCCGGTCGGTCAGTTCCCTGAGGCGGCTGCCGCGCCCGCCGGCCAGCACATAGGCCATGGCGTCGCGCGCCAGCGGCTGGGGTCTTTTGAGTTCTGCCATCGTTACCCTCCCAAGTAAGCTGCCCGGATCATTATCTGCTTTGGTCCGATACGAATTCCAGCATGATCGTCGACAGCGGCGGCAGCAACAGGCTGGTTGAGATGCCGCCCCCTTCCCCGCTTGCCTCGACCTTGCCGCCATTGCCCATGCCGGAACCGCCATAGTCGGCGGCATCCGTATTGATGATCTCGCGCCACTCGCCCGCCTTCGGCAGCGGCACGCGATAGTTCGCGCGCGGCACCGGCGTGAAATTGGAGATGACGGCGACCGGATTGCCGCCCGGCGCGCTGCGCAGCCATGCGAACACCGAGTTCTCGCGGTCGTCGACGATCAGCCAGGAAAACCCTTCCGGCTCGCAGTCACGCGCATGCAGCGCCGGTCGCGACCGATAGAGGTAGTTCAAGTCCCGCACCGTCTGCCAGACGCCGCGATGCGGC
>OUNM010001400.1_pt1 | contig 10808 bp, 7 predicted proteins | sample 1769961 | NCBI WGS metagenome assembly OUNM01 (sample SAMEA3914820, study PRJEB12502) | metagenome | biome: forest; material: soil | place: USA | collected 2012-03-12 | depth 0.3 m
ATGGCGCCGTTCGCGGTGCGCTTCGCCTCGGCGCGGGCGATGGCCGGACACGCCCCGATCCGCGTCTCGGCGATCGAGCAGCGGCTCGGCACGCGCTACACCGTCGACACGCTCGCCAAGGTCCAGGCACTCTACAGCCGGATCGATTTCATCTGGCTGATGGGCGAGGACAATCTGCTCAATTTCGACCAGTGGAAGGGTTGGCGCCACATAGCGAAGTCGATCCGCTGGTACAGGGCCTGGACCTTGGCAAGCGTGTCGACCGTGTAGCGCGTGCCGAGCCGCGTCTCGATCGCCGAGACGCGGATCGGGGCGTGTCCGGCCATCTTGCGCGCCGAGGCGAAGCGCACCGCGAACGGCGCCATGTCGGTCGCCTTGTCCTTCAGCGGATTGCCCGGCGAGACCAGCCACCACACTTCGTCGAGGCCCAATGCCTCGATCGCGGCGAGGCTGATCGCCCGATGCCCCGAATGGGCGGGATTGAACGACCCGCCCAGCAGGCCGACGCGCAGGGCTCCTGGCATCAGCTGTCGGTCGGTGCCTTGGGCGGGGTGGCGGCGGCGGTCATCTGGCTACGATACTCGCTTTGCCGCTCGATCATCCAGCCCGGATATTCGCGCGGCAATCGGCTCGCCTTGTCGAGCGCGGCGAGGTCGTCGGCATCGAGCCGGACATCGACCGCGGCAAGATTGTCCTCGAGCTGTTCGGTGCGCTTGGCGCCGACGATCACGCTGGTGACATGGCGCTGGTGGAGCAGCCAGGCGAGCGCGATCCGCGCGATCGACACGCCTTTCGCCTGCGCGACCTTGTCCATCGCGTCGAGCACCGTCTCGCCGCGCGCGGTATCGACCGGCGGAAAGTCGAACGCGGCACGGCGGCCGTCGACGCCTTCCTTGCCCTGGCGGTATTTGCCCGACAGATAGCCGCCGGCGAGCGGGCTCCACACCATCAGCCCGACGCGCTCCGATTCCATCATCGGCACCAGTTCGCGCTCGAGGTCGCGGCCGGCGATCGTGTAATAGCTTTGCGTGCTCTCGAACCGCGCGAGGCCGAGCCGCTCGGATATGCCGAGCGCCTTGGTGATCTGCCACGCCGCCCAGTTGGAGACGCCGACATAGCGGACATGCCCCTGGCGCACGAGGTCGTCGAGCGCGCGCACGGTTTCCTCGATCGGGGTCAACGAGTCCCAGCCATGGATCTGGTAGAGGTCGATATGGTCGGTCTGCAGCCGTGTCAGGCTCGCCTTGACCTGGTCCATGATGTGTCCGCGCGACGCGCCGCGGTCATTGGGTCCGGGGCCCATCGGACCGAGCACCTTGGTCGCCAGCACGATGTCCTCGCGCTTGAGGCCGAGGTTGCGGATCGCCTGGCCGGTGATCTGCTCGGACACGCCGTTCGAATAGACATTGGCGGTGTCGATGAAATTGACCCCGGCATCGACCGCGGCCTTGACCAGCGCATCGGCCTCGTCCTGCTGGACCTGGCCGACCGCCCTGAACATGCCTTCGCCGCCAAAGGTCATGGTACCCAGGCACAATTCGGAAACGAGCAGGCCGGTGCGGCCGAGCTGGTTGTAGCGCATGCGATGCTTCCCTGAGAGTAGGCAGCCCCCGCCGCCGGGCGCGATATGGGTTGGTTTGCGCCGATCGGCAATGGCGGCGCGATTACGATCACGGGCACGATCGGCGGTTGCACCGGAGCGCGGACCGCGTCAGTCTTTCCGTCTTGCTCGCCAAGGGGGATATCATGCGCCGGATCCTGCTCGCATCGCTGCTCGCCGCCACCGCCACGATCGCCGGGGCCTCGACCCCGAAGGAGCAATTGATGACGCCGCCTGCGGGCGCCCGGCATTACACGATCAGCTCGATCGCCGGGAAACATGGCGATATCTGGTCGTGGCCGATGCCGGACGGCCGGGTCGTCTATCGCATGTCGATGACGCTGCGCGGCTGGGTCACCGAAACCGACGAAGTCGTGAGCTTTGCCCCCGACCGGCGGCCCCGGGCGATCACCATCCGCGGCTATACCGACCAGGGCGACGCGACCGAGGATTTCAGCGTCGACGCAAAGGGCCTGGCGCAGTGGAAGACGGTGGTCGATTCGGGCTCGGCGCCATTCGCTGCCAAGCGCTACAATACCTATGGCGGCCCCTGGCTTGCCAGCGAGATGGACATCAACGCGCTCGTCGCCGCGGGCGCCAAGGGAGTCGACCTCCTCCCGACCGGCCATGCCAGCATCAAGATCGGGCAGCCCGTCGCGATCGACGGCCCGCAAGGCAAGAAGACGGTCAAGCTCGCCTATATTACCGGCTATGGCTTCACGCCGTCGCCGGTCTGGCTCGACGCCGGCAACCATTTCTTCGGCAATGCCGGGGTGATCTCGCTGCTGCCCGAGGGGTATGAAAGCAACGGTCCCAAGCTGAAGGACATCCAGGACAAGGCGACCGCGGCGATGGTCCGCGACGTCGCCCATCGCTTCCTGACCCCAGCCAATCGCGCGCCGACCCTGGTCGACAATGTGCTGATGTTCGATTCGGTCGCCGGCACCTACGTGCCGAACCGCGCCGTGCTGATCTCGGGCGGCAAGGTCGCGGCGGTCGGCGCGGCGGGATCGCTCAGGGCGCCGGCGGGCGCGACCGTGATCGACGGGCGCGGCAAGACCCTGCTGCCCGGCCTGTGGGATGCGCACCAGCATGTCGGCGACGACTGGAACCTGCTGCAGAACGTCGCCACCGGCATGACCAATTACCGCAGCCCCGGCTCGCTGATCGACGAGGCGCTGAGCATCTACAAGCGCCGCGCGGCGGGCGACCTGCTCGCGCCCGACGGCAAGGTTTCGGTGATCATCGATCGCAAGGACCCGCTTGCCGCCCAGGGTGCGCTCACCGTCTCGTCGGCGGCGGAGGCGATCGCTGCGGTCGACAAGATCAAGGCGGCCGGCCTGTGGGGTGCCAAATTCTACACCTCGATGGACCCGGCCTGGATCGCCCCGGCCGCCGCCGAGGCGCACCGGCTGGGCCTGCACGTCCATGGCCACGTCCCGGCCGGGATGCGGCCGCTCGACGCGGTGCGGGCGGGCTATGACGAAATCACCCATATCAACTTCATCATGATGCAGGCGATGCCACAGGCCGTGGTCGACAAGGCCAATACTGCCGCCCGGCTCGAGGGGCCGGCGAAATACGGCAAGGATGTCGACCTCGATTCCCCGGCGATGACGGCCTTTTATGCGGAGCTCGCCAAGCGGGGGACGATCATCGATCCGACCCTGACGGTATGGGAGCCGCTGATGACCTCGGACGGCAGCGCAATCTCTCCCGAATATGCGCCCTTCGCCGACGTCGCCCCGCCATCGGTGGTGCGGAGCTGGAAGATCGGCGGCTATCCGCTGTTCGACGGGCTGACGCGCGACGATTTCCGCAAGAGCTTCGACAAGATGGTCGCCTTGGTCGGCAAGCTCCACCAGGCGGGCGTGCGGATCGTCGCCGGCACCGACGGCTACGGCCTGGAGCTGGTTCGCGAGCTCGAACTCTACCAGCTGGCCGGCCTGACCAATGTCGAGGCATTGCAGACCGCGACGATCATTCCGGCGCGGATGACCGGCATGGACGATCGCGTCGGCTCGATCGCGCCGGGCAAGACCGCCGACATCATCCTGGTCGATGGCGACGTGTCAAAGAACCTGGGCAATCTGCGCCATGTCAGGACCGTGTTCCTCGACGGCTATCGTCTCGATGGCGCGGCCCTGCGCCAGGCGAGTGGTCTCAGCGGCATGCCGAAATAGGGGCGTCCGGGAACGGACAGGGTCGGATCAGGGCCGTACCTGCCCCGTCCCGCGGCCGATCCATTTGTACGTCGTCAGCCCTTCGAGCGCGACCGGGCCGCGGGCATGGAGGCGGCCGGTGGCGATGCCGATCTCGGCGCCCAGCCCGAACTCGCCGCCATCGGCGAACTGGGTCGAGGCGTTCCACAGCACGATCGCGCTGTCGACCGCGGCCAGGAAACGCTCGGCGACCGCTGCGTCCTCGGCGACGATCGCGTCGGTATGGTGCGACCCGTGCGCGGCAATGAAGGCCAAAGCCTCGTCGGGGCCGGCGACCAGCCGGGCCGAGGCGATCGCGTCGAGATATTCGGTATCCCAATCCTCGCTGCTCGCCGCCGCTACGCCGGGGACCAGCCCGGCGAGCGCCGCGTCGCCGCGCACTTCGCAGCCGGCGTCCTGCAGTTTCTGCACGAGCTGTCCCGCCGCCGGATAGCCGCGATCGATCAGCAACGTCTCCATCGCCCCGCAAATCCCGGTGCGGCGCATCTTGGCGTTGACCACGATGCTCTCGGCCATCGCCTGGTCGGCCGATTCGTGGACATAGATGTGGTTGATGCCGTCGAGATGGGCGAGCACGGGGACGCGCGCTTCGGCCTGGACGCGCGCGACCAGCCCCTTGCCACCGCGCGGTACGATCATGTCGATCACGCCGTCACCGGCCAGCATCGCGCCGACCGCGGCGCGATCGGTGATCTGGACGAGCTGGACCGCCTCGGCGGGCAGGCCGGCGGCGGTCAGTCCGGCGACCAGGGCGTCATGGATCGCGCAATTGCTCTCGATCGCCTCGGAGCCGCCGCGCAGGATCACGGCATTGCCCGACCCGATGCACAAGGCGGCGGCGTCGGCGGTGACGTTGGGGCGGCTTTCGTAGATGATCCCGATCACCCCGATCGGCACCCGGACGCGGGCGAGATGCAGCCCGTTGGGCCGCGCCACTTCGTCGATCACCTCGCCGACCGGGTCCTTGAGCGTCGCGACGGTGGCGACGCCGTCAGCCATCGCCGCGATTCGCTCGGGCGTCAGCTTGAGCCGGTCGAGCATCGCTGCCGACAGGCCGGCGGCGGCGCCATTCGCCATGTCGATCTTGTTGGCGGCGAGGATATCCGCCTCGGCCGCGCGGATCGCATCGGCCATCGCGACGAGGCCGCGCGCCTTGTCCTCATGGCTCAAGCCGGCGAGCACAGCCGCTGCTGCCCGGGCGTGGCGGCCCATCGACGCGATCAGCGCCGCGGGGTCGATCTCGATGTCGACGATCGTTTCCATGGCGTGCCGGTTAGCATTGTGCAGTGTTCCTGCCAAAGCGCTATCGCCTTTCAGCGTCCCAATGCTATCCATCAGCGCCATGAGCGGGGATATTGCGGCAGCAGGGGATATCGCGACCGGGGCGCTGATCGGGCGCGCGGTCGAGCCAATGGCAGGCGAGCATGGCGGCGATTCGGGCGGACATGGCGTTCTGCCTCAATTGCGGCACCGCCCTGATCGGGTCGTTCTGCCATGCCTGCGGGCAGAACGGGCATGTCCACAAGTCGCTGATGTCGATCGGCCACGACCTGCTCCACGGCGTGTTCCATTTCGAAGGCAAGGTGTGGCGCACCCTGCCGATGCTGGTGACGCATCCTGGCGGGCTGACCCGGCGCTATATCGACGGCGAGCGCGCGCGATTCGTGTCGCCGCTGGCGATGTTCCTGTTCTTCGTCTTCCTGATGTTCGCGACGATCCATTCGCTGGAAGGCGGCAACGACTTCAATTTCGATACGACGCCGGCGACCAAGGCCGAGAAGCTGGCCAAGCTGGATGGCGAGATCGCCAAGGTCCAGGACAAGCTCGACCGCGCGCAGAAACGCGTCGCCGCGGGCAAGGCGGATGAGGACGACGAAGGCGACATCACCGGCTACCAGGCGACACTGAAGGGCCTGCAGACCGGGCGTGCCGCGATCGCCGCGAGCCAGGAGATCGGCAGCAAGCGCTCGACCGGCAATGTCGACACCGGCTGGCCGGCGCTCGACGAGGGCATCAGGAAGGCGCAGAAGAATCCCGAGCTCGCGCTCTACAAATTGCAGAGCTCGGCCTACAAATACAGCTGGGCGCTGATCCCGATCTCGGTACCGTTCGTGGCGCTGCTGTTCCTGTGGCGGCGGCGGTTCAAGCTCTACGACCATGCGATCTTCGTGACCTATTCGCTGGCGTTCATGATGCTGCTCGCCACCACTGTCTCGGTGCTGGTGATGATCGGCGCGCCGAAATGGATGTACGAGAACCTGATCTTCTTCGCGCCGCCGGTGCATATCTTCTTCCAGCTGCGCGGCACGTACCAGCTCAAATGGTTCTCGGCCCTGTGGCGGACCTTCGCGTTGCTGATCTTCATCACCATCACGCTGACGCTGTTCTGCATGCTGCTGCTCGGCCTCGGCCTGATGGAGTGATTACTTGCCCGGGATCGGGCAGCTCTCCTCGCCCTTGTCGACCAGTTCTTCCAGCTTGCACGTCGCATTGCCCGCGATCGAGCAGACCATGCCGCCGCCGACCGATGTGCAGCTCGTGTCGCCGGGGACGAGGCCGACGCCCTTCAGCCGCGATCCGGCAGCTTCGACATAGCCCTGGCAGGCCTTGGCGGCCTCGGCATCGGCGCTCCTGAGTGCTAGCGCGCGGGCGGCCGCTTCGGTCGGCGATGGCTTGGCGCTGGCGGCGGAAACGAAGAACGGCGCGGTGCGGTCGACGGGGGTCCAGATCGCCGCCTTTTTCGTCCGCGCGGCGTAGATGTTCCGGGCATCGCCGACATGGCGGCCATCGGGCCAGTCGCGGATGAATTGCGCCAGGCCGGGGCACGATTCCTTCGGTATCGCCGCCCAGGCACGTTCCTCGTTCCAGCGTGGCCAGGGGATCAGGTCGTAGACCGCCTTGGGCAAAGCGAGGATGCCGAGCAACGCCGCCAGCCCGACCGCCAGCACCCAGGCCTGGCGCGCGACCATCCGGCCGGGCGCGCTGGGCGAGGGCGGGTCCTTGCCTGCCGCCTTGAATTTCGCCGCCGAGACGATGTCGTTGTAGAAGATCCGCCCGGCAAACGCCCGCCACAGCCCGCGATGATGCGCGCGCCAGCCGGCCAGGCTGTAGACCGACATGGCGGCGAGGTCGGGCGGCACGGCGCCGGTGTCGAGCTCGATCCCGACGGCGAGATTGCTGGCCAGCGCCTCTGCGGCAAGCTGGCGGAACGGCGCCGCCGCCTCGGCGCGCGTCGCGTCGCTCCAGCAGAACAGCACACAGCGCGCAGCCAGCGCATCGGCGGCGGCCGCATCCCAGTCGGGCGTGCCGGGTGCCGCCGAATGCCAGCGTATGTCGAGCTTCTCGCCGACCAGGGCATCGAGCACCTTGGTGACTCGCGCATGGTCGTCGGGGAGCGAGAGCAGGACGATCGCGGTCATTTTAGTTTCTCCGCGAGCCTGGCGCGCACCTCGGCGAGATTGGCGGCATCGCCGGGGCCGAACATCGACTTGGCGGTCATCAGGTCGGTCTGCTCCCTGAGCGCTGTCCACCCCTCGGGCGTATTGTCGAGCCAGGCGAGATACTGGAGCGACACCCACAGGTCGCGCTGGGCATAGGCCGAATCGGGTGCGCCGGCGGCTATGTCGCGGCGGATCGCCATCGCCTCGCCGAACGCCGCGCGCGCGCCGGCAGCGTCGCCGCGGTCGCGACGAATCGCGCCCAGTTTGTTGAGGTCGACCGACAGATTGCGTTTCGGCAGGGTCTGCGCGCCGGACATGGCGGCGATCCTGCGCTCGATCGCGACGGCATCGGTGAACAGGGCCTCGGCCTTGCCCGTATCCTTTTCGGTCAGCCACAATTCGCCGCGCTTGGATAACGCCGTCGCGAATCGGTTGAGCCGGGCGAGGTTGGTGCTGCCGTCGGGCGCGCCGGCGCGGGTGAGCGCGACGCCCTCGTCGAACAGGGCGCGTGCGGTGGCCAGATCGCCTTTCTGGATCGCGATGGTCGCGTTCGCGACCAGGCTGCGGAACAGATTGGCGGTCAGCGGATCGGCGTCGGGGGCTTTCGCCAGCATCGTCCGCGCCAGCTTGAGCGATTCGTTCGCCGCGGTCGCGGCACCCGCATAGTCGCTCGCGGTCATCGCCGCGTCGGCGACATTGTCCAGCGCGGACCACAAATTGCCCTGGGCGAGCATCGATCCCGGATCGGCGGCGGCGAGCTGGCGGCTCAACGTCAGCGCCTCATTGGCCGCGGCGCGCGCTCCCGGCAGATCGTTGAGATCGCTTTTCACGAGATAGAGATTGGTCAGCAGGGTGACGATGTTGTTGCGGATGCTGACCGCCGACGGATCGAGCGCCGCGACCGGACGCGCGGCGTCGAGCCCTTCCTGATAAGCGGCGACCGCGCCCTTGAGGTCGTTGCGCTCGGCCCGGAAGCTGCCGACCTTGATCAGCGCGACCGCGAGGTCGCGGCCGGCGCGCGCCGATTTGGGATCGGCCAGGAGCAAGGCGCGGGCGATGCCGAGCGCCTCGTCGAACATCGCGGCCGCGTCCTGGTCCTTGCCCTGGCGCGCACGATTCTCGGCCTGGCTGAACAAATTGGTCATCAGCACGCGCCGGGCGTCGAGCGCGTCGGGTCGCGCGGCGGTGGCGGCGCGCGCGGTCGCGGTGCCACGCGCGAATTCGGTATCGGCGGCGGCAAGATCGCCCTTGTCGACCAGCTCGTCGCCGATCAGCCGGTAGAGGTCGGCCAGCGCGACGCGCGCGCCATGGTTCGACGGATCGCCGGCGACCACCGCCTCGCGCAATGTCGCGCTCTCGCGATAGGCCCTGATCGTGGCGTCGATATTGCCCTGGACATGCCAGGCGAAGCCGAGATTGTTGAGCGCAACCGCCAGGTCCTCGTTATCACCGAGCCGGCGCGCCGCCTCGACCCCGGCGGACAAGGCGGTCACCGCGCCGGCGACATCGCCGCGTGCCTGGCGCGCGCGGCCGACCGTCACCATCGCCACCATGCGGTCGCGATCGTCGGTCGCGGTGGCGGCGGCACGCTCACCCGCCTCCTGTGCCCTGGCGACCAGCCCGGCGTCGAAATAGAGGTCGCTGAGCTTGACCCAGTCCCAATGGACCGACGGATCGGCGGCGACGACGCTTTCCCAGCGCGCGAGCGCGACCGGGGTCGTCGTCAGCCCCTTGTCGCGCGCGTCGAGCGCGAGCTGCGCGCGGGCGCGACGATCGGCGGCGAGCTGCTTGCGCGCGGCCTCCTGGCGCGCCTGGGCGCGCGCTTTTTCAACCTCGGCAAGCACGGCGTCGGCGGCCTCGAACGAGCCGGGGCCGCCTTCATTGTAGAGTTCGAGCGCGCGGATTCCCTCGGGCGTGGCGAGCAGCTGCTCGCCCGCCGACTGCAGGATCGCGATGTCGCGGGCATAATCGGCGTCGCGTTTGGCGAGTTCGTCGGTGAAGCTGGTCTTGAGCCGGGCGATCTCGTCGCTCAGCGAATCGGCCTGTAGCTGGAGCGCGGCGATCTTTGTCTTGTCCTGCTTCGCCGCCATCTTGAGCGAGGTCAGCTGGCCGCGCGCCTGGCTGAGCTGGCGGTCGCCGGTGTCGATCCGCGCGCGCATCGCCAGCAATTGCGCATCGGCGACGCGCGCCGCCACGGTTTGCGTCTGTGCCGATTTGTAGCGGAGCGTGGCGAGCGCATCGAGCTCGCTCGCGCTGCGCGCCGCCGCCGGTACCCCAAATGCCGCCGCCATCGCGACGATCGAAATCCCCCCGAACACGCTTTACCCCTCCGCCGGACGAAGCTCGCAGAGCTTAATCCAGCGGAGGGGCGAAAGCTTGGACGGAACGGTCAGGCGCCGGCGGGTGCCGGGTTGCCGAACGGGCCGCTCGGGCGCCGCGTCTTGGGGATCGAACTGCCGCTGGCCGGCACGATGCTGGCGGTCGCGCCGGGATCGGGGCGGCCGATATCCTCGCCGACAATGACCTTCTTGGTCTCCTCGCCCGACAGGGTCTCGTAGACCAGCAACGCCTCGCCGAGCCGGTGGAGCTGGTCGAGATTGTCGGTCAGCACCTTGCGCGCCACCGCCTCGGCCTCTTCGACCAGGGCCCGCACCTCTGCGTCGATCAGCTGCGACGTCTCTTCGGAGATGTGCGAGCGGCTGCCGGCATAGCTCGGCTCGTCCTCGCGATATTTGAGCCAGCCGAGCTTCTTCGACATGCCGTAATCCATCACCATCGCGCGGGCGACGCTGGTGGCGTGCTGCAGGTCGCTGGCGGCGCCGGTGTTGAGCTCATCCTCGCCATAGATCAGCTGCTCGGCGATACGCCCGCCGAAGCTCATCGCGAGATCGGCCTTCATCTGCTTCTGGTTGCGGTTGAGCACGTCGCGCTCGGGCATCGTCCAGGTCACGCCCAGGGCGCGGCCGCGCGGGATGATCGTGACCTTGTGCAGCGGATTGTTGCCGTCGACATGGAGCGCGACGATCGCGTGCCCTGCCTCGTGATAGGCCGTGGTCTTCTTCTCTTCCTCGGTCATCACCATGCTCTTGCGCTCGGCGCCGAGATAGACCTTGTCCTTGGCTTCCTCGAATTCGAGCATCGCGACCAGCCGCTTGCCCTTGCGCGCTGCCATCAGCGCCGCCTCGTTGACGAGGTTGGCGAGATCGGCGCCCGAAAAGCCCGGCGTGCCGCGCGCGAGCACACGCGCATCGACATCGGGGGCCAGCGGCACCTTCTTCATATGGACCTGGAGGATCTTGATCCGGCCCTCGATATCGGGGCGCGGCACGACGATCTGGCGGTCGAAGCGGCCCGGACGCAGCAAGGCGGGATCGAGCACGTCGGGGCGGTTGGTCGCCGCGACGATGATGATGCCTTCGTTCGCCTCGAACCCGTCCATCTCGACCAGCAGCTGGTTCAGCGTCTGCTCACGCCCCCGCACGTCAGGCAGCGGCACCACGACCTGGCGGTCGAAGCGGCCCGGACGCAGCAAGGCGGGATCGAGCA
>OUNM010185069.1_pt1 | contig 10808 bp, 10 predicted proteins | sample 1769961 | NCBI WGS metagenome assembly OUNM01 (sample SAMEA3914820, study PRJEB12502) | metagenome | biome: forest; material: soil | place: USA | collected 2012-03-12 | depth 0.3 m
GCGCTTCAGCGCGCCCTCGGCCGGGACCATGCCGCACTTGGTGGCGATCTGGACCTTGTCGCGCTTGGCCGGGTTCTTCTTCAGCCAGGTGCCGATGATCGCCTCCGACTCGCCGCCCTTGTGGCCGGGGACCCAGCGCGAATAGACGTCGGCGGTGTCGACGAAGGAGAAGCCCGCATCGACGAAGGCGTCGAGCAGTCTGTGCGAGGTGGCCTCGTCGGCGGTCCAGCCGAACACGTTGCCGCCGAAGGCGATGGGGGCGAATTCGAGGCCCGATTTGCCGAGCTTGCGCTTTTCCATGGTCTGCTCCTGTTGCTTACTGGGCGGCCGCCGCGCGGGCGGCAGCCGGTGGCTCCGGACTGGCGCCGCCGAGGCCCGCGAACATCGCGGCGTAGGCGGGCTTGGCGAACTCGATGCCCTTGTCCGGGAAAGCCTCGTACATGCGCCGGATCGCGGCGCGCTGCACGAGGCTCGGATTCTGCGGCTTGGCGGTGAACTTGAAGCGCACGACCAGGGCGCCGTCCTTGATGTCGACGATGCCCTGCATCTTGAGCGGCTGCAGCAACTCCCTGGCGAAGGCGGGCTCGGCCATCATGTCGAGGCCGATCTTCTTCACCGTCTTGCGCAGCAGCTCGACGTCGGTGTCGATGGCGAAGCTGAGGTTGAACTTCACCGTCGTCCAGTCGCGGCTGAAATTGGTGATGTGCAGGATCTGGCCGAACGGCACGATGTGCAGCGGCCCGTTCTGGTGGCGCAGGCGGAGCGAGCGCACGCTGAAGCCCTCGACCGTGCCCTTCACCTTCGACGAATCGATGTACTCACCGACCCGGAAGGAATCCTCGGCCAGGAAGAACACGCCCGACACGATGTCGCGCACCAGGGACTGGCTGCCGAACGACACGGCGAGCCCCAGCACCGAGGCACCGGCGATCAGCGGCGTGATGTTGACGCCGAGCTCCGACAGCACCAGCAGGCCGCCCAGGATCAGAATGGCGATGCCCGTGGCGATGCGCAGCACCGGCATGACGGTGCGCAGCCGCGAGGCGGTCGACGGCGCGTCGTCGTCGCCGTCGGCGATGAAGCCCGCGACGGGCAGCGGATTGTCGGCGATATAGCGGTCCATGCGGTACTTCACGAACCGCCACAGCGCATAGGCGGAAAAGGCGGAGATCGCCGCGACCTTCATCGCGGCGTTGTGCGGTGCCCATTCCTCCGGCGTCACGAGACCCAGCGCGTTCAACACAACGGCGTCGATCACGACGATCAACACCAAGAGCCGGAAGGCAAATCTCAGGCTGGCGGCGATCACGTCGCCGACGGTCGGCACCTCCATCTGCAGGTGCCGGGTCTTGCGATAGACCAGGGTTTCGAACAGCAGCAGCAGGAGCAGCATCGACTCGACGATGCCCAATCCGCGCGTCGCCGATTCGCGCTCGGTGAGCGCTGCGAGCACGGCCGCGAGGCCCGCCGAAGTATAGAAGGCGAGGCCAGCGACCCACCAATTGTGGGCCGCCCCGATCTTCAATGCACGAAACGCGTCCTTCTGATTGACCATGCCCTCCAGCCACGCCGCCATATCGTGGCGCCAGTGCCAGACCACATAGACCAGGGCACCACCGATAATGGGCACGAACAGCACGACCGCCGTCGACATCACCTCGCGCGGCGCATGGGTCACCAGCATGAACGTGACCAGATTCCGCCCGATCATCGGCAGCAGGATCACGACGTTCAGTGCGACCAGCAGCCGGCTCGCCTGGCCGTCGTCGACCGGCGCGATGCGGCCGTCCGGCGTGTTCGGCCGGAGCCAGGCGCGGAAGACGAAGTTGAAGCCGCGCCAGTAGAGCAGTCCGAGCAGGACCTGGTGGGCGACCGCCCGGTGCAGCGGTTGCCCGTCGGCGACCTGGCTTGCGACCAGGCGGGCCACGATCCACAGCGCCAGCAACGCCACCGCGTCGAGCGCGACGGCGTGCACGAAAGCCCGCAACGGCGAGTCGCCGGCATGGCGCTCGAAGACGCCGAGCCGCGCCCGCTGCAGGACCAGTCGAGTGAACTGCTCGGCGAACAGGCCCGCGACCACAATGGCAATCAACAGCCCCGTCGTGCGGAAATCGAACAGGGCCGGCAGGCCGGCCAGATAGTCGCCGACGGCCGGAAGATGGGTGAGAGTCGTATCGAGCCGGGTGAAGAAGGAATTGAGCGCCGCGGCGAAAGCACCGTCGCTGCCATAGGGCGTCGCTGCCCGGGCAAGGCCCGCGCTCGCCATGACCATCGCGGCCGCCGCAAACATGCTTTTGCGAAGCATCACGTCTATCTGCCTCCGCCTCTCTGCGGAACGGTAGGCCAGAACGGCCGCAATCGCCAGTGGAGCGAAGGGCCCGGCGGGCGTATCGTTGCCGTACAAGGAGTTCGCGGCATGACCACAGAGACCATTCCCGTCATCGACCTTGGGCCCTATCTTGCCGGCGAAGCCGGTGCGCTCGATCGCACCGCCGCCCAGCTCCGGACGGCCCTGACCGAGATCGGCTTCTACTTCATCGTGAACCACGGCGTGCCGCGCGAGAAGATCCGCAGGGTCTTTGATGAGGTGAAGCGGTTCCATGCCCAGCCGGTGGAGACGAAGCTCGCGCTCAAGCTCAACCCCGACAACACCGGCTACCTGCCGATGCGCGGCAATACACTTCGCACCTCGACCGTGCAGACCAACACCAAGCCCAATCTCAACGAAGCCTTCTTCGTGAAGCGCGAGCTGCCCGCCGACCATCCCGACGTTCTGTCGGGCCGACGCTATCGCGGCCCCAACCGCTGGCCCGACAGCCTGCCCGGCTTCCGCGAGACCGTCGTCGACTATTGCGACACGCTGGAACGGCTGGTGCAGAAGATGGTGCGCCTCTATGCACGCGCGCTCGACCTGCCGGCGACCTACTTCGATACCGCTTTCGAGGATCCGCAGTTCTCGCTGCGCATGACGCACTACCCGCACCAGGATGGTCCCGTGGAGGACGAGTTCGGCCTCGCCCCGCACACCGACACGAGCTTCCTGACCTTGCTCGCACCCAACGACGTGCCGGGCCTGTCGATCCGCACGCAGAGCGGCAAGTGGATCGACGCGCCCGCGATCGAGGACGCCTATGTCGTGAACGGCGGCCAGATGCTGCAGCGCTGGACCAACGACGTCTTCCTGGCGACGCCCCATCGCGCCATCAACCGCAGCGGCGGCGAGCGCTACGCCATCCCGTTCTTCTGTGACAGCAACATCGACTGGCCGATCGCCGCGGTGCCGACGACCGTCGGCCCCGACAAGCCGCCGAAGTACCCGACCACCTATTATTCCGACTACATGGCCTGGTACCAGAAGCGGAACTACGACGTGCTGAACGACGCGCAGGCTGCCGACTAGGCCAACCGTTTGACTTCAGCCACCCTGGCCCGCGTCGAGGCGCACGTCTTCCGCACGCCCATCCAGGAGCCAGTCCGCACCTCCTTCGGCACCATGACCGAGCGCGCCGCGGCATTCGTCTCGGTCGAGGACAGCGACGGTGCGCGCGGCTGGGGTGAAATCTGGTGCAACTTCCCCAACGCGGCTGCCGAGTATCGGGCGCAGCTGTTTGCCGACATCGTGGCGCCGCTCGCGCTCGGCAAGTCGCTCGACGATCCGGTGGCGCTGTGGAACTCCATCGACCGCGCGCTCCATGTGCTGCGCATCCAGAGCGCCGACTTCGGCGGCTTCTTCTCCGCGGCCGCCGGCCTCGATCTCGCAATCCACGATCTCCATGCCCGCAAGCGCGGCCTGCCTCTCTGGAAGGCGTTAGGCGGTACCGACGGATCGCCCGTGCCGGTCTACGCCTCCGGCATCAACCCCGGCGCCAGGGCCTTCGAGACGGTCGAGCGGATGCGCGCGACCGGCTATCGCGCCTTCAAGATCAAGATCGGCTTCGGCGAGGAGACCGATCTCGCTTCGCTGCGCCCTGCCGCCAAGGCGCTGAAGGCCGGTGAGCGCCTCATGGTCGACGTCAACCAGGGCTGGGACGTCGCGACCGCTTGCGCTATGGCCCCCAGGCTCGCGGAGTTCGGCCTGGGCTGGATCGAGGAGCCACTGGGAGCCGACAGCCCGTTCGCCGACTGGAGCAAGGTCGCGGCCGCCGCGCCGGCGCCGCTCGCCGCCGGCGAGAACATGCGCGGCGTCGCCCAATTTCAGGACGCCATCGACTCCGGCCTGTTCGGGGTTCTCCAGCCCGACGCTGCAAAATGGGGCGGCCACTCCGGTTGCCTGCCGGTCGCCAAAGCCGCGCTCGCGGCGGGTCGGTCCTATTGCCCCCACTATCTCGGGGGCGCCATCGGACTTATGCATTCCCTGCATCTGTTGGCCGCCGTACGCGGGCCTGGGATGCTGGAGGTCGACGCCAACGCCAACCCGCTGCGAGAAGGTCTGCTGCAGGATCATTTCGCCGTGGCCGGAGGCGCCGTATCCCTTCCCGACGGCCCGGGTCTCGGGCTAGAACCTGAGATCAAGAAACTCGCGTCGTTTCGGAGCCTGCATCTGGAGCGCCGCGCATAAGCGACAAAGAGGAAACGCCATGCTTGGCCTGATGCAAGACCGTCCGCTGCTGATCTCCCAGATGATCGACTTCGCGGCGCGCTACTACCCCGACGTCGAGATCGTCTCGCGCACGGTCGAAGGCCCGATCCATCGCTACGGCTACAAGGATGCCGCCAAGCGTTCGAAGAAGCTGGCCGAGGCGCTGCAGGGCCTGGGCATAAAGCTCGGCGACCGGGTCGGCACCATCGCCTGGAATACCTATCGCCACTTCGAGCTCTATTTCGGCATCTCCGGCATCGGCGCCGTCCTGCACACGATCAATCCGCGCCTCTCGCCCGAGCATGTGGCCTACATCGCCAATCATGCCGAAGACCAGATCATCTTCGTCGACCTCAACCTGCTGCCGATCGTCGAGGGCGTGATCGGCCAGCTCAAGACCGTGAAGCACGTCGTGGTGATGACCGACCGCGCGCACATGCCGGCCGCGAGCAAGATCGCGAACCTGCTGTGCTACGAGGAGCTGATCGCAGACAAGCCCGGCACCTTGAAGTGGCCCGACTTCGACGAGAAGACCGCCTCCTCGCTGTGCTACACCTCGGGCACGACCGGCAATCCGAAGGGCGTGCTCTATTCGCACCGCTCGACCGTGATCCATTCGATGATGATGTGCTCGGGCCCGGTGCTCGGCATGACACCCGACGATTCGATCCTGCCGGTGGTGCCGATGTTCCACGCCAACGCGTGGGGTCTCGTCTATGCCGGCCCGATCTGCGGCACCAAGCTCGTCTTCCCGGGCCCCAAGCTCGACGGCGCCAGCATCTACGAGCTGCTCGACAAGGAGAAGGTGACCCTGAGCGCCGGCGTGCCGACCGTGTGGCTCGCCCTCCTCGACTACTGCGCCCAGAACAAGCTCAAGATGTCGTCGGTGCGCCGCACCCTGATCGGCGGCTCGGCGGTGCCCTATGCCATGATCTCGCGCTTCTGGAAGGAACACGGCGTCGAGGTGGCCCAGGGCTGGGGTATGACGGAGATGAGCCCGCTCGGCACGCTGACCCGTTTCAACAAGGGCGAGCGCGAGCTGCCCGAGGAGGAGCGCTTCGCCATCACCGCCAAGCAGGGCCGCCCGGTGTTCGGATGCGAGATGAAGATCGTCGACGATGCCGGCAACGACCTGCCGGAGGACGGCAGCGTGTCCGGCAACATGGTGGTGCGCGGCCCGTGGATAGTGAAGGGCTACATGAAGGGCGACGGCCGGAGCCAGTTCATGGAAGACGACTGGTTCCAGACCGGCGACGTCTGCAAGATCGAGACGGACGGCTCGGTCGTGATCACCGACCGTTCCAAGGACGTGATCAAGTCGGGCGGCGAGTGGATCTCCTCGATCGACCTCGAGAACGCGGCCATGGGCTGTCCCGGCGTGGCCGAGGCCGCCGTGATCGGCGTCGCCCATCCGAAGTGGGACGAGCGGCCGCTGCTGATCGTGGTCAAGCGGCCCGAGGCCGACGTCACCAAGGACGACCTGATCAAGTTCCTCGACGGCAAGATCGCCAAATGGTGGATGCCCGACGACGTGCAGTTCATCGATGCCATCCCGCACGGCGCCACCGGCAAGATCCTGAAGACCGCGCTGCGCAAGCACTTCGAGGGCTACAAGCTGCCGACGGTCTGAGCGTCCGTCGCCCTGGCATGCAAGGCGATATCCGCTACTACGGCGGCGAGCACAATCCCGCCGCCGAGCAGGGTCGCGGTCGCCGGATTCTCGCTGAAGGCCAGCCAAACCCACAGCGTGCCGAGCGGCGTTTGCAGTACGCCGAGCAGCGCGCCGCGCGTCGCGGAGACAAGCGGCGTGCCGAGCGCCAGCAGCAGCAGGCCCATGCCGAACTGCGTCGTGCCGAACAGCGCGAGCAATCCGAGTTCGCCCGCATCGACGGAGAACGGTTGCGCGAACGGCAGCACGAACGCCGCGCACAGGAACGCGGAGAGCCCGACCGCCGGCAGCATGTTGACGAAGCGCTTGCGGCGGATCAGCACCAGTACCGTCGACATCAGCAGCGCCATCGCCAGCGCCAGCAGGTCGCCCAGCCAGCGTCCGCCCGCGATGGCAGGTCCCGCCATCACGCCGACGCCCGTCACGGCAACGAACGTCGCCAGCAACGTCGTCTTGTCCTCGCGCTCGCCGATCACCAGCCAGGCGATGCCGGCTGTCAGGAACGGGATCATGGCGTCGATCACCATCACGTCGGCCACGGCCGAGAGGCGCATGGCATTGAGGAAGCAGATCGTGGCAACCGCCGAGCACAGCGCGATCAACAGTCCGTCGCGGCCGATCGCGCGCCACGCCTGCCACACCCCTCCCCGCTCGCGCCATGCGATGACACCGGCGATGAACAGCCCGGCGAACACGCCGCGCCAGAACAGCAGCGTCCACGCGTCGACATGGATGAGGCGCGTGAAGAAGCCGGCGGTGCTGTAAGCCACCGCCGACGCCGCCAGGATGATCGTTCCGAGCCAGGCCTTGGTCATGCTGCCAGCGCCACGCAGTCGATCTCCATGTCGAACGGGCCGAACCAACCGGCCGTGCAGATGAAGATGCGGGCCGGCTTGTGCGTGGTGAAGTACTCGGAATAGACCTTGTTGATCTCGCCGAAGTAGCCGGCGTTGGAGCAGTAGACGTTGCACTTCACGACGCGATCGAGCGCCGATCCCGCCGCCTCGAGGCAGCTCTTGAGATGTTCCATCACCCGCCTTGCCTGCTGCTCGATCGTCAGGATGTCGTAGCCGCCGGTCTCGGGATTCACCGGCGCCAGGCCCGAGACATAGATCCAGTCGCCCGCGCGCACGACCGGCGACACCGGCACCGAGATGCGTTGGGCGAACTTGGCGAAGGCCGGCGCGGCGGGGGTCGTCATTTCGATGCGGGACATGGGCGCTCCTTGAAGAAGGTTGACGCTCGGAACCTAGGCACCTCCTCCTGACAACGTTGTGTCAGTAGTGATAGAATATTGGAAAGGTTCACGAAATGCGCCGTTCCGACAGGCTTTTCGACATCATCCAGCGCCTGCGCACGGTCTCGCAGCCGACCACCGCGGCCACCCTGGCGGCCGAGCTCGAGGTGACGCCGCGCACAGTCTACCGCGACATCGCCACGCTGCAGGCCCGCCGCGTGCCGATCGAGGGCGCGCCCGGCATCGGCTACGTGCTGCGCAAGAGCTTCGACCTGCCGCCGCTCAACTTCACGATCGACGAGATCGAGGCGATCGCCGTGGGCGCGCGGATGGTCCATCGGCTGAAGGATCCCAAGCTGCAGGAGGCCGCCCAGTCGGTGCTCGCCAAGGTGACGGTCGTCGTGCCCGAGCGTTTGCGGCCGCACATCGCCGACGCGCCGATCTATGTCTCGCCCGGCATGACAGCCGAGGCCCAGGGCGCCGACCTCGCCGAGGTGCGTGCCGCCATCCGCGACAGCCGCAAGCTCTACATCGCCTATGCCGACGAGCAGGGCCGCCGCACCAACCGCACCATCTGGCCGATCGCCATGGCCTATTACGTCGACGTCACCCTGATCGGCGCCTGGTGCGAACTGCGAGCCGACTACCGGAATTTCAGGGTCGAGCGCATCGCCTCCTCGCGCGTGCTGGAGGAGCATTTCGACCAGGACAACGGCCGCCTGTTCCGCGAGTGGTCGGCGCTCCCCAAGGAGCGTCCGAAGGTCTAGACTGCGGCCATGACGATCACCATCAAGCCCATCGATCCGGTTGGCCGTGCGTTCTTCGCGGGTGAGGTCTCCGGCATCGATCTCACAAAGCCGTTGAGCGCGGACGAAGTCGAAGCCGTCCATGCCGGCATGGACCGGTTTGGCGTTCTGGTCTTCCACGACCAGAAGATCAATGACGACCAGCAGCTTGTGTTCAGCAAGTCGCTCGGCCCACTCGAACAGGCGACCGGCGATATCGCCGCCCCTCAGGACCGACGCGTCAGCATGGACCTGAATGACATCTCCAACCTCGACAAGAACAACAACGTGCTGGCGCGCGACGACCGCCGCCGGTTGTTCGGTCTGGGCAACATGCTGTGGCACTCCGACAGCTCCTTCAAGGACGTGCCCGCCAAGTATTCGCTGCTGTCGGCGCGCCAGATCCCGACCGCCGACGGCAACACCGAGTTCGCCGACATGCGGGCGGCCTACGACGCGCTCGACGACAAGACCAAGCGCGAGGTGCACGACCTGATCTGCAGCCACAGCCAGATCTTCTCCCGCGGCATTCTCGGATTCACCGACTTCACCGACGAGGAGCGCGTGAAATGGGCGCCGGTGCGCCAGCGCCTGGTGCGCCGCCACCCGCGCAGCGGCCGCCTGTCGCTCTACCTGTCGAGCCACGCCGGCGGCATCGAAGGCTGGCCCGTGCCCGAGGCACGCGCCTTCCTGCGCGATCTCACCGAGCACGCCACGCAGCGCCAGTTCGTCTATGCGCACCAGTGGAAGCCCGCCGACCTCGTGATGTGGGACAACCGCGCCACCATGCATCGTGCCCGCCGCTACGATCACACCCAGGTGCGCGACATGCGCCGCACCACCCTCACCAACGAAGTGTCGAGCCTCGAGCAGGCGCCGTGACTGCCATCCGTGAGAGGCCTGTTGATGCGGGACAATTCTAACGGGCTTCCAGAGATCCTCGAAGCGGCGGAAAAAGAGGACCTGTATTACGGATTCATCGGACTTGCTCGAAACGACGAACATCGGAAGTTTCGTCTTGGAATCAGTCGCGAGGGTTACCTGGCGCTCAAGAGAGCTTTGCAAATTCGTCCGTTCGATCAGATGCCCGGCGTGCCTTGTCGCTATTTCTTCGTGCCGAGCGTTCGGCGCCTGGGTGGCGAACGGGCGATGATAGGCGTGAGAGTTGAGCAGGGACGCGACGGACAGCAGTTCGACATTGAAGCGCCTCTCGATCTCGTTGCCAATTTGATGTGGTTTTATCAACTCGATGATTGGCTCAAGGCAGAGCACTTGATGATCGACTAAACCTGCACGACTGACGATCATCCGCTTTCCCGTCACCCTGAGCGAAGGCGCGCATAGCGCGCCGAAGTCGAAGGGCCTATTTTCCAGCGAAGAAAGGTCCCTCCGCTCCGCCCTTCGGGCTCCGGTCGGGATGACGAGAGCGAGAATATGCGGCTTCAGTTCCTCGGCTCCGGCGATGCCTTCGGCAGCGGCGGACGGTTCAACACCTGCTTCCATCTCGAACGCCGGACGCACGGCCATGTGCTGATCGACTGCGGCGCTTCCTCGATGGTGGCGATCCGCAAGTGGGGCGTCGATCCCAACGGCATCTCGACCATCCTCGTCAGCCACCTGCACGGCGATCACTTCGGCGGCCTGCCGTTCTTCCTGCTCGATGCCCAGCTGATTAGCCGCCGCACGACGCCACTTGTGATCGCTGGACCGCCGGGCTTGACGGACCGGCTGCAGATCGTGCGTGAGGCGATGTTCGCAGGGTCCACCAAAATCGAGCCGAAGCACCCGTTCGAGGTCCGCGAGCTTGCGCTGCACGAGCGGAGCGAGATCAATGGCCTCGCCGTCACGCCCTACCTGATGCAGCACTACAGCGGCGCGCCGCCCTACGCGCTGCGCATCGAAACCGAGGGCAAGGTGCTGACCTACTCGGGCGACACCGAATGGGTCGAGGAGTTGATCCCCGCGGCGAAGGACGCCGACCTCTTCATCTGCGAGGCGTATTTCTACGACAAGGTCATGAAGTACCACATCGACTACAAGACGCTCGCGAACCATCTGCCCGAGATCGGGCCGAAGCGCACCATCGTCACGCACATGAGCTCGGAACTACTGGGCCGCCAGGGCGAGATCGCGCTCGAGGCGGCGTCCGACGGACTCGTGGTCGACTTCTAGCCCTTCGGGCCCCACTCCTCGACATAGGTCTTCGCCGCCGCATCGAGCAGCTGCGTGCCACGCAGCACGAGATCGAACTTGCCCATGATGTCGGCAGGCGTCGTGCCATCTTTGCCAACTCCCGGAAAGACCGGCCGGCCATGGGGCACGTTGCCCTGGGTCCGCGTGAGGAAGAAGGCGTCGTAGCCGATGCCGAGGAATAGGCCGAACACGTCGGTGCCGCCCACCACCGCGAGGCTTCCGCCGTCGATCCGCAGATGCGCCCATGCCTCGTCGAACGGCGCGGTCGCCGGGTTCCACAGGGTCACGTTGGCGTTCTTCGGGTCGGGCATCAGGCGCGTGACCTTGCGCGTGAGCCGCAGCCGC
>OUNM010053651.1_pt1 | contig 10805 bp, 5 predicted proteins | sample 1769961 | NCBI WGS metagenome assembly OUNM01 (sample SAMEA3914820, study PRJEB12502) | metagenome | biome: forest; material: soil | place: USA | collected 2012-03-12 | depth 0.3 m
CCAGCTGGTGCCGCACCAGGCCAACAAGGTCGAACTCTACAAGGAGCCGATCCCCCTCTTCCACCGCTACCAGGTGGAAAGCCAGTTCGACGCCATGCACTCACCGACCGTGCAGCTGCGCTCGGGCGGCTACATCGTGATCAACCCGACCGAGGCGCTGGTCGCCATCGACGTCAACTCGGGCCGCTCGACCAAGGAGCGCAACATCGAGGAGACGGCGCTCAGGACCAACATCGAGGCGGCCGAGGAAGTCGCCAGGCAAGTGCGCCTGCGCGATCTCGCCGGCCTGATCGTGATCGACTTCATCGACATGGAGGAGAACCGCCACCAGCGCCAGGTCGAGCACAAGGTGAAGGACGCGATGCGCAACGATCGCGCCCGCATCCAGATCGGCCGCATCTCCGCCTTCGGCCTGCTCGAGATGTCGCGCCAGCGGCTGCGTCCCAGCCTGCTCGAGCATTCGACCGAGATCTGCCCGCACTGCGCCGGCATCGGCAGGATCCGTTCGATCGAGTCGGCGGCGCTGCATGCGCTGCGCGCGGTCGAGGAGGAAGGCGTGCGCCGGCGCGCGAGCGAGATCGCCGTCAGCCTGCCGCCCAACGTGGCGCTCTACCTGCTCAACCAGAAGCGCCAGACGCTGTCGGACATCGAGAAGCGCTACGGCTTCAGCGTCATCATCGAGGCCGACGAGGAACTGCATGCCGCCGATTGCGAGATCGAGCGCGTGCGCAGCCGCCGCGGCGGCGAGGATCATCGCCCCGAGCGCGAGCTCGCGCGGGCGAGCTACGACGCCGACGTGTCGGACGACGCGCCCGAGGGCGCCGAGATCGACGCGGACGAGCCGCGTGACGTCGAACGCGACGGACCGCGCGCGACCGGCGAACAGGGCGGCGAACGCGGCGAAGACCGTGGCGGCAGCGAAGAGGGTGCCGACGGCCGTGGCCGCCGGCGTCGCCGCCGTCGCCGTCGCGGCGGACGCCGCGAGGATGGCGAAGCGGGCGACCGCCCCTACGCCGCCGGAGAGAATGGCGCCGAGGGCGATGCTCCCGAGCGCTCCTTTGAACGAAGCGGCGACGAGCCCGCCGAAGGCGAACGCGCCCAGGCTTCAACGGACGATCAGCCGGAAGGCGAACGTGTCGAGGGCGCAACCGAAGGCGAGCGCACGGATGGCGATCGCCGCCGCCGCCGCGGCCGTCGCGGTGGCCGCCGCCGCCGCCGCGAGAACGGCGAAGGCGAGATGAGCGATCATGCGCCGCGCGAGAACGGCCATGCGGAGAACTGGGACCAGGCTGCCGCGCCCGAGACGCCGATGGACGGCCAGCCCGTCGAGCAGATGCCGGGCGGCCACATGCCGGTCGAGCATGCGCCCTATGAGGCAGCGCCGGTCGAGACTTCCTACGCTCCTCCTCCGCCGCCGCCTCCGATGGCGCCGCCGCCGGAACCGATCATGGCTTCCGCACCGCAGCCCGTGGCTCCGCCGCCCGCTCCGGAGCCTCCGCCGCCGCCCGCGATCCCGACGATCCTGGCCGACGCACCGCCGGAGAAGCCCAAGCGCGGCTGGTGGCGTCGCTAGCCGACGCTAGCTGCGCAAGCACCAGGCGACGTTCACCTGAACTTCGCGAAACCTTCCTTCCAGGGGGATACGTGAGCTTTGGCCCGGCCCAAAGCTCACGCAGCCGCTTTCATGGGTGCAGACCCGGAGCTCGCGGACATTCCTGCCGGTATGCACGTCGATGAAGCTGCCGTTGTTGTTCGTCGGCTGGTCGGCGGCGTCGGTCAGCGTGAGCATGGAATCGATATGCTCGTAGACCCAGTCGTTGCCCCAGCCGCTCACCTTTAATCCATCCCGCCTGCCGCAGTTGTCGGCCGCTGCCGCCGAGTGCGCCACGAGCCCAAGCACAGCCGCCAAGCAAACAACATTCAACTTCCCCATGCTCTTCCTCCCTCGTCGAAGATCGTGGGCGAAGCTAGGCGGCAGTCTTTCCGGCAACATCACCCAAACGGGTGACATGGCTTCACTGCATCACATGTGATGGCGTGCCGACAATTGCCTCGAAAAAAACGAGTGGCATAATTGCAGCCTCTGCAACCCCCCTTTGATCCTCGGGACAATTTCGACGGCACTGAAGCTCGATGGTCGTCAACGTGGACAACAACCGCCTGGTCGATCTGATCGGCCGTGTTTACGACGCCGCTCTCGACGAGACGCTCTGGTCGGGACTTGCCGTCGATCTCGCACAAGGCTTCAACTCGAGCTCGATCGCGGTCCGGATTCGCAACAGCCGCAACGGAGATGCGCCGCTTCTCGCATGCACGGCAAACATGGTCCTGCCCGCCGCAGTAGCTGCGGAATACAGGGTGCACCATTGGCGTCACGATATCTGGGCAAATCGCGCGGCCGAACTCGGATTGTCCAAGGTCTTCACGAGCAAGAACCTGATCTCCGATGATGCGTTGGAGCGGACCGGCTTCTACCAGGATTGGTTGCGCAAGTTCGAGGTGTTCTACATCGTCGGATCTGTCTTCAGAACGGGCCCCGAGGAGACGTGCTCCGTGGGCTTCCATCGCCCACGCGCGCGCGGAGCCTACGAAGACATCGACCGGCGCAGCGTCATCAAGTTCCTGCCTCACCTGCAGCGCGCCCTGCAGATCCGCCGGCAGATGGGCACGCCCACCCTCCACCACCTCGCCGCCTCGGAGGCCCTCGAACGCACCGGCATCGGAACTTTCGTCGTCGGCCGCGAGGGCCAGGTCCTGCACGCCAACGGCCTCGGCGTGGAATTGCTGCGCAAGGCAGATGCCATCCGCTTGATCGGCGGCCGGCTTGCCACGACGGCGCGATCGACCACCGATCGGCTGATCTCCGTCATCGCACGAGCCGTCGATACGGCCGCCGGACGCGACAGCACGGTCGGCGGCGCGGTGGCGGTCGCACGGGAAGGCCACCTTCCTCTTACGATACTGGTCGCCCCTTTTCGGCCGGCGCAAAACGGCCTGGGATGGACCGCCCCTGCCGCGATCCTGTTCGTCCGCGATCCCGAGCAATCAGGCCCGGCAGCGGCGACGCTCGTTGAGCTGTTCGATCTCACGCCGACCGAAGCGGGGATCGCCGTCGCTTTGGCCAACGGCCGGTCTGTCGACAACATCGCCCGGACGAACCGGATCAGCCTCAACACGGCACGGACACATCTCAAAAACATCCTCGCCAAGACGCATACCAGCCGACAGGCCCAGCTGGTCGCGCTGCTTCTGCAGAGCGTCGCATCGCTGACCGTCTGAGGTGATGGCGTCGACCGGGAAAATTTCCAGGCGACCGTCCGTCCTCACCAATTTGGGTGATGTGCCCGAAGCCCAGACACGCGAAATCGAGACCGCGACTGCCAGCTTGAGGGGAGACAATATGCGCAATCACCTTCGTCGACTCATCATGATCCATGCGGCGGCATTGGCTTGCTGCTGTGGGACGATCCCGTTCCTGCAACCCGGATCGGCACATGCCACCGATTGCTCGGACGTGGGCGACAACTCAATCAACGACGCACTCGTGGCGAACCTGCAGCAGCAGGCGGCGGCGGCCGAACAAAGGGCGGCGATGTCCGGCAACCCGCGCGATCGCGCAAGATGGGAAGCGACGGCGAGAAGTCTCGAAATGCAGGCCCAGGCCGCGCAGAGCCGTCAGCAGGCCCTGGGTGGCGCCGCCCGCAGGGCCTGTGAGGCGCTCCTGAACAAGGGCAACAGCAGCAACAACACCGACGACGACGATTGAGCGTCACGTTCGGCAGCTCGGTGCCACTCGCCGGCGTACGGCGCTGACAAAGCGCGCTTCTCATGAGGCGTGCTTTGTCATATGCGCGAATCAGCATTGACGATTATGCGGACGAAATCGTACTTGCTCCGCGGCCGTGACAAACTTGTGTTCGGCCACATTCGGCAAATAGAAACCGAGCCTGCCGGGGCCTGCTGACATCTAGGTTCTTTCGAACGCACCGCTAGCGCGGACATGCGAACGCCCCGGCATACCCGCCGCGTGCGAAGGAAAAACCGTGGCGTCACGGCACCAGGCTCATCACCTGCAGCGAAAGATGCATACAGATGGCCTCGACAACGTCACCCGATCTCGGCTCCATCCTCTCCGCGGCGATCGCGGGAGGCTACGTCGCCAATCTCGCCGGCGGGGCCTATACGGTCACCTCCCCCATCGTCATCCACATTGACAGCACCACGCAGGGGCCCCTCGGCATCGACCTGGGCGGCGCCACGATCGTCTCACAGATCACGAACGGCGCGCCGGTCATCGAGATCGACGTCGGGCCGGGCGTCGACGCCCGCTATCTCACGTTGTCCAACTTCACGATCCAGGGCAACGGCCACGAAGGAGACGGCATAAAGATCGTCGCCGACGGCAACGACCGCTGGCTCTACAATTGGAACATCGCCAACGTGAACGTCCAGCATGTCGGCGGCTATGGCCTCGACGTGCAGGGCAGCGTATTCGAAGGCCTCGTCTCGAACAGCTGGATGAACGACAACGGCAAGGGCGGCGCGTACTTCGCCCATCTCGACGACGGCCAGACCAGCGCGCTGCGCTGGTTCGGCGGCGGGGCCGAGCACAACGGCGGCGCCGGCCTGACGCTCGACAACGGTGCACGCGACATGAGCGTCGACGGCGCCACCTTCTCCGGCAACGCGGGCGCCGGCATCGAGGCGACGTCGGGCATCACCTCGGTGACCGACAGCACCTTCGACAACAACACCGGCAGCGGCATCAATTTCCAGCTCTACGGCAACTTCAACAACGACACTTTCACGACGTCGGGTGCCCAGACCGCAGGCATCAGCGGCTACCTCGCTGGCAACGCCAGCCTGATCGGCAACGTCGCCACCGGCGCCGAGACCCTGGCCAACCTTGGCGGCAACGGCGGCGCCTTCCAGTCGGGCAATGCCGGCACGATCGTCGACGGATCGGGTGTCTCGGTGAGCGGCATGAACGGCGGCAACCTCGCCCACGTCACCGTCAGCTCGCAAGGTGTGGCGATCCCCACGATCGCGCACGCGACTGCGGCCACCACTGCCGCCGTCGCCAGCAGCAACGGCACCAGCGTGCTGGAAAGCTCGATCAAAACGGCCGTCGCAGGCGGCACCGCCGTCCACACCGATACCAACACCTACACCGTCACGGCGCCGATCATCATCAACGTGACCAGTTCCTCGCACGGCGGCGTGATCGATCTCGGCGGCGCGAAGATCGTCTCCCAGATTGCCAACGGCGGCCCCGTCATCGAGATCGTGGTCGCTGCCGGCGTGAAGCTGGACGGCCTGACGCTCGAGAATTTCTCGATCAACGGCAACGGCCATGAAGGCGACGGCATCAAGATCGTGGCCGACGGAACCGATCGCTCGGTCGTGAATCTGGTCGTCAACAATGTCAGCATCGAGCACACCGGCGGCATCGGCCTCGACGTTCTGGGCAACGTCTCGCAGGCCACCGTCTACAATTCCTGGATGAACGGCAACGCGCTGGGCGGCGCGCGCTTCGCCGACAGCGCGAACGGCGGCGTGGCGAGCGGCCTCGCCTGGGACGGCGGCGGCTTCCGCAAGAACGGCACCGCCGGCCTGATCCTCGACAACGGCACCCACGACATGAGCGTCAAGGGGGCCTACTTCGTCGAGAATGCGGGACCGGGCATCAATGCCACGTCAGGTATCACCAGCGTCCAGGCGAGCGGCTTCGAGAACAACGGCGGCGCGGGCGCCTTCGTGCAAGGCTCGAGCAATTTCACCGACGATACGTTTTCGACCTATGGTCCGCAGGAAGTGGCCGTCGCCGGCTACCTGACGGACGGCCAGACCATCACCTTGACCAACCCGGACGTCGAATATTACGGCGCGGGTTCCGATCCGACCGTCGCGGCGAACGTGCAGGGCAGCGGCATGCTTGCCATGTCGGGCGGTGGCAATGTCATCGCCGGACCACAGACGGTGGTGACGGGCGGACAGCCCGTGTTCTATTCCGAGCCGGGCGCCACGCCTGGCGGCACGCCGCTTCCGCCCACCGTGACCGTGGGTCTCGCGAGCGACACCGGCATCTCCTCCGGCGACGCCCTCACCGCCAACGCCACCCTCACGGGTAACGCCGATCCCGGTGCGGTGATCCACTTCACGGTCGACGGTGCGGCCATCGCGGCGACCGCCACGCCCGATGCGAACGGCACCTGGTCCTATGCCCCGACGGGTCTCGGGGACGGCGCACACACGATCGTGGCCAGCGAGACGAACACCGCGGGCGCGACCGGCAGCGCCTCCCTCACCTTCGTGCTCGATACGACCGCGCCGGTCGTCGCGGCGACGGCCGTCAATGGTACGTTGACGGGGACCGGCGATTCCCGCGGGACCGTCCACTTCACGGTCGATGGCAAGCCCATCGCCGACACCGTCGTTGCCGATGCGAACGGCAACTGGACGTACACGCCGACGGGCCTGGCCGACGGCGCGCATACCGTCATCGCCAGCGAGACCGACGCCGCCGGCAACATAGGGAGCGCCACCGTGTCCTTCACGTTCAATCCCGCCCCCGTCGTCAGCGCAGCACTTTCGCGCGACACGGGCGCGTCCTCGACGGACCACATCACCTCGGACGCCACCCTGTCGGGCACGGCGGATCCGAACGCCGTCGTGCACTTCACGGTCGACGGCAACGCGATTGCACCCACCGCGACGGCGGACGCGACCGGCGCCTGGTCGTTTATGCCGGTCGGGCTGGGCGACGGCACGCACACGATCGTGGCGCGCGAGACAAGCGCCGGCGGGACCGGTTCGGCATCGCTCACCTTCACGCTCGACGGCCACGCTCCCGAGCCGACGCTCACGAGCGCCATCTTCGCCAACGGCCAGATCACTGTCACCGGCACGACCGGCGAGGCCAATGACACGGTCTCGCTCTATGACGGAGCCAACTGGATCGGAATGACCACGACCGATGCCACGGGTCGGTTCAGCTTCGTCGAGAACGGCTCGCCCGACACGGTGCACAGCTTCGGCGCCAATGCGACCGACATTGCCGGCAACGAAGGGCACGGCTCCGGCCCCCTCGTCGTGGGCGGCGTGACGCCGACCGTGACGATGGAGCTGGCGAACGATACCGGATCCTCTGCGAGCGACCATGTCACTGCGAACGCAGCGCTTTCGGGAGCCGCCGACGCCAATACCGTGGTCCACTTCACGGTCGACGGCAGCGCCGTGACGGCGACCGCCACGGCCGACGCCGGCGGCGCCTGGAGTTTCACGCCGACCGGCCTTGCCGATGGCGTGCACACCATCGTCGCCAGCGAGACCAACACCATGGGCAATACTGGCAGCGTCTCCCTGTCGTTCACGCTGGAGGCGCATGCGCCGACGCTGGACTTCACCGGCGGCACGGTGGCCAACGGCCAGATCGCCGTAACCGGATCGACGGGTGAAGCCGGCGACTCGATCTCGATCTACGACGGCAACGACTGGGTGGGGATGGCGACGACGGGCAGCGACGGCACCTTCACCTTCACGACCGGGGCAACCGACGCGGTGCACAGCTTCGGCGCCAATGCCACGAGCCTCTCGGGCATGGAAGGACATGGCGTGTCCAAGCTGATCATCGGCAGTTCGGCCGCGGACAGCCTTATCGGAACGTCGGGCAACGACGTCATCGCCGGCAACGGCGGCAACGACCAGATCACCGGCGGCGCCGGCGCCGACAGGCTGACGGGCGGACCGGGCGCGGTCACCTTCGTCTACAACGGCGCCGGCGACTCGACGTCGTCCGCCGCCGACACCATCACCGACTTCCATCATGGCGTCGACAAGATCGACTTCACCAACATCGCGGGCATCGCCGCGAGCGGCGGCGTTCCCCAGTTCCAGGGGAACATCACCGGTGCTGGCAACGTCACGTTGGACGCCCACAGCATCGCCTACATGGAGGTGGGCGGCAGCACCCAGGTGCTGGTCAACGCAACGAACGTCGCCGAGACCGTGAGCGCCACCGATACGCACGCCGCGGACATGAAGATCACGCTCACCGGCGTGAACCTCGGCCTCACCGGCTCCGACTTCCACCATTCCTGATCGGTCATGTCCCGCGACACCTCCGCGTTCGCGCGTCACCTGTGCTCCAGCGGTGCCCATTTCGGCACCGCCGGGGCGTTCAGCCTCGCCATCAACCTCCTCTACCTGGCGGGCCCGCTCTACATGCTGCAGGTCTACGATCGGGTCGTGCCGAGCGGCAGCCAGCTGACTCTGCTGATGCTGACCCTCGTCCTGCTGCTGGCCTATCTCGCGTTGGCAGGCCTCGATGCGGCGCGCGCCCGCGTGCTCACCCGGGCGAGCGTGCGGCTCGACCGGCAGATCGCACCGCGTGTCATGACCGCGATGATCGACCGGGGCTCCAGCCCGGATGCCGCGCGTGACCATCTGCTCCAGGACTTCGACACTTTCAGGCAGTTCATCAGCGGTTCGGGGGTGCACGCCCTGTTCGACCTTCCTTGGGCGCCGATCTATATCGGCGTCATCTTCATGCTGCACTGGATGATGGGCGCGTTCGCCCTCGGCTGCGCCGCGGTCCTGGTGCTGATGGCATGGGTCAACGAGCAGCTCGTCCGCGCGCCGCTCACCGATGCAAATGCGGCGGCGTCACGCAATTACAATTTCACCGCGATGAGCCTGCGCAACGTGGCGTCGATCCGTGCCATGGGCATGACCGAAGGGTTGCTGAACCGCTGGGCCGTGGATCGCGACCGCACCCTCGAGCGCCAGGTCGCGGCGAGTGACCTGGCGGCGGCCATGCAGAGCGTCATCAAATTCCTGCGGCTGTCGATGCAGTCGTTGATCCTGGGTCTCGGCGCCTACCTCGTGATCGAGCGAGATGTCAGTGCGGGCGCGATGTTCGCCGCCAGCCTTCTGTTGGGACGCGCGCTGCAGCCGGTCGAACAGGTCGTCGGCGGCTGGCGCGGCCTGGTCTCCGCGCGGGGTGCGTTCCGCCGCCTGACCGACCTGTTTGCCGAGACGCCGCCTGCCGAGCTCAGCCTCGCCCTGCCGCGGCCCGTCGGAAAGCTCAGCGTGGAAAACCTGTGCGCTCTCATACCCGGCACCAACCGCGCCCTCCTGCGCGGCGTGTCGTTCGCGATCGAGGCGGGCGAGGTGCTGGGCGTGGTCGGCCCGTCCGGCGCCGGCAAATCGTCGCTCTCCCGGCATCTCGTCGGCGCGCTGACGCCGGCGGCTGGCGCCGTACGACTCGATGGAGCGGATGTAAGCGCATGGGCGCGCAAAGGCCTCGGCGAGCACGTCGGCTACCTGCCGCAAGAAATCGAGCTCTTCGCCGACACCATCGCCGCCAACATCAACCGCTTTCGGCCGGGTGACGACGGCGCCGTCATCCGCGCGGCCCAGATGGCCGGCGTGCACGAACTGATCCTGCGCCTGCCGAAGGGCTACGAAACGCAGATCGGCGACGGCGGCACCATGCTCTCCGGCGGCGTGCGCCAACGCATCGCCCTCGCCCGCGCCGTCTACGGCACGCCGAGCCTGGTCGTCCTCGATGAGCCGAGCTCGAATCTCGATGGCCAAGGTGACCTGGCCCTCAGCCAATGCATCCAGCACCTCAAGGACCAGAAGGTCTCCGTGGTGCTCGTTTCGCACCGGCCCCACACGGTCAACGTCGCGGACAAGCTGCTGGTGCTGCAGGACGGTGCCGTCGCGACGTTCGGATCGCGGGCCGAAGTCCTCGAGCGCCTGCATCCGCGCCCGCAATCGAACCTCGCGAAGGCGGCATGACCGGCAAGACGACGACACTCCTCAGCGATTCGCTTAGGCATTCCGCCCTTCTCGGCTGGTCGATCATCGCCTTCTTCTTTGTAGGCCTCGGCGGATGGGCCTCGCTTGCTCCGCTTAACGGCGCGGTCGTCGCCAACGGCGTGATCAAGGTCGACGGCAACCGCAAGAGCGTCCAGCATCTGGATGGCGGCATCGTCAAGGAACTCCGGATCAAGGAAGGCGACCGCGTCAACGTCGGAGACGTTCTGCTCGTGCTGGACGACGCCCAGACACGCGCCGAATTCGACGTTCTGTCGGACCAATATGTCGTCTTGCGCGCCACCGAGGTCCGCCTGCTGGCCGAACTCGCCAATGAGCCGGAGCTCACGATGCCGCCGGAGCTCGCTGCCCGGCAGGGCGACGGTTACGCGCAACGCATCTGGACCGGCCAGGTCCGTCAATTCGAGGCCCGGCGCATCGCGGCCGAAGGCCAGCGCAAGGTCATCGGCGAGAAGATCCATCAGCTTCGATCGCAGATCGAAGGTACCGCCGCGCAGGTCACAAGCTATGGTGAACAGGTCGCGTCGGTGCAGAGCGAAGCCGACAGTGTGGCCCCCCTTGTCGAGAAGATGCTGCTGCCGCGGCCGCGCCTGCTCCAGCTGCAGCGGACGGCGTTCGGGCTCGACGGACAGATCGCCGAAGCGAAGGCCAACATCGCGAAATTCCACCAGGCCATCGCCGAACAGGAACTGCAGGTGGTGCAGCTCGACAAGGATCGCATGGCAGAGGACGCCAAGGACCTCCGTGAGATCCATGCCAAACTGGCCGAAGTGCTGCCCAAGCGCGCGAGCGCGCAGGCGGCGCTGTCACGCCTGGAGGTCCGTGCACCTTATGGCGGCCGGATCGTGGGACTGAACGTGTTTTCGGTCGGAGGCGTGATCCAGCGCGGCGAAAAGATCCTCGACATCGTTCCCGAAGACGAGGGCCTGACCGTCGAAGCGCAGATCGCCGTCGAGGAAATC
>OUNM010046834.1_pt1 | contig 10804 bp, 12 predicted proteins | sample 1769961 | NCBI WGS metagenome assembly OUNM01 (sample SAMEA3914820, study PRJEB12502) | metagenome | biome: forest; material: soil | place: USA | collected 2012-03-12 | depth 0.3 m
ATGGAGGAGAGAATGGCGGCTATCGCGGCGGCGGTGGAGGCGTATCATGAGGCGGGGTATACTGGGTTGGTGGACATGGCGATGGATGAGGGGGGGTGGGAGGCGCTGTTGGCGTTGAGGGGGAGGGAAAGGGAGAGGGGAGGGTTGAAGATGAGAGTGGCTGCGTATTGGTTGGTGAAGCCGTGTGCTGAGATCGGGGACATGATGGAGCAGGTCGAGCGGGCCATCGAGCTGGCGGGCGGGTACAATGCGACGACGACGCCTGATTGTCGGATTGTGGGAATCAAGGTGATATGTGATGGAATTATCGACGCTTGTACGGCCGGTCTGTCCGAACCTTATGAGCACAATGAGCATGCTGAGGTGCCGTTGTGGACGCCGGAGCAGCTCGAGCCGGTTGTGAAGCGGGCAGATGAGGCGGGCTTGCAGATCGCGCTGCATGCGATTGGGGACGCCACGGCGAAGATGGTCATCGACACGCTGACCAAGTACGCGAGTTTAGAGCGCCGGCCGCGGGTGGAGCATCTGGAGCTGACGACCAAGGAGGACGCCGCTCGGCTGGGCCAGGCTGGTATCACGGCGTCAATTCAACCGGTCCATGCTGACCCTGCCATCCTCAAGGCCTGGCCGAAGCTGTTGGGTGAGCACAGGTGCGGGAGAGCATTTGCGTACCGCGAGTTTGCCGATCTCGGGGCTCCGCTTGCCATCGGGAGCGACGCTCCCACCGCGCCGCACTCGCCGTTAGGCAACATCTACGTCGGGACCACCAGGAGGTCGTACCGGGAACCTGAGATGGCAACGGCCGTGAACCCGCATTTTGCGCTCGGCTTGTGCGAGGCGGTGGCTGCGGCAACAGAGGGTGCCGCGTACAGCTGCTTCGACGACCACAGGATAGGGGTTCTTGAAAAGGGGCACAAATCGGACTTTGTCGTCGTCGACATGGAGTGGGAAAAAGAGAAGCTGATGCAAGCCAAAGTGGTCGAGACCTGGTTCGACGGCTCTCGGGTGTGGTCGGCGGCGCAGGATTGACCCGAGATCAACGGCAAGCTGCATGTCGCAGGCTGGTAACCAACTCTTTCTTGTTGCAATTCCCAGTCATTCTCTGTCTGCTGAGACCCTCACTCGTACGGATAGTACTGCCTTGGCCAAATGTTCATCGCCGTCTTCCGCCCCTTGCCAAGAGGCAGCCCGGCGTGGTTTGTCCGCGTATCTCCGGTGCCATTCGCGTGCAGGTTCACCCAGAAGATGGCGTTTCCAGCAACTGGCCGGAACGCGAGCCCTCCATCCTCGTGCTCCCTCCACAGCGGCTTGACTTCCTCCTTCTCGTCCGCTTGAGCTCCCTTTCCCCGCCACATGGTCTCGCCTAGCGGACTCGGCGGCGTGATAGCCTTCGCGTAGGGAAAATAAGTCTCTCCCTCGGTGCAGTTATCCTGCAGGATGGCAAAAAAGCTGGCCACGCGGTTCCACTTGCGCATGCTGCCGTCGTTCGCCCACTGCGGGTACTCGTACCAGTCGTGGTGCACGTTGAAGCGCTGGCCGGCGCTGTATCGGACCAGCTGCGGCGGCCCCATCTCGTCCCACCCGTCTCGCAGCATGGTACCCAAGAAGGTGCGTGTCCGGTTCAAGACACACATGACGGCCGGGTCGTCACGTGGCAAGCCTGCCGAACTCGACGTTCGATCCTTCGTGTGTTCCTGACGCCCATACTTGTTGACCTGCGACGGCGCAAACTTGGGCTCGGCCGTCGCTAGGAGTGAGTCAATCTCGACCGGCGTGATTAGGTTGTGGATGTAGATTATCAGGGGCTCGAACGAGACCAGCTCGGTTCGGTACGTGTGTGCCGCGTCGCACACGAAAGGGACAGCGACATCGATATCGGCCGTGGCATTCGTCGTCTTGTTTTTGAAGAAGGGGAGAACGAGCGAGTAATCTGGCACGGGGAGGTCGCCGATAAGTGATGCAAGACGTGGCGAAGACAAGGTCGGAAGATGTGGTATGCCGAGGCCGAGAAGGAGTCCTCCGGCCCACAGACTGGCAGCTCTGACAACACTACCGACAGCCATGCTGATGTTTGATTTGAAGTCGTTGAATGGTTGGCGGAAGCACCCAGGTTTCGGACTGCTACTGGCAAGCCAAACGGAAGACCTGGAGAAAGTCAAAGTTGCCCCGAGAACAAGTGCCAGTCAGATAAAGCCCCCCTGGCCCCCCTCCGCGAGTGCGAGGGGAGAGATCCCCGTCCTTCCTCCAGGGTGCTACTGAGCCATCCATGACCCAGGAGCATGGTCCTCCGTAGATTGGATGTTGCTTGCGCGACTGGCTGCTAATGATTTGGTGGTGGAAATGCCGACTCTTCAAGCCGCCATCCGGTCAACGCGTGCATAACCAGGGATATGCTAGGGAGGGTGTCACAGGTGCGTGAGTGGCTCGGGAGCCATAGCCGGAACGTTGCAACTCTTGTTTCCGGCCATTGGATCATTGGATGGAGGCTAACTCACCTCGGATGTGATTTCTCAAATGAGGTTCAAGATCGGGTAAAATCCCGGAAAGCCGTCGACGACTGGGGATCGGTTACCCCAGACTGGTACCAGACTGGGAAGACCCTTGGCTCGGCCTAGTCCCGTCCGGGTACCTCGGAAGGAGACGGCCTTGGGCTTGTTGGGCCGCCGAGCCTTCAGCTCCACCAATCCGTGGCAGCGGGACCGACAGGAAGTCCTCGACCCGGATTCCCACCCAGGCCCTCGCTTGGACGCGTCTCCCCGGCACGGCTCGGGAGTGCTAGCGTTGCTGGTGGGTCGACAGTGCCGGCTCGTTGGATTTTGATTGCTTCCCCTTGCTGATCATCTGGACAGTCGGCGAGACGACATAGACTCTGCAACGAGAGACGCATTTCTTCGACCCGGAAGCTTGGGAGCCAGGATGGCATGGCCATGTAAATCAAGACACTCTCTAATCCTAACCGAAACGACTTCCGCCTCAAGGCACAATGACCACGAGCTTGCCAACCCCCGGATGGTTCGTAGCGACAGTGAACGCCTCCTCTACCTCCTCTAGCTTGAATCGTCCCACGACGTCGATGCCCCCCTCTTTCCCTAGCTTCAAGACGCCTGTCTCGGCCATCTTGATGAGCAACCGGGCATCTTCGCGTTCGTACATGAACTGCCCCTTGATCGTCAGCGAATTCCACGTCAGCAGCGTATACGGCACCGCCACGTCGTGAGCAATGATGCTCATCAGACAGGCACGCCCGTACTTCCGGAGTGCGGGGAAGCAGCTGCGAATGTGTGTCGACTCGCTGGCTGAGGGAGGCGAGAGGTCAATGTAGGCGTCGACTGGGCCCCACTGCTTGAGAGACGCCGTGTCGGCTTCGAGGTCCCCGGTGATGGGCACAATCTGCACGCGTCCTGCCGGAAATGCCTGCTGAAGCGTCTCGAGTAGCGCCCGGTTGCGAGCCATGGCGATGACCTGTGCGCCCATCGCGACGGCCACCTGCACGGCAGCCCCGCTAAAGGCCCCCGTCGCGGGAGCCACAATAATCCGCTCGCCGGGCTTGACGTCGATGGCGCGCAGACCGCCCATGGCCACCAGCTGCGTCGGCAGCTGAAGGAGGTCGTCGAACGTGTACCCCAACCCTCCCTCCAGCGGCGAGCCACACAGGCGGCGCTCGTCGAGCGGGTAGCAGTTCTCCAGCGGGGCGCGTACGTACTCGGCCATGCAGCCCATGGCCCCTGTCCTACAATGTCAGCCAACAATTTCCTGTTTGGGGATGACGGGAGTGGTTCGGGGGCAACCTTGCTCCCGAGAGCTCCCGAAACCTCCCGAGAGAGCTGAAAGGGGGCATAAAGAACTCGGAGTTGACTGACAGTTGTCGGCCATGAATTGCACGCTCTCGGGAGTTAGGCCGGCGGTGATCCCCCAAAGGATTTGCACGTCATTAGGGTCGTCACGAGCACGAATAAAACCCTCGAGCATGACCAGTTGGCCGACACGAAGGGCGGTGGTATCGGGGCCGACCGCAGCGACGCGGCCAATGGCGTGGGCGGCGGGCACGAAGTTGGGTGGGATGGTGTAGCCGGGGATGCCTTTGATGATGTGGGGGGTTTTGTCGTCGGCCTGGACCACAAGGATCTTGACGACGCAGCTGCCGGGAGTGGCCGAAGGCACGGGCACCGTTTTGAGAATTAGAGGCTGGCCGGAGGACTCGACAACCAAGGCTTTCATTGTGGGAGGGAGAATTTGCGAAGACATGATACCCGGAGTGCGATCTTTTGCTGTCTTGAGTATGAGTACTTATTGCTCTGTCCGTCTGCCGTGATGTGATATCAGCACGGAGGAGCAATCATCGCTGGCATCCTGGCTGCCTTTTATGTTGGTGTGGTTTCGGACATGCCGCCCTTAAAGCCATGATGACTGCAGGCCCGGAGATACACAGACATGCAGGAAGACGGCTCGCTAATTCCTTGTGGTGACAGCGAGGAACAAAACCATATTAATCAGGCGTTGGCGGAAAGCTGGACGGAAGACAATGCCTTGTCAGAGGGGCGTCCGGCCCTTGTTCTTGGTTTTCCTGTGATAGGAGCGGGATTTGAGGATATGATTTTCTCAACTGCAAATATTAGCTGGCACTTGTAACGTTGAGAGCGCGGGGATTTGGTGATTCCAGCTATAAGATCCTGACTCTTGAGTTTGGGAGGGGAAACTCAGCAACTGAAGTAAGCTCGGAGGAAACTCTGTCCGCACACCCCTGATTGCCTCGATTGCTTGCGATTACTACAGAATACATGGCCGCAGTGGCCCGAATATGCCAGTAGGGCTGAGGACGGCAATCGGAGCCCGACCGATGAGGCGTGATGCTGGCCGATCTCGGATCTGGTGCGAAAGATGCGGTAAATGGCCGTACCGTGGTACTGTGTTCACTAATTCTGCATCGGAGTCCAACTTGAGAAAGCGTAATTAGTACCTATGAACAAAATGCAAAACAAACATCTTTCATGTTCATGGTTATTTTTTGTGTTCAGTAGACGTTGATAGAGATCGGAGCTTGGTGAACCACTGGCACTCGAGGTCAACTACGTCCTTCTAATAATAATACGCGGGAATGGCCCTTGAATTTCAGCGAAAAACTCGCAATCAGTTACACTGGATTCTGTAGGGAAGCCTCCGTTGAGAGAAGCGAGACTGGTCGTGCAACCTCCTCTGGCGACCGGCCTCTCTGCAGAGTTCAACTCCCACGTCGCTATGGCCGCCAGAATTACACCTGGTCTGGTCGTACTAGTGAATTCGCGCGGCCCTGGTAAACCACGCTCAAGTTGCCGCTTGTACGCAGAGGCCTTGAACTAATAAGAAGGCGAGATTGGCCTGGGGGTATTCGGCCAGAAGGGCTTTCCCTCCGCCCACGAGCCGCCGAGTCGAGATGAGGCCAATGCCGCCGCTGCCAATGACAGCGAGGACGCGAGAAGGGAACACAGTACTGTGTTAGAGAGATCTACAGAACTTTGGGCCAAGCGTTGGCTGGTACGTAATAGGTATTCTGTTGACCTAACCCGATGTACGCGCGTGTGGTGCCGCAACGCCAAACGAAGCAGAACAGTGCAGCTCGCACTCCGGTGACTTCACCACTAATGATTTCACGCGGCTTGCTCGCCAAGCCAGAGATTGGCTTGGCAGGGCAGTCTTTGTTCTGGCCGCACCCGGTTCGACCCCTCGAACGACCGAAACGCACACGGGGCGCCGGCATCAACAAAAAGGCCGCGGCCCGGCCTCGCGCAGACTTGGTGGGTGTGGCCCTGCAGTGTACCCAGCAGTATCCTCGCCGCATCTTGGAGCGGGGCCAGTACATTATTGACTAGCAGAGAGGGGATGAACCCAGTTCACCAACGCGGCGACCTGCTCAGGCTGTAACGGATATGACGTCGGCGATCCCTCAGCTCGAGCGACGACTCGGGTATCCTCCTGATGGCGGGGAAGCTGAGTCGAGCGCCAGACCAGATCGGTAACCGGCCACTGCAACCCCCAAAATTTCCTTCACCGGTAACTTTCTCGCAGCCGCACGGGAATCCGAAGTTGGAACCAGCCACCCACGAAATACGAGCCCTGAGAGGCAGCAGGGATAGGTCAGTCACTACAAATAGCCAGGAATAACACCCACAACTCGTTCAAAGCCTCGACGCCTTTCTCACTAGAGTTTTGGTGATCCGTGTGTGTTGTTTCAACGGACGAACCGGCGGGTTTGTTGCCCACATTTTGCCGGGGAAGTGGTGGCAAGAATCCGGAACGGTGAACGAAGCAGCTCCAAGTCCAGGTTATCCGACCGATGACACCACAATGCAGGAGACGGGGAGGCGCACGACTTTGTTTTCGATGGCCTTGACTTCGACTTTGTACACAGTAGGTTGACGGTCTCCGTACCCTGGGACACGTCTCACCCGCTGCTCGACTCAGACAACCCCCTCCACGCCTCCCGCCCCCACTATCAGCGTGCCGGAATCCCGAGCGAAGAAGATCTCACCCTTCGTCAGTGCCGTTACCGTCTTGGCAGCTGCGTTTGCTAGGGGGTGGCTTGTTGTCGGGTCGGAACAAGAGGCCAGTGGATTGAACAGGACGTGGAGGGACGGAAATTCGACTTGCGGAGATTGCGGAGGGAAAAATATCTCCGACCATTCGCACGGTTGGACAGATGTCAAAAATGAATCGCTGTCTCCGGGATTTGGATAGAGGCGATGCCGCGATTTGTCAAGCCAGGCCCGTGTCGGGGCTCGGGGGGTAAGTGAGACGGCGACCGGCCTCGTTGAGAGGCTGCCGTGGTGAACTGGCTCGACTGGCTCGAGACTGGGCAAGTGTGACGCAGCCGGTTGCCAAACCGCGCTAAAGTTCTCCGGGCAGGCGCGATGACGCCGTGCACTACGTCATAGCCAGCGCCCCTTGCACCAATCTGGCAGATCTGGGAACGGGAACGCCCAGCGGGTCGGGGAAAAGCTGCCACGGCAGCCGCCCGCTGCATTGCCAAGCAGCGTGGCCCTCCACTCTGCGCCCATCCATGTGCCACCCGTGGAGCGAGAGCAGCAGCAAAAACTCCATCCATTCTCTGCTGAAATCCCCCGGCCCCCTGTCGTCCGAGGAAGTGCTGCCTTGAGCGATTCGGTTCGGTTCCGTTTGTATGCGTCGTCTGCGGCGCGGCTCACCAGCTGACCACTCACCTGTCCTCGACCCAAATTTTGCCCGATGATCAAAGCGATGATGACAGAGTAAAAAGAAAAACGGAGTTGCCCCTGGGACGGTCGCATTCCTGCAGTACATTTAGGAAAGCAGGCGATCCCCCACCAAACCGATCAGTTGCACTCAGCACACACACCACCCACCCTGTCAGTCAGTGCCTTGGTTGCAGCCAGCGACCACAACCTTCCCAGCCTCCCGCCGTTCAATATTAGGTCTTTTAATCCTGCCAGCTTTTGCCACAAGGCCTTGCTTGTTCTGCCCCATCGTCTCTTTTTAAGGCCTCGATCCGCTTCATTCCCCGCCCCGCCGGCCTCCCTGCTCGTCATCTTACCAACTATCCGCCGTTCACCAGCCCTATCCAGTCGTTGCAACCCAGCTCGCTGCCGTCGCATCAACCCCCCTCGGCTCGTCGGTATTCTGCTCGCCCGGCGCCGCACAACGTCATTCGGTTAGGCACCTGCCGACGACAACCACGAACGGGACTTTTGGAGCTATTCGGCGCCGCCGACCTGTTTTGCCGACCCCAAGGGCCCAAACAGGGTGCATTTAGTGCACCTTCTTCCCCTCCACCTCCGCCGTAGCTGTCCGACAACTCCGCGACGTCCCGCAAAACCGAAAGGGCTAGAAGGGCAAAGGGGGAGAAGCTACGCCGCACGATTCCGCGATGTCGACAATACAGCAACTCAAGAACTTCATCCGCCATGGTGGGTCTCCGACTTGTTCCCTTGCATGATGCACACATTCGCTGCGCGGCGCTGCCGGGGCCGGCCGGCCGGTTGTGCATGACATCTCGAGCTGACCCGCACGCCGCATGGTGCTTCGTTCGAGCAGAAGAGCTAATGTTGTGGTCATTGTCACAGGCAAGCAGGCCCGAGTTGTTGACGAGTCGGGGCAAACAAAACAAGATCGCTCTCCGCCGCAGCACCAACAGCCCACGAAGCACGCCATGGCGGCGAGAGCTACGGAACCCGTGTTGGGCACATCCTCGGCATCCCACCTCGAAGCTAACCAGTCCCATCTGGTCGACGTGAAAACGAAGCAACAGAAGCGGGTCCCCGACGAGAACATCGCAAAGCTTGTGGCCGAGGAGAACGAGAGCAAGAGCAAGTTTCCCCACTACCCGGGACTCGAGCGATGGGAGCTCGTTGAGAAGATGGGGGACGGCGCCTTCAGCAACGTCTACCGGGCGCGAGACCGGGAGGGCGGCACAGGGGAGGTTGCCATCAAAGTCGTCCGCAAGTTCGAGATGAACAGCATGCAGGTACGTTGTCATTATGCGGGGACCCGTGCTGTATTTCGCCAGCCCCCCTTTCCTTGCTTGTGCCTCCATCTCTCCTTTTTGTCGTCCAAGTTCCCTTTACCGACACTAGGGCCCCCCATAGGGTGATAAACATCTTCATCCCAACTTTCAGCCAAAGGCCCCAAAGGCTGCAGAGGTGCGAGGAATCTTCTTTCTTTCTCACGTTCGAGTGACTACGTTGGTTTACTGGCGCCGTCTTCGAGCAAATCTTTGAGAGACTGTCCCCAGCATGCTTTTCCCTCTGAGACAAGCGCCCGGGACTTTGCGACAAGCTCACGTGCAAGTTGAAGAGAACTAACCATGGCGACAGAGGGCGAACATACTCAAGGAAGTGCAAATCATGCGCCAAATCGACCATCCCAACATCATCAAGCTCATCGACTTTTCCGAGTCTCGGCAATACTACTATATCATCCTCGAACTCGCGCCTGGAGGCGAGCTGTTCCACCAGATTGTGCGTTTGACGTACTTCAGTGAGGACTTGTCACGTCACGTCATCACTCAGGTAGCGAAAGCACTGGAGTATTTGCACGAGGAAAGAGGGGTTGTCCATCGGTAAACATCCCCATTCCATGACACCAGCAGACTTGGCCCACTGACTGAGCTCTGCAGTGACATTAAGCCAGAGAACATTCTGTTCAACCCCATTCCATTCGTACCCTCAAAGAACCCAAAGCCGAAGCAGCCGGGTGACGAGGATAAAGCGGACGAAGGCGAATTCCTGAAGGGGGTCGGCGCCGGTGGCATCGGTCGAATCAAGATCGCCGATTTCGGCCTCTCCAAAATCGTTTGGGACAACCAAACAATGACACCTTGCGGCACTGTCGGCTACACGGCTCCAGAAATCGTCAAGGACGAGAGGTACTCGAAATCAGTCGACATGTGGGCAATGGGCTGCGTGTTGTACACATTGCTCTGCGGCTTCCCGCCATTCTACGACGAGAGCATCGAGGTTCTCACTGAGAAGGTCGCCAAGGGCCAGTTCACTTTCCTCTCTCCATGGTGGGATGACATCAGCAAATCGGCCCAGGATCTGATTTCCCATCTTCTGTGTGTCGACCCTGAGGAGAGATACACAATCAGAGAGTTCCTCGCCCACCCGTGGATCCGCGAGTCGGGCCCCACGCCACGAGATGAAAGGAAAGCGCAGCCGACAGACCAGATGGCGCGCGCTTTCGATGTGAACCGGCTCGTCGACGGCGACAAGCGCTCTGACTTCCGCTCCCCCGCCGCCGTCAACCTGCGCGAGGTCTTTGACGTCGGCTACGCGGTCCATAGGCAGGAGGAGGAGGGCAAGCGCTTCAGACAGGTGGGCGCCAAGGCTGGCGTGTCACGCCTGGTTGGTCTCGATGAAGATGAGGAGATGGCCGACGAGGACAGCGCCGGGGAGTATAGCCACTCGACTCAGCAACTCGAACAGAGCATGCGCAACACGCAGATCCGCGACCAGGAGACCCGGGGCCGCGATCGCGAGAGGAAACCAGCCCCACCCCCCGCGGCCACTGCCGAACAGCGCGGGTATGGCCAACACTCGGCTACAGTCGCCGCGGCTGCGAGGCAGCAGGTTCGAGAACGCAACCGGCAAAAAGGTGCCTTTGAGCTGAACCTGGATGGAGCCACGCTGCTGGGACGTCGTGGCGCTAAGCCGGCTGCGAGGGTGGCTTAGGAAACCACCCTTGAGCCGCTTGCGGATGGAGCTGCCAGGTTCGTGAGTGCTGACGACGGGGATTGTGCAATCCTATCGACGTCGGAACTGTCGCCGGAAGCTGTGACAGCCGCTGCTGAGTCACTCCGCAACAAACACGATGGCGGGGGCCAGGCGCCATAGGCGATGACACATCGGTTGAGGCTTGCAATGGCGGCGTGCAAGACTGCAGCGCCGACCGTGGCGGATTGTGCGCCGGTGATGTGAAAGGATGGCTTTTAAGGGGTCGGAGATTGGGGGATGGCCGTTGATATGTTTTGTGGTTGTTTTGCATTTTCCTTCTGCTCTTCGATTTGAGTGGACTACCCACCCTCTCTGCATGTAATTCATTCGGCCAGCTGTGGCCGCGAGTCTTGAGACCGGCCTGGGTTTTCATATAATGCCTGGGATCTCATGGGGGGCGTTGAAGGCATATCAAATTCCACTATCATCTTGGTCCGGCCTTGCCGTGCTGTGTTGGCCTCGACATTGGCATGATGAACTAGCGGTAGCTGTGATACCTTACCTAGTAAACAACTACCTTAGCCCAAGGCGCGAGAAGAGCTCCTTGGATAACAAAAATGGAAGTCACAAACGCTGTTTGCTAC
>OUNM011054467.1_pt1 | contig 10794 bp, 9 predicted proteins | sample 1769961 | NCBI WGS metagenome assembly OUNM01 (sample SAMEA3914820, study PRJEB12502) | metagenome | biome: forest; material: soil | place: USA | collected 2012-03-12 | depth 0.3 m
CCGATCTGGTACGCGCTGGGCTCGCTCCAGCAGCGCCGCGGCCGCCGCGACGAGGCGCTCGCCGCCTACGACAAGGCGCTGGAGGTCAACCCGGACTACGCCGAGGCGCTGATCAACAGCGGCACGCTGCACCGCGAGCAGCTCAACCACCACGAGGCGATCACGCGCTTCAACCGCGCGCTGACGGCCAAGCCGGACCACCTGGGGGCGCTGTCCAACCTGGCGATCATGCTGACCGAGTTCAAGCAGCCGCAGCAGGCGATCGCGACCTTCGAGCGCCTGCTGCAGCTCAAGCCCGACTACGAGTGGGGCCTGGGCTCGGTCTGCTACGAGCGCATGCACATCTGCGACTGGTCGCACTTCGACGAGGACCGGGCCAAGATCCTGGCCGGCATCGAGGCCGGCAAGCCGATCGCCAAGTCGCTGGGCGTGATGTCCATCACCGACGACGCGGCCGTCCACCACAAGTGCGCCGAGATCTTCGCGGCCCACCGCTACACGCCGCGCCACGCGCCGCTGTGGAACGGCGAGCGCTACAACCACAAGCGCATCCGCATCGCCTACGTCTCGCCCGACCTGCGCGAGCACCCGGTGGGCCACCTGATGGCCGGCATCTTCGAGCGCCACGACCGCAGCCGCTTCGAGACCATCGCCATCTCGATCGGCATCGACGACAACAGCCGCCTGCGCCAGCGCATGGTCGACTGCTTCGACCACTTCATCGACGCCAAGCTGATGGACAGCCGCCAGATCGCCGAGCGGATGCGCGAGATGGAAGTGGACGTCGCCATCGACCTGGCCGGCTTCACCGCCGACTCGCGCAGCGAGGTGTTCGGCATGCGGCCCGCGCCGGTGCAGGTGAACTACCTGGGCTATCCCGGCACGATGGGCACCTCGTACATGGACTACATCGTGGCCGACCGCCACGTGATCCCGCCCGAGCATGCCAAACACTACAACGAGCAGGTGGTCTACCTGCCCGACGCCTACCTGCCGGCCGCCTCGGGCCTGCAGATCGCCGAGCGCACGCCCACGCGCGCCGAGTGCGGCCTGCCCGACCAGGGCGTCGTGTTCTGCTCGTTCAACCACGACTACAAGATCGCGCCGCACGTGTTCGGCGTCTGGATGAACCTGCTGCGCCAGGTACCCGGCAGCGTGCTGTGGCTGATGTCGCGCAGCCCGCTGTCGCAGGAGAACCTGCGCAAGGAAGCGGCCGCGCGCGGCGTCGATCCGCAGCGGCTGGTCTTCGCGCAGCGCGTGCCGCGCGTCGAGGACCACCTGGCGCGCTACCGCCAGGCCGACCTGTTCCTCGACACCCACCCGTACAACGCCCACACCACCTGCGCCGACGCGCTGATGGCCGGCCTGCCCGTGGTCACCTGCATGGGCGGCGCGTTCCCGTCGCGCGTGGCCGGCAGCCTGCTGCACGCCGCGGGCATCCCCGAGCTGGTCACCGACTCGCTGGCCGGCTACGAGGCGCTCGCGCTGCAGCTGGCGCGCGATCCGGCGCGACTGGGCGTGGTCAAGGCCAGGCTCGCCGCCAACCGCGCGACGACCGCACTGTGCGACGCCGACGCCTTCACCCGCAACCTCGAAGCCATCTACACCGCGATGTGGCGCAAGGCCCAGCTGGGCGGCGCCCAGGACGCGCTGAGCTGATCCGCGGAGCGACGCCATGAGCAGCCTCGTCATCCTCGTTCCCGTGTACAAGGCGGTGCTGCCCGGCATCGAGGCGTTCTCGCTGCGCCATTCGCTGGCGCAGCTGAAGGCGGGACGCGAGGTGCGCTTCATCGCGCCGGCGTCGTTGGACATCGCCTGGTACCACGCCGAATTCCCGGGCCTGCCGGTCGACCGCTACGACGACGCGTGCTTCGCTTCGATCCCCGGCTACAACCGCCTGCTGATGGGCACCGCGTTCTACGAGCGCTACATCGCCCGCGAGTTCATGCTGATCCTGCAGACCGACGCGATCCTGCTGCGCGACGACCTGGACGACTGGTGCGCGCAGCCGTACGACTACGTGGGCGCGCCCTGGCCGGACGGCGTGCAGATCAAGGTGCAGCTCGACCAGTTCCAGGGCGAACTGGCCAAGCAGGTGAAGGTGCACGTGGGCAACGGGGGGCTGAGCCTGCGCCGCAACCGCGCCTGCATCGACCTGATCCGCGAGTTCCCGCAGGCTGTCGGCTTCTTCGACAAGACCGGCTCCAGCGAGGACCTGTTCTTCTCGATCATGGGCTCGCTGTCCGCGCGCTGCGTGCTCCCCGGCGAGATGGCCGCCGCGCGGTTCTCGCTCGAACTCAAGCCCGAGCTGTACCACGCCCGCATGGGCGGACGCGCGCCGATGGGCGGCCACGCCTGGTGGAAATACAACCCGGGGTATTGGCTCGCGCAGCTCGGACCGGCCGCGCACCAGGCGCTGCAGGCGCTCCGGCCGGCCGAGACGGCCGCGGCCTGAAGGCCCGCGCCGCGCGCGGCCAGGCCTACGGCCGGAACGCGCGCACCGCCGCGATCACCGCATCCTGGTCCGCGTCGGACAGGTGCGGTCCCATCGGCAGGCTCAGCACCTCGTCGGCCATGCGCTCGGCGATCGGGAACTGCCCGCGCTCGAAGCCCATGTTCGCGTACGCCTTCTGGCGATGCGGCGGGATCGGGTAGTGGATCTGCGCGCCGATGCCCGCGGCGGCCAGGTGCTGCTGCAACGCGTCGCGCGCCGGCGTGCGCACCACGTACAAGTGCCACACCGGCTCGGCCCAGTCGGGCACCTGCGGCAGCTGCACGGCGCTGCCCTGCAGGCCCTGGGCGTAGCGCGCCGCGAGGCGGTGGCGGCGCGCGTTCCAGGCATCGAGGTGGCGCAGCTTGACGCCCAGCGCCGCGGCCTGCGCGGGGTCGAGGCGGTGGTTGCCGCCCTGGATGTCGCTCACGTACTTCACCTGCGAGCCGTAGTTGCGCAGCGCGCGCACCTGGTCGGCCAGCGCGGCGTCGGCGGTGGTCAGGCCACCGGCGTCGCCCAGCGCACCCAGGTTCTTGCCCGGGTAGAAGCTCCAGGTGACGGCGTCGCCGTGCGTGCCGAGGCGGCGGCCCTTGTAGCGCGCGCCGTGCGCCTGCGCCGCATCTTCCAGCACGCGCAGGCCGTGGCGGCGCGCGATGTCGAGGATCGGGTCGAGGTCCGCCGGCTGGCCGTACAGGTGCACCGGGATGACGGCCTTGGTGCGCGGCGTGACCGCGGCCTCGATCCGCGCGGGGTCGAGGTTGAAGGTGGACTCCAGCGGCTCCACGGGCACGGGCACGGCGCCGCACTGGCTCACCGCGAACCAGGTCGCGATGAACGTGTTGCTCGGCACGATCACCTCGTCGCCCGGGCCGACGCCCAGCGCGCGCAGGCCCAGCGTCAGCGCGTCCAGGCCGTTGGACAGCCCCACGCACTGCGGCGCGCCCAGGTAGCTCGCGAACGACTGCTCGAAGGCCTCGACGTCCTTGCCGCCGATATACCAGCCGGAGCGCAGCGACGCCAGCACCGCGGCCTCGATCTCGCCTTGCAGCTCGGCGTAGGCCGGCGCGAGGTCGAGGAACGGAATGGAGATCTCGGGACCCATGCTCACTCTTTCCACCGCGCCCGCATGAACTCGGCGTAGTCGCGGTAATAGTCTTCCTCGTCGTAGCGGTTCGAGGCCAGCACCATGCAGACCGACCCGGACGAGAAGTTGTCGAGCTCGCGCCAGATCATCGGGCAGACGTACAGCCCGTTGTACGAGCGGTTCAGGTGCACGCGCTTCTTGTCCTTGCCGTCGTCGAGCACGACGTCGAAGCTGCCGGACATGGCGATGATCAGCTGGTGCAGCCCCTTGTGCGCGTGGCCGCCGCGATCGGAGCCGCCCGGCACGTCGTAGAGGTAGTACACGCGCTGGATGTCGAACGGCACGTGGCGGCCGCCTTCGATGAAGGTCAGGTTGCCGCGCGGCTCGTAGATCTTGGGCAGTTCGATGATGGTGCAGTCGCTCAGTGCCATTGGATCGATCCTGGGGTGGGTATCAGGCCGGCTGCTCGCCGTGGGTCGCCGGACGCGCCTCGTGCACCGCGCGTTCGATGAATTCGAGCATCATGCCATTGCGGAACATGGCGAACGCGATGCGGCGGCCGCCGAACGCGACCGCGGGCACCGGCTGCACGAGGATCTTGCCGCGCGCGGCCCGCGCGCAGGCGAGCGCCTCGTCCATCGCGTCGACCTCGTAGGCCAGGTGGTACATGCGCAGGCCCGCGTTGAGCCAGGGCGTGAGCGTGTCCGCGCCGGGCAGGTTCTCCAGCAGTTCCAGGCGCGGGCCGGCGCCCGTGAGGAAGCAGCCGGCGATGCCCTGGATGGGATCGGCGAAGTCCTCGCCTTCGGTGCGGTAGCCCATCACCTCGAAGAACGCGCGTTCGGCCGCCATGCTGCGCACGGCGATGCCGATGTGGTGGAAGCCCGCGTCGGGCGGCAGCGCGACGGGCGGCTTGGCGGGCTCACGCATGGCGGGCGGCGCGGCGCGCGGTCATGCGGGCCAGCGGTTCCAGCTTGGCGGACAGCGCCGGCCAGTCGGCCTGCGCGACGCGATGTTCGATGGCGTCCAGCGCCTCGCCGCCCAGGTGGAACCGGGCCGGCAGCAGGCGCCTGTCGGCGATGCCGCACGAGTCGTGGAACGAGACGACGCTGGCGTTGTTCGCGACCGTGCGGCAGCACACGGACGAAAGCTTCAGGACGTCGAGCGCGCAGCGGTAGGTCAGCCAGGCGCTCTCGATGGCGGCGAGCGAGCCTGGACGCAGGATCCAGCGGCCCCATTCGGCCGTCTGGGTGGCCGGATCGACGTCGTAGACCGCGACCACGCCCTCGGCCGCGCCGTCGTCGCGCCGCTCGACCACGAAGTAGTAGTCGCCGGGCCGTTCGTAGTAGCTGGCCAGCCAGCGCAGCTGGTCCTCGAGCTGGCCCGAGACCGCGTGCACGTAGCGGTTCAGCGCGGGGTCGGTGCGCAGCTGCAGCACGAAGGGCGCGTCGGCATCGGCGATGGGCCGCAGCCGGAACGCGTGGCCCTCGACGACGACGTCATGCCGCATGGCGTTGCGCGACGACGTCGACGATGCGAGGGATGCTGTCGAGTTCGCCCAGCTGCGCCTCGTCGAACTCGACGCCCAGCGCATCTTCCAGCGCGAACATGATCTCCACGTGCTTGAGCGAGTCCCAGCCGGGCAGGTCGGCGCGGGTGGCGTCGGCGGCCACCTCGCCGGCCGGGCATTGGAGGACGGTGGCGATCGTGTCGATCACCTGGGCCTGGATCTGGTCGCGGTTCATGGCTCTAGGGGGTTTGGACGGTGATGTGGGGATTGGGCTCGAACGCCCGCACGCGCGCGGCGTCCAGCGCGTGCTCGCCGGCGGCGGGCGGCGACTCCAGGCCCAGCAACTGCTGGAGCCAGTCGCGCGCGGGCTGGTTGCGCGGACCGTCGGCCAGCACGAAGACGACCTGGTCGCAGCCTTCGAGCAGCGGCATGCGCGCCAGCGACGACAGCACGAGCGTGTCTTCCATGCGGCGGCCGAGCGCGCGGCAGCTCACGCAGAGCTCCTCGACGCGCAGCGTGCGCGCCGAGCGCCGGGCGACGAGCACGCCGATGACGCCGCTGTCCGACAGCCGGTCCGACATCCGCATGGTGGCCACGCACGCGTCGGCGCTGTCCATGAGCTCGGCCACCTCGGCCTCGCCGAAGCGGCGCAGCGACAGGTTGAACTGGTTGGTCTTGCGGCACAGCTCGGCGGCGCGCGCGCGCTGCGCCGTGGCGTCGTAGTCGAGCGCGAGCGTGAGCTGCAGGCTGCGCAGGTAGTCGCCGTCGTCCGCCGCGTTGGCGGCGAGGGCCTCGCGTTGCGCGTTGGCTGCCAGGTCGGCGACGCGGCCGGCGTCGTCCGCGCCGACGCGCCAGCGCCACAGGCCGGGCTGGAACGCCAGCGCGCGCGCGGTCACGGCCACGTCGGCGCCGGCGTGGAGCAGGTGCAGGCCCGGGAGCGCGGCGGCGCCGGCGAGCTCGCCCGGGTTGTCGTCGACGAACAGGATGGCGTCGGGCGCGATGCGCAGGGCCTTTGCGATGCGCGCGAGCGCCTGCACCTTGTCGTCCCAGGACACCTCGATCGCGGAGAAATCGCTCCAGCGCAGCGGATAGTCGGTGCGCTGCTCGAACAGCGCCCGGGCGTCCGCATGCTCGTTGCGCGACACCAGCGCCAGGAACACGCCGCCCGCGCGCAGCTCGCGCAGCTGGGACTGCAGCAGGGCGTGGGCCGGCGTCAGCTGCACGCCCGCGACGCCGTCCTCGCCGAGGATGCCGGCGTGCAGGGTCTGGTCCAGGTCGAGCGCGATGGCCTTGACGGGCGGCAGCACCGCACCCGCGATCCAGCGACAGGCCAGGTGGCGGGCGATCAGCGCCTGCGCGGCGTTGGCCAGCGGCGTGCCCGCCACGGCCGCGGTGCGGGTGTCGGTCAGCGGCACGCCGGCGGCGCTCGCGACGGCGCCCAGATCGGCCCAGTACGTGCCGGCAATGGCATCGGCGAGCGCCTGCAGGCGCGCCGCGCCGTCGGGCGACTGCGTCCAGCTCGCGAGCACGATGGGTGCGTGCGTGAGGCCGCGCAGGGTGCGCAGGCGCTGCGCCAGCCAGGCCTGGGTGTCGGCCGACTCCAGCGGCTGGGCGTAGTGGCCCGGGTCCAGCCACACCAGCTCGAGATCGGCCGCGGCGTGGCCGGCCAGGCCCAGGCTGTCGTCGTAGTCGGACAGCGCGAAGCTGGCCTGCCATCCGGCGTACTGCAGATAGGGCGCGGCCAGCGGCAGCAGCGACTCGATGGCGTGGTTGCGCCAGACGTTCACGCGCAGCGGCGCGAGCGTGCCCGGGTCGGCAGGCGGCAGCTTCTGCAGCGCCAGCCGAGCCGGCCTTTCGGCGAACAGCACCGGCAGGGCCTCGGCCCGGCGCAGCGTGGCGTCGATCACGGGCATGGTCATGGGGTGGTGCGGATGGCGAGGTAGCCCTCGTCGTGGCTGCGGTCCTTGCGGCGGATGCGGTCGACGGCGCGTTCCAGCGCCCCGAGGATCTGCTCGCAGCGCAGGTCCACGTGGTGGCGCTGCAGCGTGTCGGCCACGCGCGCCAGCAGGCCGCTCTCGCCGGCGGCGTCGAAGCGCGCGACCGCGGCTTCGTTGATGCGGCGGGCCTCGATCAGGTCGCCGACCTCGTAGTACAGCGGGATGTCGCCCAGCACCGCGATCTCGGGCAGGTTGCGGTAGAAGCCCGGCAGGATCGGGATGCCGCCGGCCGCCAGCGCGTTGTACACGCGGATCGGCACGCCGCCCATCACCGGCATGATCCAGTGCGTCTTGTGGCGCGCCCACTCCTCGAGGTTCTCGAGCTCGGTGCGCTGCTTGTACGAGTTGTCGACGAAGCCCACCGTGGGATAGGTAGGCGAGACGGTGGCGATGGCGCGGTTGCGGCGCGGGTACTGCGGGTAGTGCGCGTGCTGGCCCAGCGGCGTGTCCAGGCGCGGCTTGAGCAGCAGCGGCGTGTTCTCCGCGATGAAGCGGCGCGACCACTGGTGCACGCCCACGAACACCGGCCCGAGCACGTGCGGCGTGAACTGCGCCAGCAGCGAGGCGTTCTCGGAGCTGCCCGAGACGTAGAAGTCGGAGTTCATCGCCAGGATCGCGCTCATCTGGATCCAGTGCTGCGCGTCCCAGTCCCACACCACGAACAGCGTCTCCGGATGCGCCTGCACGTAGGCCAGGTACTGCGGCAGGCGGCGGCCGATGTCGTTGTTGAGCAACAGGAACACGCTGTTGGGCGGGATGTCCTGCGGCGGCGCGTCGAGGAAGTCGGCGGGCAGGTGGTGGTACTGGCGGGCGGCGATCGGCCGCGCGGTGTCCAGGTGGAAGCCCAGGTACACGTGCTCGGCGCGCTCGAAGCGGATCGTCTCGAGCTTGCGCTCCATCTGGATCTGCTTGCGCAGCGCCCAGTTGTCGAAGAAGGCGTCCTGCATCAGCTCGTTGACCTGCTTGGTCAGGCCGGCGAGCTGCTCGATCAGCTCCTGCGCGCTGCGTCCGCCATCGCTCATGCCGCCACCTCCGGCGGCACCGCCACCTTGCGCATCTGCGTGAGCAGGTGGATGCCGCGCCATTCCTGCATCTCCATGTGGAACGCGCCCTTGAAGCCGTAGATCTTGGCCCAGCGGCGGACGTCGTCGAAGTACAGCGGGAACGTCTCGTCGGTGATGAAGTTGATGTGCGTCGGGTCGCGGAACGTGGCCGCGTGCGGGTAGCCCGGCGTCATCGACAGGAACAGGCCGCCCGGCTTGAGCACGCGCCAGACCTCGTTCATCACCTCGATGAACGCGTTGCGGCGCTGCGGCACGTAGATGAGCCGCGGGATGTGCTCCAGGAAGTCGTGCGCCGTCACGTACTCGAACGACGCGTCCGGGAACGGGATGGGCTCGACCACCAGGTCGGCGGCACGGATGTTCGATCCGAGATCGCGCACGTCGACGCCGAACACTTCATCGGCGTTGAAGGGGTTCTTCGGCTCGGGGCCGCAGCCCAGGTCCAAGGTTCTCGTCATCTCGGCTCCGTTTCGCGCGATGGTACACGCGCACCGCGCCGACTGTGGCATGTCGGCGCGGGGGAGATCGGTCGATGAGCGCCCCGGATCCCGCCCATCTCGCCACCGGCCGCGCGGGACGCGGCAGGCGGCGGTCAGGGACGGCGGGTCAGATGAGCGGCGTGTTGTTGCGGCGGTGCTCTTCCTCGGCGGCCAGCGCGGCGCTGACCAGGGCGGCGGCGTGGGCCGTGTGATCCAGGCCCGTGGCGGCGGCGTCCGGCGTGGCGGCCACCGGCGTCTTCACGCTGGTGCTCGTCTCGTGGCCGCTGCTGCCGAGCAGGTCGGGCGACGGGGCCGCCAGCAGGTCGCTCAGAGCCGGCGGCGCGCTGGTGGTCGTCGTGTGCGCCGCCGTGCTGGCCGTCGTGTCCTTGGCGAACCAGACGTCGGCCATCTCGTGCGTGGCACCGCTCGTGGTGGTGTAGCTCGAGACCAGGCCCAGCAGGTTGCCGTTGTTGGTCGCGTCGGACGACTGCGCGTTCAGGTTCAGCGAGGTGATCCCCAGCTGGTCGAGCGTCTTGAGCTCGCCGGCCTCGGTCTTGCCGTCCCCGTTGGCGTCCACCCACACGCGCAGCTGGCTCCAGACCTTGTCGTGCGCGTCGATCACGCCGTCGCCGTTGCTGTCGTACTGGGCCAGGGCCGCGTAGCCGTTGCCGGCGCGCGAGCCGTCGGCCAGCTTCGTGGCGACGCCGAACAGCTCGGTGCCGTCGTTGATCTGGCCGTCGCCGTTCAGGTCGATCGCCAGCAGGCCGGTGCTGCCCGACGTCCAGCCCACCTTGGAGGCGGTGCCGGTGCCGTCGAGGTCGAAGTTGACCCCGTGGCTGGCGGACGTCGTCGTGATGCCCGTGCCCGACAGGTCGAGCACCAGCGGCGAGACCGAGATCAGCGAGTCGAGCTGCGCCGAGCTCATCACGTGCAGCTGCGCCGTGGTGAACGCCGAGGAGTGCGTCATGTCCAGCGCCGCCAGGTCGGTCGTGGTCATCGCGACCACCTGGTCGGTGGTGAAGGCGACGATCTGGGCGGTGCTCAGGCCGTGCATCTCGACCGTGGTCAGCGCCACGACGTCGGTCGTCGTCAGGTGCGTGATCTGGTCGGTCGTCAGGCCGCCGATCTCGGTGCTCGTGAAGGCGGCGACCTGGGTCGTCGACAGGTGGGCGATCTGGTCGGTGGTCAGCGCGGCGACGTCGGTCGTCGTCAGGCTCGCGATGTGCGCCGTGGTCAGGGCGCCGAGCTCGGTGGTGGTGAGCGCGGCGATCTGGTCGGTGCCGAACGCGTGGACGGCGCTGGTGCTCAGGGCCTGGATGTCCGTGGTCTCGAAGGCGACGATCTGGGCGGTCGTCAGGGCCATCACCTGCGTGCTCGTGAGCGAGGCGGCCTGGTCGGTCGTCAGCGCCACGATCTCGCTCGTGGTCAGCGCGGCCATGTCGGCCGTGTTGAACGCGTGCAGCTGGGTGGTCGTCAGGGCCGCGAGGTCGTCCGTGCCGAGCGCCGCGACCTGCGCGGTGGTGAACGCGCCGATCTCGATCGTCGTCAGGGCCACGAACTGCGCGGTGCTGAGCGCGTCCAGGTCGGTCGTGCCGAGGCTGGCCACCTGGGCCGTCGTCAGCGCGGCCACCTGGGCGGTCGTGAGCAGGCCCATCTCGGTGGTCGTGAACGCGTCGAGGTCGGTGGTCGTGAACGCCTTGACCTGCGTCGTGGTGAACGCCGCGATGTCGTTGGTGTTCAGGTGCGCGACCTGGTCGGTCGTCAGCGCGCCCACTTCGTTCGAGTTCAGGGCCGCGATCTGGGCCGTGGACAGCGCGTTCAGGCTGGTCGTGGTCAGGCCGGCGACTTCCGTCGTCGACAGGCCGGCGACCTGCGCCGTGGTCAGCGCGCCGAGCTGCGTGGTGGTGAGCGCGTCGATGCCGGTGGTGCCCATCGCGACCAGGTTGGCCGTGTTGAGCGCGGCGACGTCGGTCGTCGTCATGTGGGCGACCTGGTCGGTGGTCAGCGCCGCGGCCTGGGCCGTGGTCAGCGCGGCCACCTGCGCGGTCGTCAGCAGGCCGATCTCCACCGTGGTCAGGGCGGCGACGTCCGTGGTCGTCATCGCCTTGACCTGCGCCGTGGTGAACGCGGCGACGTCGTTGGTGTTCAGGTGCGCGACCTGGTCGGTGGTCA
>OUNM010552807.1_pt1 | contig 10793 bp, 18 predicted proteins | sample 1769961 | NCBI WGS metagenome assembly OUNM01 (sample SAMEA3914820, study PRJEB12502) | metagenome | biome: forest; material: soil | place: USA | collected 2012-03-12 | depth 0.3 m
CCCCCCCCCCCCCTCCCACTCCACCACAAGCAAGTCCACCCAAGCCTACACCCACCACGCCACCTCCCTCACCCATAAAACCCTCACCTCCGAGACCTCTGCATCAGGCTACTACGTAACCATCCCCGGCCGCGCCTACCCCGGCCCCTCAGGCAGCATGGTCCCCGTCCCCTCCATCTCTTCAGAGAAATACTTCTCCATCGCGCTCCTCCTCACCCGCCCCCTCTCCCGCGGCTCAGCCCATCTCACCACCACCACCGCTGGCACCACCACCACCACCACCCAGGGCGGGAAACATCAGCAGCAGTGGAGCCAAGCCATAGACCCAGGCTACCTAACCCACCCACTCGACATCGAAGTCCTCGCGCGGCACGTGCGTTTCCTCGAAGGGACACTGGCGCGCGCCGAACCGCTGGTAAGTCGGTTGAAGACGGGTGGGAAGCGCACGCCGCCCGGGACCGACTTTGACGGAGATTTGGAGAAAGTGCGGGAGTTTCTGCGCGAGACGGCTGTTGCGTCGATGTTGTACGCGGGCACGTGCTCCATGATGCCCCGGGAGATTGGAGGGGTAGTGGATCCGGCGTTGAGGGTGTACGGCACGAAGAATGTGAGGGTGGTTGATGCGAGTGTGATGCCGTTTATCACGACCGGGGACACCATGGCGACGGTCTATGGGATTGCGGAGAAGGCGGCCGAGGTCATAAAAAGGGACTTGCAGTGAACTGTTTCCTCAGTTGACACCAAACCGCACCGCCCATGTGGGGCGCCGGGGGGAGAACGCGAGCCCTCAGACCCATCACTGGTTGACAAGAACGTGTTGCATTGGGAATAATGAGGAGCAACATAAGCTACATAGCGGTGCAAGATTCCTCCATCAGTACGCCGCACTGAGAACTTCAACAGTCTTTCCCTTGACACTCCTCCTCTGCGCCCCTCAGTAGGCCATTACGTGTGAAATTCAGGGGGATAACATCTTGAGCTCAACTCCGGTCTTAGCGAATATGGCGATCGGCAGTCGACCTTGCGGGCGAAAACCAGTCGAAAAAACATGCAAATGGTAGCTGATATGCCGGCACAATCTCGTGCCCCAAAATCTGACAAACTGCGAGCTCGATAAGTGGAAAAAAGACGGGTTTGACCGCCGTGTTATCCGCGAACAGCCCAGCGAAGGAGTCTCTTGGCCTTGCCCGCCATCGACCCCCGAGCGTGAGGCGTCATGACCGTGTTGGGCACCCGAGAGCGGCAGACCGCGGCGGCACAGTCGTCATCCGTCCAAGCGATGCGCAAGTCGTCGATCCACCAGGTCTTTGTCTCGCTGGGCTGGCCCAGTGTAATGTTGACGGCGGTGAGGTTAGTATATGCAGGACCGAAAAGGTGGAGGTGCCTGAGGTTGCAGTTGGACGGCTGCGGGCAGGCCTGGACTTCGAATTCCGAGCTCTCCTGGACGACATCCTCGACACCGTTCCATTGCAGACCGGTAACTTCGAAGAGACATGGGGCATGACTCGAATTGCAACCTAAGCTGACACCCTCGAAGTCGAAGCGGAAGCAGGGGTTGTTTCGGAGTTGTGCGAGCCCGATTTGCGCAACAGACGAGGCGTCACCCTGCAGCATTTGAGAGCCGGACGTAGGATTGTACTTCCCTTGCGGCGGCAGAGAGACGACTTCAAATCCGTCGTACACAAAGCGATGATACGGAACAGGAACTGGGTGAATGTTGCTGTGGTCCCCACCTTTGCCGTCCGGCGTGGTCTGGATATCATCAAACTTGGGCAAGGTTAGCATTCAAGCGGTCCACTCAAAAAAAGGCCGGAACGCATTACCTCAAACACAACCTCTCCACTATCTCCTTCTCCACCACAGGCACGGCGCAGGGTAGGGGTGAGAGGCAAGAAAGTTGCTTCGGCCGCGCTGGAAAGTGCCGGGCTTGAGACGATGGTGGCACTTGTGCTGTTCGCAGAAGTCGTGGATGCTGAAGCCGTCCCGGTGGTAGGAGGGAACAAGAGGCTGGACCTGGACGTCACCCTGGTGATTGATGTACTGCTGAGGAGGATGGTAGGCCCCGATGGGGTGACAGTCGCGGCAATAATATCCGACGTGGCACCGAGCAGTGTCGAGCTCCGCACCGGTTTGCTGGTCGACAGGTCTTTGGAACTCGAGGTATCGACTGTTGAAGAGGGCCAGAGTGTCTCGGAATAGCTGACTGTCCCGATAGTGCTGGTGATGGTGAGCGTCATGATCACCACAGACGCGCCTCCGGTGACACTCGGACCAATACTGCCTGAGCTGCCTGAGCTGCCTGAGCTACCTGAGCTTGTAAAACCCAACGGTGGACCTGCTGCACTGTCCCAGGCTGTGCTGCTGGGGGTGGTCTGGAGAGCAGTGGCAGACAATGGGACGGTGGTGTTCCCAGCGTTCGGCACCGGGGTTGAAGCAGACGCAAACACTTGGCTGCTCGAGGAAGCCAGGGCTGTCGAATTAACCCACACGGGCGATGGGCTGATAACCGGTAACGCAGAGGATGTAGCCTCTTGGCTGCTTGGTGAAGCCGAACTTGTCGAGTTCAACCGCGCTGTGGGTTCGCTGGCCGGCGCAATGGTGGATAGATTCCCAAATGTAGTTGGAGGGAGAGCTGTAGCAGCGATTGGAATCGAGGAGGACAAGACCAGTGTAGACGTCTGATTAGTTGGTGATACAGGACTCGTGACAGCCGGTAGAGGCGTCACCTGCGGGCTGCTTGGCCAAGCCTGGGTTGTCGAGTTCAGCCACGGCGTGGGCTTGCTCGCGGGCGCAACCGTGGATAAATTCCCAAGGGTAGCTGACGAGACGGGTGTGGCAGCGACTGGAACTCCGGAGGATGAAATGAGTGTCGAAGTCTGGTTATTCGGTGAGACGACGCTCGTCACCATCGGAAAGGGAACCGCCGGGGTTGCAGACACCGTTCCGGGCCGAGTCCCCACTGTAGTGTTGGACTCAACGACAGTCGATGTTGCGAGGATACTGGGGATCGCAGGACTGGTGAAGGTGGTATTGGATCCGATGGCAGCTGATGTTGAGAGAACACTAGGGGCCGCAGCACTGGTGGCGGTGACGTTGGATCCGATGATGGCCGATGTTGAGAGAACAGTAGGGGCCGCAGCACTGGTGACGGTGGTGTTGGACTGAATAACACCTGATGTCGAGAGAACACTGGGGAGCACAGCACTGCTGACGGTGATGTTGGGCTGGACAACACTTGACGTCGAGAGGACACTGGGGAGCACAGCGCTGCTGACGGTGGATGTTGAGAGGACGCTGGGAGCCACAGCACTGGTGGCCCTGGACGTTGAAGAGACACTAGGGGCCGCAGCACTGGTGACGCTGGATGTGGTTCCGTACCTGTGGGACGGAGACGAGGCTGAGGTGGGCTGGGCATATGGGCTGCTGGTGACAGTGGCGACTGTCGGATGAGTGGAGAGTGCAGCTGGAGTGGTTTGCGCAGGGTTGCCATACCCGGAAGCTTCGTTTCCGTAGCCGGTATCCGATGATGTGGAAAAAACGTAAGCTTCAAGCGTGCTGCTCGCCGCGTCAACTGAGTCACCGGTTGCAGCGTGGCCGTGGTGGTGAAACTGGCTTTGTGGTTGAGGGGCCAAGTCCAGTGACACATCCGAGTCAGGGACGCTGGAGGGCGGGATGTTGCCAATCCCAGCAGTCGAGCCCGTCTCAGCGCATGAGCTGGACCCGTTGGTGACGACGCTGGCGGGCACCGGCACGAGCGTGGTGACGGAGAACAGCGGTGCGACTGTCGTGCTGAAGGCCACAGGGCCACCTGAAGTCGAGCAGCTGGCGGACGGGATGATGGAAGCAGGCAACGGCCAAATGGTGACCTCGGACGGTGAAGGGCTGCTCGGCTGGATCATGGTGGCGTCAACTGACTCCACAGTCGAGCCCTGCTCCGATGTGATTAAACTGACCGGGGTAGAAGTTGGCTCCAAATCGGTGGTTGCAGTACATGGAGTCCCCGTCGAGTGTGGGATCAAGTTTGTGGTGGACACAGACTGCCCCGTAAGAACTGGAACAGGCGTTGATGATCGCAGTGAACTGGCGGGTGGCCAGAGGGTGAGAACTTCGGGAGACTGGGTAGGGCTTGCGGACGTGCGATTCCCGCCGGAACTCGAGAGTGGAGAGGGCCAAAGAGGCTCTGGCTCTGATGTGCTGGATATTAACGAGGTTAGACTCGAAAGAGGTGGGAGGTTGGCCGAGAACGTGGACGTCGGGACCACAGGTACCAACGCAGAGGTCGATGCCGGTGCTGTCAACAAACTAGGGCTGCCGATGACGGTAAGCCCGGTGGTGAACACCAAGACGGTGGAGGAGCCTTGTCCAAGTGGGACAGTTTGAGTGAGCGTGATGACAGAGACGACAACCGGAGTGACGACAGCCGACGACAACGCAGTGATGCTCAGAAGCGGAGTTGGCTGGGGGGCAGAAACGGGTAAGTTGGAACTGGTGCCAAACTGGTACCCCCCTAAATCGGTCGAAAGGACAGTGCTGCTGGGGCTGGCACCATACTCTGAACCACTCGGCGTAGCAGAGACGGGCTCCACGTCTGAGATGAACACAGTGGTGACGGAAGCCCCTGTGTTGGTGGCGACGACAGGAGTGACGGTGAAGCTCAAGGTGGGTGTGGACTGCAACGAGACAGCCGACCCATTTCCAGGCGTGCCCGTCTCGATGAGCGACAACGTTGATGTCTGAGTTGTGGTGGGGTTCCCAAATGATGGACTCGAAACGCTTCCGTGCCCCGATGTGTGCCTTGTGTAAGATACCGTGTACGTGGCCACTCCCACTCCCGATTGTCCAGGCACGGTGTACGTGACGAAGATGATGGGTGCCGATTGAAGGCCAGAAGGAACCGGCGCTGAAGAGACGGAGGAGACCGGAGTGGCCGTTGAGGTGGCGGCTGGTTCACCAATGGTTGCCGTCGAGAGTGAACTACGGGTAATTGACGAGGATGGCCTGCTTGCGAAGGACAGACCGGTGGTGGCAACAGTCTCGGTGACAGTAACGACGGCGGTATCTACCGAGTCGGTCTGCGACGAAACGCCAACTCCTGGTGACCCGTACCCGCTGATCTCCGAGACTCTGATACTCACGACAGTCGAGGAGGCCAAAGGCAGTGACAGAGAGACCGTGCTCAGCTGAGTCTCCGCTCCTGGTCCATATGGTGCGGGCCCATCGCTTGACGAGCTGGAAAGGTCTGACGGAGCTGCGCTCGAGATGGCCGATACTGCGATGCTGCTCAACGGAGGGGAACTGCCCGTCTCCGAAACTTCGGGCGATAGCCACTCCGAGACGGTGACTGTCACAACGTTCGGCTGAAGATTGGCAGACGACGTACCCGCCGTGCTCGCGTCAGTGACCGATTGCCGCCGGCTGCTGGACGAGAACGGTTCAGGTGCGCCCGCGGAGCTTGGTGTTGGGAAAACCGCAAGCGGCTCGGAGGTGTCGGTGGCAACATCCGGATCTCCCTGCGTGGAATCGGCGGCGCTGGACGACTTAGTTGGCCTGGTTGACTTATGCTGGGGAGATGAAGGCGTGACGGTAATGGTTCCAGTGAAAGGTGTCGACTGGCCTGACTCGGGGGAGAGTGTGTATGTCAGTGCGTAGGGACGGTACATGTTGGAGGGAACCGTATCTGCGCTGGCTGTCTGACTACAGGAGCTCGAGGAAACCGTGGTTGTGCTTGTGCTTGGTCGCGGATTGCTGGTCGCGACGCTGGAGGAGGGAGAACCAGTCGAGCTGAGCCCGGCGATCACAGCTGACGAAGAAGAGAGCGTGACAGTGACACCTTGGCTGACCAAACCTGTGGGGATTGCAGGCGGTGTAATGACTGTGGACCACGAGACAGAATTCGGAGGGCGGTCAGGGATGGTGAGCGTGACCAGCACAGTGGAAGTGTGGCTGGGACCATCAGGAAATGTGAGAGTCACAACTGTGGTAGCCTGGCTCCCGAGGCTCTCCAAGACTGTAACTGTCTCGGTAGATGCCGGGACGGCAGAGGCAGTAACTGTCGTAACCGAGACAAGGATGGGAGAGCTGTCCGAGGTTGCCAAAGAGGGACTTGACTCGGCCGGCAAGGTGACTGTGACAGCCGGGACGTTGACGGTGCTCGTGGACAGGACCGTGAACTCGGTAATCGTGGCTGTGTGAAGGGCAGACTCGCCAGTAGAGTCCGAGCAGGTCGAGCTCTTGGCGAGCGTGGTGGCCTGTGAAAGAGCTGTGGCCGAGGAAGTTGTGGGGAACGCCGCAGTCATGGCGTCCTCGGTCGACGTGCCTGAACAGGTCGACTGGAGAACATCATCGCTGCAGACAGGTAAGCATCGCCCTTCACAGGGAACGACCTGGCTCGCCATGAACTTTAGAACAATACTTACAGACGCGGGACGACTGCGGCCGAGGCGAGCCAGACCACGCCAGCGAGGGCGCCAATGGTGGCTTTGAATCGCATCTTGGGCTCGCAGATTTGATCAATGCTGGATTTGGTTGGAACTCGTCAGGCCTTGTTGACTTGATAAGCGGGAAACCGAAGGAGGTGAGACGTCGCATACGCGATCGCCAGAGACCGTCAAAAGAGTGACAGAACGATAAAGACGAACAAAGTGAACGGTGTTGAGGTCGGTTGAAGATGGGATTGAAGGCGTGGTGAAAGAGAAACCAGGTGTGCGTGGTGAAAATTCTTGCTGGGCCACCGCGCAGAATTGGAAGGAAGGCCACGGCCAGGAAGGAAAGGCCGTGAACGATCTCGAGTGGCGCCATTCAGGCCAACACCCAGCGAGGGCAGGGACGCGAAGGCAGGAGCGCGTTCCTGAAGCCCTGGGAGGAAGTCACGCGGGGCGGAGAACCGACGATATTGGAATCGGGAAGGGGCCAACCCAGCTCGGGGACACTGGCTCTCGCGCTTGCCAATTTTGGCCCAGGAAAGAGGAGGAGTCGGTTTGGAAGATGATTTCTCGACAGAATCTACGGTACCTGTTGTCAACGGCGTGAAAGTTGCCGTATGATCTGCTCTCCTCAAGGTCGGGCGAGTGCAGTCAAGCAGTTTCACCATGGCCAACAGCACCAGATCTGGTGGAGAGATTGTGTGGTAGTTCCTGAGTGCTATCCGGTTGATCAGGTGCAACACAGCTCCTTCCCGAATAAATCCAGCGACACTCCATGCAGGGGTCCGGAGATGACTCGCGACTCGCCGTCGACTGCTGCCGGACGTCAATTCCGGCACCAGCAGCAGGAGTGGTGCATGCCTAGCCGTGTCTGGAATGGATGGGGCTGTTGGCAGAGATGGCAAACTTTGGCCTGGGATGATTTCGACCGCGCTCTGCCTTGCATGGTTTGTTGCCGCCGAGCGGGCAGTCCTGACATCTTGGGCGTTGGAGGGCGAACAGTGACACCCAAGCTCTCGTCGTGATCCACAACCAGTACGCGGATGAAGTCGTGACCCAGCGGGTCGGTTTTCCCATTTCCGAAGGTGGCAAGAGGGCGCTGCAGTTCAAGGACACTCTGCACGGCGCTAAAGCACAGCAAGAGGGAAATCCGTAGTTTTGCGTGCGCCAGCTTAGACGGGATCATCATGATACACCGGCCCCTCCACATCACGGTGTACATGTTCACCATGGGCGATGGGCCGCCCGACACGTATCCTAGCCTCCTCTTCCATTCGTGCCGCCCATATCGCCGCTCCAACGGTGCTGGTGAGCAGGAAAAACAGGCTCAGAACGGGGATGAGCTCCAGGATCATGGTGACGGTCCCGAACCAGAGGTACTCCCACCGCCTGTGCCTGATTTCCATCTTCATCTCCTTCTTGTTCAAACCCCTCAGCTTGTACCATCGGTGATGTGACAGCTTGCCGAGGCGCGACCCAGTGATCATGATAAACGCAGGGGTGCCGACATACGGCACGAGGTTGAGCGGGAGGAAGAAGATCAGTTCGGCGATCTGTTTTATGCTCCACGGTTGGTACTCGGCCGGGCTGGTGGGCTTCCCCAGCATTTTGACCGAGTTCGGGGCGTCGAGGAAGAGGACGCGGTGAGGTGCGATGACGTCGACTAAGCCGTAGTTGATCAAGGTGGCCTTGAGCACGATGGGTCAGCTTGCTGTTACCTAGAGCCCAATAGAGAGACAATGCCAGCTCACATCAAAAATGTCCACGCGGCACTCATCGACAAAGAAGCCCTCGAACAGGCCCTGGATGATCACGAGCCCCTCGCCGAGCACCAACACGGTGGTGTTGATCAACGCGCCCGCGCGGCCATGGAAGATAAGCAGGAACAACAACTGGGGCAAGAATGCGAAGGTAAACAACAGGGAGTAAACCAAGAAAGAAATGATGGACAACGGGAGTATGCGCCCAACAGAAAGCGGGAAGAACTCTGAATGGCGCAGGAAGTACCAGATGCCGCGGATCGGATACCCTGCCGAGCGCACGGCGCGCGACGTGTAATTCGCCGCGCCGCGAACCGGGCGAAGAAGCGGTGCGAAGTGGGGAGTGAGTTGGGTTGCAAGCCTGGATGCGGCGCCGCCCGGCGCGGTTTGCGGAGAGGACATTGTGGGGTGCCGTGACCGAACGACGATGCAGTGTGAAGGTGGAGGTTGAGTCGCTTGGACGCGGGACGAACCATCCCCCAAATCCCCTGCCCCGCATCACCGCCGCGCGTCGTCACGGGGTTCAAAAACTTGGCATGTGATTTTGACCTGGAAATAGTGGGTTAGGGTTATGTGTACCCCTTTTCCACGCCCTCTCACATCTTCCGGTGGTCCCATCCAGAGCAACACACATTCCATAATCCGGACGTCAGATTATGAGATTTGGTAGGACTTATCCTTATAGGATACATGTTAAGTTATCAGTTAATCCGACGTCAGAAGACCCAACGTCAGAAGGGAAAGTGGTTCAAGGGGGATAATGAAGCAGGTACATGCCGTGTGAAGATGAGATTCTGGGGTTTACTCAATAACTGCAGCTTATTTGCTCCTCGTGGAATTAATCGACGAAAAAGGATAATGCCTTAGGTTTTTATGTAACTCAGAGCACATTGGTTAGTCCCACCGGTGTCGGCGTCCAGACTATCCGTCTGAGTGAAGGGCGATCGTTACGTGCGGAGCGCCTGAATGGGACGAAGACACATTGGTAAAATATCTACATGATACGTTGGGAATGAGGTTGGGTTATCTCCTGCCTGGTGTAGGGAGGAGCAGAATTTCATGGAAAGGATTTGGTAGTTGGGATATCGGCGGTTGATTGAATGGCCGATATCTGGTATGTACAAACAACGTTCTGGAAACAAGGACATGTAATGAAGTACATAAGCCGCCAGCTCATGGTAGAAATAAACTCAAACTCAAGGCCGTACCCAACCCCTCTTTGCCTCCGGAGTTAGAAGCCAACACACTATCCCTACTGCAGGTTGATGGTGCACGACCCGCTGCTCCCAGGCCCGCCGGTCGCGGTATAACCCTCGGTCGCCATAATTGCATAATCATGGCTCCCCAGCTTCATGCCATACTTAGACCACTGATCGAAATGCGTCTTGGTGGTCACCGTGCCGCCCACCCGCTTCTCCTTTCGCACAGACCAGAATTGCTGGAACGTCCTGGTGCCCTCAATCGACGGCTTGTTGACCCGCGTGCTCGTAAATACTTCGTACTCGCCTTCCTCCGTCGTGAAGTTGCCCTTGGACGTCCACGGCTCGTTGGGTGCCAGGTCGGCGTGGGATTCGATGATGTAGTACTCGATCAGGGGGTTGCGTGTCCAGCCGTAGACGGCGAGATACCCCGGACCGGTGGCATTGTACGAACCGGTGTATTTGATGGCTCTTGATACGAATCGCTGTCAGCAGAGCAGGCAGTCTTGGTTAAGGTCGAGGATCATGCCCACCGGTTGCCTCCGTAACTCCAACCCTTGCCACACACAAAACCGCCTTTGCTGTTCCAGTTGGCTGTGTAGCCACCGCCACCGCCGTTGCTACAGCGGATGTTGCTGCCCCCTTCAGACCAGTTCTGAAAGTAATAGCCCCCTTGCCGAGGGGAAAGCTGGCTTTCAGTCTGAGTCTGGGGCCCAGGCAGTGGACCGGCGAGCACAGAAGGGGCCAGCAGGCTGGTCGCGAGAACGGAAATTTTGACCATGGCGTCTGGAACTCTAAGATGGCAATGGGAATCGGGGAACGAGGAGTTGACGACTGCAGTGACAGGAGCAATAGCGCGCCACCTTATACGCCATGTCCCATTGACAAGCGCAGAAAAGCACCTCCATACTGACATAGAACTTGAACCAGCTCACAGTGACTCTGGTGGCCAAGACAAACTGACTTTTTCCAAAGACGGCTTCATATGCTATAGTTACATGTCTATGGTTTGCCAAGTCCACAACCCCAGCACCAAGATTGGCGGTGATAAAATTGTGGAAATCACGTTGCCCTGATCATGGCATTTAGCCTGAAGCAGGTGAGAATTATAGGGTTTCCTCAACCCGACCCCGGGACGGTTGGAACGTTGCCCATGAACAATGCTGATCCTCTTCTGGATCCTGAACAGGACCCCTGTTCGCGGTGACCGCTGTGCATAATTCTCCGGTTTTGCGGGGTACTCCCGCTCACTGCTGGCATCCCTTATCCCGGGGAAGGTGATAGCCGAATGCATGCTCTCGGGCCTCAGCCGCCGTTGATGTCGCAAGTTATCAGCACTTGGCACAATGGCCGCCGAGCCGGCAGTGATGTGTAGTTGTGCATGAAAGTTTTGTCGGACCCAGGCCTGAACC
>OUNM010667029.1_pt1 | contig 10792 bp, 6 predicted proteins | sample 1769961 | NCBI WGS metagenome assembly OUNM01 (sample SAMEA3914820, study PRJEB12502) | metagenome | biome: forest; material: soil | place: USA | collected 2012-03-12 | depth 0.3 m
GCCGTAGGCACCGGCGTCGCCGACGACAAGTCGATCTACCCCTACGTGCCGGACATGGTGCGTTTCTATCTGGGCGAAGAGCCGATCCTCAACAACGTACCCACGTGGATGTGCCGCAAGCCCGACGATCTGCGCTACGTGCTCGATCATCTTGGGCACGTACGGATAGATCGACTTGTCGTCGGCGACGCCGGTGCCTACGGCATTGCAGAGCGTGACGTTGCCCTTGCGATAAACATTCATGAGACCCGCCGCGCCCAGCGTCGAATCGGCGCGGAAGGCGAGTGGATCGAGGAAATCGTCGTCGACTCGCCGGTAGATCACGTCCACGCGCTGCGGCCCCTGCGTGGTGCGCATGTAGAGATGATCGTTTTCGACGAACAGGTCCTGGCCTTCCACCAGCTCGATGCCCATCTGCTGTGCGAGGAACGCGTGCTCGAAATAGGCCGAGTTGTACATGCCCGGCGTGAGCAGCACGATCGTGGGCGTGTCCGTGCCTGCGGGCGCGGCGGCGCGCAAGGTGTCGAGCAGCAAATCCGGGTAATGGGCGACCGGCGCGATGCGGTTGCGCACGAACAGATCGGGAAAGAGCCGCATCATCATCTTGCGGTTTTCCAGCATGTACGACACACCCGACGGCACGCGCAGGTTGTCTTCCAGCACGTAGAACTCGCCCTCGCCCGCGCGCACCACGTCGATGCCGGCGACATGCGCGTAGATGTCGCGCGGCACGTCGATGCCGAGCATTTCGGGGCGGTACTGGGCGTTGTTGTAGATCTGGTCGGGCGGAATCACGCCGGCCCGGATGATGTCCTGACCGTGGTAGATGTCGTGGATGAACCGGTTCAACGCGGCCACGCGCTGGCGCAAGCCGCGCTCCAGCGTGGCCCACTCGCTGGCCGGGAAGACCCGCGGGATCACGTCGAACGGGATGGTCCGCTCCGTGCCGCTGTTGGACTCGTCCTTGTCGCCGTAGACGGCAAAGGTGATGCCCACGCGCCGGAAGATCAGGTCCGCCTCCGCCCGCTTGTTGTCCATCGTCGCCCCGGACTGCCGCCCGAGCCAGTCCGCAAAGTTCCGGTAGTGGGGCCGGACCGCCCCCGGCGGCAACGCCTGACCGGCCTCGATGGCCGTCACCGTGCCGTCCTCTCGCCCTTCCAGCATCTCGTCGAAATACCGCGCCGCCATGATGGCCGCTCCTTCGTGGAAATGGGCGCCTGCCGCGTACCGTCTCCCGCCTGCTGCAATGGCTACTGCCTGACGATAGCGCCCGCCGCCCGTTTATCGATGCCTCGTCGAGTCGACTCTTTCAGCATATCCGTACCGGCAAAACCCGCAAGGGGTTGCATGCGCGTGACATGCGCCGGCACGCGAAAACGGTTTAGCAAGATGCTTGCCAGCCTCAGTGCGCGGCCTTGCCCGCGCAGGAGGCCGATTCGGGCGGGCAACTGGTCAGGATGTCCTGGACCAGTGCCTCTGGCGTGCGGCGGATGTCGAGCACCAGCGCGTCGCGCGGTTCTTCCAGGGTGTCGAACTGGCTTTGCAGCAGCGCCGGATTGAAGAAGTGGTCCGCGCGGACCGACAGGCGGCCGCCGATCGTCGACGCGTCGCCCTTCATGAACACGAACGTCACGCCACCGTCGGGCGGGTTCAGGCGGTCCCGATAGATCTGGCGCAGCGCCGAGCAGGTGAATACATGGGTGCGGCCGGCGGCGCGGGCCGCGTCGATCGCCGCACGCATGGCGTCGAGCCATGGCCAGCGGTCTTCGTCGGTCAGTGGCACGCCGGCGTGCATCTTGGCCTTGTTGGCCTCGCTGTGGAAGCTGTCCGCATCATGGAATCCGCAATGCAGTTGCTGCGCGAGCAGTTGCCCCACGGTGGTCTTGCCGCTGCCTGAAACGCCCATCAGGATATAGATCATGTCTGCTCCATCGATCATGGTGTCGGATGGTGTCGCCATCCTTGTCGGTAGCCGTCGCGCACGCCTGGCGTGCCACGACGGTGCCCCGGGCACCGAAGGCGCCCGGAGAAAATGGATGTCTGAGATGCGATCGTTAGTCTGGACGTATCGCCTATTGTGCGACGGCGGGCGCCGTTTGGACAGCACGCCGGTCCGCGTCGGCCTCGGAGAGGTCGAGTGCGCTGCCACCCTCCTCGGCAATGCGGGCGTGGCGCCGGAACAGCCCGAACAGGCCGCGGCCCATGCTGAAGTCCGCAAAACCGTCCACCGGCGCGGGCACCGGCACCCGCGCCGCGAATGCCGCCTGCGTGGCGGCATCGCCAACCAGTTCGAGCGTGCCAGCCACGGCGTCGATGCGAATGATGTCGCCGTCACGCACGCGCGCCAGCGGTCCGCCCACCAGCGCCTCGGGGCCGACGTGAATCACCGCCGGCACCTTGCCCGACGCGCCGGACATGCGGCCATCGGTGACCAGCGCGACCTGGTGGCCGGCGTCCTGCAGCGCACCCAGCGCCGGCGTCAACCGGTGCAACTCGGGCATGCCATTCGCATTCGGCCCCTGGAAGCGCACCACCGCCACCACGTCGCGATTCAGTTCATCGGCCTCGAAGGCCGCCTGCAGCGCCTCCTGCGAGTCGAACACACGTGCCGGCGCCTGCACCACGCGGTGCGCGTCGGCGACCGCCGACACCTTGATCACGCCACGGCCCAGGTTGCCAGCCATCAGGCGCAGGCCGCCCTCGGCCGAGAACGGCGCGGAGGCCGGAGCCAGCACCGACGTATCGCCGCTGGTGGTCGGACCCTCGCGCCAACGCAGGGCGCCATCGGTCATGACCGGCTCCTCGGTATAGCGCGCCAGACCCCGCCCCGCCACGGTATGCACGTCCTCATGCAGCAAGCCGGCATCGAGCAGTTGCGCGATCACGTAGGCCACGCCACCGGCCGCGTGGAAGTGGTTCACGTCCGCCGAGCCATTTGGATAGACGCGCGCCAGCAGCGGCGTGACCGCCGACAGACGGTCGAAATCGTTCCAGTCGATCAGGATGCCGGCCGCACGGGCCATGGCCACCAGGTGGATCGTGTGGTTGGTGGATCCGCCGGTCGCCAGCAGGCCGACCATCGCGTTCACGATCGCGCGCTCGTCCACGATCTGCGCCAGCGGCGTGTATTCCTGGCCGCGCGCGATCAGCGCCAGCGCCCGCCGGGCCGCCGCCGCGGTCAGCGCATCGCGCAGCCCGCTGTCCGGGTGCACGAATGCCGCGCCCGGCATGTGCAGGCCCATGATTTCCATCAGGAACTGGTTGCTGTTGGCCGTCCCGTAGAACGTGCAGGTTCCAGCGCCGTGATAGGCCTCGCACTCGGCTTCCAGCAGCACGTCGCGCCCCACTTGCCCCGTCGCATACAGCTGGCGCACGCGGGCCTTTTCCTTGTTCGACAGGCCCGACGCCATCGGGCCGGCCGGCACGAAGACGATCGGCAGGTGGCCGAACTGGAGCGCGCCCATCAGCAGACCCGGCACGATCTTGTCGCAGACCCCGAGCATCAGCGCGGCATCGAACGTGTTGTGCGACAGCGCAATCGCCGTTCCCATCGCAATCGCATCGCGCGAGAACAGCGACAACTCCATGCCCGCGTTGCCCTGCGTGATGCCGTCGCACATCGCCGGCACGCCGCCGGCCACCTGCGCCACGCCACCGACGGCCCGCGCCGCCTCGCGAATCACGGCCGGATACCGCTCGTAGGGCTGATGCGCGGACAGCATGTCGTTGTATGCGGTCACGATGCCAAGGTTCGGCGCATGCTCGACGCGCAGCTTGAGCTTGTCGTCGGCCGGCAGCGCCGCGTAGCCGTGCGCAAGGTTGGCGCACGACATGCCGCGCAGCGGCCCGAGATCCCGCTGGGCGCGCTCGCACCGCGCCAGATAGGCGGCACGACTGCCGCGACTGCGTTCGACGATGCGTTGCGTGACGGCCGACACCTCGGCCAGAACGTTGCCAGTGGTGGCTTGGGACATGGCGGAATGGATCCTCGTGGGATACGTTGGACGGTCCGGAGCAGACCATCGTGTATGTAGATTTTCTACATTATAGCCATGGGCCGACAGCGACCGAAAGACCTTGGCGCCCCGCAGAATGGCTTCTAGCGCGCAAATACGGGTAATTCCTAGGGCTCCAACCACCATCCGGAGCGCCGAATTTCAACCGATTCTGTGTAGAATCTCTACATACTTCAGGACGGTGGCACCCGACAGACCACCGGCACGACGCCCACGAAGCTTCCCGTACGACCCTCACCATGCGCGACAGAATCCTTGCCGTCTACGACACGCTACGTCCGTCCGAACGCCGCCTGGCCGACTATGTCGCCCGCCACGGCGCCAGCGTCATCCGGCTGACCATGCCCGAACTGGCGGAACGCGCCGGGGTCTCGCAACCGACCATCGCCCGTTTCTGCGCGGCGCTGGGCTACGACGGCTTCAAGGAATTCAAGCTCCAGTTCGCACAGAACGTCGGTGGCGGCACACCGTTCGTCCACCAGGACGTGGAAGCCAGCGACCGCCCCGCCGACATCGCGGGCAAGGTATTCGACCGGACCATCGCCACGCTGATGAGCGTGCGCAACGCGCTGTCGGCCGACCAGATCGAACATGGCATCCGCCTGCTAGCCAGCGCGCGCCGTATCGAGTTCTATGGCTGCGGCAACTCCGGCATCGTCGCGCTCGATATCCAGCACAAGTTCTTCCGCCTGGGCATTCCGACGACGGCCTACTCCGATTCGCATGTCTTCAGCATGTCCGCCGCGCTGCTGCGACCGGGCGACGTCGCCGTACTGGTCTCCAACAGTGGCCGCACCTGGGACATGCTGACCGCCGCCACACTGGCCCGCAGCAGCGGCGCCAGCGTGCTCGCGCTGACGCATAGCGGCTCGCCGCTGGCCAAGCTCGCCGACGTCTGCGTGTTCTCCGACGTCGAGGAGGACAGCGAGGTCTTCACGCCGATGACCTCGCGAATCAGCCACCTTGTGCTTGGCGACGTGCTGGCTGCCGGGGTCGCGCTGGAACGCGCCGAATCGATAGCGGCCGGATTGCAGCGCGCCAAGGCACATCTGCGCGAGCGACGCATCGCAGGCGCCGAACCCGCGCAGTTGCCGGAAGAAACGGAAAAACGTGCCACCGGCACGGCCGCGACCGGCGACAAGACGGCGCGCGTGGCCGCAAATCCGGCCATGAAGGCGACGACAAAAGCGACCACGAAGGCGACCACGAAGGCAGCAGACAATCCGAATAGCAAGGCCGCCCGCAAGTCTGCGCGCCTCCCAGCGCGCACGCCCTGAAGTCCTGACGCCCTGACACGCCGCCTGCAATACACCACCTATCGCGGCGCGGGCGGCGCGTCGCGCCAGTAGCGGCGATCGGTCTGCCGGTACGGCGTCACCGCATGACTGGCGCCCCGCGTCACGATCGATACGGCCCCCGTCTCGTCAGTCCGATAGCGTGCAATGCCGGCCCGCTCGTAGCGCCGCCAGACGTCCGCGCGCGGATGCCGATAGCGATTGGCAAACCCCAACTGGAATATCGCCACTTCCGGCCGCACGGCACGCAGGAACGCCGCATGCGACGACGTGCCGCTGCCGTGATGGGGCACCAGCAGGATGTCGGCGCGCAGGTGCTCCGGCACCACCCTGTCAATCAGCCCAAGCTCCTGCCGCTCACCGATATCGCCCGTCAGCAACACGCTGCGATGCGCGGTGGCGACGCGTAGCACGCAGCTGCGCGCATTGCTCTCCAGACGCGCGCTCGACAGTTCATCGATCGATGGATGCAGGACCTCGAAGCGCACCCCATCCCAGATCCAGTTTTGCCCGGCGAGGCAAGGCCGCCATGTTTCGGCATCGGATGCCGGCAGCAAAGGATGGCCTGGCGGTGCCGCCGTATGTCGCATGGCCACCGGCACCGCCTGCAGGACATCGCGGGCGCCCCCTGCATGATCGGCATCCTCGTGGCTGATCATCAGCATGTCGAGCCTGCGCACGCCGTTCGCGCGCAGGAACGGCACAATGACCTGTCCGCCCGCGCTGGTGCCCGATGCGTAGGCCGGCCCCGCGTCGTAGAGCAACGCGTGCTGGCGTGTTTCCACGAGCACGGCTGTGCCCTGCCCCACATCGAGCGCTGTCAGGCGAATTTCTCCTTCCATCACGGGCTCGCGCGCCGCCAGGAGCATGGGCGCCATCAGCACCGCCCCAAGCCATCTCGGCACGCATCGCTCCAGAACCGCCAGGAATTTGGGCTGCGACCTCGACAGGGTCGCCCCCGGCACTGTCTTCCATGGCGCCACCGCGACAGCTGCCGGTAGCGGTGCCCGTTGTGGCATCAGCACAATGACGACGCCGGCCAGCGCGAGCGCCGTCGCCAATGCGCCCGGATGGGCCGCCTCCCACACGGCCCACGATGGCGCCGCGAGCCATGCGAGTATCTTCACCAGCCACACCAGCGCGGTATGGGCGATGGCCAGCAGCATCGTCGCCAACGCCGGCGGTGATGCGGCACTGGCCAGTGCCAGCGGCGTGACCAACAGGCTGACAACCGGTATCGCCACCGCGTTGGCCAACCCCGACACCACCGAGACCTGCCCGAACAGCAGCAACGTCAGCGGCACCAGCCCGATCGTCACGGCCCATTGCGTGTGCGCGGCACCTACGATGCCGAGGCGCGCACGAGCGAGCCAGCGAGTCTCCCGCGTATCGACCCGTGGGCCCGGGCCATCCTCGGTTGGCTTGCCGTGACTTGCATGAAAGAAGATCACGGCCACCGCGCCGAACGACAACCAGAATCCCGGCGACATCACCGCCCACGGATCGATGGCCACCGCCACGCCTGCCGCCCAGGCCAGCACCACCGATGCAGGCGGCGTCCTGCCGCTCCATAACGCGATTGCCGCGACCACGAGCATCGTCACGGTACGCAGCGCCGGAACCTCCATGCCGGCGATCACGCCATAGGCGAGCGCGGCCAGAACGGCCACCACGAGCGCAGCCTTCTGCGCGGGCCAGATCAGTGGCAGTGGCCGGCACAGTGGCTCGTGCTTGCGCCCACGTCCATGCGTCCATCGACCCATGCCGAACGAGCGCCGCCACAGTGCCCGCGCCAGCGCCCCGGCGGCACCGGACAGCATCGTGATGTGCAAGCCGGAAATGCTGACCAGATGGGCGATGCCGGTTCGACGGAAGACCTCCCAGTCCGCGTGCGCGATACCGCGCTGATCGCCCATCACCAGCGCAACCAGCACCGCACCGTAACGCGCATCGGCCGGCAATGCCGCCCGAATGTGGTCACGCACGCTGGCGCGCCACATGGCGACGCGCACCGGCCACGGTATCGGCACGCGATCCGCGTCACCCGGCATCGACGTCCCCGCGCGCACGTAGCCGGTCGCCGCGATGCCCTCACCCAGCAGCCAGTAGGCATAGTCAAAACCATGCGGATTGGCCAGGCCTCGCGGCCGGCGCAAACGCACCGTGAGTTGATAGCGTTGGCCCGGTCGCAGGTCGTCTGGCGGGTCCTGCCACGTCAGCAGTACGCGCCCGCGTGGTGCGGCCGCGCCGTCGACGGGTAGGTCGCCGTGCCACGCGTCCACGTCGAACATGAAACGCGTGCCGTGATCCGCCACATGGGGCAGCCCGGCCACAATGCCCCGTATCGCAAGGTCGCGTCCCGCCAGCGCGGAATCGAGCCAGCCATCGAGCCGCATGTCGGCGCGGCAAGCCGCCCAGCCGAAACCCGCGGCAATGGCGACGACCACGCCCACCATCCATCGAACAGGGCTTGCCCATCGCCCGCGCACGCGCCACGCCACGCATGTCAGCGCGCCCGCCACGCCGGTGCCGGCCAGCACTACCCGCGCGCCGGGCAGCGCGCCCTGTTGCTGCAGCAGCCAGCAGCCCGCCACGAATGCCAGCAACAGTACGCGCATCACACTTCCTCGATTCCCTTGCAGAAGGCGTACTTGTACCGCGCAGGCAAACGGGAAAACGTGACCGGGCGATGTGCCGGTGTGTCAGTTGGTGAAAGTTGGGGAGATCCGCCGACGCCGGGCCTGCCGGCCGGTCAGTGGGTCAATGATCAGCGCGGGGCCATGTGGTCCGCGAATGCGGCCAGACGCGGCAGCGCCGCGACGGAGTTGCGCCACATGCTGTCCGCCAGCGCGCGCTCCGTCACGCCACGCAGCCCGGCCATCACGCGCGCCACGCCGGCCACCTCTCCCGGCGTATTGCGCGCCTTGTGCTGTTCGCCGAACTGGTCGTCGGACAGCCAAGCGGGCGCGATATCGGGAGCATCGGTCTCCAGCACGATGGCGTCGAGTGGCAGTTCGGTCGCCAGCCTGCGGATCTGCTTCGCACGCGAGAAGGTCACGTTGCCGCCGAAGCCCAGCTTCATGCCATGCTCGACGTACCGACGGGCCTGCTCATGGCTGCCATTGAAGGCATGCGCGATGCCCTGGCGCACGCCGACGCGACGCAGCTGGGCCAGGACCTGGTCCTGCGACTTGCGCACGTGCAGCAGCACAGGCAGATCGAACTCGCGCGCGATCTTCAATTGTTCGGCGTAGAGCCAGGTCTGGTGCGCGGCGTCGAGCCCAGGCACGAAAAAATCGAGTCCGATCTCGCCCACGGCCACCAGGCGCGGATCGCCAATCGATGCCGCCACCTGCCTGCGCAGTTCGTCGAGGTCCGCCTGGCCCGCTCCGGGCGAGCACAGTGGATGGATGCCGAGCGCATAGACGCAGTGCGAGCCATTGCTGGCCAGGGTGCGTACCGCGTCGAAGTTCGACACCGCCACGGCCGGCACCACGATGCCCGACACGCCCGCCGCCGCAGCCGCCTCGGCCACGCTGCCACGGTCGGCATCGAACTCGCTTGCATCGAGATGGCAGTGGGTGTCGATCCACATGATGTCTGAGGGGTAACGGATGATCGGCGGCGCCTGTTGCCGGGGAAGCCGCCCGCATGGCGCGGGCGGAAGGGTCAACGCTCGCGATGCAGATGGCCGTCGCGCAGACGCAGAACGCGGTCGCAACGGCCCGCCAGATCCAGGTCGTGCGTGACGATCACGAAGCTGGTGCCGAGCGTGCGCGACAGTTCGAGCATCAGGTCGTAGACGCCGCCGGCCGTATGGTCGTCGAGGTTGCCCGTCGGTTCATCGGCCAGCACGCAGGCCGGCTGCCCCACCAGCGCGCGGGCGACGGCCACGCGCTGCCGCTCGCCGCCGGACAACTCGCCAGGCCGGTGCTTCGAACGGCCGCCCAGGCCCACGCGCTCCAGCATCGCCTGGGCCGCTTCGCGCGCCTGATGCTCGTTGTGGCCGCGGATGCGCATCGGCATCCCCACGTTGTCGAGCGCCGTGAATTCCGGCAACAGGTGATGGAACTGGTAGACGAAGCCCAGCGAGCGATTGCGGACGATGTTGCGTTCCTTCTCGCGCAGTGCCGTGAACGGCTTGCCGTGCAGGGCCACGCGGCCCGAGTCCGGATCGTCGAGCCCGCCGAGCACATGGAGCAGCGTCGATTTGCCCGAGCCCGAGGCGCCGACGATGGCCACCTTCTCGCCTGCGTTCACGTGCACGTCCACGCCACGCAGCACTTCGACATCGAGTCCGCCCTGGCGGAACCGCTTGGTCAGGCCCTCGGCCACCAGTACCGGCGTGCCGGTCTGGACGTTCGTGCCAGGCACTTCGGGCATGGCTTCGCGCACATCCTGCAGCAACGTCGAATCATTCATAGCGCAGGGCCTCCGCCGGGTTCACGCGGGCGGCGCGCCAGCTGGGATAGATCGTGGCCAGCGTGGCCAGCACAAAGGAAATGATGCCGATGGTGGCGATATCGTTCACGCGGGGATCCGAGGGCAGTTCGCTGATGAAATAGATGTCCTTGGGCAGGAACTGGACGTGCAGCACGCGTTCGATGAACGGCACGATCACGTCGATATTGGTGGCGATCAGCGTGCCACCGAGCACGCCGAGCACGGTGCCGATGAAGCCGATCGCCACGCCCTGGACGATGAAGATCTTCATGATCGAGCGCGGCTGCGCGCCCATCGTGCGCAGGATGGCGATGTCGGCCTGCTTGTCGGTCACGGTCATCACCAGCGTCGACACCAGGTTGAACGCGGCCACGGCGATGATCAGCGTCAGGATGATGAACATCATGCGCTTTTCGGTCTGCACGGCGGCGAACCAGTTGCGGTTCTGTTTGGACCAGTCGCGCAGGTACAGGTCGCCGCTCATGGTAGTGGACAGCGCCTGCGCCACCTGCGGCGCGCGCTGCATGTCCTGCAGCTTGAGCCGCACGCCGGACGGGCCGTTCTGGCGGAACAGCACTTCGGCGTCTTCCATGTTGATCAGCGCCAGGGCGCTGTCGAATTCATAGTGGCCGGACGAGAAAATGCCGACTACGGTGAACTGCTTGAGCCGCGGCAGGATGCCGGCCGGCGTGATCGTGCCCTGTGGTGCCACCAGCGTGACCTTGTCGCCCAGACGCACGCCCAGCGCATTGGCCAGTTCGCTGCCCAGTGCGATGTCGAAGCCGCCCGGCACCAGCGCGTTCATGCTGCCGGCGCGGAACTGGCTGCCGATGTCGGACACCTTGGGCTCCTGGGCCGGATCCACGCCACGCAGCAGCACGCCACGCACCGCGTCATCGCGCGTCAGCATCGCCTGCGCGGCCACGTAGGGCGCGGCGCCGATCACTTCCTTGTTGCGTTCGGCCTCGGTGGCGGTCTTCTGCCAGTCCTGCAGCGGCGCGGCGCCGATGACCTCGATGTGCGAAAGCACCGACAGCA
>OUNM010835241.1_pt1 | contig 10791 bp, 6 predicted proteins | sample 1769961 | NCBI WGS metagenome assembly OUNM01 (sample SAMEA3914820, study PRJEB12502) | metagenome | biome: forest; material: soil | place: USA | collected 2012-03-12 | depth 0.3 m
GCACGCTTTTGCCCGTGTGCCGCGCTTATTACTTCCGCAAAACGTTCAACTTTCCCGGCAATCCCGCCACGAGCACTGTGCGCATCCGCCATCTCATCGACGATGGGTGCGTCATCTGGATCAACGGCCAGCGCATTCACCGCTACCAGATGAACAACCAGGCCAACTACGCTTACAACGACTTCTCGTCCGGCGGCCCTCCCAGCGGCGATGCCTCATATCAATTCGCCGACGCACTCACCGGTGCCGCGAATGAATGGGTGGACCCGCGCCCGTACCTCGTCCAAGGCACCAACACCATCGCTGTGGAAGTGCACCAGATCAATACCTCGAGTTCCGATATCGTGATGGGACTGGAGATGTTTGGCACGCTCGTCACCACCGGCGGCGACGTGGCGCTGAATGAAATCCTCGCGGACAATCGGCAGACCGTGACCAACGGCGCGAGCAAGCCGGACTACGTTGAGATTCGCAACAACACCGCGGCCACGGTCTCGCTCAATGGCTGGAGTCTCACCGACAACGTGCTGCTGCCCGGCAAATACAACTTCCCCGCCGGCACGACCATTCCGGCCGGCGGGCGCCTCGTCGTGTGGTGCGACCAGGAAACCACGGACCCGGGCCTGCACTCCGGCTTCGGCCTGAGCCGTGATGGCCAGACCGTCGTGTTGTGTCAGGGCCAGAATGTGCGCGACTTCGTCACCTTCGGTCCGCAGGCGCCGGATCTCGCCATCGGGCGTGTCGCGGACGGCGTGGGCAGTTGGACGGCGGTGATTCCGTCGCCGGGCGCCACCAATGTCGCGGCGACGCTCGGCGCAACGAGCACTTTGAAAATCAACGAGTGGATGGCCGCGCCCAGCAGTGGCGAAGATTGGTTCGAGATTTACAACTCCGGCAGCAATCCGGTGGCGCTCACCGGGCTCTGGCTCAGCGACACCGTGGGCACCGCGATCACCCAAATCCCGGCGCTCAGCTACATCGGAGCGAAAGGCTTCGCGCGCTTCGACGCCGACGGCACCAACAACGGCGGGAATCACGCCAATTTCAAACTGAGCACCAGCGGCGACAGTCTCATCCTGCTCGCGAGCAATGGCACCAGCGTGCTCGATTCGTTCAGCTTTGGCACGCAGACGGCCAATGTGTCTCAGGGTCGTTTTCCGGATGGCAGCACGAGCATCACCGCCTTCCCCGGCACCGCGTCGCCTGGCGAAAGCAACTGGCTGCAAGCGCCCGTGGTCATCAACGAAGCGCTCACCAATTCCTTGCCGCCGCTCACGGATGCCATCGAACTGCTGAACACCAGCGCGTCGCCGGTGAACATCGGCGGTTGGTGGCTGAGCGATGATCGGTCGCAGTTGCAAAAATATCAGATTCCCGCCGGGACCACCGTGCCGGCCGGCGGCTACGTCATTTTCAACGAAAGCCAGTTCAACACCGGCGCGAACGCCTTTTCGCTGAGTTCGCTCGGTGACGAAATCGTACTCTCGGCCACCTCCGGAGGCTCGCTCACGGGGTATCGCTCGCAGGTCAGCTTCGGCGCCGCCGCGGACAACGTCAGCTTTGGCCGCGTGGTTACGGGGAACGGCACGGAATTCTGGCCGCAGACCGCGCGCACCCTCGGCGCAGCCAATGCCGCTCCGCTCACAGCTCCCGTGATCATCAATGAAATTCACTATCACCCGCCCGACCTCGCCGGCGCCGACAACGGGCGCGACGAGTTCATCGAATTGCACAATGTCACCACGAGCCCGGTGAACCTTTCCGGCTGGCGGCTGAAAAACGATGCCGACTTCACCTTCCCCACCGGCGCCACGCTGCGGCCCGGCGACTACATCGTCGTGGTTGGCTTCGATCCCTCCACCGATACTGCCAGCCTTGCCGGCTTCCGCGCCGCCTTCAATGTCCCCACGAGCGTGCCCCTCTTCGGCCCCTTCTCGCCCAAGCTGGGCAATAGCGGCGCCACACTCGAACTCGCCTTCCCCGGAACCCCTGTCGGCTCCACGATCCCGTTTGTGCTCGCCGACAAAGTGGCATTTCTCGATGCCTCGCCCTGGCCCACCGCGGCGGATGGGCTCGGCTCCTCGTTGCAGCGCCAGAGCCGCACGATGATAGGCAACGATCCCGCGAACTGGGTTGCCGCCAGTCCCAATCCTGGCGATGTCAGCTACGGCGAAGCGTCGATCCCCGACAACGACGGCGACGGCATGTTAAACACCTGGGAAGATCTTTACGGCCTCAATAAATTCAATGCCGCCGACGCGACACTCGACTCCGACGGCGACGGCCAGAGCAACGCCGCTGAGTTTCTCGCCGGCACCTCACCCGCCAATCGCAACGACGTCCTCACCGCGCAAACCAGCAGCGCCGGGAACGGGCAGATGAAGATCACTTTCCCCGCGAAGGCGGGCAAAGCCTACACCATTCAGTACAAGGATTCGCTCGCCGATGCTTCGTGGCTGAAACTCCTGGATGTCGCTGCACCCGCGGCCGACATGACGATCGAACGCACCGATCCCGCCGTGGGTTTGAGCAAGCGCTTTTACCGCGTGGTCACGCCGCAATCCCCGTAGCGGCGGCCGGTTGGCCAATCGGACAGGTGCAAAATAATTCGCTTCCCCGTCAAAACGGGGTGTAGAAGACGCCGCCATGGATACGCCGCCCAGCTTCATCTCCCGTTTCCCCCGCGCCAAGTCAGCGCTCCGCGCGCTGCTGGCGGCCTGTTCTCTTTTCGCTCTCGCGGCCTTCGCCCACGCGCAAGCCACGCCCAAGGAGACATTCGAGGCCTTTAAAAAAGCCTTCGCCGCTCGCGACGGCGCTGCCGCCACCGCCCTGATGAAGGCCAGCGACGCGGACAAGGAAGGTCTCACCAAAGCGCTCCCCACCCTGCCCGAGGATGGCCTGAAAGAAATCACCAGCGCCGTTCTCGCGGATCTGAAAATCGAGGGCGATGCTGCTATCGGCATCGTCCTGACGATGAGCAAGGAAGGTGAGAAAAAATACGACGACCAGCTATTCGTGAAGGAAGGCGGAAAGTGGTTCATCACCGACAGCGTCACTTCCGAGGAAACGAAAAAGGCGTTGCGCGAGTGGTTTGACAGCCGGGTGAAAGAGCTCGAAGCAGCGGACAAGAAGTGACGCGCTGAATCATTCAGCGAGCTCTCCGGGACTTGCACCGCGCGGCTGCTTCTCCCTATCGTCCGCGCAATGTTATCCATCACCATCCCGATCTACAACGAAGCCGGCAGCATCGGCCTCTTGTATGAGAAGGTGCGCAAAGCCATGGAAAAGCAGCCCGAGCCTTGGGAGCTCGTGCTGGTGAATGACGGGAGCAGCGACGGTTCGGATGACTTGCTCGACGAAATCGCAGCGAAGGACGCGCGGGTGAAAGTCGTTCATTTCCGCCGCAATTTCGGCCAAACCGCAGCGATGATGGCGGGGTTCGATTTTTCCACCGGCGAAGTCGTGATTCCGATGGATGGCGATCTGCAGAATGATCCGGAGGACATTCCCGTGCTGCTGGCCAAGCTCCAGGAGGGGTTCGACGTGGTGAGCGGCTGGCGGAAGGATCGGCAGGACAACGCTCTCAAACGGAATCTTCCGAGCATCATGGCCAATCGCCTCATCTCCTGGGTGAGCGGCGTGCGGCTGCATGACTTTGGTTGCTCGCTGAAGGCGTATCGCCGCGAGGTGCTCGAAGGCGTGCGGCTCTACGGCGAAATGCATCGCTTTCTGCCCATCTACGCGAAATGGCATGGCGCGGAGATCGCTGAAGTCGTGGTGCGCCACCACGCCCGTGCCCACGGCAACAGCAAGTACGGACTCGAGCGCGTGCTGAAAGTGCTCGCCGATCTGATCACCGTGAAGTTCCTCGATCGGTTTCAGCAAAAGCCAATGTATCTGTTTGCGGGCGTCGGCTTGATCTTTCTGTTGATCAGCTTCTTCACGCTCCTGATCTCTTTCTTCGTGGTGACCTCCCTGTGTGTGACCATCTCCGTGACCGGCAGTGCCGGCGTCTTGTGCATCCTCATGGGATTGCTCGCGGAAATGATCGTCCGCACGCTGTACGAGAGCCAGGGCAAGCGCGTCTACCTCGTGCGCGCGACGCGGAACGTCGAAAGCAAGTAGGCCCCTTTGGACTGCGATGGCAGAGCGGAGCGGCGACACCGCTTTCCGGCCAGGTGTGGCAGCTTCAAAACCAATGAGGAAGTGGTTCGCGATGCGATCAAGCGAAACGTCACGCGCCTCGCCGTGCGCATCGCTTTTCGGCTATCGCCAAAGCGGTGTGGCGCTGCGCTTCCCACCGCAGTCCAAAAAGGGCGCTCGTGCTACTCGCGTAATTTGTCGCGAAAGCGGAGCAGTTCCTCTGCGGCGATCTTGCTCCCTTCGCGACGAAGCGCCGTGGCGCGCGTCGTCAGTTCATTCGCGAGCGCCTCGCGACGCTGGACATCTGTCGGCGCGGACGCGGATCGCTCGCCTGTTCCCGACAGGCGCAAAAACTGGGACTTTACCGAGGCCCACGCGGCCTGGGCCTGTGGACTGTACAGCGTTTTATCCGCCATCGTGTCCAACTGCGCGGCCACGGACGGAGAGAGAAACTTGTCTTTGTTCCGCCACGCATCCCGAATGAACCATACCGCGCCGAGCACCAGGGCAATGGCCAGGGCCACGGACACTACTTTTTGCAGGCCGCGCAGGAGCAGGGAAATCACGAGCAGGGCGATGGCGGAGCCGCCGCAGATGAGAACCTCGCGCGAAAGCCAGGAAGGGGCCCCGGCCAAAAGTTGGGAGACTTCGGCGAGCACCGGCTACGGCTGGGCCTTCTTCGGCGAGCAATGGCAGTCGCCTCCCCCGCAAGCCGGCTTGCGCCGCACACGAGCGATCAGGTAGGCGACAGCCGCCAGCACGATGGCGGCAACGGCGATGGTTTGCTCGGTTTCAGTCATGGTCTCGGCAGGAGTGAATCACAAACCGGGCAAAAGAAAAGAGCGGGAAGGAAAGACCGAAGCTGGGCTTTTACCGTTTTGCACTGTAGGAAGCGCCCGACCATTCCAACCGATGCGCTCCTTTCAACCCCAAACGATCTCCCTCCCACGTGAAGTGTCCTGGCTGAGTCGCGCCGCGGGCGGCATGTTCCTTTGCTGCGCCCTGTGGTTGGGCGGCTGCGCGAGCGTGCCGTCTGACAAGATTTACGATTCAACGCCCCGGCCGCGGACGAGCCAGGTGCTGGTGGTGCGGGGCGAACCCGATCGGCCCTACACCATCATCGCCGAATTGAACACCAAGAGTGTTTCCAGCGATGGCGGCGATCCCATCGCGAAGCTCCTGCAAAAAGCCCAAGGACTGGGCGCCGATGCCCTCCTCCTGATGCCGCCGAGAATGGTGAGCCGGATGAGCACGAGCACCGAGCGGAGCGCAAGCGTGAGTATGGACGACACCGAGGTCAGTCACGCGGGCTCGGGGGAAGCCAGCCATCGCGACACGTATGTGCTCACCGCCTGGGCGGTGGCGTTTCGGAAGCCTTGACGGCGTTCCGGGGTGCGGGGGGTGCCAAGCAAAACCGCCGCACCCTTTCGGGTGCGGCGGTTGGTGATCTTTGACTGGATAAACCAGCTTAGTTGCTACCGGGCGCGGTAGGCGAGTAATCCTGCGGAGCGTCCGCGGGAGCGCCGTCAGCGGGGCCTTGCGCGGCCTGGTCCTTGTCCTTCATGGCGGCCTTGCGCGAGAGCTTCACCTTGCCGCGCTCGTCCACGCCGATGCACTTCACGGTGATGCGGTCACCGACTTTCACGACGTCCTCCACGCGGCGCACGCGGAAGTCCGCGAGCTCGCTGATGTGGACGAGGCCGTCCTTGCCGGGCAGCACTTCCACGAAAGCGCCGAATTCCTTGATGGTCACCACGGTGCCTTCGTAGGTCTCGCCGACGGTGATCTCCTGCGTCATGCCGCGGATGATCTGCTTGGCGCGGTGCATGCCGTCCGGGTTGTTCGAGTAGATGTGCACGGAGCCGTCGTCCTCGATGTTAATTTCGCAACCGGTCTCGGCGACGATGCTCTTAATGTTCTTGCCGCCAGGACCGATGATGAGGCCGATCTTGTCGGGGTTGATCTTGAGCGTCTCGATGCGCGGGGCGTAGGGCGAGAGCTCGGTGCGGGGCGCGGCGATGATGGAGTGCATCACGTCGAGCACCTTCATGCGGAGCGCGCGGGCCTGGAGCACTGCTTCAAAGAAGATCTTGTGCGAAACGCCGGGCAGCTTGAGGTCGAGCTGGAAGCCGGTGACGCCCTCGCGGGTGCCGCAAAGCTTGAAGTCCATGTCGCCGTAGTGGTCCTCGCTGCCGATGATGTCGGCGAGCGTGGTGTAGCGCTTGAGATTGTCGCCGTCGTATTCGGTCACGAGACCGACGCTGATACCGGCAACGGGCTTCTTGATGGGCACGCCCGCGTCCATGAGGGCGAGCACGCCGCCGCACACGGAGGCCATCGAGGTGGAGCCGTTCGACTCGCACACTTCGCTGCTGATGCGGATGGCGTACGGGAAGTCCGCCACGTCGGGAATGACGGGCTCGATGGAGCGCTCGGCGAGCGCACCGTGGCCGATCTCGCGGCGGTTCAAGCCGCCCACGCGGCCGGTCTCACCCACCGAGAACGGCGGGAAATTGTAGTGCAGGATGAAACGCTTGCTGGTCTCGCCGCCGGTGTAGCCGTCGAGCTCCTGCGCCTCGTCGCTCGGAGCGAGCGTGGCGAGGCAGAGGGCCTGGGTTTCACCGCGGGCGAAGAGCGCGCTGCCGTGCGAGCGCGGCAGGAGTCCCGTCTCGCCGCTGAGGTCGCGGATGTCGTTGAAGCCGCGGCCGTCGCAACGGCTCTGGCGATCGAGAATCGCGATGCGGAACGCCTTCTTTTGCAGGTATTCGAAGGCCTGGCTGGTCTCGAAGGGAGTGGCCTCCGGGAACTTGCCCTTGATGGCGGCGGCGACTTCGTCCTTGAGGGCGTTGACCGACTTGTTGCGGGCGACCTTGCTCTTCTGGTAGAGCGCGCCTTCGATGCGGGAGCCCGCGATTTCGTAGGCAAGTTCCTGCAGTTCGTCCTTCACCGTGAAGAGGGGCATCTCGCGCTTGGCCTTGTTCACGGCGGCGGCGAGTTCCTTCTGCGCGGCGATGACCTTCTTCGCTTCGATGTGGCCGAATTCGAGGGCCTTGATGAATTCCTCCTCGGGAATCTCATCGCCGGCGCCTTCGATCATGATGACGTCGTGTTCCGTGCCGACGTAGACGAGGTCGAGGTCGCTGAACGCGCGCTGTTCCCACGTCGGGTTGGCAACGAACTGGCCGTTGATACGGCCCACGCGCACGGCGCCCACGGGGCCGTAAAACGGAATGTCGCTCACGCAGAGCGCAGCGCTCGCGCCGTTGATGCTGAGGATGTCAGGGTCGACCTGGCCGTCGGCGCTCATCACCGTGCCGATGATTTGCGTGTCGTAGAGATAGCCCTTCGGGAAGAGCGGGCGCAGCGGGCGATCCGTCATGCGCGCGGTGAGGATTTCCTTTTCCGTGGGGCGGCCTTCGCGCTTGAAGTAGCCGCCGGGGAGCTTGCCGACCGCGGCCGCTTTTTCGCGGTATTCGACGCTCAGCGGGAAGAAGTCCTGGCCTTCCTTGATTTTGGTGGCGGAAACGGCGGAGACCAAAACGATGGTCTCGCCCGAACGCACGGTGACGGCGCCGTCGGCGAGCTTCGCGAGCTTACCGGTTTCGATGATGATGGGGTTGTCGCCGCAATGGGCGGTTGCATTATGAATGCTCATGGTGTGTGTGAAAATGCCATTGAGCACGCGTGAGCGACTTTCCTGCTCTGGCCCCCGTTTTCTCTGTCCTCGGACCTTTCTCCTTTGCGCCCCCGATAGGCTCGGGGCGCAAAGGACAAAGGACTAAGGAAAAAGTGACGGAGGTCAGCCGGGCGTCGGCGGCGTGCCGTTTGACGATGTAGTTGGGTTGCCCCACCGCGTGCCGCCCGGTTGCCGGCATTTGGTGGAGCGATGTTTTTTACTGAAACCGGGGAAAAAGCAGACGCCCCGGTTCATCACCGGGGCGACGCGGAAATTCGTTACTTGCGCAGGTTGAGCTTCTCAACCACCGCTTTATAGCGGTCGGGCGAGGTGCGCTTGAGGTAATCCAGCAAGCTGCGCCGGCGCGCGACCATCTTCAGGAGGCCGCGACGCGAGGAATGATCCTTTACGTGCGACTTCAGATGGTCGGTGAGGTGGTTAATACGGTCGGTGAGTATGCCGACCTGCACGTCCGCGCTGCCGGTATCCTTATCGTGCAGGCGCAGAGTTTGAAGTGCTTCAGTTGCCATGATGGTGTTGTTCTACGGTATTTGTTCGGATTTGAAGGGCGGGGAGTATGGTGATTCGGGGTAGTAGCGCAAGGGGAAAGTGGGCGGGGGGATTGATGATTGGGGATTTAGGATTTAGGATTTTGCGGGGCGCTCCAGCGTTTTGGGGGCTGATATTGGGGCGGTTTTTTGGGCTCGGGAGACGTGGTGGGTTTTCAGGGGTAAATGTAGCCTTTTGTTGCCTTTTTCGCGTTTTTAAAACCCCAGCTCATGGTCAAGCGATGGGGGTGAGTTCGCGGGGAGGCGGTGGAAAAGATTCATGCGTCAAAAATGTTTGGGAAACTGGGGTTGAAGCGAGACCATGGAACCGGCGCTTCAGAGATTTTTGAGGTTCACCCGCCTCCCACTTCCTTCCTCCGATATTCGCACGAATGGGGAGGCTTTGAAAGCACAAACTGGCAATGGCGTCCTCCCAGATAACGCCGCTCATCTTCGCACAATTTTGGGGGCTTGGAAGCACGAAACTCGGTGGAGGTGGGGAACAACGGAACGGCTGTTGCGCCGGGCACGGCAAAGGAAGCTGAGCCATCTCAAAGGCGATCCTAAGGAGGCACAAAAGCGCTCCCGGTTAACGCAATTAAATTGCGATAATTTATAACCCTTGGATTTTAAAAGCTTGGCGAAATGAAATTGGCCGACCACACTCGTGTCCATCGTGAAACGCACGATCTCAGCATTGGTGTTGGCATGTTTCGCATGGGCACTCGCCCTTGCGGTGTCGCCCCAATTGCACGAATGGGTCCATGGCGAGGCGTGCCATCATAGCGACCATGAGTGCGCGGCGACCTTGATTGCCGCCGGCGGATGCGACACACCGAGTCTCGCGCCGGTGATGGTTGCCGCACCGCTCGTCGCGATCGCGGCCGCATCGCCCCGCGCTGAGGTCGATATTCCGCTTCTGTTTTTGATCGGCAGGTCGCTGGAGCGCGGCCCGCCAGTGGCGAAGGCATAGTTCCCAATTGCGTCGCTTGGCTGCATTCGCAGCCGGCGTTTCCTCATTTCACCAGCACGGGCCGCGTCGCGTCCCCATGCCGGCCCTCCTTCCCAGAACAACTCTGCTTTTGCCATGAAACAATTTATTCTTTCCACTTCATTGATCACGGTGCTCACGCACCAAATCGTCTGCGCGCAAGACGCGCAACACGCCACACCCGTCCTCCGCCTCGAGGAGACGGTCGTCACCTCCTCGCCTCTCGGGCACACGCTCTTTGAACAGGCGCAACCCGTTTCCATCTTGAATGGAACGCAACTGCAACTCGCGCTCAAACCGACCTTGGGCGATACGCTGGCGGGCACACCCGGTGTGAACGCGAGTTCCTTCGGACCCGGCGCGAGCCGTCCAGTCATCCGCGGGCTGGACGCCGATCGAATCCGCATCTTGCAAAATGGTAGCAATACGTTGGATGCTTCAGCGACGAGTGTCGACCATGCCGTGAGTTTCGACCCCGTTTCCATTCAGAGCATTGAGGTCGTTCGCGGGCCAGCGACGCTGCTTTATGGGCCGAATGCCATCGGTGGGGTGGTCAACGTGCTCGACAACCGCATCCCCATGGAACGCATCGGCGTGCCGGTGCGCGGGAGCCTGGAAGGGAGTTACAGTTCTATCGACACCGGACGCAACGGCGCCTTGATGCTGGAAGGCGGCGCGGGGAATTTTGCGTGGCATCTGGAGGGCTACAAGCGCGCCACGGATGAACTGCACATACCCGGCTTTGCCCGGTCCGAGCGGCTGCGGCGCGAAGAGCCGTTGGAAGACGGCGAGAAGGAAGCGTTTGGGGTGCTGCCGAACAGCGGCCTCCGGACCGAGGGCCTTTCGGGCGGCGGGTCCTATATTTGGGACAAAGGTTTTGTTGGGCTGGCCTACTCCGGGTTTCACACCAATTACGGCAGCGCGGCGGAACGCGACGTGACGATCGATATGGAGCAGCGACGATGGGATGTGCGCGGCGCTTTCTATGCGCCGTTTGAGCACGTCAAAGCGATTAAATACACGATTGGAATCTCCGACTACGAACATACCGAGTTTGAAGGCACGGCAGTCGGCACCAAGTTCGAGAATGAAGGATACGATGGGCGGATCGAGGTAACGCACGACAAGATCGGGCCATTCGAGGGCGCGATTGGTTACCAGTCGGAAAAGAGTGATTTTTCCGCGCTGGGCGAAGAGGCGTTCGTGCCGCCGGTAGAGACCCTCGTGAACTCCCTCTTTGTTTTCGAAGAGGCCTCGTCCGGTCCGGTCCGTTTTCCATTCGGCCTCCGTTACGATCACATTAGCGTGGATTCGGATACGTTTGCCGGCTTCGGGCCGGGACGCGGACGCAGCTTCGACAACGTGAGCGCTTCCGCCGGCATCATTTACACGCCAGTCAGGAACTACGTCATCGCGCTCAATACGGCGTTCAC
>OUNM011266474.1_pt1 | contig 10790 bp, 19 predicted proteins | sample 1769961 | NCBI WGS metagenome assembly OUNM01 (sample SAMEA3914820, study PRJEB12502) | metagenome | biome: forest; material: soil | place: USA | collected 2012-03-12 | depth 0.3 m
GCATTTGATGCGCCCACCACCAAGCCGAACCCAGTCCAACCGAACGAAGGTTCTCCCCGGGCATGATTTTCGGTAGATCCCCGCCGAGCAATCCTACATCGGCATCCTACATCGGCAGATCTCTACCTGGATCGTCTTCCACCGCCTCCTGTTCCACTTTCAGAGCCAACGTTCTCGAAACCCCGTAGAGTTCCGGTACGCTACGGATGTACGCAACAAAGGGGCGTCATCTACCTCATCGATGGAGGCACCCGCGCCCTGACAACGAGATAACACATGGGTGTCCACATGGTACAAGCTGTGCGTCTCTTTGGCACCATCTGCCGACAGAAAACGGCAATTCGGTCCGTACGCCTGATGTACTCGCCATGCCCGCCTTGAAGGGCGTGGACCGAGGCAGTGTGGGTGCGTAATTATGGCTCGATGAACTTTGGTCTCTTTTTGAGCTGGGCATACATGGCCTCGGCGAGCCAGAGCGCCATAACTTCGGGCACCGTTGCACCCACAGTTTCTACCTCTCCCCTAAGAGCATCCAGATCTCGCGTACCAACGGGGCGCGCCGGCCTTCTCCTACTCGACGTCTACCCACCCTAACAATACGAACAGGTAGACGTTGGCATAGCCGTGCTTCTCTGGAATCATCTCAGGCTCTAGCATTAGCCCTGGTATCGACCAGAGCCTGATGGGAGATAGCAGCAACATGTAGCTGTTCTTCGCCAATGATAACACCAAGATCTACTGGGCTAGCATGCTTGTTGGAAACTTTTTGTGCAATTTTGATGCGGCATTCGCAGTCGTTCTCGACGGGTCAACCAACGACACCTTCGAAGCTGTCCAGGTCCACCCCGTCGCAGGCCAGAACCAGTACTCCGTACCTTACGCTGGTCGATTCTATCGGCGCTAGCCACCAGTCGAGACAGGGCGTTGACGGCGCACCATTAACGTGACCTCCCCCTTTGCCGGCGAGGCCAACAGCGGCGCTGCACAGACAAATGACATCAGCCACGGCGACTTGGTCCGCAACAGTGGGGATCAGACCATGACCATTGACCCCTGCAACCTGCAGCTGCCCTACCCGGGTCGCGATCCCAACTCCAGTCCGGAGTAACTAACAGCAGCTAATTGCGACCTCCTCGGCTACCGCCCGGGCCTCCTCACCCTGCAGGGCGTCATCGGCGGATCCACCGGCACAACGACCACGAGCCAGGCCCCCTCGACGGTCGACCACGGCGGCCGCCAGCGGCGCCGCGGCTTTGCATCGGGGATAAGCACTCGGACAAGATCCAGCCGTGCCCGGCCCAACTCACTGCACGTCCAGAACTCGGCTCCCACCAACCTCTGACCCAACGAGCTCGAGCACAACACCGAATATCACCACGCTTAACCTGTCAAGGACCTCACTGCTCAGACAAGCTGACAACGACATGATCCGCTCCTCACTGCCCCTCCCCATCAGAGGTGGTGGTGGTGATTTGCCGTCGCCATCTGCCGTGAGTAGGGGTTTGTGAGGTAGATGCTCCGCCTCCATTTCGGAAAGCCATTCGCGGGATAACGAGGATCTAGATCTCAAAGACGATGTGGGGAAGATGTGGGCCATGCGGCCCTCGATCCGCGAACGCTCCGGAGGGACTCGTCCCGGTGGGTTGAGGACCGCCGCCCCGGCGAGGAACGCTACCTTATTAGGCACGCTGGGCCCAAAACTACCAACTAAGCATTTCGGATGTTGACGAGGGTTACACTGGTTCCTGAATCTCCTTTCGCTTCTCGAGATTGTATTCAGCCGCCTTGATTAGCTCCACATTTTGGGACGGCGAACTGCGTCCAAACCCCTGCTCATAGTGATTACCCTTTTACCGAGTTGACCAGGTAGGTGGAACGGGACGATGAACCGTCCAGATGAATGACGGAGGACTTCGTACCCGGGACTTTCTCTCCGTCCCTTGGGGGTCGATAAAGTCCCTTGGCGCCCAGCCCAGGGGCTCTAGTTCTCGAAGCCCATCTGCGATTTCCCCAGAAACCAGATCGAACGCGCGAAAATGGCACCCAAGCCTTCCCTCCTCGCCACCTGGCTGCTCTCGTCTCTGGCCGCGGCCCAGCAGATTGGCACCGCTGTGCCCGAGCACCACCCCAAGCTGCCGACCCAGAAGTGCACCCTCCGGGGTGGCTGCAAGACCGTCCAAACCTCGGTCGTGCTCGACGCATTCTCGCGCTCGTTGCACAAGATTGGCGATACCAAAACCGGTTGCACCCTCGGCAGCGATCTGTGCACGGACGCGGCCACGTGCGGCAAGAACTGCGCGCTCGAGGGCATCGACTACGCCGCCCATGGCTTGGTGACCAAGGGCGACGCCCTTACGATGAACCAGTGGCGTAAGGCCGCTGACGGCAGCTACACAACCGTCTCGCCACGTGCGTACCTCCTGGCCGAGAACGAAAAGGACTATGAGGACTTCAAGCTTCTCAACGCCGAGCTGAGCTTCGACGTCGACGTCTCGAAGCTCGTTTGCGGCATGAATGGTGCTCTGTACCTCGCCGAGATGGAGATGGATGGCGGCCGGAGCCGTCTGAATCCGGCGGGCGCCGCATATGGCACTGGCTACTGCGACGCGCAGTGCCCGAAGCTAGACTTCATTAATGGCGAGGTATCTCTCCCTCTCTCTGTCTCTCTTTTCTCCCGCTCCTCCGCCCCGCCGGTCAGCAACCAAGACGGTTTTTCTAACAAGAACTCCTGCAGGCCAACCCCAACCACACCTACGGCGCCTGCTGCAACGAGATGGACATCTTGGAAGCCAATGCTCTCGCGCAAGCGCTCACGCCACACGCATGCAACGCTACCGTCAGCGGGGTGTACAAGTGCCAGAGCGACGACGAATGCAACCAGGCCACCGGCGTGTGCGATGAGTGGGGGTGCAGCGTGAACCCGTACGCGTACGGCTTCACGGACTTCTACGGGCGCAACAAGACGGTCGACACGAACCGCAAGTTCACCGTGACGACGCAGTTCATCACGTCCAACGGCCGGGCCGACGGCGAGCTGACCGAGATCCGCCGCCTGTACGTGCAGGACGGCACCGTCATCAAGAACCAGGTCGTCTCGGCCGGCGGCGCGTCGTACGACAGCATCACCGACGGCTTCTGCAACGCGACGGCCTCGTGGGCGCAGCAGCGCGGCGGGCTCCCGCAGATGGGCAAGGCCATCGGCCGCGGCATGGTGCTCATCTTCAGCGTCTGGGCCGACAACGGCGGCTTCATGAACTGGCTCGACAGCGGCAGCTCCGGGCCCTGCAACAGCACCGAGGGCAACCCGGCCCTGATTGTGCAGCAGCACCCCGACGCAGCCGTCACCTTCTCCAACATCAAGTGGGGCGAGATTGGGAGCACGTATAAGGGAGACTGTCGGCGTAGGCCTTGATCCGCCAGAGAGGCTGTTGTAATTTTGTTCCATTCGTCGCGAATCTAATTCAAACAAAGCTTAATGAGCAATTCACGTGCACCCGCAAGAGCGGACTACGGACCATTATTCCTCGAATAAGATTATCTCGTGGGTCAAGGCCCCGCAACACATTAACATCCATGATGTGATTTTGGCGTCATGTAGGTGCGGCATCCTTGCTTCAAGCAGCAGTCCATGATTCCATCATAACGCAACAAGACTTTGCTGTGATTGGTCCGTCCTTGCAAGCCATCTAACCATATATTCGAGGCAGGATTCCTTCTCAGACTCAGTCTCTGCTGTCCTTTCATGATTCGGACGTGCCTTTTCCGTCAACGCCATCACAGAACCCCGGCGTCTCCAATGTGAATTAGCTGAAAAGCGATGGCCTCGCAGGCACTTGAGGGAGGGGGTGGTGGGGACTACCCGCTCGATCAAAATGGGCTCTGTCTCCTATCTCTAGGCGAGTTCCGTGATAATGTGCCGCCACTCAACGAAAGCCATTGCTAACAGACCCAAAGATGGCGGGGGCGTGCGAGGGCTTTCTACGCTCTACATTTTGAAAAATATCATGGATAGGTTGAACAATACTCGACGGCAGGCTGGATCTCCTGAAGTAAAGCCCTGCGAGATATTTGACCTTATCGGGGGAACAAGCACAGGCGGGTAAGTGGCACCTCATACAAAAAGGCCTCCTCCATCATTGTATTTGGGTTGTTAACGTTCCTCAGGTTGATCGCCATCATGCTGGGCCGCTTGCAGATGGATGTTGACGCCTGCATTACCGCATACACTGGGCTTATGAAATCGGTCTTCAAAGCGAAGAAACACTGGCTTCCCGTTACGCTTGGCGGGAGGACCCAACCACGCTTTGACTCGTCGGCTTTAAAAAAAGCAATAAACGAAGTCATCAGCAGCAACGGGTACTCAGCCGATGACCCATTTGACGATAATAATGTTGACCGAGGTTGTAAAGTGTGAGTCAGTTCCGTCCCAACCAACCGCGTCCCGCTCACGAGATTTCAGGTTCGTCTGCGCCGCGTCGAACGAGATTTGCACCATCCGGCGGATTCGCAGCTATCCTCAACCAGGAGTGCGTGACATTGGTGCTACCATTGGCGAGGCGGCTGCGGCAACATCAGCAGCCACAACCTTCTTCTCTCCTGTTTCGATAGGGGACCTCACATTTTCGGACGGCGGCCTCATGGCAAACAATCCGGCGGGAGAAGTGGAGGGCGAGGCCGCCGACATCTGGTGTCCAGAGACGGGGACAGCGGAACTGCAATCCCTCGTGAAATGCTTCATCTCTATTGGGACTGGGGATCCAGGGAAGAAGCCGATCGCAGACAGCGCTCTTGAATTCCTCACCGAGACCCTCACGAACATTGCCACAGAGACCGAGGCCACCGCCAAGAGCGTGCTGGCTCGCTGGAGAGGTTCCTTCGACAAGAACCGTTACTTTCGGTTCAATGTCCAGCAAGGGCTTCAAAACGTCGGTCTGGCGGAATACGACGCACAAGGTACCATCGGGGCAGCGACTGATGACTACCTTGAGGACACGACACAAAAGTTTCGTGTTCGCGACTGCATCAAGAACCTGGAACAGAAACAACGTTTGTACATGGCTCTGGACTTCTCCTAGCTATAACCCCACACTGATCTTGTATATAATGATCTAGGGAGGACAGAGATTAATTTTGCCTCTCTGATCGGGGTACGTAAAATCTTGGAGGCTGAAATTGATGGCGGTGTGCTTACCATGTCCAGGCGTCCCGTAATCTCCAAGTCATCCGGAAGATTCGTGACGGTAGGTACGCCATTCCATCTGCTTGTTGTGCCGTACTCTTACATTGGTCTCGCAGACTTTGGCTCCGGGTGGCCTGTTGTCGCAAGTGACTCTCTCGCCCTTGTGCGAAGGTCTCACACGCGGCACCAATACTTTTCGGCCTGCCCGGCGTCATGTCGATGTGCTTGCCACGATGTACGCCACTTTCGGATGCCGTTCAAATGGCTATTTGGATCACTGCTGTTAGGTTACTCGGCAACGCCGATAGGCATTTCAAGCTGCACCGAAAGCAGCTGCCTTGGCAATCCTGCACGATTCCAGGGTCGGGTCGAGTATCATTGCCCCCCTTGGTTCAAGGCAATACCCTCTGCGGCGATAGTCCTCGAGCTGTACATTGCAGCCATCAGCGGACCAGAGAAGACATTTCATGTCGACATGAAGCTGAGAAATTTGGTCCCGTGGGGATGCCCTCTGTTCGTCGCAGCGTATAGTGGTGACGTCGAGAATCTGAAAACGATCGTCAAACATCGTGGCGGGTTGAATGACCAAACCGACGACTTCGGCACCACTGCACTGGCGGTACGTATCCCTGGCATTGCGACAGTCATAGCATGTGAGCAACACAAAGTCTGACACCGATTCTACGCAGTGCGCCCTGAACTTTGGTCAGCTGGATGCTTGCGAGTTGCTGATCAAGGCCGGAGCCGACCCTTATGTGGAAGACTTCAGTCACATGTGGGACGCCCAGACTAAGGAGCCGGCGTATTATCACATGCATACCTATCATTAACGCATACTAGGTCGGCCTTCGATATTGCATGGTCAACAATCGTGCTCCAGAAGGAGCCCCCAGAATATCTGCGGAGACTCGAGGATCTTTTCCGCGGGCAAGACCGGCTGGATGATTGGGATCTAACGAATGTGCACAAAGTCGTTATAGGGCGAATGTACGCAGATCTCGAGCAACAAATACGGTCCTCCGGCTCGAGTATAAACGCCAGAGACATTTTTGGCCGCACTGCCCTCTGGTGGGCTGCACTCAAAGGTGACGCGGCCTCGGTCTCGACGCTGCTGCACCTTGGCGCCGATCACAACATCGCAGATGAGGTCCGCGCCCCTCCGATTCACGCAGCGGTCCAGTCAGGAAGCGTTGAGGTCGTCCAGTTGTTATTACAATCTGGAGCAGACGCGACTGTCGCTGACAGCTGGGGCTCTACAACGTTGATGCTCGCTATCTGGCACAATGACCAGTGCCTCATCAATCTCCTCTACGACAATGGAGTCGACATCGACGCCAGAGATAAATGTCTGGGTCAGACAGCGTTGTGCTTTGCGGCCAAAACCAACCAAGTCGACTCAGCGAAGTTTCTGCTCCAGCTCGGCGCAGAGCTCGACACCCAAGATGATTACGGGGACAGCCCGTTGTTCCTGAGCATCCACGGGAAATCCCCCGACACCACGCAGCTCTTCGTTGAGGCGGGTGCGAATTTCGGGCTTCGAAACAAATGCGGTCAAACGATTTTACACCACGCTGCAAAGTTTGGCACGGAGGCGACCTTGAGAGCCTTGGGATCGAGAGGAGTGTCTGGCGTCGATGTCCATGTCAGGGACAAGGAACGGCTGACTGCGGAAGAGCTCTTCAAGCAAATCAAGCATGAAGGGCAGTTGGCAACGGAGAATGCGTTTTACGATTTGATCAGAGCAGCCCAGTTGTCTAGAATCACCGAATTGGCACGTGGGCGCCAGAAATCTCAGACGGAGAAGACCGAAGGACTCGTGGTTGGGGCTAATCGCCTCCGTCGACGATCGAGGGAAACAAGGACAAGCTGGCAAAAAAGACCGCTGCTTTGGGGCGGAGAGATTGTGTTTGCGTTTCTCGCTCTGTGGCTTGCACTTTACCTGTCGCATTTGCTTGGTTGGCTTCCGTTATCTTTTCCAGGACGTCGAGTCCAGAGTGCTGACTTCCTGGGCCAGGCTGCCCGAGACGGGACGGCCGAGGCTCAGAGAGAAAAAGGAGAGAGGCAGGTTGGACAAGAGCTAAGTGAGCGTTGTTGTCACTCAGCAAACATCATTCGGACTCCTTCACAGTCAGTCAGTTGAACTCAGGGGTCATACGAGTTTAGGTGTTTAACCTCTGCTTTCTGTCTTATACATGTTGAATTCTGCCCTCTTTTCCATTCCGCATTCTCTCGTGTGTTTCCTTCCGATCCACAAACCGGGCAGCGGTGCCGCGGGATCGTTTGATGCAGGTTCGGCACAGTGACCAATGGGGCGCTGCTTTGGATGATCAGCTGCATGTTGGGGGCCGCGAACCAGCCGGAACTTCCAGTGACAACCTAACCCCTCATGCCGCATCCGGCCTTCGCCTCAACAAAGTGCCAACACCAACTCGCATGCCTCTACAAACTCAGACACGCTAAATGGCTAACATCGCGCGCAGAAAGCGGAAAGCCGAGCGAAGAAAAAAGGTCGAGCTGAGACCCAAGGTCGCGAAACCGAAACCCCCCGTCGACGTCGAGAGGCAGTGTGGCGCGACTCTGCCTCACGGCCAGCCATGTGGCCGGTCGCTGTGTTGCAAGAGACATAGCATGAACGCGAAACGAGCCGTGCCGGGCAGGTCGCTACCCTACGACATGCTTCTGGCGGCGTACCGGGAGCAGAACCAGGCGAAGCAACAACAGGCCGCCATCGATGCCAGCGCGCCCCTGGAAGATGCGGAAGATGCAAACCAAGCGGCCGTCTGAGCATAAAAGGGAGCCTCCGTCCTCTCCCTGGTGCAGTCGAACAACCCGAACACAGCTTCCTTCTCAACACTCCCTCCAACCCTGCTTCACCATCGCCCTCACGCCCGTCAAGCTCATCCAGCCCAGCGCCCTCCAACTCAACCCGTCCGACCCTGCCTCCTAGAAATCCACATCCCCATACCGCTCCCACACCGTCTCGGCCCCGTCGTTTGCCCGCGCCGTCCTACATCCCCAACCAGTACGACGACTTCACCAACCCCCCGAGTCACCACCCAACCACCAGCCTGAAAGTCATCCAAACCATCCCCGACCGGCCCCTCCTCCGTCACCTGCTCTCCCAGATCCAGAACATCAACATCGTGCGGAAAACCCGGCAGGGTGGTCGTTCAACGTTACGGCTCCGGCTGGTCGGCGCGAGCAGCACGGCAACCGAGGCGCGCGGCCGGATTCACGCGGACAACAACGAGAGGGCTGACGGGCGTCGAGGTGCTGCACGCACGCCATGAAGTGGTGTCTTGTACCCGGGTAGAGGAGCATGAGGCGGGAAAGAAGAGGAGTTTGGGGGTGTTGAGGTTTGATGTGACCGAGGCGAAGGGGGGTAGGTGGTCCTTGAGGTCAAGGAGAATACCTGTGGAGGATTTGCGCGGGAGGTGTATCATTCTGAAGGCGGCGGGGATTGTGGGGCTTGTACACAGGGACGCTCGCGAGGTGGCTACTCAGGATTGAAGAGAGGTGAAGGCTAGACTTTGGTCGGGGATACGGCTACACAGGCATGCAAACGGTGGTCATGGGAATCTCAACTCTGGCTCTCCAAAGTGCTCCCTTCAAGACCCGAATTTGTCCAGACAGGTCAAGCGGGCAGTGAGTGTTCGTTGGTGTCTCTCGGCACCCAGCGAGGATCAAAAATCTGCGAAACGAACCAGTACTCCTCCTCGTAATCATGAGTCAGGCTGATGGCCCGCAGCTCGGCATCTGTTCCGCTATTTTAGCAAAATCGCGAAGCAGCGAACTCAGGGGCAGAGCCAGGCGGATAGCCGCGTACACACCCTTCTGCAGGACCAGGCGTTGGTACTGTTTGAGGAAGTCAATCTGCTCGTCGTCAAGCTGCGCCATCTGCTTCATCCCGGGCGAGTCCCAGTTGGACTCCGGGGCAAAAGGCTGTTGGCCCTTGCAGCAGAAGTGAAAGTGCGCAAGGATCTTCTTCGCCCCGGAGTGGATGGCCCGGATGATGGGCATGTCGACAAACCGTACCTGCCGTCTCTCGCGGGTTAGCGCACATTTCGTGTCTTGCCAAAAGCATTGATGCCATTAATTACAGGATGTTGGACTGACCGGGAAGCCACGGCGCCTTGCAAATGCCCGATGAAAGCGGCACTGCAGCTCATAGTTGTGCAGCAGGATGAAGACGCTCAGGAAGATGACGAACCAGTTGCTCGTCTTGTTGGCAAGCATGGCCTCCTGCAGTTGTTTGAGGGCCATGTTACGCAGCGGCTGAAGGATTCGCTCCGTGAAGACGGCGCCCATCTGGTAGTTGATGAACGGTGGGACCTGGACTATGGGGTCGCGGTCGTAACGGTGCGAGAGACTCTGCGCGCCAAGAGTGTCGTCCCCAGTGCAGCGCCAACGGCCCTCCAGGAATCGACATGCCACCCAGATGCGAAGCACATTGGTTAGGAGAGCATGCTGTGGGCGGTTAGAAGAATGTCACCGCTGGAGTGGACGTGAAAAGGGACAGTGGTGGGTGACGTACGCGTTCGGGAAACGTCGAGAGTCTCCAAGCCCATCCGAAGATATCCCATACCAAATGATTGGACTCATCCAGGATGGTGTGGAGATACGACTTGGCGCAGCGGCCGACGTAGAGGCTTGCCATCCTCGCTGCCTCGTCGGGATCGGCGATGGCCTACGGAATGCTGTACATCTTGTTGCCCCTGGCGTCGTCGGACAAGAGCTCCTCGGCGGTGGGGACAAACTCCCGCACCCTCACCTTGAACACGACGTTGCTGTCCTGCGCGAATTCCATGACCTTTGGGCTGCTCTGTGTCCACGCTCGTCGGATGTGGAAATCGCCGTACGTGGGCCCGACCATGAGATGGACTCTCAAGAAATTCAAAGTGCTGGAAGGCGATCCGGTAGAGGTTGCTGTCCGTAATTTTGTATCGGAGGCATGGGATCCGGACCAGTTTTGGTTTCATTTTGATGCAGGAGAGGCACGGCCCGTCCAAGTCATTGGGGTTGAGAGGGCACTCGTAGGAGCCGGGGTCAGATGGGGACGGCAGAGTTCTGTGAGTTGTCACGTACCCGGTGTCGAAGCATCCTGCACCTCACACACGAGTTCATAGTCCGAGTCAGGCTCGAATCGCTTATCACTGTCGTCGATAACTCAGGACTGGTAACCGCCCAGGCGTCGACGGGACTGCTGCTCTAATTAGTCCACTATTAACCTACAGGAGTTGGACAAGGAGCGAAGTAACTTACTCGACGACGCCAGGAACCAGAGACCCGTCAGGAAACCTAAGTTCGGGATCGTCCAACAGCAAGCCACTGCCACAAGTGTTGACATCGGCGGCGATCGACGATATTTCGGCGTCACAGGGTCCGCGCATGCTGAGATTCTCACCGGGAGCTGCGCCATCGAGGCGCGGGGATTCCCCCGACAGATTGGCCAAAGTCATGCTGGCGTGATCAGGGAACCAGGTAATTAACTATGATTTTGAGAGCTGTAATCTTTGTCGTGGCCGGTGATCCAAGAAAGGTGAGAAGGACAAGGAGGAAAAAGCGAGGGAGCTGGTAAATGTGTGCAGGATCGTGTCACCGCTCGAAAGGA
>OUNM010279027.1_pt1 | contig 10788 bp, 9 predicted proteins | sample 1769961 | NCBI WGS metagenome assembly OUNM01 (sample SAMEA3914820, study PRJEB12502) | metagenome | biome: forest; material: soil | place: USA | collected 2012-03-12 | depth 0.3 m
GTATTTGTACTGCGTCAGCTCTTCCTTTAACTTTTCAATAAAGAATTCACTTCTCGCAAATGTATCTATTTCTCTAAATTCCAGATAGTCAGCGAAATCTTTGCGTATTTCAGCGATTACGGTATTTTCATCCTTCAAGATGGAAAGATGTTTATGCCATCGCTCAATAAACTCAAACTCACAGTGTTTGTTAAAATCGCTGTCTTTAGTCAAGAAAATGATTTTGTCGTAGTCTACCATTCCGTCATAATTCATAAGACTTTCCCAAACTACATTGTCTTTGAAACCTGCATCTCTATACTTCCCTGAATGTGCAAATGGAGCTTTCTTTCCCTCCTCTTTCATCACACGCGTCATCAAGCTCTTCAAAATGTCATGAGCCATCTCTTCCCTTATATCAAGAAGCTTAATGGACTTAGAAGTGATGTATTCATTTGCTTTTTCACCTACATAGGTTGAACAATCAAACTCCTCCGAAGGAATAGTAATATCACCAATATGGGGTAAGCCTGATAGCCGCTTTGCTAGTTTCTTAAACTCAACAACATCTTCCTTGTATTTTCTCTGTTTTTGGTCTTTTAGTTCCTCAATGGCCCAAGCTGGTATGGCCAGATGGACATATTCAGTAAGTAGTTGTTCCGCAATAAAATCTTCTATAATTTGATAAGGTTTGCCAAAAGAAAAGAAGCTATACGCTACATCACCAGCTTCAGTGCTTCTAAGAGAGTTAGTATCGAAAACGATAAGCGTTTTTAACTTATAACTCATATCCAGTCCTTTCAGATGCTTCCACAATACATTGACGAAAGTAAGTTGTCATTCCATTCGTTCTTCTAGGGAATTGCGCAGGCGGTCCCTGTGCAAATAGTAGGACAATCGAATATGCGGTAATAAGAAGTAGAACATTGTATTCTTCCAATTCAAATGGCATATCCAATCTTCTTTAGATTCTCTTTAATAGCCTCATCCAAAACATGCGCCTTCTCCATTTGCTCTTTTAACGCACTAGTGAGGGATTTCATCTTTTGCTCAAAAGCTTCTCCGTCCTCTTCCTCTTCTTTGAAGTCTATGTATCGACCAGGAGTGAGAATATGATTGTTCTTCCTGATTTCTTCAAGAGTAGCAGATTTGCAGAAGCCGGGAATATTTTTGTAGTAGGTTTCCCATTCCTTCGAGCGCCAATGGTGGTAAGTATCTGCGATGGTAGCAATATCCTTATCTGACAACTCTTTTTGCCTCCTGCTGATCATCCTACCTATTTCGCGAGCATCTATAAAAAGAACTTGCTTGCTTCGGTTCCTAAAATGATGGTTTGTTTTGTTTCGGGACAAAAACCATAAACAGGCTGGGATTTGGGTATTGTAAAAAAGTTGAGCAGGTAAAGACACCATACAGTCCACCAAGTCATTTTCAATCAGCTCTTTTCTGATCTGCCCTTCCGTAGCGATATCGCTGCTCATGCTACCATTTGACAGCACAATTCCTGCCGTACCATTGGGCGCTAGTTTGCTTATGTAATGTTGCAACCAAGCATAATTGGCATTGCCAGTCGGGGGAATGCCATATTTCCATTTAAAAGTATCCGCTCTGTTAATGTTGTAATCGCTTACATTAAAAGGAGGATTCGCCAATACATAATCTACTTTTAGTTCAGGAAATCTGTCGTTCATGAATGTATCCCCCTGTTCTATTTTGGCATCTATCCCACGTATGGCCAAGTTCATTTTGGCCAATTTGTAAGTAGTGGGGTTACTTTCTTGGCCATAGATGGAGATTTTGCCTCTACGATGTTCGTGCAACTCGATAAATTTCTCGCTTTGTACAAACATTCCTCCACTTCCACAGCAGCCATCATACACGCGTTTTTCTGCCTCTGGAGCTAGCATTTCCACAAGCAGCTTTACGATACTTTGTGGTGTATAGAATTGCCCACCTCTTTTGCCTTCTGCATCAGCAAACTGGCCTAAAAAATACTCAAACACAAAACCCAACACGTCTTTTCCCTTCCCTCTTCCTTCATTATTTAGGGAAATTGACCCGATGAGGTCTATTAATTCACCCAAACGTTGTTTATCTAAAGAAGGGCGGGCATAATCTTTTGGCAAAACACCTTTTAAGGAAGGATTATCTTTTTCAATCGCATCCATGGCATCGTCTACGTCTTTTCCTATAGTGGGGAGTTTTGCTCTCCCTTGCAGCCATTTCCATCGTGCGGATGGAGGAACATAAAATATGCGTTCTGCTATGTATTCGTCTTTGTCTTCTGGGTCTGCACCAGTTGTCTGTTTTTCAGCTTCCAACTTATCATACAGCTCTACGAATGCATCTGAAATATATTTTAAGAAGATAAGACCTAATACCACATGCTTGTATTCTGCGGCATCCATATTATTACGGAGCTTATCTGCCGCTTGCCAAAGAGTTTTTTCTAATTCGAGATTGTCAGACATGGAAAAAGCAAAATCAATTTTAAAAGTAGACAAATAGTCAGAAGGAACAGTCTGAATTTCAAAAAAGAAGTGTAGCTCCTTGGTTAAATATATTTCATTGTCAATAGGCTTTTGCCAAATAGAAGGTTCAGTCTTAAGTGTCAACTGAAATGACAAGAGTCAAAAAGCAATGGAGAAATAATTATTTCCCCAATATCTTAAATTCCGTTCTCCGGTTCAACTGGCGGCCTTCATCGGTGGTGTTGGTGGCGATGGGCTTGCTCAAGCCATAGCCTTTGAATTCCAATCGCATGATGGGAATGCCTTTGGAGACCAAATAATTGACCACGGCGTGGGCCCTGTTTTCCGACAATTTTTGGTTGTGGTCGGCAGAGCCTCGGTTGTCGGTATGTCCGGAAATCTCGATACGCAAAGTAGGATTGTCCACCAAGAGCTTGTGCAGGTTTTCCAGTTCCGTTTCCGATTCTTTGCGCAAGGTGAACTTGTCGTTGTCGAAGAAAATGTTGTTGAGGACGATGACCATGCCCACGGTCACTTTGTTCAGCAAGATGTCTTTTTCGATCACTTGGTAATCGCCTCCCGGAGGAATGTCGAAATTGACGGATTGGAACAAATACCCGTCTTTTTTCACGGTCACATTGTAATTCTTGCCAGAAGGCAAGGTCACAAGGAATTTTCCATTGATGTTGTCGGTCTGGAAGGTGCCGATTTCTTGGTTCAGCTCATTGTCTACCATGACAATGTTGGCCTCTAAAGGTTTTTTAGTCAAAGAATCCAGAATTCGGCCTTTGAATAAAGTCAACTGGTTCGTAGAAACGGGCACAGGAGGTTCGATGACCAGCTCTGTGACGGGTTTGCTCACATTGGACACTAAAATGTCTTCCGTATTGAGGATCATCGGTTTTTCGGGGCCAAGCATGGTGATCACGTACAAATCGCGCAGGCCGTTCCCTCCTTGTTGGGAAGAAGAATAATAGGCCCGTTTTCCATTGGCATTGATCACGAAGGAGATCTCGTCAGAGGGACCGTTTACCGGATATCCTAGATTCTGCGGTTCTCCCCATCTGCCGTTTTCATAGACGGATTTGAACACGTCGAAACCGCCCATTGTTTTATGGCCTTTGGAGCTGAAATACAAGGTTTTTCCGTCTGGGTGCGCAAAAACGGATTCTTCGTCGTAAGGGGTATTGATGGCAGGTCCTAGGTTTACGGGTTTTCCCCAACGGCCTTTTTCGTCCAGTTTCGACATGAAGATATCCAGGCCACCCAAGGTCAGGTCGGTCCGGTTGCTCACGAAATACAGTGTCTTGCCGTCGAAAGAAAGGCTTGCGGAAGTTTCCCTGTGTTCGGTATTGATGTTTTTGTTGAGAGGTTCAGGTTTTGACCAAACGCCTTTTACATAGTCGCATTCGTACAAATCGCCCAAATTTGAGTCTTTGTAAATGTACATCGTTTTTCCGTCCGGCGACAAGCCTACTGTGGCATCGTGATTGTCGGAATTGACGGGCGGGCCCACGTTTTTACTGGTCGTCCATTTTCCGTTTTCGCGTGTGCTGATGTAAATGTCCTCGCGCCATTGGCCATCCCCTTCGTCTTTTTCTCCCCCATACGTGTCGGCTCTTCGAGAAGTGAAATACACGATGGACTCGTCCGTGGTGATGACGGGGCAGTATTCCGGGGCTCCGGTATTTACGCCAGGACCTAAGTTGTCTACAAATACACGGATCGGATTTTTCTCGAATTCCCTGCCGTTTTTACATTCGTCGATCTGCTTGTCCAAATAAGGCATTTCATGGGCATAGGCCGATTTTCCCACATTCGCCTTTGCCTTTTGAAGTTCCTCGATGGCCTTGTCCCATTTGGCATTCAAGTGATAGGCTTCTCCTATGTACAAATGGATGTTTTTGTCCACATTAGGGTCCAGTTTATACGCTTTTTCATAGAAGGAGAGGCATTCTTCCCTGTCTCTGGAATAGCACGCGATGTAGGAGCGGGCCATTTTGAAATTGAGTAGGGCATTGTTGGGATTGAACTTGTAAGCAATGTCGTAAAAGCCCAATGCTTCGTCGAACTGCCCTCTTTCGAATTTTTTGTCTCCCTCTTCAAAGGCATCTTTGGCCGCTTTGAATTCATCTTTTTTGTCTTTGAACAAGGCTTTGTCAAAGGGGACATTTTGTGCGCCCACGACAAACGTGCCGAGGAGGAACAGGAGGGAAAAATAGCGTCTTAACATGGTGTCTTGAAATGGGAAGTGGAACATCTGGCAATTATTCGCAATCTTGGTTGAGGTACGTCTCCGCACTTTTCACGCCCAAGCGGCTGGCGGTCTGCCAGTCAGAACAGGCCCCTTTTTGGTCCCGCAACAATTCTTTCGCAATGCCGCGATTCAAGTAGGCATAGCCATACTCTTTGTTCAATTCGATGGCTCTGTTGCAGTCTTCCAAGGCTCCTTTGTTGTCCTTCAATTTGTATTTGGCCGAGGCTCGGTTGTTGTAGGCAAAGGCATAATCAGGTTTTAGTTCGATGGTCTTGTCGAAATCCTTCATCGCCCCAGAATAATCCCCCATTTCAAACTTGGCATTCCCGCGGTTGTTGTAGGCCAAATAGTTTTTAGAATCCATGTTGATGGCCAAACTGAAATCGGCGACGGCCTCTTCATAGGCTTTCAATTTTACCCGGATGCTGCCCCGGTTGTTGTAAATGAAAGCCTTCGTGGGTTGCAATGCGATGGCTTTCGTATAATCGTCTACCGCTCCTTTCAAATCGTCCAATTTCCGCTTGGCGCTGCCCCTGTCATTATATGCCAAGCCGTTGGTCGTATCCAGTACCACCGTCACACTGAAATCGTCGATGGCCTTTTTGAAGTCTCCTTTTTCGAACCGGATTTCTCCTCGGTAAAAATAGGCCTTCGCGTTGTTGGGATTCAATTGGATCACCTTGCTATATTCCTGTTCTGCCCCCTCTTTGTCGTTTTTCCCGAACTTGATATTGGCCTTTGTCAAATAGGCCTGTTCGTTGTTGGGTTCTTTGCCGGTCAAGAGGTCCAAGTCCTGCAAGGCTTTGTCGTAGTCCTTCATTTCGTTGTAGGCGGTGGCTCTTTCGCTGATCGCCTTGGTATAGTCGGGGTCAAGGCGAAGCACGTTAGTAAACGCCTGCACTGCTTCCTTGTTCCGTTTTTCGGAAAGCGCCGTCAGTCCCTCGTTGTATTGTTTTTCGATTTCCTGTTGCCGTTTGAATAGGACGATCCGCTGGGTGAGCGTGTCCAACTGGCTAATGTGCGACGTCACGCCATTCAGTTGCACGGTATCGTGAGAAAGAAATACGGGTTTGATTTCCGTGGCTTTGGTTTGGGCGATGGTGAGGACGGGAAACAGTGTCCCGGCTAAAAAACACCAAATTGTTTTCTTCATTTGAATAGCTACGTGTAAAAATCCATTAGGTTCCCCAAACGCTCTTTTTTCGACAGCATGGGAGAATTTATTAATAGGGAGAAGCCTGTGGGACGGGAAGAAGGAGTTAATACGCTTCCTTCACTACTACTTTTCCTCCATATCCTCCTGCGTCGGGAAGCACATTGCTGGCAGTCCCGGTATTTGTTCTGGCCCAAAGGCTGATGGTATGGGTTCCTACCGGAATCTTGGGGAACATGCCGTAGATCGTCAGGAATTGGAAGTTGTTGGAGCTTTGCCACAACGTGGTCACGGCGTTTCCAAAAATGGTTTGCACATTGTCGATCCGTAATTCGAAGGTGATATTGCTAGAACTGGAGAAATTTTCGATGAACATAGGACTGGTAAGCGTCAATTCTACATTTGTTTCAGGGAATTGTTTCGTAAAGGTACCCATGTCTTCTACTTTGGCAAAGGTGGTGGTGACCACTCCCAAGGACGTATTGTTCAAGCTTCCTATAAACGTAAAGATGGCTGCCTGGCGCCAAGAGGCCACGCCATTCGCATCGGAAATCAACGTTTTGCCCACGCCTTGGTTTCCATCTTCCATTTGAATATTGCCCGCCTTTACATGCAATTTTGAAGAAGGCGTGGTGCCGATGCCCACATTTCCGGTCGCATCGTCGATGACAACATAGCTAGTAGACCCTCCTTGTCGGATGATCAAATCGTTGCCTGTGGCATTCATCCCCAAAAACCAGGATTCGGTACTGCTTCTGTCCAAACGAAGGCCGATAGGATTTAAAGTTGTGTTGTTTTGATTCAAACGGATCATCGGTGCGTTTGCGGCACCTGCTTCGGTAATATCCAAACTAAAAGCGGGGGCGATCGTCCCGATTCCTACGTTTACCCGTTGTGCCCCCGTTCCGCCCAAGACCAAGGCATTGTCCTGATCTACTTGCGCCAAATATCCGATCGCCGTGGCATTGACATGTTTGGTACTGGAACCTAAATCGGCATGGTAACCCACCAACGTGACATGGTCTGAATTGCTGGCATTGCCCCCCACATCGCTTCCGATCATGACATTCTCCGTCCCTGTTGTGATTGCATTGCCTGCAAATTCTCCCAACAGCGTATTCCCAAAGCCTGTAGTAAGGGCAGTGCCGGCCGATTCTCCCATCAAGGTGTTGTAACTGCCTGTCGCGTTGTTGCCCGTGTTGGCCCCGACAAACGTGTTGGAAGTAAGGGAAGAAGAAATAGAATTCGCATTCTGTCCTACGTAAATGGAATTGGTCCCATTGTTCTTTAACACGACCGCATTGCCTATTTTGTAATATTTAGAAGTATTGAGGTCTCCTTTTACATCCAAGGTAGCAGAAGGGTTATTGGTGCCGATGCCCACTGATCCACTCGTGGTAATGCGCAGCCGTTCTGTATTGCTTGTTTTGACAATAACGGGAAAGCCGTTGGTGGCACCCAGGAATTGAGAAGTGGAGTCCGGCAAGGCATTTCCAGTTAGGCTCCAGTTGACCGTTCCTGCAAACGAAGTCCAAGCGGTTCCATTCCAATAGAAAAATTGGTTGAGCGTATTGTCATAGACCATGAGGCCATTGTCGGAAGCGGCAGCGGCAATGGCCAATCGTTGTGCGGTCGTCAATCTGGGTGCTAGAAAACCTTGATTGTTTGTAGGGGAAACCAGTTCTAAGACAGCCGTCGATTTTGGATTGAGTGTTCCTATTCCTACGTTTTGTTGTGCATAGACGGCCGGAATGGACAGAAAAAAACTCCCGATGAGAAAGTTTCTCAAATGGCGTCGGTTCATGTGGTGATGCGTTAGTACTTTCTCTAACGGGGATTCTCCACGATTGTTCCACGCTCATTCAAATAGGAAAGAGGCCTTCTTTCCTAGTCTATCATAAAACGGTCTGCTTATTTCTTCTCGTCCAAAGGCTTGAATTCCAGCGAAACGGAATTGACGCAATGCCGGACATTTTTTACCGTCAATTGTTCGCCCGTGAAGACGTGTCCGAGGTGAGCCCCGCAACGGGCGCAGACGATTTCAGTCCGGAAACCATCCGGATCTGGAATTCTTTTTACAGCCCCTTTTATTTCGTCATCGAAACTGGGCCATCCGCAGTGGGAGTCAAACTTGCTGTCGGAAAGATAAAGTGGGGCTTTGCAGCGTTTGCATAGATAGGTGCCCTTGGCTTTGTTATACAAATATTTTCCTGTTCCGGGACGCTCGGTCCCTTTGTGGATGATGATGTATTGTTCTTCTTCGGTGAGCGGATACAAGGTTACTCCCTCGGGCGTGGTGATTGTGGAATCTTTCATGGTCTTGTCGTTCGTTGGGTGTTGCTGGCCACAGGCGACCATGCTAATGCAAAGAGAAAAGAAAACCCCTTTGGCCATCATTCGTGCAAAAGGGAGGGGAAATGCGTGCATCATATCTTTCATAATAAAGTGAAACCACCTTCATTTGGTTCCCCTTGGCTACTTTTTCTTCCTCTCCTTTGCTTCTAGGTAATGGAGGAAGCGGATAAAGAGAATCAAGGATACCGTGGTGAAGGCAAACACGAATAAAACAACTTCGGGAGAATAGACGCGCATAATGAAAGATCCTGACAAAGATAAATAGGGATTCTCATGAACCGCTTGCTATGACACAAATATCTACGCGATGTGCACGGGAAAAATGGGGGAGGCAGCTTTGTCAACGTTTTAAACGTTGACAAAGCTGCCTAAAGGGTGAGGTAACACAGAGTCCTTTGAAGACCCTGCCGAGGAAACCTTATTCCCCCTTCAATAGATTCAATTGCCCTAGGTGATAGGCCTGGTGATTGGTGCGGCTGATGAGCACGTTTAATTTGTTGCGGTGCGGTTCTTTGGCAAAATCTTCTGCCGACACTTTGGTGTGCCTTTCTAGCCAATCCTGTGCTTTCATTTGAGAAAAATGCTGCGTTAAGCTCAAGTTAACGGCCTCCCATTTTTGTCTCAGTTCTGCAAAAGAGGGAATTTCGGCAATGGCTTTATCAGGATTCCGCGAAAAAATCTCCTCCAACTCAGGAAAAAGCCGGTCGCCTAACCCAAAGAAAACTTGCAGACTATCGCTGGTGGAAATGAGATGGCCCAGCAAATAAATGGCGCGGTTGCGTCCGGGGGCTACTTCTTTTAAGTAAGTAGTTTCTTCGTATTTCCCGATGAATTTGGAAACGGCTTTATTTTGCCCCTCCCAAGCACTGATCACTTGTTGAATGACTTGTTCGGTGGCTGTTATTGCCACAGGTTCTACTACTTGCTCTTTCATACGGATAGGTGGATTTTATTGGGGTAAAATTTAGAGTAAAGAGAATTTCAGTAAGGAGGAGAGCAGGGGTAGGTACTTCCTATCCCTGTTGTGAATATCCACATAAAATTGATTAAATAGTACTGAACCCGCCGTCCAGAACCAATTCGCCTCCCAGCATAAATTTAGAATCATCGGAAGCGAGGTACAAGTAGCCTTCTGCCACTTCCTCCACCGTTCCTAGACGGTTCACGTGCGTGATACCGGCCAAATGCCCTTTCATGGCGGTTATTTGTTCAGAAGAAGCCCCGTTCCGTTCGAAAATAGGTGTTTCGATAGGGCCGGGCGATAGGACGTTCACGCGGATCTTCCGATCTTTCAACTCAGTGGAAAAACCTCGGGCCAATGAACGCACCGCTGCTTTTGTAGCCGCGTAAGCTGAAGCAGTAGCCATGCCTTTGTCTCCCACGGCCGAACCTGTCAGGATCACGGAAGCGCCGTCGTTCAAATAAGGCAGTGCTCTTTGAAGGGAAAAGAATACTCCCTTAAAGTTGATGTCGCTCACTTGGTCAAACATTTCTTCCGTATATTCCGTCAAAGGGCCAGCCACGAACACGCCCGCATTGATCACCAGTACATCGATGTTGCCCAAGGAGTGTTGGATAGTGGCATACTGTTTGTCGATGTTTTTGAGGTCGGAGACATCGCTGGCCAAACCCAAGGCACTGTTTCCGATTTCAGCTACTGCCTCGTCGAGCTTTGTTTTGTTTCGACCGGTAATGGCCACTTTGGCTCCTTGTTGGGCAAACAACTTGGCTGCCGCCAACCCGATGCCGCTATTTCCTCCTGTTACTACTGCTACTTTATTGGCTAACTTTTTCATGATATTTTGTTTTGGATGATGTCGTGTTTGAAATGCGCTATACATCGATGCTTGTACAAGAATCGATGTATTTAAGCTAAGGTATTTTTAATGGTCTTTCTCATTTTCCAAGATTGAATAAAAAGGGAGAGAGCGTTCCGGGCGCTTCTTTTGAGTGGGTGTTTGATGGTTGTGCCTAGGCCTCACAAAGGAAACATAATATTTCGATAAATCGATAAGTATCGATTTATTTTGGCTAAAAAATTATTCCTTGAAAGGGTGTAGGAAACGAATGTAGGCGTCAAATACTTCTTTGTTAAGTCGGTATTTCATGTTTCGGCCATCTTTTTCAAAAATAAGCAAGTCTGCATCAATGAGTTGTTTCATATGGTGGGACACAGTGGATTGCGCAAGGCCAAACATTTCCACGAGGCACACACAAGGTGTCCAATCCTGTTGTTTTTTTACTGCCTCGATGATTTTGAGCCGATAAGGATCCCCCAGGGCTTTCGAGATCCGCTCCACCTTCTTGAGGTCCAATTCCACATTCATGCATGCAAATATATCGATTATTCTCGGGTTCTCTAAGGTCGGCACGGTCGGTAGCTTGTCTCCTCAAGATTGAAAAATTTCATTTCAGCAAGTTCTCCGAAGAGACTCTGCGTGATTCCATCCTGCAATTTGTTTTTTTTTATTCATGGCGATGAGAAGAAACAACTAAAACAAACAAGCGACTTAGGCAAAGAGGCATCGGTGCCTCGCAACGCAGGGTCCAGCGGGAGACCCTGCTGAGAAAAA
>OUNM010639437.1_pt1 | contig 10785 bp, 10 predicted proteins | sample 1769961 | NCBI WGS metagenome assembly OUNM01 (sample SAMEA3914820, study PRJEB12502) | metagenome | biome: forest; material: soil | place: USA | collected 2012-03-12 | depth 0.3 m
CGCGCGGCGTCATCTGCGCCTCCGCCGGCAATCATGCGCAAGGCGTCGCTCTGGCCGCCGCCACCCGGGGCGCGAAGGCGACCATCGTCATGCCGGTGACCACTCCGGGCATCAAGGTCGCGGCGGTGCGTGCGCGCGGCGGCGAGGTCGTCCTGCACGGCGACGGCTTCGACGACGCCTACGCCCACGCCCGCGAGATCGAAGCGAAGACCGGCGCGACCTTCGTCCACCCCTTCGACGACCCCGACGTCATCGCGGGTCAGGGCACGGTCGGGCTGGAGATCCTGCGCCAGCACCCGGACACGATCGACGCTGTCTTCGTGCCCATCGGCGGCGGCGGTCTGGCGGCGGGCGTCGCCGCCATCGTCCGCTTCCTGCGGCCCGAAACGAAGATCATCGGGGTTGAGCCCGTCGACGCCCCCACGATGAAGGCCTCGATCGACGCGGGCCATGTCGTGACCCTCGATCAGGTCGGCCTGTTCGCCGACGGGGTGGCGGTGCGCCGCGCTGGCGACCTGACCTTCGAACTCTGCAAGGACCTGCTGGACGACATCGTCCTGGTCGACACCGACGCCATCTGCGCGGCGGTGAAGGACATCTTCGACGACGTCCGCGCCGTCGCCGAACCGGCGGGGGCGCTCGCGCTGGCGGGTATGAAGGCCTGGGCCGCCGCCAACCCGGGTTCCGGCGCGCTGGTCGCCATCAACTCCGGCGCCAACCTCAACTTCGACCGGCTGCGCCACGTCGCCGAACGGGCCGAGATCGGCGAGGGCGCCGAGGCGCTGCTGGCCGTCGCCCTGCCCGACGACCGCGACGCCTATCGCCGCTTCCTGGGCTCCCTCGATGGCCGGTCGGTGACCGAGTTCAACTACCGCTGGAGCAATACCGGCGCGGCCCACTTCTTCGTCGGCGTCGGGCTGAAGGACGGCGCCGCCGAGAAGGACGCCCTGATCGCCGCCCTGCGCGCCGACGGCTATTCCGTCGAGGACATGAGCGAGAACGAGACCGCCAAGCTGCACGTCCGCTACATGGTCGGCGGCCGCGCCACGGGTCTGGGCGACGAACGGATCCTGCGCTTCCAGTTCCCCGAACGGCCGGGCGCCTTCCTGCGCTTCCTCAACAGCCTGCAGCCCGCCTGGGCCCTGACCCTGTTCCACTACCGCAACCACGGCGACGACGTCGGCCGGGTGCTGGCGGGCGTCTCGGTCCAGCCGGGCGAGCGCGAGGCCCTGGTCGCGGCGCTTGACGGTCTGGGCTACCCTTACGTCGACGAGACCGATAATCCTGCGAGCAGACTGTTCCTCGACGGAGTGTGACCCCAATGCGGACCGATGCCACCCGGCGCGACCTGATCCTCGCGGCCACCGCCGCGCCCCTGCTGGCCGCGACCTCGGCCTGCGCCACGCCCCTCTTCCCGAGGCCGCGCGACGCCGCGGCGGGTCAGGTCTGGACCTTCGACACACTCGCCGACATCGGCGGCCATCCGACCCATGTCGAAGGGGCGCCCGCCCTGACCGACAGTCCCTGGGGTCAGGCCGTGAAGTTCGACGGCGTCGACGACGCCCTGTTCATCGACGACCACCCGCTGGCCGGCGCCGAACACTTCACCTTCGAGGCCCTGTTCCGTCCGGACGGCGGCGCCTTCGAGCAACGCTGGTTCCACCTTCAGGTCGACGAACCGACCCCGGCCGACGGCTCGGCGCCGATCGGCACCCGCTTCCTGTTCGAAATCCGGGTGGTCGAGAACGAATGGTATCTCGACGCCTTCACCAAGGGCGAGGGCTACAACCTGACCCTGATCGAACCCACGAAGCGCTTCCCCGTCGGCCAGTGGTATCACGTCGCCCAGACCTACGACGGGACCACCTACCGCAGCTTCGTCAACGGCGTGGTCCAGGACGAGGGCCCGCTGGCCTTCAAGCCGCAAGGCCCGGGCAAGTCCTCGGTCGGCTGCCGGTTCAACAAGCGCAACTACTTCAACGGCGCGGTGCGCGAGGCCCGCTTCCACGCCGAGGCCCTGACGCCCGACCGGTTCAGCAACCCGTTCGCCTGAGACGGCGGGGCCGCCTAGTTCAGCCGTTCGCTGCGCTCGATCATGATCAGCGGCGCGGTTCCGCCGAAGGGGTAATAGACCCGCCCCTCGCTCGCCGCGGCGCTCGCCGGATCCAGCTTGATCTCCTGTAGAAGACGAAGCGTGACCTGCGACTGGGGCGCAGAACTGTCGACCGTGTGATCGAACCGGCAGTCGGCATAGGCGCCGTTGCGGACCATGCAGCTGCGATCGGCGGGTTGGGGCGGCGGCGGCGGCGCCTCGTCGCGCTGATGCCCCCGTCCGTTGACGCTGCGGCTTCGGTTACCGGAGGGACGACGCCCCTCCCCGCGTTCAGCCCGTGCGATCTCATCGGCGTGCTCGACCTGCCATCTGGTCTTCAGATCCTCGCCCGCACGTGGCAGGGCGTCGCGTTCGTCGGTGAGGGCATAGCCACAGGCGGTCAGGACCCGGTCCAGACTGGCGTTCTGGGTCGGCAGGTCGAAGACGGCCCGGATCGGCGCGGCGGTCCCCGCCGGCGAGCGCAGTTCGAACAGACCGCCGCCGCGCAGGAAGCGGGCGTCGCGGCCGTTGACCGAGGCGGTAAAGGCCGTGGCCCCGGGCTCGGCGAACCAGGTCTGGGTGTCGCTTCGGCCATCCGCGCGCGTCGCCGACAGCACCCGCTCGCGCTCCGTCGTCGCCGGCAGGCCCACGAGCACCACCCGCAGTCCGGCGGGCGCGCACTGCACCACCATCGCCTTGCCGTCCTCATAGCGCACCGAGGCCGCGGACAGGTTCCGCGCCGGATCGGCGACGAACTCCCAGTCGTCGTCTTGACGCACAGGCGCATTGGTCACGGCGCCCGCAGGCGCCAGCATCGACAGGGCAGACCACAGCCCGGCCCAGATCATTCCGTTCATTGAAGCCCCCACTTCCAGAGGGCGCAGAGACGCATACGGAACATCGCGCCGTCAAGCCGGGCGCCCTTCTCCGGAAGGGGCCTAGATCGGCATCACGAAGCGGAACCGCGTCCGCTCCGCCGTCGAATGGGCGTCCAGCGAGCCGGCGTGACCCTGGGCGATCTGGGAGGCGATGTAGAGCCCCAGCCCCAGCCCGGCCTGGGGTTCGTCCTTCTGCGGCCGGTGGAAGGGCTTGAACAGATGCGGCAGGGCATGATCGGGGATGGGCTCGCCCGTATTGGTCACCGTCAGTTCGAACGCCCCGCCCTCGCAGGTGGCGTGGACGTGGATTTCGCCGTCCGCCGCGCCGTGGGTCAGGGCGTTGGCGAGCAGGTTCGACAGCAGTTGGCCGACCCGGTCCGGATCGCAGGCGACCGGCCGGTCGAGTGTGATCTCGGTGGTGATGGTCCGGTCGGGCCAGGCCGCGCCCAGCTCCTGGATCACCTGTTCGATCACCCCGGTCAGATGGGCTTCGGCCTGCCGCGCCAAGGGCACCCCGCCGCCCAGCCGGCCGCGCGCGAAGTCCAGCACATCGGAGATCAGCCGTTCCATCCGCGTGGCGCTGGCCTCCATCTGGGCGACCACGGTCCGCGCCCTATCATTCAGCGGCGTCGCCTTCAGCAGGGTCAGCCCCGCCTGAATCCCGGCCAGGGGATTGCGCAGGTCGTGACCGAGGACCGCGATGAACTGCTCGCGCAGCACCGCCGCCTCATCGGCGTCGATCAGCGCCGCCTCGCTGGTCGCCAGGCTTTCGGCGGCGTCCAGATGGAAGGCGATCAGCTCGGCGAACAGCCGGAACATCGACCGCGTCTCGGGCTTGTCGACGACGTGCGGATTGGGATCGATGGCGCACAGGGTGCCGAACATCTCGCCGTTGGCCCGCAGGATCGGGAAGGAGATGTAGCTGCGCAGGCCGTACATCTGCGGCGTGTGATGCGTGCGCCAGGCCGGGTCCGCCTGGGCGTCGTCGAACACCACCGGGTCGCGGCTGTCGCGGATCTCGTCGCAGATGGTGGTCTTGAGCGGCAACTCGCCGCCAACCGGCAGGCCGAAGCCGATCTCGTCGCGTACGGCGCAGGCGATCCAGTGGGTCTCGGTCACCCGGGCCACGGCGGCGAAGCCCATGCCGGTGATGCGGCAGACGACGTCCAGGATGTTCTCGACCGCGGCGATCCGCGCCACCGCCGCGATGTCGCGTGCGATCGGTTTGTCGTCAGCCGGGGTTGCCGTGGAAGCCATGCGACAGGCTTACCCCATGAAGCGTCACGTTAAAATGGCGTCTTGCGTACAGGCCCGCCCTCGTGGTCCAGCAGCCACTTCTTGCGCTCCAGCCCCCCGGCATAGCCCGTCAGGGTCCCGTTCGCCCCGATCACCCGATGGCAGGGCACGATGACCGCGACCGGGTTCTGACCGTTGGCCAGTCCCGCGGCCCGCACCGCCTTCGGCTTGCCGATCGCGGCCGCCAGTTGGCCATAGGTGCGGGTCTCGCCCGCCGGAATGTCGCGCAGCGCCGCCCAGACCGAACGCTGGAAGTCGGTCCCTGCGGTCTTCACCGTCAGTCCGTCCAGAGCCTTGTGGTTCCCGGCGAAATAGGCCGAAACCGCGTCGCGAACCGCCTCCGGCGCGCGCCCCTCCGTCAACGGAGCCTCGCCGTAGTGACGACGCAGCAGCCGGTGCATCCGATCCTCGTATCCGGCGAAGTCGAGCGCGCGCACGGCGCCGTCCGGATCGACGACCAGCAGCACCGTCCCGACCGGGGTGTCGATCCGGTCCAGCGTCAGCTTCAGAAGTTCAGGCTGCCTTCTGGTCATCATCCGTCTCCTTCAGTTCGGCCGCCCCCATCCCCGCCGTCCGCAGGTGGAGCGCGCCATAGGCCCGCCAGGGCCGCCATTGATCCGCCCGGCCGATCAGCCGCGCGTCGAAATCCTCCGGAAGCCGGTCGTTGGGCGCCTCCGCTCCCGCATCGACCCAGTCGCCCGGCAGCCTCAGCCCCGGCCGCGCCTCGACCAGGGGCCTGAGCGCCACATCGGCCGACAGGTCGCGCGCGATGGCTTCGGGATCGGCCGACAGGTCGAACACCCGCCGCACCCGGGCCAGAACGCCCGGAAGCGCCCTGAGGTCCGAGGCCTCGACCCGCACCTCGACCCGGCCCGGCCTCTCGGGCGTCACCGACACGCGACCGCTTGCCCCGTCGACTACGGCGTCCAGCGTTCGCGACCAGACCCGATCCTCGACCGCATCACCGCGCGCCCTGAGCGCCGCCAGCATCGCGTCCCAGTCATAGGGCGACCGATAGGGAAGGCTCAGCCGCACCCCGCCATCCGCCGGTCGCTCCTTGCGCCGCCTCAGGGCCGAGGGCGGGCGTCCGTACAGGGACTGGAAGGTCTCGTTGAAACGCCTCACGCTGCCGAAGCCGGACGCCAGCGCCACCTCGGCCATGGTCAGGTCGGTCTCGTGGATCAGGGCCTTGGCCAGCAGCACTCGGCGGGTTTGAGCCACGCTGACCGGCGCCGCGCCCAGATGCTGGCGGAACAGGCGCCGCAGCTGTCGCTCGCCCACGCCCAACCGCCCGGCGAGGGTATCGACATCGCCCTCATCCAGAGCGCCCGCCTCGATCAGGCTCAGCGCCCGGCTGACCGTATTCGAGGTGCCGCGCCAGGCCCCCATGTCGGGCGCGGTCTCGGGCCGGCAGCGCAGGCAGGCGCGAAACCCCGCCTCCTCGGCCGCCGCCGCCGTGGGGTAGAAGATCATGTTCTCGCGCTTCGGCGTCCGCGCGGGGCAGACCGGCCGGCAGTAGATGCCCGTCGAGGTCACCCCGCCGAAGAACCGGCCGTCGAACCGCGCGTCGCGCGTCACCGCGGCGCGGTAGCAGGCGTCCTGGTCCAGTTCCGTGTGCCGCGTGTCCATGACGACAACATGGGGGCGCACGGCCCCCATGTCTCGCGGTTTTCGGACATTTGTGTGAGCTGCCTCAGGCGGCGGCCGCATCCCACCGGCGACGGTCGAAGGGCATCAGCTGGCCGGTGACCAGCCGCCACAGGGCGCCCGACATCTTGAACAGCGCCTGCAGCAGGCCGAAGATCACACAGGCCATCAGCACGGTCGACAGGCTCCACAGTCCGCCGTCGAAGGCCGCGCGGATGCGCTCGACGAAGGCCTGGACGCTGTCGACGTGGATCACCGGGGCCAGGGGCGAGGCGGTCCACAGCCAGACGAACAGCCAGGCCTGCACCCCGCCGAAGGCGAGGTCGCCCAGAGCGGTGAACCGCACCTGGCCGGGATTGGCCGCCCGGATCAGGTCGAAGGCGATCCGGCAGGCGGCATAGGCGATCCCGGGCCAGTAGAGCACCGCCAGGATACGGCCGAGGATGTCCGCATAGTCGACACCGTTGATCGTCGCCCCGCCCAGGGTGAACAGGTCCTCGGGCCGCAGGGGCGTGACCATCAGCAGACCCGCCCACCAGAGCAGCAGCACCGTCCAGGCGGCGGCGCTGCCCATCGCCCGCGCCGCCGGCGACAGGGTCATCCGGCCCCGACGACGTCCGCGTGACGACGTCTCCACCGTCCCGGCGACATGGCGCGACACCGTATCCGCATCCATGCCCGCCAGTTCGAACAGGCCCAGGTCCTTGACCCGCCAGTCGCGCAGGAAGGCCGGCTTCTCCTTCTGCCGTTCGATGACGAAGCCGGCGATCGTGGCCAGGCCGATGATGGTGATGCCGCCGGTGAAGACGCTGTGGAAGGCCTGACCGATCGCCCGGCCCACCTCCTCGTCGCCGACGAGGACCCGCACGATGGCCGCGATGGCGGTGATGCAGACCAGGGCCATCAGCCCGACCTTCACCCCGAACATCCACCAGGGATAGAGCTCGGGCCCGACGACCTGCTGGGGGCCGGAGCCGTAGCGGGCGGCGACGCTCAGCGGATGGCCGAACTCGCGCAGCACCGCCTCCTCGTCGGCCTCGGTCAGGGGCCGGCCGAGCTCTTCCTCGCGGTCCTCCATCCGGGTCTGGATCGCGTCGCGCAGCTCGGCGACGATGTCTTCGCGGGAAGCCTTGGGCAGCTGCGCCGCCACGGCCTTCAGATAGCGTTCGGTCAGGGTCATTGGGGTCCCTCCTTCAAGCGTGAATGTCAGAGAATCTTGTCGAGCGAGGCGTTGATGCCCCGCCATTCGTCGGCGAGGGCCGCCAGCATGGCCTCACCCATCGGCGACAGCCGGTAGAAGCGCTTCTTGCGCTTCTCCTCCTCGCGCCATTCGGAGACCAGCAGCCCCTGGCTCTCGAGCCGGCGCAGCAGCGGATAGAGGGTGGATTCCTCCATCTCCAGCCCGTCCCCGGCCAGGGCCTGACGCAGGGTATAGCCGTAGCGCTCCTCCCTCAGGCGGGCGAGCACGGCCAGGACCAGCGACCCGCGCCGCAGCTCCAGCCTCATGCTTTCGAACAGTTCGGGATCAGGGGTCATTCGCATCGCCTTGGCGTCACATAGTGTGTGACACACAGTGTATGCGACATACTGTGTGACCGAGTCAAGCGAACGCTGTCCGGGGGCGCGTCAAAGCCGGCTCGGGACCGGTCGTTTCAGGAAGAACGGGAGGGGCGAAGGGGGCGTCCCGACCCCGTGGGGCGAAGGCGGGACGCCCGTTCCGGGGCCGCCCTACGGTCAGGCGGGACGGGTCGCGGAGCCCGGCGTTTCGACATCTGGGAGCCATCCCGTCGGGCGCCGACAACCTAGGGCTGGCCCTTGGCCGCGGCTACCTGCGGAAAACCATAGGGCGTCTCTGTTTTGAAACGGCCAAGCTTGCCGGACCGGCGTCAGGCGACCTCGATCTGCTGGAACAGCAGGCCCCGGGCCACCGCCTCGGGCAGGCTGCGCGCCCCCAGTTTGTAGCGCGCGTTTTTCAGATGCAGGCTGACGGTGACCTCGGCCAGGGCCAGGTCGTGGGCGATGCCGCTGACCCTCTGCCCCCGGGCCACGGCCTGCAGACAGTCCCGTTCGCGCGCCGTCAGCTTCGCCGCCCCATAGCGCCGCCGCATCATCTCCCCGACAGCGCCGGCGTGGAACAGATGCGCCAGCGACACCAGCCGCGGCCCATGCTCCTCCAGCAGCCGTCGGCATTCGGCCGGATCCATGCCCGAACCCATGACGATGCCGGCGCCCGGCCCCAGCGTCCCCGGGGCGCCCGGCAGGGGGATCAGGATGCCGCCCGCCAGGCCGGCCTCGTCGGCCTCGTTCAGGATCTGCGACGGGCCGTAGTGGGTCGTGGTTTCGAAAATCACCGGGTCGTACCGCGCCGCCCGGACGTGACCGACCAGCGGGTCGTGCATGTCGTACATCCGCTCGGTGTAGTACTCGATCCAGTCCGACCGCATGGTCGACATGGCCGGGTCGCCCCGGGCCTCCATCCGGTCATAGGTCGCCATGTCCAGAAAGGCGTAGTTGACCTGGTCCAGCCCCATCCGGGCCAGACCTCGGGTCAGGACGCCCCAGCGCCTGTCCGGATCGCGTTCAGACAACAGCCCGGCGAAGTCATCCCCGAGCGACAGGTCTCTGTTCGGCATGATTGAACCCCACGCCTCACCCTGACCCACACTCGAAGGTTGATCAACGCTTCAAACATGACAAAAACGGGTATTTTCCGCTCACCCACGGTCAGTCCGTCAGATAGAACAGGGCCTCGACCGTGGTGCCGAGCGCCTTGGCCAGGCTGAGGGCCAGCAGGGTCGAGGGGATGAAGACCCCGTTCTCCACGGTATTGATGGTCTTGCGCGACACCCCGGCCCGGTCCGCGAGCTCGGCCTGGGTCAGACCGGCCTCCGTCCGGACCGCCTTCAGCCGTGACCCCAGACGCGGATCACCCATCGTCGCGACCGGCCTCGCGGAACAGCCAGGCGAAGCGCAGGCCCGCCGCAGCGCCCGCAGCCGCAAGGGCCAGGATCAGGCTCGCCACGCCGACCTCGGCGCGCCAAAGGCCCAGCCCCAGCGACAGGGTCGTCCCGGCCATCAGGACGAAGAAGGCCAGGGTCATCGCCCGCGCCCTGAGCGACTGGCTCAGTTCGTCCTCGAGAAAACGCCTGTTCTTTCGCGAGGCGCCGTCCCAGCCCATGACCATCAGGGCCGTCACCCAGGCATAGAGGACCGGCACGGCCAGCCTCAGATAGTCGACCCAGCGGTGCTCGCCCGCGACGACATGCTCCAGCGCCCCGAAGGCCTGGGCCAGGAACAGCAGCGACAGGGCCGGAAAGATGGCCAGCTGCCGCGCCCGCTGGGCCTGCAGCCGGTCGCGCCTGCCCGGCTCGGCCGGATCGGAGCGCCAGCGCGGCCCGTTCGGGCGATAGAACCAGGCGCAGATGCCGCCGGCGGCCGTGAAGGCCGCGCCCATGCCCGCGATCACGCCTGCGGTTGTGGCCGCGTCGCCGGTCTTGTCCGCACCCCAGGCGAAGCCGAATGCGCACATCGCCGCCCCGAGCCCCGTCAGTGCGACGAGCAGCACGAACTTCGTCCGGCTGGTCCGCTCCGTGGATTTTCCCTCACCCGAATTGTTGTCCGCCATCATTCGATCGGCTCCCGGCCTGATGTCACCTTCGGGTTACATATATCACCTATGGGTTACACGCCGTCAAGGGGCTCCGTCGCCCGCCGCTTTCCTTTCGCGGCGGCGCGGCTAGGGTGGCTCCGCTTTCGGGGATCCCATCACACATGCCGTCTTTCTCGCGCCGTCTCGTTCCGGCCGGCCTCGCCGCCGTCATCGCCGCCTCCGCCGTTCTGGGCGCCGCTCCCGCCCTGTCGCGAACGATCCAGACCGCGCCCGTCCCGGCGTCTGTCCCCCTGATCCCCGGCGCCGACTATGACGCCAGCGTCCCGTCCGTCGCCCAGGTGCTCGGCTATGACAGCGGCGCCCGGATCAGCCGCGCCGCCGACGTTCGCCGCTATTTCGAGGCCCTGCGCGCCGCCGCTCCCGATCGCGTCGCCATGGGCGACTACGCCACGACCCATGAAGGCCGCCCGGTGTTCTGGGCCGCCGTCGGCTCGGCCGCCAACATCGCCCGGCTGGACCAGATCAAGGCCAACTCCCGGGCGCTGGCCGACGCCCGCGTCACCTCGCCCGAGCGCGCCCGCGCCATCATCGCCGACCAGCCGGTCATCGTCTGGCTGATGTATTCGGTGCACGGCGACGAGATCAGCCCCGCCGACGCCGCCATGGCCGCCGCCCGCCACCTGCTGGCCTCGCGCGATCCGGCGGTTCAGTCGTGGCTGGCCAACACCGTCGTCGTCTTCGTCCCGACCCAGAACCCCGACGGACGCGAACGCTTCCTGAACTCCAATGCGTCCGGCTTCGGCACCGAGCCCAACCCCGACCCCCTCTCGGCCGAGCGCGACCAGCTCTGGCCCGGCGGCCGGTTCAACCATGACCTCTTCGACCTGAACCGCGACTGGTTCATCCAGACCCAGCCCGAGACGCGCGGTCAGGCCGCCGCCGTGCGCGACTGGCGGCCGCAGGTCCTGGTCGACGCCCATGAGATGGGCACCGACGAGACCTTCTTCTTCCCGCCCGAAGCCCAGCCGCTGAACCCCTGGATCTATCCGGCGACGCTGGAGAGCCGCGAGCTGATCGGCCGCAACACCGCCCGCCGCTTCGACCAGAACGGCATCCCCTATTTCAATCGTCAGGTCTTCGACGCCTTCTATCCGGGCTATGGCGACGGCTGGCCGGGCTACCTCGGCGCCATCTCCATGACCTATGAGCAGGGCTCGGCCCGGGGTCTGGCGGCGCGGCGGTCGTCGGGCGAGATCCTGACC
>OUNM011073848.1_pt1 | contig 10785 bp, 9 predicted proteins | sample 1769961 | NCBI WGS metagenome assembly OUNM01 (sample SAMEA3914820, study PRJEB12502) | metagenome | biome: forest; material: soil | place: USA | collected 2012-03-12 | depth 0.3 m
CCGCTCCGGCCATGATGACGGAAGAGGTGGAGGACACGGGTCGCCGTAAACGCGGGCCGCAGCGTCATGCCTATGATGCCTCGCTCGTGATGGGTGTGAGCGAAGACAAGCCGCGCAACTGCCCCATCCGCATCGCCGGCAACGCCTATGAAGAAGGCCGCATACCGCAGCGTGGCGACCTCAAAATTCCCGCCCTGCCTTCCCTGCCGCGCATTTCCGGCACTGAAAGCGGCCGCTACCAGCTTGCGCAATGGCTGAGCCAGCCCACCCATCCTCTCACTGCCCGGGTGGCGGCCAACCGCATCTGGGCTCATTTGTTCGGCAAAGGCATTGTCAGCACCACCGACAACTTTGGCATCACCGGCGCCCGTCCGGTCGCGCCAGAGCTGCTGGATCACCTCGCCATCCGCTTTGTCGAAACCGGCTGGTCCACCAAGAAGTTCATCCGCGCGCTGATGCTCAGCCACACCTACCGGCTTGCTTCAGATGCCGATGCCCATGCGATGGAAGTCGACCCCGGCAATGACTTGCACTGGCGCATGACCCCTCGCCGCCTCGAACTGGAGGCCCTGCGCGACTCGTTGCTCCAACTCAGCGGTGGGCTGACTTTCGACCGACCCACCGGCATTCAGGTGGCCGGCACCGGTGGCAAGGGCAACACCGGCCGTACCAGCAGCCTGCTCGAGATTGGTGCGCCTTTCCGCACCATCTATCTGCCGGTGCTGCGCGACCTGCTGCCGGAGATGCACGAGACCTGGGATTTCCCCAATCCCACGCAGATCAAGGGTCAACGCGACGTGACCACCGTGCCCTCGCAGGCCTTGTTCATGATGAACAACCGCATGGTCGTCGGTGCCGCCAGAGCCGTAGCCCGGCAATTGGTTGAGAATAACAATTTGAAGGAGGATGAGAGCCGCGTTCGCGAGGCGATGCGGCTCATTTACGGCCGGGCTGCCGATGCGGAGGAAACCGCCAGCGCCTTGCAAATGATGCGCTCCCTCACTTCAGCCTCGCCTGAAGACCGTCTCACCATCCTCGTGCAGGCGATGATCGGCGGTGCCGAGTTTCGCTACGCCCTTTGAAGCCGATGACCACGCCCGCTTTCCCGCTCTCCCGCCGCTCGATGCTGCGACACTCCGCCACTGGCTTTGCCTGGCTGGCTTTTTCAGCGCTCGCGGCCGAAAAGGCGAAGACCCAGTACATTCACCCCCTGGCACCAAAACCGCCTCATTTCCCGGCCCGGGCGAAGCGCGTGATCTTCATGTTCATGAACGGCGGGCCCAGCCATCTGGAGTCCTTCGACTACAAGCCGAAACTCGCCACCGCCGGCGGGCGCTATCTGGCACCGCAGTTTGGCTTCAAGCCCTCAGGCCGCAGCGGGCTCATGATTTCAGAGGCCTTTCCGAACTTGTCTGAGCACGCCGATGACCTCTGCCTTCTCAACAGCGTCACGACCAAGAACCCTGGCCACCAGCAGGCCATTGTGGCATTGCATACCGGCAACGAAAACTTTGTCCGCCCGTCCATGGGGGCTTGGGTGGCCTACGGCCTTGGGACGGAAGCCACAGACCTGCCGGCCTTCGTCACCATCGATCCCATCAGCGACCAGGGCGGCGCGATGAACTACGGCTCCGCCTTCCTGCCCGCCACCTTCCAAGGCACCCGCTTAAGCACCAGCGGTGGCGGCGTCCCCAACCTAACTAACGACAGCATCACCGCGCGCGACCAGCGCACGCAGCTCGATTTTTTGCAAAAGCTCAACCGCCGGCTCATCGACAGGCACGATCCTGGCAATCCTGAGCTGGAGGGACTGGTCCAGTCCTACGAGCTTGCCTTTCAGATGCAGGCCTCCGTGCCCGGCGTGTTCGACACCAGCGGCGAGCCGGAGGAAGTGATCAACCTTTACGGCATCAACGACAGCACCACCGCACGCTTCGGCCAGCAGTGCCTGATGGCGCGCCGCCTGGCGGAGAAGGGCGTGCGCTTCATCCAGCTCACCAGCAACGGCTGGGATCATCACAACAAGATCCGCGAAAACTTCGCCGCGCGCGCCGAATCCATCGACAAACCGATGGCCGGGCTCATCGCCGATCTGAAGCGCCGCGACATGCTGAAGGATACGCTGGTCGTCTGGGGCGGCGAGTTCGGCCGCGGTCCGCATGAAGACCACGGCGGCGGCCGCGGCCACCACGCCAAAGGCTACAGCATGTGGATGGCCGGCGGCGGCGTGAAAGGCGGCCTTCGCTACGGCGCCACCGACGAGCTCGGCGACGAAGCAGTGAAGAACGCCATGCCCACACACGATCTGCACGCCACCATCCTGCACCTGCTCGGCCTTGATCATACCCGCCTTACCTATCGCTACGCGGGCCGCAACTTCCGCCTCACCGATGTGGAGGGCGAGGTGCACTCAGGGATCGTGGCCTGAGTGTGCAACCGCCGCAACAAGCACGCACGGCCCTGCGTTCATCAGCGCATCATGATCCGTCGCGCGCTCGTTGTTCTTCTCACCCTTTGCCCGCTGCTCCACGCCGAACGACCTAATGTGTTGTTCATTGCCATTGATGACCAGAATGACTGGATCGGCTACCTCGGCACTCATCCGCAGGTGAAGACGCCGAACATCGACAAGCTGGCGGCGCGCGGAACGGCCTTCATGAACGCACACACCCAGGCGCCGCTGTGCAATCCTTCACGGAGTTCTCTGCTTACCGGCCTGCGGCCTTCCAGCACCGGCGTCTATGGCCTCGCTCCCGGCATTCGTGAGGTGGAACAGTTGAAGCGTCACGTGACCTTGCCGCAGACCTTTACCCAGGCTGGCTACGCCACCAGCACGCATGGCAAGATCTATCATGATGGCAGCATCCGGCCCAAAGATCAAAAGGCCGAGTTCAATGAATGGGGCTCCAAAGGCGGCGGCACCAAGCCGCCGGAAAAGATCGCCAAGCTGCCGCCCCAGCTCAATCACCCGGCCATGGACTGGGGCATCTGGCCGCCGACGGACGAAGAAACTCCCGACTGGAAGATCGCCACCTCTGCCGTTGAAGCCTTGGAGAAGGCCCCCCCGGACAAGCCGTTCTTTGTCGCCTGCGGCTTCCGCCTTCCACACGTGCCCTGCTATGCACCGCAGAAGTGGTTCGACCTGTACCCGGACAAGGAGCTCATCATGCCCGAAGTGAAGGAAGACGACCGCGATGACCTGCCCAAGTTTGCCGACTTCCTGCACTGGCGGCTGCCCGAGCCGCGGCTGAAAACTCTGCGTGCCATGAACGAGTGGCGGCCGCTGGTGCGCGCTTACATGGCCTGCACCAGCTTCATGGATTCGCAGGTGGGCCGCGTGCTCGATGCTCTTGAAAAGACAGGCCGCGCAAACAACACCATCGTGGTGCTATGGAGCGACCACGGCTGGCATCTGGGCGAAAAGCTCATCACCGGCAAGAACACCCTGTGGGAGCGCAGCACCCACGTGCCGCTGGTTTTCGCCGGCCCTGGCATCGCTCCGGCAGCCAAATGCAACCGCACCGTGGAGCTGCTCGACATCTTCCCCACGTTGCTGGCCCTGTGCGATATGCCGGCTCGCCCTGATCTGGAAGGTCACAGCCTGATTCCTCAGCTCAAGGATGCCACCGCCCCGCGTCCCTGGCCAGCCATCACCACCCACAACCAGGGCAATCACGCCATCCGCACCGAAGCCTGGCGCTACATCCGCTATGCCGACCACAGCGAAGAACTGTACGATGAGAAGGCTGACCCCAATGAGTGGTTCAACCTCGCCAAGGATTCCACACACGAGGCGATAAAGGCCGAGCTGGCCAAGTGGATCCCCAAGGTGGACAAGCCACCGGTGCCCGGCAGCAAGGACCGCATCCTGACCTATGAGCCGCTCACTGGCGAGGCCATCTGGGAGGACCAGAAGATCGACAAGACCGCGCCGCTGCCAGAGTTTTGATCTACTCTCCGATCCAGACTTCCGTGCCTTCCGGCACCAGGTCATAGAGCTCGATCATGTGGTCATTGCGCAGCCGCACGCAGCCATGGCTGCCGGGCCGGCCAATGCCCTGCTCATCGTTGGTGCCGTGGATGTAAATGTACCGGTCAAAGGTGTTCGCATTGCGCGGCTCCAGCCCCTCCAGCCTCAGGATGCGCGTGAGCACCAAGTCATCGGCCAGCTTTTCGCCCTGCCATTGGCCCACCGGCTGGCGTGCCTTGAAGATTGTGCCGCTGGGCGCTCCGGTGCCGTGTTTTTCCTTCACCCGGAACTGGCCCACGGGTGTTTTCAGGCTGCCTTCCTTGAAGCCCACGCCTGCGGCGGCGGTGGATATGGGCCAATCTCGCACCACGCGCGATCCATCCCACAATTGCAGACGCTGAGTGGCGACCGAAACTTCAAGCTTCAAGGACATGCAGCACTAAAATCTCCCGCCCCTCCTGCGTCAACCGCCGCCCTTGCGCTTTGACGCATCATTTGCACTTCATGAAAGGCCGCATAAGATGCCCGCCCCCTTGTATCCACCCTAACTCATGAGTACCCCGAAGCACGTTGCCATCGTCGGAGCCACCGGCGCCGTGGGCGCGGAGATGATCCGCTGCCTGGAAGAGCGTCAATTCCCCATCAGCCAGCTCACCCTGCTGGCCTCCGCCCGCAGCGCCGGCAAAACCCTGAAATTCAAGGGCCAGGACGTGGTGATCAAGGAGCTGACCAAGGACAGCTTCCAGGGCGTGGACATCGCGCTGTTCAGCGCCGGCGGCGGCATCTCCAAGGAATTCGCCCCGGCTGCCGTGGCTGCGGGTGCGGTGGTGGTGGACAATTCCTCCGCCTTCCGCATGGATGACAGCGTGCCGTTGGTTGTGCCGGAAATCAACGGTGCCGACGTGAAGAACCACAAGGGCATCATCGCCAACCCGAACTGCTCCACCGCCATCTCGCTCATGGCGCTGTACCCGCTGCACGCGGCCTTTGGCGTGAAGCGCATCTTTGCCTCCACCTACCAGGCGGTGTCCGGCACCGGTGCGCAGGCCATTGAGGAGCTGGCCAGCCAGAGCCGCGAATGGGCCGCCGAGAACCGCGCCTGGGATGCCGCCCAGCTTGATTCGAAGCCCACCGTCTATCCCTACCAGATCGCCTTCAACGTGCTGCCCCAGGTGGACAGCTTCATCGAGTCTGGCTACACCAAGGAAGAAATGAAGATGGAAAACGAGGGGCGCAAGATCATGCACCACCCCGATTTCCGCGCCTCTGTCACTTGCGTGCGCGTGCCCGTTTTCCGCGCCCACAGCATCGCCGTCAGCGCCGAGTTCGAGAAGCCCGTGACCGTGGAAGCCGCCCGTGAGGTGCTCTCCAAGGCCCCAGGGCTGGATGTTCTGGATGAGCCCGCCAGCCGCCAGTACCCGCTGCCGCTCGCCGTCGCCGGTGCCGACAACTGCGTGGTGGGCCGCATCCGCAAGGACTGCGCCATGGAGAATGGCATTGCCTTCTGGGTGGTGGGCGACCAGCTCCTGAAAGGCGCGGCGCTCAATGCCGTGCAAATCGCGGAACTGCTGTAGGCAGCCTGCACGCTGGGTCTAGAGCCGTACCTTCTGACGGCGGCAAGATGCCCCCGCTCCTTGGTGGGGGCGGTCGATCATGCTCGGCGTCAGACGAAATGAGCCTATTCGCCCGGTAGTTCTGTAGGTCCCGTGAGTCGTGTACGTCCTGTGGCACAGGACGTACGGGACCAAGGGGGCCTACAAGGCTGGAAGGAAGGCAGGGCTGGTATGCCAGCTCAAAGAAACTGCTCTCAACTGCCCGAAGTTACTTCAGCCCCACCACGTGCAGCACCAGGTTCAAGCCGAGGGCAAAGAGCCCGGCACCCAGGAAAATGCAGGCAGGCAGCGTGAGCACCCAGGCCATGAGGATGTTGCGCAATGTCTTGCCCTGCAGGCCTGAGCGGTTCGCGGCCATGGTGCCGGCGATGCCGGAGGAAAGCACGTGGGTGGTGCTCACCGGCAGGCCGTAACGGTCGGCGGCAGCGATGGTGATCATCGCCACCAGCTCCGCGGCACCGCCCTGCGCGTAGGAGAGGTGAGCCTTGCCAATCTTCTCGCCCACGGTCACCACAATGCGCTTGTAGCCGATCATCGTGCCCAGGCCCAGCGCCAGCGCCACGGCCACCTTCACCCAGTCCGGGATGTACTTGGTCACCCCGTCCAAGCTCTTGCAGAAGGCCTTTGCCGCGTCGTCGTCGTCCCCAAGGAACTCGCCGGCCTTTTCCATTTTATCGAGGGCCGCCGAAACAAGATAAAAATCGGTGCGGGTTTCACGGCGCTGGTCTTCAGTCAGGCCGTTGAAAGTGTTCAGTGCACCGATGCCGGCCACAACGGTGCGGTTCTTCGTGGCCACCGCGGCGAAAGTGGAGTCCTTCAGCGCCCCGGTCTTGACGTAGGCGGTCAGCTCCTCCGTGGCCTGTGCCTTAGTAAGGGCGGGCCCCTTGGAGTGTTTCTCCAGCACCTGCTCCATGGCATGGGAGGCCCCGGCAATGGCCTTGAGCTCCGCCGTGCCGGCGGTCATTTTCAGGGCATAGCTTCCGGGAATGATGCCCACCAAAATCAGCATGATCAAGCCCATGCCCTTCTGGCCGTCGTTCGATCCGTGGGCGAAGCTCACACCGGTGCAGGTGCCGATCAGCAGGCCGCGGATCCACGGCGGCGGCGGGGAGGAGTCCTTTGGCGCGGCAAAGAGCTCTGGATTCTTCACCAGCGCACGAGTCAGCAGCAGCAGCAGCGCCGCGCACACGAAGCCCACCAGCGGCGAAAGCAGCAGGGCAGTGCCTACCTCCGCCGCCTTTGCCCAATTGATGCCCTCCAGGTAAGACCGGCCGTGCATCAGTGCATTACCAATGCCCACGCCCATGATCGAGCCGATCAGAGTGTGCGAGCTGGAAGCCGGCAGGCCCACGTACCAAGTGCCCACGTTCCACAAGATAGCGGAGAGCAGGAGGGAAAACACCATCGCAAATCCTGCGGCGGAGCCCACATTCAGCACCAGCTCCACGGGCAGCAGCGCCACAATGCCGTAGGCCACGGTGCCCGCAGACCACAGCACCCCGATCAGGTTCCAGCAGCCAGACCAGACCACCGCCACCTTGTCCTTCAACGAATGGGTGTAGATCACCGTGGCCACGGCATTTGCGGTGTCGTGAAAGCCGTTCACAAATTCAAAGGCCAGGGCCAGCCCGATCGCGAGAACCAGAAAGAAGCCAGCGGCCGGGGACAGGGCGGAAGGGGCTTCCGCGAGGACGAAGAGGGAGTGCATGTCAGGTGCGGCCAGAATGAGCGCCTGTGATTCACTGACGGATTTGGCAATCGCCTACAAGAAAATAAAAGCAACGGTTGCGCCCCATAGCACCACCGGCCCGCCTGCGTCCACCAGCCGGGACTTGCTGGGCAAAACAAACACATTCTCCCTGGGTAATGATGGCCGGCAGTCGCGACCGGGTCACCTCGCGGCCCCGGATCTGTTCTTCGGACCTTCGGCCTTATCTGGACGGACATTGACACCGAGGCGATAGTTAGCCTTCCAATGCCTTATCACGTCCAGCGCCATGGCAGGTGCATCGTCGTTCACGATGAGTGCACCCCGCAGGTGACGGACACCTGCAGCGGCCCGGAAATCCGCGAGCCTGCGCCGCTCGCGAGCCGTTCCTGGTGGCACACGTGGACGGCGCGACTGCTGGCGGCAGGCCTGACTTTAACGGGCCTCTCGCTAGCGGTGCTGCGGACGACCAGGCCAGCAGCCCCCCCTCGATTGAAAGCGATCGTTGGCAGCCGGGCGGAGGTTGCCGAGCAAATCCGGCGTGGCACGCCGGTGATCCACGCCACGACCGTCCTCAGCAGCCCGCCAGTTCGCCCGGCCTTCCCGTTGGACAAAGTGTCTGCCCGCGCCATTCCCTGCCGCGCAGCCGTGCTGGCACTGGATGCCAGCGATGCGCCGCTGCACTGCAGCGCAGGTTTCGTCATCGGCGACGGAACCCAGGTGGTCACCACCCTCACAGCCGTCAGCGGAGCCAGTGCGGTAGAACTTCGCCTTGCCAATGGCCGGTGCACCCGCGCCACCACTGTCACCCTGAATGAGGAGGCGGGACTGGCAGTCCTCGGGACGGAACTGGTGACCGAACCATTGGACTGGTCTTCAGCCTCTCCGGTTCCGGAAGAGCAGGTCTTCATCGCCGGTCACAGTCTCATGCCACCGCCGCCCCTCGCGATGGTCCTGACCTCCTTTCCCGAAGAAAGCAGGTGTACTATCGCCTCGGCACCAGCTTGCCAGCCTCGGCTTCAGGCTCCGCCGTGCTGGACGCTCGCGGCGAAATCAAAGGCATCGTCATGAACTCCGAGGAGGGCCTGCTCCTGGGTGGCGCTGACATCTGCCGGCTGCTGCGCGACAAGCCCTCGAAGCCTGCCGCCACTCTTGCCAGCCTGCCTCTCGTGCCCACAGCACCGCAACCCGTGGTGGTGGATTCCGCCCAGGTGGACGATGGCCAGTTGATCGTCCAGCTTCGAAATACCGGACCGGTTCCCATTTCAAAGGCGCTGCTGCACATCCGCTACCACGAGCTGCCGCGCGAAGCGGGGGAAACGCTTGAGCTGGAGCGTGAGCTGGCCAGCATTGCCGCGGAGGTGGCAGTGGAGATGGATGAGCCGGACTCGGACCGCTGCTTTCAAAAGAAACAGCAGCTCCGCGAAATCACTGCCAGGCTCGAATCCATGCGCCGGACCGCCGCCGGGCCCTTGCGAGCGTCGCGCCAGCGCGTTTTTCGGGTGGATGTCCTGTGCGTCGAAGCGAGCCTGCCTCCTGGACTCCCTCAACGCATCGTGATCGACGCACAAGCCGCTACCAACTGGGGTGCCATGGCCACCGTGCTGGACGCGGCCATGGATTGATCGAAACCAGGAGCGCCCGCGCTGTGCCTCAGACTGCCTTCGCCGGCGCCTTGCTCATGTAGCCCAGCAGCCTGGCGAGCGTGGCACGCATGTCCTTGCGCTGCACGATCACATCCACCAGGCCATGGTCCATCATGAACTCCGCCGTCTGGAAGCCCGGCGGCAGGTCCGCATGAGTGGTCTCCTTCACCACACGTGGGCCGGCAAAGCCGATCATGCACTTGGGTTCCGCGAGGATCACGTCGCCCAGCGTCGCGAAGCTGGCCGTCACCCCGCCCGTGGTCGGGTGCGTGAGCACGGAGATGAAGCTCAGCCCCGCGGCCGCATGGCGGGCCAGCGCGCCGCTGGTCTTGGCCATCTGCATCAGGCTCAGGATGCCTTCGTGCATGCGCGCCCCGCCGGAGGCGGAAAACACGATCACCGGCTTGCCTTCCTTCGTGGCCGTCTCCACCGCGCGAGTGATCTTTTCGCCCACCACGCTGCCCATGCTCGCGGCCAGGAAGCGGAAGTCCATGATGGCCAGCACGCAGGGGATGCCTTCGATGGTCGCGCGGCCTGTGACCACGGCTTCGGTGAGGCCAGTCTTGTCCTGGTTGGCCTTCACCTTCTCCAGGTAACCCTTGAAACCCAGAGGGTTCATCGAGTCGAGCCCTTCATCCATCTCCTCAAAGCTGTTCTCGTCGCACAAGGCGGCGATGCGCTCTGGCGCGCTCTGCGTGAAGTGGTGCCCGCACTGCGTGCACACCCGCAGGTTCTTCGCCAGCGCGGATTCATAGAGGCTCTCGCCGCACGACGGGCACTTGGTCCAGAGACCCTCAGGCATGTCGGCTTTTTTTTCGCCGAGATTCTCGACGGTACGTTTCTTGAAAATTCCCATGGTAGTGAACCTTCATCCTAGCCCCGGGCGACGGCAATCACAACCACCTTCTCAGCGCCGCCCTCGCGCCGCAGCACGCTGGCACAGGCATGGGCGGTGGCTCCGGTGGTAAACACATCGTCCACCAGCAGCACCTTCCACCCCCGCAGCCGGGATCTTGGGCCGCGAAAGCCGCGTTTCATGGCAAAGGCGCCCTTCAGGTTCTTCAGCCGCCGGGCACGCGTGAGGCGTGACTGTTTCTCCGTGGCATGCTTCCGTCTCAAGGCCCGCACCCTCCGCAGGCCGGTCCTCTGGCTCAGGCGCCGGCATAGCTCCCAGCTCTGGTTGAAGCCCCGGTCATTCTGCCGCCCACGGTGCAGCGGCACCGGCACCAGGCACCATTGGGCGAGGTCTTCGCCACGCAGCCGCGGGTCTTGCAGCACCTGGGCCAGCAGCCCGGCCAGCGCTCCACGCAGCGACAAATCCCTGCCGTATTTGAACTGGTGCACCAGCTCGCGCACCGCCTCCTCCGCCCGATACGCGGCCACGGCAAACTCAAAGGCAAACTGGCGGTCCGCGCAGTTGCCGCAGCGGAACGGCCCCGTAATCTGTCCGTCATAAGGCTGGCTGCACACCTCGCAAAACGGCGGCTCCAGTTTTGCCAGGCCGGTCTCGCAAGCCTCGCAAAACCACTCCCCCAAAGGCCGCGCGGCGTCGCGCTCCGGCAGCGGCTTCAAACACACCCGGCACCGGCGCGGATAGATGACGTCCAGCAGCACCCGCCATATCGGCACAAGCGCGAGGAACGGCTTCAGCAGGCGGGACATGCCCGGACGATGCCCGCTCCACCATTGCAGGCAAGCGGAGCTTCGGGATCAGACCGCCTCGCGCACGGACTTGAACATGTAGTAGCCCCAGCCGTGCTCCGCTCCGTTCCAATCGGGATCGTAATGGTTGGCCTTGGCGATGAAGCGCTCGGGGTGCGGCATAAGGCCGAACACGCGGCCCGTCTC
>OUNM011117910.1_pt1 | contig 10782 bp, 6 predicted proteins | sample 1769961 | NCBI WGS metagenome assembly OUNM01 (sample SAMEA3914820, study PRJEB12502) | metagenome | biome: forest; material: soil | place: USA | collected 2012-03-12 | depth 0.3 m
ATGTTTACCTTTCAGAGACAGCTGGTACGGGCCGACAACTCACGATCGGTGGTGTATCCACTACCGTAATTAGCGGCACGATTGCCGACTTCAATGGGGTCGGCACGGCGGGAAGCGTGTTCCTCAATGGCACCGGCACCACGATACTCTCCGGCATAAACACCTACAGTGGCGGGACAATCATCGCGTCGAGCTCCGGCCCAGGCGCGTCAGTGGTGGTAACTTCGATCGGCAATGTGGGCGGCACCGGTAGCAATCTCGGCACGGGCGGCGCGCTGACTCTGGGAAATTTGACTAACAATGGAAAACTGGTCTACACCGGCGCAGGTGAAGTTACGGACCGCGTGGTCAATCTGGGCGGTACGACCGGCTCCGCAATCCTCGAGCAGTCGGGCACCAGCGGGCTCCTCAAGTTCACCAGCAACCTCACCGCCACGGGTACTGGTGCGAAGTCACTGACCCTGCAGGGCTCCACGGCTGGAACTGGAGAGATCAGCGGTGCGATTGTAGACAGCAGCGGGACCACCGCAACGTCCGTGGTCAAGGCGGGCACGGGAACCTGGACGCTATCAGGTGCGAATACCTACAGCGGCACAACAACGATCAGTGCCGGAGCGCTGACCGTGACCAGCACCAATGGTCTTGGAACCAGTACCTTGGCCGGCGCGGTGACCCTTTCGACCGCCTCGCTGAACCTGCTCAACAACGGTTCCGGCAATAATGGCACGATCGTGTATGGCCCGGGCAGCGGCTACAATGTCGCGACGGCTGGCAACGCTTCTTCCGCAATTAACGTGGGTAACAATACCGCCAATACGGGCAACACCATTCAATTGGGCGCTTTGACCCTGGCAAGCGGAACCCTCACTCTTGGCAATAACAATGGTTACAACCTGAGCTTTTCAGGAAGCACAACCATGACCGGCAGCCGGACGATCACCAACAATATGACCAGTGGTACGGCGACTCTTGCGAGCTTTACCTCGCTGGATGCGGGGGCAAGGACTGTGACCTTTAGCGGCACCAGCTCCACGGCCACGACCAAAGTGGGAAGCATCTCTCAGAATGGTGCCAATGCCTTGAATTTGACCCAGTCAAGCGTGGGTACACTCGTCCTGACCGGCAACAACACTTATACCGGCACCACGGGAATTACGACGGGAACTCTCCTCGTTAACGGGACCCATACAGGTGGAGCGGCCTATTCGATCGGTGCAGCGGGCGCGTTGGGCGGCACGGGCAGCATCACGGCCACCAGCCTCACCAGCGTGGCCGGCAGCAAGCTCACGGCGGGAGACAACGGAATCGGTAACCTGACGCTCTCCCTCTCAGGCGGAATGAACATCTCCGCCTCGAGCACCGGCGCCGGGAACTACCTCTTTGATCTCGGAAGCGGAAACGCCAGCGACAGGATTACCCTGGCGCTCGGTACGCTCAACTTCGGTAACCTTTCGTTCGATGACTTCACCTTCACTGGTGGACAGGGAAGCCAGACGTATATCCTCTTCGACGCGAGCTCCGCGATTACGTTCAGTGGCACCGGAGTTCTGACCGGCACCGTCAACGGAATCGGGGCAACGCTCTCCTATGACTCGACGAACTTTGACATTGTCCTGACCACCGCGGCGATTCCTGAGCCGCAGACCTGGGCGATGTTTGTCCTGGGTGGATTTGGCATCCTGATCTTCGTGCGCCGTGCACGGGGCATCCAGAGCCGCTAGTTCCAATCAACTTCCCGGCACCGTGGAGTCATTGCGCCGGGCACACCGCTTAGACTCCCTGGTCTGTCAAATCGACGGCCAGGGAGTCTCTTTATTTGAGGATGCCGTTCTGCCGCTCCTTCGAGGGAGCTGGATAAAGATTGAGCTGGCGTCAGGCGGTGCGTGGTACGGACATGGGTTTTCTCATTCGCAGCCGTATCCGTTGGAGACCGGAGAGGTCATCAATCCGCACTTCGCGGTGAACAACATCCAGAGCCCGATCTGGATGTGTTCTGCCGGGTTTGTCTTTCTCGTCGAAACAACCCGGACGCTGGAAGTGCGTTGCAACGAGGGTTCCGATGGCTGGCTGCAGGTGCGCTGCCCCGAGGAAGATGTGAACGTTCGTGTCTTCCGCGCAGACAATCTGCCAGCCGCTCACGCGAAGCTTATGCGCCATCTTGGGTGGCCTTCGCCCGCGCCGGAAAGCAGCCTGCTGGGCGATTCCATTTTTTGCACCTGGACACAATATCCCCGCGCCATTTCGCAGCAGCGTCTGCTGGAGATGGCCCGTGCGATTCGACAGCAGGGATACCCCTGCTCGGTCATCACGATCGATGACCGCTGGGAATCGGTCTTTGGCGAGCTGACCTTCTCACGCGATTTTCCCGATCCCGCCGGAATGGTGCGGGAGCTTCACGCCATGGGCTTTCGCGTGCTGCTGTGGACCACGCCATTCGTGAACCAGGAGGCCGCCACATTTTCCGCGCTCGCAGAAAAAGGCTGGCTCGCGCCGCGCAAGGATGGCGCCGGACCTTCGCTCTTCAAGTGGTGGGGCGGCACGGCGGGCCTGGTAGACATCACCAATCCCGACGCCCGTGCGTGGTATCAGACGCAACTCTGGCGCTTGAAGCGTGAGATCGGGATCGACGGCTTCAAGATTGACGGAGGCGACGCCAAGTACCAGCCCGATCCGTCCGTAACGGCATGGCATCGCGAGGTGGGACCTTCGGGCTACGTCGACCTTCTGCTTGAGCTCTTCGAGGAGGTGGCCCCTGGCTGGTGTGAGAGCCGCACGGCGTGGCTCTCGCCAGGTCGTAACATCCTCTGGCGTGAGGGCGGCAAGGACTCGCACTGGGGCATCGACAATGGATTAAAGGCCATGGTCACCCTCGGGCTCCATCTTGCGCTGCTGGGCTACGATCTGCTCATTCCCGACATGATTCCCGGCCGCGTGCAGACCATGGTGGCCGATCTCCCCTTGCCAACCGATGAGTTTTTCATTCGCTGGGTCGAGGCGTCCGCACTGATGCCCATCATGCAGTTTTCCTACTTCCCGTGGAACTACGCCGAGCCCACCGCTCTCGTGGCGAAACAGTATGCGCTACTGCACAAGAGTCTCGAGCCCTACCTCCACGAGCAGTCCTCCGCCCGCACGGCGCCGCTCCTGCGCCCTCTTTGGTACGACCATCCCGGCGAATCCCGGCTCTATTCCGTGCCCGACGAATTTCTTCTCGGTGACGATCTGTTGGCGGCTCCGGTGCTCAGCGAAAATCAGTTTTCGCGCGATATCGTTCTCCCGCCCGGCTCGTGGCGAGATGCCTGGACTGGCGAGATTTTTGAGCAGGATTTCATCGCTGATCATCCCGCGCCCTGCCCGGGCCTGCCCATCTTTATTCGCACCGAAAGGGCCGACCTCTTCGCCGCGATCCATCCCATTCTTAAAGAAATTCGCCGCGGCACGATCCCACCCGGTCTGACCAGCACCACCTACGCCTGCGGGCTCGATCGCGACATCACGGTCACGGGCTAGTCTGGCCGCTGCATTGAAATACCATGGGATTCATTGACTGGACTTTGGTTGTCGTTCCCCTGCTCATCGTCCTCGCGATTGGCATCTACACGCAGCGCTATGCCAACAATGTGGCTGGGTTCATGGCGGGCAACCGGCTGGCCGGGCGCTATCTCCTCGCCGTTTCACGCGGCGAGATGCAGGCCGGCGCGGTCGTCTTCGTCGCCTACTTCGAGGTCATCGCCAAGGCGGGCTTTACCATTACGTGGTGGAGCTGGCTCACTGTTCCGGTCTGGCTGATCCTCGGCACCACCGGCTTCGTCATCTACCGTTACCGCGAGACGCGGGCGCTCACCCTCGCGCAATTTTTCGAAGTCCGATACAACAAGTCCTTCCGCGTCTTCACCGGCGCGTTGGGCTTTCTCGCCGGGCTGGCGAATTTCGGCATCATCCCGGCGATCGGGGCGCGATTCCTCGTTGGCATGCTTGGCCTGCCCCAGCACCTCGTCATCTTCTCTCACGTGGTGCCCACCTACATCCCGCTTATGGCGGTGTTCCTGAGTATCACTCTGTTCATCACCCTGGCGGGCGGCATGCTTACCGTGATGCTGGCCGATTGCGTGGAAGGCATCATCTCCCAAATCCTCTACCTCGTGATCATTGCCAGCCTGCTGGCCATGTTCAACTGGGACCAGATCAGCCAGGTGCTGGGCCATCGTCTGCCCGAGCACTCTCTGCTCAATCCCTTCGACTCCCAGCAGATCAAGGATTTCAATATCTGGTCCGTGCTGATGGGCATGTTTGGCGCGATTTACGGAACGATGGCCTGGCAATACCAGAGCGCATCGAACTCCGCCGCGCTGAACGCTCATGAGTCCAGGATGGCCGGCATTCTCGGCCGCTGGCGCGAGTCCGGCCGCGGAGCGGTGGTCACGTTGCTGGGCATCTGCGGGCTCACCTACATGATGCATCCCGATTTCGCGGTGCAGGCCGCACACGTGCAGCAGACGCTTTCCCAGATGGACGGCGCCCGCCTGCAGGATCAAATGCGCATCCCCATGGCGCTCTCGGAGCTTCTTCCAGTGGGGGCGAAGGGTGCGCTCTGCGTCATTCTCCTGATGGGTATTTTTGGCGGTGACTCCACCCATCTCCATTCCTGGGGCGGCATTTTCGTGCAGGATGTTTTGGTGCCCCTCCGGCGCAAGCCCTTCACGCCGGGCCAGCATATCTTCATCCTCCGGCTCTCCATTGCCGGAGTGGCGCTCTTTGCCTTTCTCTTCGGCTGCCTCTTCCGCCAGACGGAGTACATCACCATGTGGTGGTCGGTCACCACCGCGCTCTTCGTCAGCGGTGCAGGCGCGGCCATCATCGGCGGCCTCTATTGGAAAAAGGGAACGTCCGCGGGCGCCTGGGCTTCCTTCCTTACGGGTGGAACTCTTTGCGTCGGCGGCATCATCGCCCGGCAGATTCACGGCAATGACTTTCCGCTCAATGGCCTGCAGATTTCCTTCTTCTCCTGCATCATCGCCAGCCTCGTATATGTCGGCACTTCTCTGCTTACCTCCCGCGCCGACTTCAACCTCGACCGCATGTTGCATCGCGGGGCCTACGCCGCCCAGCTCCCGCCGGAAGAGCGCATCCACCTTCAGCGGAAGAAGAGCGGCTGGCTCGCGCGCCTCTTCGGCATCGACGACGAATACACGCGCGGCGACCGCTGGATCACCGGCGCCCTCAGCGTGTGGAGCATGATGTGGGTCGCGGTTTTCCTCGTCGGAACCATCTGGAATCTCATCGCGCCCTGGCCCGAATCCGCCTGGTCGACCTTCTGGAAGATCGCCGCCGTGGGCCTGCCCATCTTCCTCTGCGTCGTCACCTCCATCTGGTTCACCTGGGGCGGCACGCGGGATATCTTCGCCCTATTCCGCCGACTGCGCGAAGCGAAGGTGAACAATGCGGATGACGGCACCGTCATCAATCACCACAATCTCGGCGAACCTGAGGCGAAACCCAAGCCAATCCCCCAGCCCGTTCAGTAGGAATTGTTCCGGGTGATTTCGGGAAAGCTGTCGGTGCGAAAAGGTGCGGCCGGCAAGCCCGCTGCACTATAAAGATTACAGGTCGGATTCTCCGCCCACGCATAGCGCACGGCCACGGGCTTCGGCACCTCCGGTGAAGAGACCAGCACGGTCCCGCCGTCGATCTTCGCCTGGGCCCAGTGCCATTGATTATCTTCCCCGCAGATGGCAAAGCCTTCCACCTCGCTCCCCGGGCTGTTGGCCACCAGGGGCGCCATCTGACCCGCCGAACTTTTCACGATGTACTCGGCGGGCAGCGGTCTTGCGATCAAACCACCTGCGACATTTTCAAAGCTGATCCTGATTCCATCCCCCTCCCCTTTGGCCGATTGAAAGATCGGTCCGGCATACTCCACCTTCTGCCCATAGTCTCTCGCCAGCGCGATCTTCACCAGGCGCTCCGCCGCTTCCTCCTTGTGGCGTGGGTGAATGTCATCTTCCTCACCCAGCTCGATCAGTACGGCCTGGCCCGTGTTGGGCAGCTTCAAAGCCATGGCCTGCGCCTCTCTTAGCTCCGCTCGCGCGGCATCGCCGGGCACGGATTTCTTGGGATTAAAATTCGGCAGCTGGCAGTAGTAAAAAGGCAAATCTCCCGCGCCCCATTTCTCCCGCCAGTCGGTGATCATATTCGAGAAGAGCGCCCGATATTGATAGGCCCGGCCCGCATTGGCCTCGCCCTGATACCAGATCATGCCGCGAATGCCGTAAGGAATAAGGGGGTTGATCATCCCATTGAAAAGCTGTGAGGCGATATCCTGCGGTCGCATGGGATGGACCGGAGCCGTGGGATATTTGGCTGCAGTGTCCGCGGCAAGGGACGGAAACTCATACTCGCTCTTTGCCAGCCATGCGCCCTTGAGGTTCTGCGCGCCCGCCTTGAAAGGTCCGTTGCCCGTCGTGAGCTTCACCGGCTGCGCCGGAGCATAGACGCGAATCGCCAGTACATTCGTCCCTTCTTTCAGTAGCTTCGGCGGCACCTCCATGCGCCGCCAATGCCCCGAGCCAGGATAGTTTTCCGGCGTGGTCTCCTTGAGCAATTCGCCGTTCCAATACACTCCGTCGAATCCCTCGATCTCGCCCAACTCCAACAGGAAGGGCTCCTTGCCCAAAGTTGGCGGTACCGTGATTTCCTTTCGCAACCAGATCGCGCCATTGGCCGGCAGCCCCGCGGCGTTGATGACTCCCGGCAATTTGACCGGCAACCAACCCGTTTTCGCCGCCTCAGCGCCGGTGTAGACTTTCGCATCCGCGTCGTGTTTGTCCTCCCGTTTGTTCGCATGGCTCCACTCCGCAAACTCCCCGACAAATTGCGCCTTGAGCGCGGGGTAGTCCGCCATGGCTTTCCACCGGGCCTCGCACCCCGCCTCGATCGCGGCGTCCTTCGCCAGTCCTTCCCGGCTGGTCCAGGCCTCGCAGGCTGACCCGCCCCACGTCGCATTGATGATTCCCACCGGTGTGTTCAGCGTCTTTTGCAGGGTCTTCGCGAAGTAGTAGCCGATGGCGCTAAAGGTAGGCGTGGTCAGCGGCGTGGCCACCACCCATTGTCCGGCGCAATCTTCCGCCGGTTGTGGCACGGAAGCCTTGCGCACCAGGAATTGTCGAATGAGAGGATTTCCCGAGGCAGGCACCTCTTTGTCCGCTCCGATGGCGTTCTTAAGTGGAAACTCCATGTTCGATTGACCCAACGCCAGCCACACTTCGCCCACGACGACATCCTGAACCACCAGTTGGTTTTTTCCCTCAATGGTCATTGCAAAAGGCCCATGAGCCAGCCCCTTGAGATCAAGCGCCACCTTCCATTTGCCCTGGGCATCGGTCACCGCTTCAGCCTTTCGCTGGTCCAAGGTGACCAGGATTTTTTCCCCGGGATCCGCCTTTCCCCAGACCGGAGTGCTTCCGCTTTGCTGCAGCACCATGTGATCCGAAAAGATCGCCGGTAGTTTCACCGCGGCCTGACCGGCCACCGCCATCGCCCAAAGGCTAAAAAGCCGAATACCCCATCTCAATTCGTATCTCATGGAAGCGATAAGAGTGCTCCGTTTTCCTCGCCGGAGGCTACCTTTAGCCCTCCGACGAGGATTGGGAGCGCCACGCAAAAAAGATCTGCTCACCTGGCGGGTTGGCCGATCGCGACACCCTTTTTCCCATTGGAATAAATCCGTTCGATCTCGGTGACCGATAGCGGGCGGGCCCAGATGCCGACGTCATCGAGGCATCCATCGAACTGTGATCCGCTATTAAACAAATGCCCCATACTGAGCGGGTCGTCGGAATCGATCGAGCCCAGGGAACCCAGGGGGCGCTCTCCCGCGGGTTGGCCGTCGAGAAAGAGCGTCACCTTTCGCGCCGTGCGATTCACCACCACGGCCCAATGGTACCAATGGTCGAGCTCGAAGCCGGGAATCACCGGAAAGGCGGTGACATTGTGAGCCGCCTGATCCGTCGCGGCAAAAGCCAGTTGAACCTCGTTGCTCCCCGTGTCGAACCGCAGGAAAACCGACCAACCGGGGGTTTGCTGGTTGGCCCGCCCCTTGGCCACCAGCACATTTACCGCCGAGCGGCCCGAGGGCGCATTGCGCGCTCGCAGCCAGCCGGAAACCGTGAAGCTGCCGGACGAAAAATTGCCAAATTGCGCATCGCTCTCGAATTGAATGCCGCCCGGCGGCTCGATTTCCACCGCGCCGCCGATCACCCCATCCTGCTTCGCGACGACACTGCCCCGATTTTCCGCGATGGCTCCCTTGGGGCCGCCCGCCACTCCATTGGCCACGCCTTCGCTGCTGGTATGGACGGTTCCCTTATCAAAGGAGAAACTGCCAATGAGACCTTCCGAGATTTCGGCCCGCGCCGTCGCCAGGCAGAAGGCGGCGAGCCCGATTGGGAGTATTCTCTTCATGCTAAAGTCCCGTGCCAGGGAACCACAGGCTGTAGTAGTTTTCACCATATCGTATCAGCGGAAATGTTTTGGGCGCGGGGACGCCACCCTGACCCCATTTTTCGAGCAACTTCCGGTGGCCGAGGAAGCGGAAGAAATCAAAGGTCTGGCCGGCTGGCTGGCCCGTCGTCTTGCTTCCGGCCCAAGTGTAGGAATCGGCCGGATCCCAAATCCCGATGCCCGTGGCTCCGGCCTTATAAGCGTCGAGTTGCTTCTTCAGGAACTCGTCCGGCTTGCCCGGCTTGTAGGCGCGATACATGGGATAGAGACCAACACCGGTGCCCTGCGTGATCCGCTTGTAGTAGCCGAGATCGGCCGCCGCAAAGGAGGTGTGATCTGCAAAATAGCAGGGAGCGATATCCCCATCGATCAGCTTATCCTTGATCCAACGCTCCACTTCGACTCCGAACTTCTTGTTGTCGGCCTCAGTGGAAAATGTCGCGAGGGAGATTTTATACGGCGCGGTGCGGCCCTGGCTTTTGGCCGTCTCGTCCAGCATCGCGCGGATTTCCTTAATCAGCGACGTGAGAATTTCCCCGCGCATTTCCCCGATGGTGGGATCTTCCTCAGGTACATCGTGCGGGTTCTTCCCGTACCTGGCCTGGTAGGCTTTCACGAAAGGCTCCTCCCAGAGCACGAGGGGCAGGCCACGATGGAAAAGCAACCCCACGCCATCAGGTTGGAACTCAAGAGTCTCGCGCAGGATCTCAACGATCTGCTTGCGCACTTCCGGTACGGCATAGCTCATGAAAAGCGTCGGCGTGCCATCGCGATCCACGCAGCGCCACTCCTTGTGCTCCATGGCAAAGCGGCTCATGAAATTTTCTTCCCACGGAATGCCCGTAAGCCAGCCCGAGGGCCGCACGAAGACGTGAAACTCGGCGTGGTTTTCACGGGCAATGTCGCGCGCTTCCTTAAGCGGATTGATACCGTCCTTGAGTAGGGCCTGGATGGTTTGGGCATACTCCCGGTCTTCCCAGCGCGCATAATCCTGGGTCTGGCTGCCGATGATGGTCCCGACCTTGGTGGGGTAATGCGTGAGGTCCGCGCAGCCCACCTGATACCACCATTTGCCGAAATCCGATTCGTCGAACCCGTCGAAGGCGATCCGCAGATCGTCCGCCGTGCGTGGGCGATTTTCCCAGATCATACCGTGCGCGTCGAAGGTCGCGATCATGCGCCGGAACGGATTGTTCGCCATGTACTCCTGGTAGAGCGCAACCTCGCGAGGCGTGAGAGGGACGAGTCGGATCGACATCACCGCGCCATTCACAAACGGCATCTGCTTGAACTGAATGCTCTTGCCCGTAAGGTCTGCGATGCCGAGATACACCTCCTCGATTACTTCCCGCCGCGGCACCGCGAGCGGTAGGGTATTTCGGATATGGTGCCAGCCGACGTCACCCGAGACGCGTGCCCAAATGCCATCATCCGTGGCGACGGCACCGCGCGCCACATTGGATACTCCGATGGAAATGGCATACCAGCCCTGGACGGTAAGCGGGATCTCAACTTGAGCCGCATCCGTCTCGGGACCCGTCACCAGGGCCTGGCCAAAAAAGTCGGCCGTGGCGTAGGGAATGACCTTCCACTTGCCTTTCTCGCGCTTGGCCGAGAGCGCCTCGGCGGGCTTGGCGACGGAGAGATCAGTCAATCGGATCGCCGCCTTTTCCTTCTCCCATTTCTCAAAGGGAGGCGCAAAAAATTCGAGCGCGTTTTCCGCGGCCCGGATCTGCCCCGCAGCCAGAAACAGGGCCAGCCCGAATAAGAGCCGACCCAACCTCTGTGGCTCACTTGCCATGCTGAAGAGCTTTACACGCATGTGCCGGTGATCCCGAGATCTTATTTTTGGTACGGTACGCCGCGCTTTGCTAAGCGGCGACTTTGTCCCGCTCCAGGCGGCCCGCAATGGCCAGTTGCACCTCGGGCTTGGCGAGCAACTCCTCCGCCACGCGGGGTTGTAGCGCCGTCAGCGGGGATACATTGCACCGACCCGCGATACCCTGGGAATTGAGGATGGCGCTCACCGCGCCAAAGAGCGGATATTGCGCGCGCAGGAGATCCAGGCAGCGGGTGAAGACCTGTTCGCATTCCTGCGCCTCGTCCCAGTCTTCCTTGCGCAGCGCGGCGAGGAAGCGTTTCGAGAGGCGGGGAAATACCGCATTCACCCCATCCAAAAACTCCGTGACTCCCATGCGGGCCAGGCGGCAGGTATCGAGCGGCGCGGAGACAATGACGCGGAACGAGGGGGGCACGCGCTCAAAGAGCTGCATGGTCCAATCC
>OUNM010361258.1_pt1 | contig 10780 bp, 8 predicted proteins | sample 1769961 | NCBI WGS metagenome assembly OUNM01 (sample SAMEA3914820, study PRJEB12502) | metagenome | biome: forest; material: soil | place: USA | collected 2012-03-12 | depth 0.3 m
CCAGTCCTCCGAGTACAGCTTGCGGGCGCGCAGCGGCGTGCTCTCGGTGCCGTTGACCTCCTCGAACCAGGCCGTCTCCTTGGGGATGACGGTCGTGTCGTCCTCAAACATGTACATGACAAAGTTCTCCAGCTGGATGACGTTCTTCTTGTACTCGGCGTTCTTGGCGGCGCGCTCGTTGTTGATGTCGGCCAGGAAGTTGGAGTGCTCAAGGTATTGGTCGTACTCGGTCGGGTTGCGGTAGTACTGCGCGGGGACGAGCCTGCTCTGGACCGAGTCGCTCCATGCGTCGCCCTTGAGCACGGCCATGGCGACCCGGCAAACCCAATCGGTCGGCGAGCAGTCGCGGAAGGCGGAGATGCCGTTATGTTGAGAGCCAAATGTGATGAGGCTGCGAACGGGGGGGTTGTTGCAGCGCTCGACGTAGGCGCGGAGGAACTGGCCGCCTTGGGAGAAGCCGAGGGCGTCGATCGCCGGAGCGGTCGAGAGGATCGGGTGCGCGGCAATGTCGGCGCAGGCCTTGTCGACGTGGTCGGTCACATTGCCAATGAAGGAGGCGTATCGATCGCGGGAGGCATTATCGTCCATGCGGATCGAGTAGACGAGCGTTCCAGGGTTGACTTCCTCGGCGAGCTCAGCGACGCCCCGGATGCCGTCGGCTTGGTAAGTATCGCCCAGGCCTGGCAACGCAGGAGTCAGCAACTGTTGATTCCATCAAGTCAATCAGCGAAGCGCAAACTTACCATGCCAGATCACCAGCGGCAGCGGGGTGTCGTCGTCGTCGCCATCGTCATATCGCGGCTCGACTGGCTTTGCGATCGCTGCGGCAATCAACGACCCAACGACGAACAACTTCAACTGACTAAAGACCGCCATTTCCAATGAGGTGAGAGATGGAATACAACGAATAATGCGAGACTCGATGCTTGAGCTCCAGCAGCGGAGGTTGACAGGTTACTGGGAATAAACCATTTGGTTGCGAGGCGAGGTCGAGAGAGAGGTTGGTTGCGGGAGCCAAGAAGGTGCCTGGTGGCGGCGGCAGCTTATCAGCCCACGCAATCGGACCCTTGCTTCACGGCGGGCACTGGCCCGATTTCATTGGTCAAAGCTGCCAGGGTCTCTCGCCATTCCTTCTTGGAAACTGACCTTGAAGAAGGCTTCTTCAAGGTCAGTTTCTGCCGATGCAAAGCATGGGATTCAGGACTCCATGGAATTTTTTCTGGAGATTTTTTCTGGTTTTCTCCAGATGTTTTTGTGTTTTCTGTCTCGATTCCTTCCTCCCCTTCATCAAGTTACACCATGCAGACGTCCAAGAAGTACCTCCAAGAAGAATCGTATGGCCAAATTTCGCGTCTTTCAACTTGCAAGGTTGCCCTTTCATAACATCAACGACCACAGCCGAAACTCTTGACATTATGAAGCGTCGCTCTTCTCCTAAGAGTTGCGGCGCTTACTTTGCGTCGGCTCCCAACAGCAACTCAAGTCAAGACAGCGAGATTGGCAGTAATGCTCAAACTTTCGAAACCCTCCGCGACACGACACCCCGGCCGCTCTCACGAGATGGCAAAGAGCGCTCGTTCCCCCTATCAATACGCCCAAACACAGCAGAACGTCTCGGCCAGCAACTTCGTACAGTCCGACCCGGCCCGGGGGTTCCACGAAATGATCTGGTCTGACCGGAGACCGAACCTGGCCGCGATACCGTCGCAGGTGTCTCCCCACTGCACATAGTAGTAAGCCTTGCAGTTGCTCACCATCCCTGGCTGGGCTGGCAAAGGAGTGGGGCCACCTGAGACCGTGCTTGTGGATGTGACCGTCGTCCGGATAGTGTTTGTGACTGTCGTCGAGACAGTCACGGGAACCGTGACCCGGGCCGTCGTAGTAACCGTCGTGGGAACAGTCGTGGAGATGGTCGTGGGAATCGTCAGCCGGACTGTTGTTGGGACTGTCACTGGAGCCGTCACGGACACCGTCACCGGGACGGTTACCGAAATTTTCGAGGTTGCCGTGCTCACCACCGAGACCGTGACAGGCACCGTAACGGAGACCGTGGTCGGCACGGTGATAGAAACCGTCTGAGTGGAACCCGGGCTTGCCAGGCTCACCGAAGAGCTGCGCCATCCTTCGGTTGTTGCGAGGCAGAAAGACTGGTTAACGGCAAGGCTACCACAAGGTGCTGCAACGGACGGATTCTGCAAACATTCAGTCTCGCCGTGATTGATCTCATGGAGAGGGGCTGCTCACCCATCGCAGGAAATCCACCGGAGACACGCCAAACACATCCTGGACTCCCTGGCAGGTCCACGACCCAGTCTCCTCGTTGTCAAGCCACCAAGCACACGAAGCGGGTGTGTTTGGGTCAAACGTATACTTGGGAATTGCGTTTCTCTTGTCCTTCCACGCTGCGGTCTGCTGGAAGAGGCAGAGCCAGATGATGGTGGAAATGATGGACATTTTGTCGCCACACATTATCGAACTAGGATCCGGTAGAGACAGTGGGTAACCAACGAGGGATGAAACAAGACGTGAGAGAGAGCGTCGTGTCTTGGCTCGAAACTCACTCGCGGCCGGTCAGCATGCTCATGGATAAGTACTCCGAGACCGACGGCGTTGACCGCCTTGACCAACGGCCCGTCGCATCATCAGCATCACCAACGAAATCGCACACGGCCCCCGCGCAGGAACCCTAATTTGCGGGTTGATGAAAAGCGCAAGGCAACCAACTCAAGGACGAGCTCAAATTGCTCTCTGCGTTCCTCCCGGGTTTGTTGGCCCAATAAGGCGAATTTGGCCACTTGGCATGCAATATCGCCAGGGTTCGATGGCTTCTAGCCGCGACCCAACAGCGTGTTGAGGCGTGCATGGTGTCATATTCTCCCGGACGACGTGCATGTATCCCCGGCAATTATAAAAAAGAGCTTTAACCACAGGCGTCAGCGTCACCTTCGGTCGTAGCTCCCACCCTCGATCAGACCTCGCTCAACCTCTATTAATTCTTGTACAGCTGACGTTATTATCTCATACATTAGACTCAGGTTACATTACCAACCCGGCGTCCTCCTCCCCTCCGGAGGCGACCCCAAAAACTCGTGCTCCGACACCCTCAACATCGGCGACGCCATGTTACCCGACTGCCACCCTACCCCCGCCTCTCCATACCCTCCCGACAACCTCGGCGAGCCTTGTGACGCGTCCATGGGCTTCAACATCGGACTCAGGTGCGGACTGCCCATGGGCTTCAACACCGGACTCGGATGCGGACTGCCCATGGCCGCCGGCGGCAACAGCAACGGCGCAGCCTCGCTCTCCCGCCGCATCATCTCCCTATCCGCCGGCGACCCGGTCAGCTCGTGGATTAGCCGGTACTGTTCCATCTTCTCCTCCTCGCGCGGCCGGAACACGATGCCGCCGGGCTTCATGATGCGGTACATCAGCAAATAGGTGCCGATCTGCAGGAGGAGGCAAGCGGCCACCATGGCGGGGTAGAGGTGGTGCAGGTTGAACTCGCGCTCGTCTTGCGGGTCGAGGTCGATGTACGCCTTGGCTCGGCCGCGCGAGTAGACGCCGCTCCTGTATTTTTGCATCAGCACTGTGTTTCAGGAGAGGAGGTGATGGAATGGCACGTACCAGCACCAGCAGGTGTTGAAGATGCCAATGGACGACAAAACGATGACGACCACACCGACGAAGCCAAAGACGGCGTCCTTCGCGATGGTGAGATACCACGCCCACTTGCCCTTGACCGTCCGAGAGATAATCCATGTGATGAACGAGCTGATGAGCAAACCCCCCGTCAAAGCGAGCACCCAGATGGTGCGGCAACCCAGGCCGATGGTGGGCGTAAACCAGATGATGACAAAGGCCGAGATGGCGGCAATGAGGATCGGCATGGTGGATAGGCCGAGGAGGTAGGCCGGTGACTTGTCTCCCGCGCTACCGCTTGGCGGGAGGCGTTTTCGGGGCCGGTAGCTGTAGACACTGCCGTTCCAGGGTTGTGCGTCCATAAAGTCCTCGAACTTGACATTTCCTTTGGTTTGGGAAAGAAGGGCAGGGCTGGATGGGAAGATGTGGAGATCCCGGCGCCGGCCTTTGATGGTGCGGGTGTAGCGTTCCATGATCCGGAGACAGGTTCGCCGAGAGGTGAAGCCCGAGAGGGTGTTGCTCAAAAGGACGGCCGTGACCAGCCAGGAGAGATCCATCGCTGTTCCGATGCGCCCCCCGGGCTGGCTGGACTGCAAGCCGCCAATCTCTGGGACAAGCGCGGCCAAGACGGTCCAGAGATAGTTGACAATGACGAGGACGGTGCGGAGACCCTCGTTTGAACGGCTGTCGACCAGCTCGTCTGCTGCTTCTTTGATGATGTAGTCGAGGTCTTCCTTGGCCAGCTGGGCCCCGTTCTCGTCAATGATGGCGTGAAACTCCTTCTCCACGGTGGTCATGTCACCCGACAGCTCTTCAAAGGCGGAAAGCATGGCAGCGAGCGCCCTGGCCATGGGCAGTCGGTCTGGACCAGGAGGCGTGTATCGAAGAGCGAGAGCGTAGAACCGGTTCCAGACTTCGGCCTTGGTGAGCAGGGACCACATAGAGTCTATCGGGTCGCCCATGAAATGGAAAATGATGAAGATACGGTTGGCGTGGCCGATTCGGGGGAGATGGACGCTGCCGATCAGGAGCAGCGCCGGGACAAGCCAGGTCAGGAGTCGCGGCCACATGTCGCTGTAAAGGTCGAAATTGGGTTTGGGGCAGTTGTTTTGGCATCCTTCAATGGTGAGCCACATGTTATCAGCCCCAGACATGTAGTTGGTGCCATTGAAATAGAAGATCTTGTCATTGCGTGATAATGTGTTGTTGTCGAGACGTTTTTGAAGGCTTGCTTGACAGGTTGTGAGGTCCACAGCAGCGCCAAGCCGTGCCACCAGGAGTAGCAGAGCAACCCAAAGGGGCTTTCGTGAGAATTTGCCCATGCCTTTGTTCCGTCTCAGGGGACAGCGAGTATTTGGTCTGGCGAAGCGTTGGAGTCGACGAGGAAGCACAGGCAGCTGTAGAGAACAGACACGGTTCGAGCAGAGTTCTCATCCATTTATTCAACTTCTAAACTTCTAAAAACGCCAGCATTACGGTTCAAGAAGCCGTCGCCGGAAGCGAGCTTCAAAGACGCCTCGCGACACTTGCTTGAACCGCTCAGGGCTGTTACCCGAAATGGTGATAGTGGTGGGCTGGCCGCGGGCGTTGCCGCTACCGCGACCTGCAGGCGACGGGACTAGCAGAGTCACGCCCCAGATCAAGCCACGCGAGCTCAGTGCGGTGGGAATAAAGTGTGTGTCGGTGCGTCCAAAGCCTCTCTTGTGCGCCTGTCCAGACCCCAGCCGTTGCCAGGGGCCATTCATCCGTGGGTCCAATCCCTGGGCACACATGCCCCCACGTGCGTCCTGACGGACTGGATATTGGACCGGGCGTCGAGGCCCCCAGCGCCACCACCCTGGCTCAAAACGCACGCCCTTCTTTCAGCCGTTGACCGTTGTGCGCTGTTGGGCCGCGGAGGAAGCATGGTCGGTGCCAAACTCAGGCTGGTAAGGCGAAATTCTGTGGCTGGTGTCTTTTGGACGGGACTGTCCCAAAGAACTGAAACGCTGCGCCCCCGACAACTAGTTCACTCGGTGAAGACATTCGCAGAACAGGATGTTGTGGTGTGATGTGCCGGAGAGAAGAATGACGGCGGTTCCCTCACCTGTACACCGAACCGGGCAGTGTTCCGGGGAAGCAGTCAGACTATCGGCTTGAAGATTAGGCGACGCAAACTTAGCACCAGAACTAGGATCTCCGCGGGTGTGTATTGCTGACACACTACTACCAAGCCTTCAGAGACCCCATCATGGAAGACATCACGCAATGCCTTTTCTCGCTGTCAGGTCTGAGTCAGAGGGTGGAATGGTAGCGCCGTGTTTGAGTTTAACTGAGGCTTAGACAAAGTCTGACAAACAATTTTTGGCATATGGCGTGACGCACGTCACAAACCGCGGGTGTTGTTTTGTTCTTTAGTGAGATGTTGACATGTTGACACCTCGGCGTTTGGTATCTCGATTCAGGAGCTGACCAACCTCGTGAGATAATCAGATACCGAGGTAGGCAAATATACAACGGATATTCCAATCTTCATTCCCATCTTGAATCACACACATTAAACTATCAACCGATGTCCTCCGCATGTCAAGACCACAGCAAATACGTATCTATTTCCATTCATCGATGAGATGGCCTAGCGCCTGCAGCTTGAAAAAGCATACCCGCCAAACTTAGCAATAAGCCTTGCCTATCCTCCCGTTGATCAACGCTTCCTGGTCAAAAGCAGTTGACTACCTATAGTGAAGGAACTGTAATGGCGGGCTGCAGTCGGTTGGTGATATGCGCACACTGGGCGCCTGAACTTTTGACGTCACACATCTCATGTCATGTCTTTATCATCAGCTGCCCGACTGATGTGAGCCAAGGATTCTGCGGGCTGAGTATACCGAAAAGGTCGGTCGCCAATGGTGGCTGCGGTCGTACGAAGCTGTTGGTTGGTGTCCAGGTGATGGGCGCGGGACTATTGATTCGAACAGGAAGATTGTGAAAATTGCCCGCACCACAAAAGTCATCCGATTTTGCGCCATGGATGCAGAACACCACAAGGCTCCGAGTAAAGGCCAATGAGCAGCGATAGTAGGCGACCCATACACACCACCATGTCGGGCCGTATTGGCAACACCATCCCCGCGACCTATCAATCACGTTGTTTCTTCTCAAAGTGCACTTATAAACGTGAGGATTAGACGCTAACACGTAGGTCTTGGGCACCAACACAGACGATTTGTCCGTCCGCGGTGAAGCATCTCGTCCTCTTCTGCATCACATGCCGAGATGAGCCTTCATTCATGGCGAGGCTCCGTGACCTGAATGCACTCCTTAACTTGTCAAAAACTGTGTATAAAATCCGGTATCCCCATCTCAGTTCTTCATTCTATTCTATCCCCACATCATACACGTCCCAGTCTATCCAGTCTAGATGTCTATCTAGATATTGAGAAATCAACATTTTCATACGAGGCCATCTTCTAGATAGCTGTGGTTTTTGTCTGAGACCAACCCAAATCAAGGTATCTCTCGGCCTCCCCCCTCCCAATTTCCTCCCTATCTCTCAGAAACAACATGAAGGCCTGCGACAATTTTCTCATTTCTCTCTACCATCCCCACATTTCATGTTATTGACACCAGCCCAACGGGCTTCATCAGGAAAATCCCTCTCCTCCCTACCATGCCCGTAAACTGTCCGACATGTGCCGGTAGCGGCGTCGTTACGTACGCCTACGCGACCTGCCCCGGCTGCAACGGCGCCGGATTCACCACCCAGGTCCACTGCGCCGGTAACGGCAGCTCCAAGTGCTCGGCAAATCATCCCGGGGTCGTCATCTACAACTTGCCCCAGGGGCGGGCCTGCATAACATGCGACGGGAAGGGAGCTTTCTAGCCAGTTATAGGCGGGCTTGGATCGGGATTGTGATGCCGCGACTTTGAGTGACCGACCCCGCGTGCTTTGTTGGGCGCAAAGTGGTGCAACACATGCCATCGTGCCGAGACTTCTCAGCTACATGACTCGGTCGCTGAGAGCCTTGACTGGTGCGGTTGCATGGAGAGACTCAATAATGTTTTTTCCCCGCAGAGATTTGCCACGAATTCCAGTTACAAATTGCGAGTCCTATTCCAGTAAATGTGACCTAAGTACTGAGAGACACCTTATCCAAATCCAAGTAAAACATCAAGCCAAGACACTCGTCCCCTGCTGGTTTGGTAGTCTTCATGAGAGTATCAGGGGGTTCAGTGGGGCGTCATCTCGGACTGTTGCTTTTCCTGCCATGAAGATGGAAGAAGACTTTGCACATAAATGGTCCCTCTCCAATCCAGGATTCCAACCCCCTATTACACCTGAGTAAGCCAACAAGTTACAATCCCAAACCACCTCGTTGTACAAGGCCGTGTCAATCTTTTCTGAATAACTGTGACGCGCTCTATTTTCATTGTTCCAACGTCCTACTCCATCAAGGCTGGAGGGCTTGTCCGACAACCTTGCAGACAGGGCCAGGTTGGAGCTAGACATCAGATTAAGCGTGGTTGGGCTGCAAGAAGGCCTCGAACAACTCTTCCTATCATGGAATTGTAACCGCCCCAAGAGAGTTTTTGCAACTAGCTACTAGCGACTCTAAGAGTACATTGAACTTGAGCAAATCCCACAAAGAAAAGAAACGAGACAGAAACCGAGGTACTCTGGTAGCGAGCGCTCCTTCTCACCACAGGGAGGCTGTCAGTCGGCTTTCTGCCACCGTATCTGGTGCCGTCCACGTCGTCATCGGCAACGGACCGCGGCCCGTGGGTCGACGAGGCCTCGCGATCAGGAGACAGTTGTGCGAACAACCGTGACAGTCTTGGTGGTCCACGCCGCGTACGAAGTGGTGGCGGTAATGGCTGACTCAAAGAAGGTAGAGACGCGCACATCACGGTAGGTCCAAGTGTAGGTGCTCATGCTCTTGACGTAGATTGTGGTTATTCCAAAAGGCGGGTATGTGAAGTCCGGTTTGCAGATGGTAGGGGTGGCAGCAGCTGCGCGTTCGTTCAAATCCATGGGGACGTCGGTGTGGTCGTCGACAACCGAGCCGGACTCGAGTAGTTCGGGGTCCGCGTCGCCGTGGAGGTTTGCGCTGCCGGCACGGCGAAGGCGACGGCCAGATAGTGGCGGTGCAACCGTAACGGTGGTGAAACACGTCGACGTTTTCGTGGCAACACTCACGGTACTAGTCGACACTGATACGGTCCTGGTAGTCGAGGTGGTCACAGTGACAAATGCATCCGTCTTCGGAATCAGAGTTGTCTTGGCCAGACCTGGATTGACAACATAGGTTGGCGTCGAAGTCGGCAGTCCGGCATTGAACGTGTAAGGCTTGATGGTGACGCTCGCAGCGGTGGGCAAGTTCCAGCTGATCGTATGGAAGCCATCACCCACGTCCTTGCCACGCAGGCTCTTGCATGCGAACTGGAAGTTGCCCTTGTTGATGCTGGCAGCTGGGATCGGGTCGCAGGTGTAGGCAGTCTCGCGGACGAGTCCATTTAATGATGACACACTTCGGGGAACATGGACGACGGGCGTCACGGAATACGCCTTGCCCGAAATGGAAGCAGGGAGGGTGCATTTGACTGTCGAGGTGGGCGCCCATGGCGTCGCTGAGGTTACTGTAGAGCTGGTGAGTGGTCGCCAGGTTTTAGGGAGCAGAGATAAAACTGACAGGAGCTCAGGCCACACGATGTGGCCCCGATATAGTTGGTGTTTGTCGGCGCATAGGCGAGCCGAGCTTGTACTGGATAGCCAGACCAGTTGACTGTGGACGGGAGCGCTGGAATGTTTACGAAGCAGATCGGTAACACCATTTCGGCGGTTGAAGATGCGAGGAATGACCGTAACGACTGTATTGTGGGTATAAAAGGAGTGGACGGCAGACGACAAAACACGAGTCGCAAAGCCAAAAGAATGAATGGACGGAGGGAGGCAAAGACTGAGGCACAGAGCGACGACAGTGGCGGTCGAAATATAAGAACATCGATGCAGCCCATGCCTTTTTCTCACCCAGGCATTGCAAAATTGCGCTCTTCCTACCTGAGTTTGCCAAGGTGTCAGACAAGGATCTTGCGGAGCGGTGTCACCCCGGAGTGCGAACCCCTGATAGGGCTGAGATGGGGCCGACGAGAGGGAGTGAGGGAAGATGCACGCTAAAAAGTAGCTTGGCATCTATTCTGGACAACCTCTCTGGACCTGATGTGGGCCCGTTCCTGCTGGGAGTCTTGCAGGGCTAGGATGCGAAGTTTCGAGGGTCGTTTTCTGGCACCCCAGAGCCGGCCGTCCGGCGAACACACAACAATCGAAGCGACGGGGCCAACATAGAGATCGTACAAAGAGCTGGATACTCTCGCCCATGTTGGTCAAGTGCTGGGCGCCTCAAAAGGGGGCGTCACATGGACGGCGGACGACAATGTGGTGACTAGGATGGCAATAGTAGCCCCAGTGGGAGGTGGCCGAGGCGGGAAAGGGAAGTAAATTGACTCCCCAAGCTGCCCACGGCAGGGCCGCGGTAGTATCCCATCAACAGCCCGTTGTCTAAAGCAATATCTGCCACAGGCGCCCTCTTCACATCGATATTCTAGTCCCCCTTGCGCTCGTTGTCGCTGTAGGCCCACGGAACATTCTCGTACTGGTCCAGGTTACAGCAGAGATCCTCGAGGTCTTGAGGAAGGGCCGGTAGCCACTCTGTTGACGAGTTCGCCAGCTCGTAGTAGTGGTCCAACAGCAGCTGCAGCTCGCGCAACAGCAGTCCCCGCAGTGCGCCGGCGCGGGCCGGGTCCATGGATGGGTGGCACATGGTCCAGGCACGGCTGAAGTCGACGAGCTTTCCGTCCATGTAGTTGCCGCCATGCGTGTCCTGGACGAGGATTCCCAGCGAGTGGAGGACTTGTAGGTCCGCCCACATGTCCCGACAGTGGGCGGGGTCATGGTGCGTTTCGCTAGCCAGCTCCTTGACGATGGCCCGGACGGGCAGGTTGCGGTGCTGCTCTTCCCGTCCCCAGAAGTTATCGCCGCTTCGGATGTCGTACTCCTCGCGTGTAACCCTCTGGGCCACTTCGGCCTCTTGCTGGGGCGTGAGGAAAAGATAGCCGTGGGCCTTGACGGCTAGATCTTCGCGGTTCGCCTCTTTGAGTCGAC
>OUNM011120850.1_pt1 | contig 10779 bp, 11 predicted proteins | sample 1769961 | NCBI WGS metagenome assembly OUNM01 (sample SAMEA3914820, study PRJEB12502) | metagenome | biome: forest; material: soil | place: USA | collected 2012-03-12 | depth 0.3 m
ACCCGAGGGAGTGGTGTCAGATAGGGTGTCTGTTTTGATGCCCTAATGGCCGGGCTGGGTGCTGGTCTGCTGCGTTGATGTCCAATATGAGCCGGCTGTTTTGGTCCTGACCGCTGTATGGCCAATGGGCGGTGGCCGGCAGCGTTCTGGATGCACCTGGCTGGTCCCCCGATTGGAGACAAGCGGGCTGTGGTCCAACGGAACGCACCAATGCTGGACCAGCGCAACCACTCGATCTGCACAGCGCCGGGTCCACCATCCCCAAGGTGAATGGCATGGCATGGCATGCTGGTCGCCCCAGAGCCCCTCTCTTCTGCCTCCTGGGTCGTCGAAAATAGGCAGCTCTCTGCAAGCGGATGTGGGCGTATCACCAACCGACTGCTGCTGCCGGTTTGGCCCTCACCGACACTCCTTAGCCTTCGAGAGGAGCCCGGACGTGCATGGGCCGGCGCTGCGTGCAGATGTTCATGCCGGGAAGAGGAAAGGGAGGGGGGTGTGGACGGAAGTGCGCGGCAGCGTCTCATACGTTGAGGCTGGTTCCGACCCTGGACGGGCCCCTCTGACGTCGCGCATTGCGCACAAAATTTTGGACAAAAATGCGAAATTGACGATATCTCTGTCCAATACCCGACGCGGCCGAAGGGCCATGGCAGAAGACGGCAGAAAGGCGACGAACGTCGAGCCAGCGGGAATCGGAGAAGACGAGGGCCCATGGCAGGGGCGTCGACGGCCTTGGGTGTTTGTTTGGCCTGGCTCTGTTGTCCCCTGTCCCGTTTTGAAGGTCGAGAGATAAGGCCCCGGCAGAACACGACAGGCAAGACACGATGGCCTCTGCTCTGGCCGCTGCTCTGGCCGCCTTTTCGGGTCCCCTCGTCTCGGGAGGAGGGGCAGTCAAAACAAAAGCACACCGCGATAACCCATTTTGTCGAGGCGCCTTCAGCTGGCTTCCCGGGATCGTGGAGGAGGGTCAGGCGTTGGTCAAGGCTCGTGTGCAACGGCGGAGACGTTACACCCGTCCTGGGACCACCCGTTCGCCGTGTCACCCACCAACCACTCAGTCGCCAGGTAAGCATACACAGTAGCATGTCTTCGGTATTCGGATCTCAGCTGCTCGCTCCGATCTGCGGCCTCCCAGGGCAGCGGCCCAGTCGAGGAGTGCGCAAACTCGCACGCGGTGCGATGGATGGTCGAGCGTCGAGAGCCAACGCATCCAATGCGCATCCGCAAAAGCTGCAGTCGGAGACCTCCGCGACGCAGGCCAGCCAATGAAGAGGACTCGCCAGCGAGGAGGATGGATCCTTGCCTGCTTCCGAAAAACGAAGAAAAGAGTGCCCTGCACCGAGTCCAGCATCCGAGGAGCCAAAATGTTTGCCACAACTCCAACGCCCATCCCTTGCCGCAGCTGGACAAGGACCGGTGAGGGCGACCCCTCCGATCGTCTGAAACACATTTCCGCGCTCCGTGCATTCAGCTTGCATTTGGCGTTTGCCTCCTCGTCTTCCCTACAAGCACCTGGTATTTCCGGGGCGCACTAACCAACGCAACCTGCGAGACCGCTTGTCGCTCGCTGCTCCCGGGCCCGCTGCTGGGTGAGGGCATCATGTCGCGCAGGGCAGGGCGGAAGCCAGCGCTTGCTTGGCGCTGCAGCAGGCCGCTGAGATGCCCTGAAATGCCTGTGCTGTGCGTCGGCGCATCGGGGGCTCGACCAGGGTCGAAGGGGCAGGTGGGGCCCAGAATCGGGGAATTTCGAGCTGGATTCGGCCTGCAAGCCTCAGGCTCGAAGGGGACAAGCCCCCCTCCTGATCCCGAGGGTCTGGTTCCCAGTGGTTCTCGCTCGCCACATGGTGGCTCAGCCGCTGTCCCTTGTCGCCTGTCACCTTCCACGCTCCACGCGCCACCTTTGGGATCGGAGAGGGTCCACCTCCCGACCCGGCAGCAACCCTGATTTGCCAACGGGGTTCGTCCGGACTTTTCAGGCCCCGATCTAAACTTGAGCGCACCTGCCGGGCCGTTGGGGGCGGTGCTTCCCGAAATGATATTAGTCAGTGAGCACAGAATGCACGGCCCACCACGCTTCTTCTGACCTCGAACCCAAATCAGGCATCGTTTTGTTGCCCAACGCCGACCGACGGAACACGGCATCACAGCAGCCCTCCGGCGGCCATCTCCCAGCAGAAATTGGGAGCAGTAATTTTGTTCGCCGCTCTGGAGGGAGCCTGCATCACTCGTTTTGTCATTCTTTTTTTTTCCTTTTTTTTCCGCGCTTTTTTCTCATCTAACGACACTCCTCCAATGGGCGACAGTCGCGTCTGGCCGTTCTGGCTGCTTGTCCTTCATCGTTGGGCTGCAACACACCGACACCCCTCCCCCTCCCCGCCATGCTGCTGTGGCTGAGCCTTGCCCTAATTCCGTCTCCCCTCCACCGGCAGTTGTTGCCATGGGCAGGCAGTGTTTGACTCACTCCTCGTGCTAGGAAGTTAGTGTCGCTGCAGCTCGGTCACGGGGCCGGTCAAGTCGGAGAAGTGATGGTTGACGAAAGGTGACGGACGGCACACCTGCGCTGGAGCTTGGTCGACCTTCAGGACTTGGATTTTGTTCACCATCGCCACCTTTTTTCCCATACCATCCACGACAAAAACAACCAGATCAGACCTCCGACCGGCATCCGCAAGACCGGAGGAATAACACACCTCCCTGCCTGCCTGACCCCCACACAAGGCAGACCTCTCTCCCGATCATGACTCACAACTCACACACAACACTGCCCTGCCCTGCTCCGTCCAGCTCTCACGAGCGAGCAAGGGCCGACATCCCGCACCGTTTTCGGACTTTGCCCTGCCATGGCCCAGCAGCCAAGCAGCAGCGGTGTGTTGTTCACCTGGCGACCACCCAGCGAGCGCCGCTATCCGCTCTGCGCCCCTCCCTCCCGCCGGCTCCGGTTTACGTGACCGAATCTCCAGTCCCCAATGGATTTGTCTGGCGTGGCCAGGCCGATGTTGAGCCGACCCGTTTACGGCCTTGCTGAGGTGGTGTTCGGGGTGGGGGAGGCAGGTGAGCGGCTGGGCCGCCCCCCGGTCTGATGCCTTGAGACCCAACGATGACGGGGATGCTTCTTGTTCCTGCAGGACGGGCTGTGCTAGCGTCGGCCCTCTCTCCCGCTTCCTGTGTCTTGCTCTCTTCCTATCTTTTTTGTTTCTCTCTTTGGTTTCCCTCCCTGGCTGTCCTGGCTGGGATCGGCCTGCATTGTCGTGTTGTCCTTGATCGGATGTCGGGCGGCGGCGCGGTGGAGATAATGCTGGCCTTGCTGAGTGGTGGGCGAGGTCAAGGGCCTTGATACCGGTCCTGCCGTGCTCTCTCGCCAGCATGCTCCTCATTCCGTGCTGGATGTTATCATCGCCTGTCTCGTCCAGTGACGTCCCGTTGCCTCACCTTTCTTGACGCAGGCAGTTATCTCTCGCTGAAGCCACCCGCCGAAGGCCAGTCGCGTCGCCGGGTGGCTTTCTGCGCATCATGGCGATGACCGAGACTGAGCCTTTCCCGACTCATAGCGATAACTGCACACCCCTCCGGAGCTTCTTCGTCAGCATTGGACTCTTTCCCTCCAGTTCGAACATGACTGGTTGCCCGTCCAGCACCGTGCTCACACACTGTGAGCCTGCGCAACCTTCTCGAAGGCTCTGTAGCGCCTGTCCCTGCTCTCACGTTTTTATAGGTCAGGCTTGTGTCACCAACGGCAGATGGGGACCAGTCACGGGACCCGAACAAAACCTCATGTCATTCTCGCGATATCGAATTAAGCTTGCTGATAGGGTGCAGAGCCGCTACCCTGAAGGTGCCATCCAGGACGAGAACATGGAGCACCTCCCGTCGCTCCCGCAGACCCGGGGCCGGGGAATGTATGCGTCACATGCCTTATCCCGCCTTGAGGCGAATTGCGCCTTCAGCCTCTCGGGGAAAAGGGGGGCTGTCCATGTGATACGTCCGTACGTAGGACCTTATCTCCGCGCGCCTTCGCCAGTCAGGACTGCGCAACACCATCCAACCGCTGTAGCTCACCCGCCCCTTTGTTGCTCGAGTGACTCGACTCGACTCGACTCGCCTTCGGCGTTGTCGTCTCTCGTCCCCTTGGCTGCCTCACTTCTCGCTACGCCCGGAGTCGATTTTCGTGCGGCCGTTGGATCTGGGATCCATCCCCGTCCATCGGTTGACCCCAAGTTGCCCCGACTTACGCGTCCCCTCGACCGAAACTTGGAAGCCTATCCCTGTTGGAAGCACCCCCTTCGCTTCCGACTTTTCCCCACATATTAGGCAGTCACCTTCTGACGAACCTTCTTTCGGGTTTGGGAAATTGTGTGCGCCTATTGGAAGTTGTTGAACCTCCTGTCCCGCCGCCGTAGGATTCCGTGCAACTCATCCGTCATTGGCGCGGCTTTAAGTTGTTGCCTGAGTCCTCCCTGTTCTGTTGCCTTGCTGTTATGCCCTCTGGGTTGGGGTTCGACAGCGGACCATCCGGAGCTCGGTGGTGCATTCCAGGAGAGCAAGATTGATTCGTTCTGAGAAGTAACAACAAGTCAAGTCAGATGGAGAGTGAAGTTCCTGGGAGGAAATTATAGTTAAGCGTTTTCTCAGTCATCTTCTAGATACACATTACCAGCCAGTCCTCGCCAGAAGGGCACCCAAATCCTTCCATCCATTCCCGAATCCTCAACAGAACCACTTTGGGAGTCTCAGACCTTTGAGTGTCCATCTCACAAGACAAGCTGTTGCTTGCGCAACTGATGTCTCTCAGAAGTATCGCGAATGTCATCACCGACTCCAAAACATCACTCTATCCCCGAGCCGCTTGCGATCAACACCACCCTTTTGAAGATGGGTTGTCCCAACGCGTGCTCATGCCAGGTTTGACGCCACCCGGTGAGATCAGTCTTGCGTGGCCCAAGACTCCATATCCTCCCCAAAACCAGTGCGCGGCTCACTGGTGGTCTCTGCTCAAGACCAGTGCCGTGTTCTCGGCCATATGCCAATCCCCACTCGTTGGCATCTAGTCAAACAGCTGGCCCCTAGCCTTGAGGCTGGGGGGCCAGTGTGCTGAGCTCTCTTCAATCTCAGCGAATTCCCTCGGTATTGGTTGTGTGTCTTGAGAGCCTCAGGACGCCCCCGTCATCATCATCGGCTCGTCGTACCCATTCCGAGCCCAGGTGAATCCCTCGGTAATCGTTGTTCCGTGAAGTTGATCGCATGCCTTTCCGGCACCCCTGTCCGCTCCGAAGTGGGCTGTGGACTTCTTGTTGGAGACGGACCCCCTTCACTGATGTTCAGTGGTTATTTTATTCCTGTGCCCCTCAGAAAAAACTGCAACAGCAGCCCCGTCATCGTGGCCGCGAGGCCACTCCGGGTGAAGCGACTCCATGAGAAGCCTCATGTGTGCCGCCTGTGAAGAGGATTCACCCAATTCACTGGCTGCACAGGATTGTTGTCTGTTCATCATTGGATCCGCGCAAGAGACAAAAGCAAAGAAAAAAAACGCCAATCAAGAAACAAATGACTCGGGAAAAGACCAAGGAAAGCCAGAAAAGGACAAGCTCAAAGGCAAGAAACAGAAAAAGGGGGGAAAAACGCGAAAACAGTACACGATCAACATCCCAAACGACTTTCTGGCAAATACTTCTTGTCGCTCCTCAGCGTGTTCTCTCAATGCCACTCGGCACCTAAAGCCGCCGACGCTGTCCAACGATTCATCATCGGAGTTCAGACAGGAAATGCAAAAAAGCAAACAATAAAAACAGAAAAGAAAAACACGGCAGTAAGAGAAAACAAATAACCCAGAAAACAAACACTTGCAAATTTCTCCTCAGTGTGCCTTTGGCACCCCAACTTTGGGTTCACAGAGCTGCTTGCTCCTATCGTCAGTGCCACAAAGCACCTCCGGGAGCTGGAGCACGCTGCCAGGGGGGTTGTCCCGGCCCCCTCAGGTCCGTTGTGCAAGGTTGGCTTTCATCATGGGAGCTTGGGGAGAAAACAAAGACAAAATGTAAACAGAGCAAACACACAAGAAAGAAAATGAGAAATTACCAAAGAAAAAACAAACAAAAGACTCAAAAGCACAGAACGACCGCGGAATAGCAAACGAGCTGAAGAGAAACGCGAAAATACCAAGAAAACAAAACAAAAGCAAAGCGAAAGAAAAAAAAAAACGATGCGAAATGACAAAACAATGCGAAATGGCAAAACAAGCAGGGAAATTGTCCGGCAGTGGTTCCTCAGGCTCAGTTTGTCTTTGTGCCTCTGGCCATTGGTCCGAAGCACTTCGGGCCCTCATCATGGACAACCGACTGCAATGCAGTGGCTGCCACTCAGAAGGGACGCGAGTGTTGTGTTGTGTTTCATCATGGGAACTCTGCTGGCGCCGGGAAGCAAAGAACAAAAGAGGGGAAAAAACTGCAACGAAGAAAAGACAGTAACTTTGACCGCGAAAGAACAGCGCGTAACAAGTCGCGTGCAACGCATGTGTTGTGTCTGGGCAATCGGGGAAAGTGAAACAAAAAGAACAAGAAAGCAGCAAATAGACAAGAAACTGGAGGGCAGCAAAAAGCAAAAGAACAGCCAGAAAAGAAAAAAAAAAGAAATAACAGAAAGCAACGCAAGAAAAAAAGGAAACCATCCTATCTTCAGTTCCTCAGCCAACACAGAAGGAACCAAGTGTGCTCTCAAGCGGGGACCAGGCTGATACCGCACGCTCTCCGGCAACATTGGTCCAAATTCTCTTCACCGGAGGTAGGTGGCCGTTTCAGGATCTGCTCCTCAGAGGTTGTGGTTGTAGATGCCCCAAGAGGGGTCTTTGTGTGTGTCTGTGTCTGTGTCATCATTGGAACCGGGCAGGCTTGGGGTGTGTGTGTGCGCGAAAAGTTGCGACGACGCATCCTTTGGACAAGAAGCTGATGCGAGAAGAGACCAGACAGACTTAACATCTTGAGGTGCAAGGGTTGCAATGTTTGGTCGTGAAGAGTTGAGAAGAAGCTCGTGTGGGTATTGATGAAGAATTTTATTAAGTTTCTGGGATGCAAAGAGCAAGTCAGCATGTGTTCTGGGAACTTCAGTCGATGTGCGCAGCAAACACGCCTGACTTACCTGCTAATCGCGCATGTGCGTGGTGAATTCGGTGCTTCCCAAGAGCGCGATCCTGTGGCCATCGCTATTTATTAGCAAGGAAAACAAACAGAAAAAGATGCGCAAAATATGTTGCGAAAGGAAAAGACAGTCAGACGCGCATCGGTTAATTTTTGGTCATGGCCGTTGAGGCTCCTATGGTTAATGAAATCATCACTCTGGGTACCTAACTGAGTACCAAGTAGATTAGGGAGGACAAGACAAGCGTGAGAGAAGTACTTGCCAGCTGCCGCATGTTTCTTTCCGGTTTGATTGTCGAGGAGAAGGCCGTTAAGGATGGGCCGTGAGGAAGACCGGGAAGAAGGGTGGGAAGCACAAGCCGAGGAGAAGGCGGCCGGAAAGAGGAGGTAGGAGTGCGGTGGATTAATTGTTGGCGAGAAAGCATCACGGTCGAAGCAGTCGCGGCTAGTTCTGGGAGTGGATGGGGAAAGCAAATGGAATTGGGCGAGGAACTGCCAGTGGGTTCGAGGGAAAAATTTAGAAGTGGGCGAGAAAATGCGAGTGGGAGAATAAATAGAAGTAGGCAAGGAAGTGGAAGTGAAAATGGGCAAAGGAAAAATGGGAAGTGGAAATGGGCGAAGGAAAACTGGAAGTGGGAGAGGAAGTGGAAAGAGAGCAAACGAGGAGAAAAATGGAAGTGGGCGGGGAGGCGGAAGTGGGAGGGCGAGGAAGAGGAAATGCCTGCTTGGGAGGCAATAATTGGAACGGCCGACCGGTCCAGTTTGTAGACTGATCGTTGGGCTGGGGAAAAGAAAGAACGTGGGCAGGTATGTAATCGCTGGGAGAAATCGGAGGAGGCCGAGGAAGATTGATGACTGGGAAAGAAGCTCGCTGCGGTGGAAGAAGAGGAGGAAGAGGATTCAGGAAGAAGAAGCTGGAGGTCGGAGAAGAAGCAGTTGATATCTGCGTTGGGGTGGGGGGAGGCAGAATAAACTCGGGGGAGGAAAATGAGCCCGGGCTTGGGAGAGAAAACTGGAGAAGTGAGGAAGGGGAAGTCAGTGGCTGGGCGGTCGAGGTCGAGGTCGAAGTTAGAATGTGGGATAAGAGCCCCACCGTGGGACTTGTCCCTGTCGTTCACTTGGTGCCTAGCTGCTGCTGATCCGGGTAGTGGAAAGACCCTGGACCCGGCCAGCATCTGCGTCTCTCGCATCTCACTGTGAAATCGGAGGCTGACCCGCGAAGCTGCGTTGCGGCAGCAACGGGTCGGTTGGAATCCAAAGACGCCCTGGTGGACCATCACCATCAGTGAGATCTGAAGCAAAGACTTAGCTGGTTGCAATTGCTTTCCAAAGCTGTACACAAATGGATAATAATTCGCTGACACATCGCACGAGTCCAGGTTTAAAGTCTGGAGGGATGTTCCTCTTCGATGCCCGACCGACCACCGACCGACATCAAGATGGGGACAGGCAAGTTGCCGGGAAACACGACAACATACAGCTGGAAATGGGACGGAGATGGCCGTGGTCAGCCTCCGACACACTGCTAGTGTACAACACAATGTCCTCCTCTGGCTGAGTGTAACGGCGTGGTGAGCTGACCTGAGGGACGCGCTGAAGGGTGAGGAGCCCTGAAACGAGACCATAAAGAACGCCAACTCTCGAGTTACGGCCACAGGTCCGAGTGCCACTGCCAGTCAACAATGTCAGGAACTGTTCTTGAGTGCTGACAGGCGTTTTGACTTGAACAGGTTTCTTTCAAAGGCGCTGATCGAAATTCATGGCTGGGTTGGTGTTCACCAGAACACAGTGTCGCAGAACAAGTTTTTGACTGAGGCAATAGCCCAATACAAATAAAGCTCTCACCTCTCGTCTGCGACTCGGAGGCTTCTGAAAACACAGTGCTTTTGCGAGCAACCTTGCATACCTCGACAAGACTGACACTCGTCGCAACTTGCATCTGTCAAGCAAAACCTTGCCAAAATGGCTGCCCAAAACATCGACGCCAACCTCAACCATGCCAACTGCTGCAACCAGAGTGGATTAGATATCCTCGCCGAAGCAGCCAGCCAACAGCCATATCTCCCGGTGCCGGAGCCTCCGGCACCGGGCGTGCTGGTCCTCGTCAAAGCTGCTGCCCAAATGAGCCACGCGGACGACTACGACAGCGCCGAAGAAGTCATCGAGGTCCGGCCGCTGGAGAGAGTCAAAACCTCGACATCGTCCCCCACGAAGCGATCCCCGTCTGGGGTGCGCAAGCACTCAGCCAAGTCCCGCCTCGTCATGAGAAGGAAGAAGACCAAGAAAATGGCCCGCAATGAGACCGTGGCCAGCAACAAGACAGTCGACGGCCTGCCTTCCGCCTTTGAGCTCCCTTTCCCTTCCCTTTACCGGCCGAGCCCCAAGAATGAGTAAGGGAAAGAGAAAGAGACAAAGAACAGTGATGTCAAGAGAAGAGTTATGGAAATTGTTGACCAGAAGAGTAACTCGGAGTGACATTGCCTGGAGAAGGAGAAATTATCCTCAACATCTCTGTACGGAGTATAGAATCATATTAGCTGCCTGAGAAGACTGGGCCCGAATGAGAAATTGGAACCCTCAACAGGAGGGTGCATTGCATAACTTGACCGACCCGGACTTTGCCCCGTGAATGGCGACAACGTCGTTGTGCAAGTGAGACAGTGAGACAGTGAACAGTGAAACAGGTGTACAAGCGCCCCCTCAAGGCTCTGCCAGCAAATCAGCCAACCAAGGGGCAGCCCACTTGGAGGCTTGAAGTGAGCTGACTTCCCCGCTCCTGGACAACTCAGCAGCGTTCAGCCCACCCAAGACTCATAAACTCAACGAAAGAACAACAGCTTTCGCATCAACACATGTTCCCCTGAAAACGATCTTCTGTCCCAATGGAAAAACGCGCGCAGATCCCCGTGACGCTCCCCGTGGCCAACCCGACGGTCAGCTACTGGCAAGACCCGCCGTCGGCTCTGGCCGACCACCGGACGACGGCCACGCTCCCCGCGACGGCCGACACGGTCATCATCGGCAGCGGCATCACGGGCGCCGCCATCGCCTGGCACCTCCTGCAGGGCGCCAGCACCAACATCCTCATGCTCGAAGCGCGCCAGGCCTGCTCCGGCGCGACGGGCCGCAACGGTATGTCACTCTTCACCATCCTCATCCCCAACCACTCCTAACAGACACAACTTGCACAGGCGGCCACACCAAACACGCAAGCTACCGGTCCTTCCTGTCACACAGCGGCGCCACCAGCCCCGCCACAGCCTCCAAGATCGCGCGGCTCGAGACGGCCAACATCGGCGCGATGCACGCGTTCGCGCGCGCCCACGCGCTCCGGTGCGACATGACGGCGTGCCCGACGGTTGACGTCGTGTACTCGGCCGCGGGGTGGGCCGCGGCGCAGGCCGGGGTGGAGGCGATGCGCGCTGCGTTTCCGGACACTGATGAAGGCCGGTACGAGCTGTTTACGGCGCGGGAGGTGCGGGAGCAGTTCAAGGTGCACGACGGGGTGTACCGGGGCCGGGAGGAGACGGTGCAGGGCGGGGTGGGGTACGCGGCGGGGAGCTTGTCTGGGTATCAGTTTGGGGTCGGGGTGTTGGGGCTGTGTTTGGAGAGGGGGCTGAATTTACAGACGGGCACGGCGGTTTCGGGGGGG
>OUNM010336411.1_pt1 | contig 10775 bp, 9 predicted proteins | sample 1769961 | NCBI WGS metagenome assembly OUNM01 (sample SAMEA3914820, study PRJEB12502) | metagenome | biome: forest; material: soil | place: USA | collected 2012-03-12 | depth 0.3 m
GTTGACGAGAAATGAGACCCGATGGAAATTGGTTTATTGCAACGCTCTTCGCTCGCCGTTTTCTGTTGTTGTTGGGAGGAGAAACAGCCACGGTTCCCTGGTTCGGCCTGTCGCAACCTGGATTCGGGTGGCAGAGAGCAGCTGAGCGGTCCGGCACCGGCTGCATGACGGCACACACCACTCCTTGACCACGGCGCTCCCACTTCAACGGCAAGAAATAGATTGCCGCGTGCCACGTCCAGCGCCTCGCCCCCACCTCGGATAACTAGGGCACCGATGCACGTTAGGTACTCATGGTGGCCACTTCGTCCACTAGCGAAGCTTGCGCTTCAAGGTCGGGCCCGAGTCGTCCGCCAATCGCGGCCGAGCAGATTCCAAGTCAGGTAGGTATCTGATTCTACCTGCATGTGTGCCTTACCACGTGGGCATGCGACAACCACTCTCCAAAACAAGTGAAGCACCCACTAGCATACCTGTGCCCTTGCAGACCGGGCGTTAGTCGTGGTGGGGATACCGCTTCAACTTTCTCTGTAATTATCCCGAGTAAGAGAGCTCCGAGACTTGTCGATGTGTTACGCATATCCGCATTGAGAGAGGCGCCCCCTCCCACCGCCGGTCCCGGTAATAGAACGCGGGACCTGAAACTGAAACATCGAACGCATGGTCAACAAACGCCAACAAGCCACATCGGATACTTGTGATTCCGTCAGGCTGCCCCCATGTTCATTGGCATGCGTTTGCGTCTTGGATTCAAAACCCACCTCGCTTACCTTCCCGTCTTCAGGGACTTGGCCAGGGCTGCAGCATCTTGATAAATTTCCCAGTGTAATTCGCCGTCTGTACCATCCCTAGCCGTTATCTGTGTCCGTCAACATCTCTTTCAGTCCCCCAAGTACGAACTTCCCTTTGATCGAAGCGATATTGTTGGGTTTAAAGTTTGCCCTCGACATGTCATTTGAACGCCTCACGAATGGGATCGCAAATGGGAAGACCTACAGCCCTTCCAGGGACGACGAGAACGAGAATTGGGTCAAGGTGCAGAAGATCCACTACAGATCCGTGCCGGATCCGCCTTATCTTCTTCACATCCTTCAGGGGCGCTACGGAAGAGGAAACTTCTATGTTGAGGTTAGTGGCCAGTGTCTTTTGAATCCTTCCTGCGGAAAGCTGAAAGGCCTGGCTGGCCCTCCTGTGAGGTGTTCTATTTGAACCATGCTAATATCTCAAGTGTTTTGAACCTATTCAGGTGCGGAACAATGTGTACATAGTCACCGCAAATTTGCCTTCTCAAGAGAAATTGGGTCTGGTAATGTGAATGGGTGCGGTACTTGGCTGGATGATTTTTCTCAGACGGGTCTCGGAAGGAGATTCCAACTGACTTGGAAGCTGGCATTCTAACAAAACCATGGCGAGACACTGAGTCTAGGTGGCGAGCTGGGAAATTTCTGGAACGGATGTTACCCTCGGAAGAGTCTCGGGTCTCCTCGGCTGTTATTTAGGGGGGTACCTCGACCGTCCAAAAAGAACCGCAATCGTGTCTTACACGTATGCTGTGACCCTTGGTTTCGGGCCCGACGCCGTACAAGATAACTACCCAAGTATTCCAATGGGGGCCCGACGAAGTCATCACCAATAGCAAAAGGAGGCTTGCCGCGCGTGGTACGAACCCCCACTTCTCACGCTCCACGTTCGGGCATCCACAACCCTCCCTCACGCGCGTCTTGGGTCAACACTTTCTCCCTCGGCCACTTTAGCTTCAGGGCGAGTAAGCCCTAGCATCAAAACGTGTGGCTAGCTCAGACACGCATGCGATTGTGTAATGGTATCGGGTGTTGATGACCGGCGGTGAAGGAACTGGCGGTGAGTTGCGCTGTGGAGGACACGGCAGCTGAGCCTTTCTTGTCCCGGCAACCAGTCCGAATATGGAAATGAATGAACTGCCCTTTGGCAAAGGGCCCAAGTCAGGCGGAACTAGGACCTAATGCTAATGCTGGTGACCTTGAAGAGAATACTCCCGAGTCCTGTTTCGTAGATTGCCGTTCTCTCCCATGAACAGCAATGGAGGATTGCTTCGTTGAGTGTGGATCAAACGGAGCATGAATCCCGTTGCGGCTTCCGCCTGTTCCGCTGACGAGACAGAATAAAGTACCAAAAGAGCAACAGAGTGACAAGGGTGGAGATGGCAGTGACCAAGACATAGATCCAAATCTTTGAGGAGACCACAGGAGTATCGCCGCTGCCGCCATCGGAACCACCATTCCAGTTGAAGAACGTCATGGAGAACATGCTCTGCAATTTTGAAGGATATCAGATTAAGAACAGTCTAAGGTAGATGAACGCTGAGGAAATGGGGTGCTTACAGCGAAGAAAGTCCCTGGGAGGAATACCATGGTAACCAGTGCGATAGACCGCATCTGACTCGAGTCCTCGCCGCTGGCCGTGGCAATTTCCATGTTTGTTTCTCCTTGAGACTAAGTTTATGACAACTTTAGCATGACGGACTTTGCGCTGTGAGATAGGGCAATCTACCCATTGTGTAGCCATTGCCATGCCATCGATGTCCATGGTGCAGGCCCTGATCTTGTCGTCGTACTCCCCGATTATGGAAGTGAGTCTGTCTTCCATCCTCATGCCCGCCTGTCGCAGGATGTTTTGGTACTTGGCGTCTGGATCGCACACGCTCTCGGGAGTTGACGCCAGCAGCGTTTCCGAGCCCGAGTACTGTGAGCCGAAGGACATCTGACTGTGAATTGGCCAATTGCTGCTAGTCAAGGAATGTGGCGTACCGGGCCGTAGTCCCTGACGGGCGAGGTGGTCAGAGTCCTGATGACGAAGTTCGTGATCTCTCCGCATTGTGGGATTCACCAACATCGCATACTCATCGAGGTGCCGACGCATGCTGAGTATCAATGATTTAGTAGCCAAAAGGATGTTCCTCGAGAAGGCGGCGTCAAGCCAAGCTTTGGTCTTCTGCTTGTTCCTCTCGGCCGGGGTTTGCCCGCTTTGCTTCCAGCTCGTGATGGTTTCGTTGTCGAGCTGGAAGATTTGCATCTCTAGCTCGTCAATCATCTCGTCCGCCATGCCCATTTGCCTCTTGCGTTCTAGTTCTGTCAGGACTCCTGGAAGAAGCATGGGATGGGCTGTATCTGTCCCAGCTTTCCTGAGCCGTGCCAACACGCTCTTTTCCTGCTCCTTTGAGGCCCCGAGGAGTAGGGCGAAAGTCAATTTGTGTTTCGGAAAGTGTGTGACAGTCAAAGCCATGTCATCTTCCCATTCGTTAGATGTTCGGTAATTATATACTATGGGGTATCAGCATCCGATTCTTGGTAGGACCACAGCTCTACTCACTTAATGCCTTCTGGCGAGCCATCATGTTTTTGCCATCTGCAGTACTGGTGTACAGGGGCATTTCCGTCAGCGTGCGTTCGAAAGCCGGTACATTGGCTCGACTTATGAGCCGACCAATCCAACTGTGGAGGGACATCCTCTTCGATACCAGCCGAAAGGTCTCGAGTGTGAACGGCATGTTTCGTAGCGTTTTCCGATTATCACCACGCGGAGTCTTGGAAGCCGGCATTTTGACGTCACTGCCGGGCCGGACTTCGGCTTCCTCGTCGGGAAGTGTATTCTCTCCTTTCTTGAGAAAGAATGCTGCGACGGCAGAGACCCCACGGCCGCCGCTAAGAAGCCATGAGCCGAGACCTTCATCCTTGACATCCGCGCCACTGGAACAGACACCCTCAACTAGAGTACCCGTATGTCTCAAAGCCCAGTTTTCTATCTGTTCGGGCCGTGCTATTCTATTTCACGGCTTAGCAACTGTATCTGAAGAGTTCAATTTCTGCGCTGAAGAAACAAGATAACTTACATTACAAAGAGCCTCGAGCTTGGGATTGGGTTCGGTGTGGGGTCAAGATCCGGGTTTGAGTTCTCATTTTTGACTGCTGGCGGTATGACTAGGTCTGCGAAGAGTTCTTCCCAGTCTTCTCGCTCTCGGAGTTTTCGCTGATCGACGTCCTGGAGCTCATGAGCAAGGTCAGGTACGGCGTGGGACAGGAAAAGCAAGAGGTCCTATTCTTACGTCGTCGACCGTTGGACTCCTCAGCACAGTGGTCAGAGTGGTTCTAGTCCAGTCCATGAACTCGTCGACCGCAAATTCTCGATCCCCTGCTTCAGCATCGCGAAACCCCAGCACCTTTTCAAGGTTCCGAGCCTCGCTCAGTTCTTCCATCGGCCGCTGTCCATCCATCGCAATGTAGAGCGAATTGGCTGATGCTTGTGGTGCGCGAACAGTCCTAAGTCGGCCGGCACAGAGAACGCGTTTCCTGGAACAAGAGCCGATGCGTCGGGTTTTCACCCAGATGCGCAGAAATTGCCGGGGTGGCGTCGAGTCCCCTGGCCAACCTCCGCCACGCGGCAAGCTGCAGGCTAGCACAGCCCCCGTCCCATGCAGGGAGCCAGCTGTGCAATTCAAGAATGACAGATGGTTGGATGTCGCTTCTCCGCCCACCAATGTGGCTGCAGTGCGCCGAGAACACTTGACATGGTCGGAACATGGCACATTACGCCCCTGCAAGGTGCCCGGACGAGCTGCGATTCTGTTTCGTTTCGCCGATTCGAGTTAGGGTTTTTCGAGTTGTGTGAAACTAGAATCAGGCTCAAACAATCTGCCCTGCCGGCTGCGGTGACCTACCAACACCGCTACTTCCCGAATTGATAGATCGGTGTGAAGACCTTTCGCGTCGTCCCACAAGTTAAGCCAATTGGATGTCTTGGCCGCCGCTTATGGGGGCTCTGCAAAGTGAGGCGATCAACCTCAGTCAGCCTCCACCGGGCTGCCAACCATCTCCAGTTGGTCGCCTGGTCCCGGTGTGCATCGAGGCATTGCTACGGGCATCTCAGCGGGCGGGTGTGCAGAAGCCGCGATTGCGTGAGGCTCGCTGCACCTTGAAGCAATTGGTCGCCTGCTACACCATCCCGCGTCCTGATAGGGCAGCTGGGGTTGGGGGCGGCATCGTGATGGGTGTGCAGTTGCGCCATGGGACGGGAACAACCCCATCTTGACTTGGGAATATCGGAGCCTCGTTGCTACCTAACAAGGCTTGGAAACTTCAGAGCCTCGTTGCTACCTAACCAAAAACGCGCTGGGGAGCGGACTCTCAAAAGCATGCCCTATCTTACCCGTAAATGACTGATATTTTCTCGAGGTGCCAACGTGGAAGTCCGTGACAACTCACACAACACAACTGTCTTGCACGATTCGGCATAAATCCTATGACCGCTTCATCAATCTAAAACTCGGCAACCAAGCCTTAATATTCGTAGGGTACTTCCCACATGCCTGACATTCCATTTCGTAACTACAGGTGCTGAGACAATTGCAGCCAGTGTGCTCCCCCTGGCAGTGAGAGCCTCGAGTACTGGCGGCTCCATGACCCAGCGAAACATGGATACGGGTAAGCTCCAAGCTCATTCAGACGATTTTACTGTGTAGCTGCGTCCGCGAGCCTCTTTAACTCGCTATCCTAGTGAGCCAACAACACGAAGGCCCAACCTTCACGCTTCTGTCTCCCAGCGGTGAGGAAACCCGGGTTCTGGCGGTTCCGGAGGCCCCGAAAGCCGTGACTTATATCCCCCCCTCCCGAGAGGATATTGCCAAAGCCGTGGAAACGTGCGAACTTGAGCGCAACAATTCCTCCGACCCCCCAAACGGGGAGAGCCCCGTGGGTGTCTTGCTCAGAGCCGCATCCGAAAACCTGGGTCTGTTCTCGGACGGCAACCAAGATCCCAGCAAGACTTTCTTTCCTCACGGCCTACTAGTGGAGGTCTTGACCAAGGACAGAATCGGATCGAGTTTATCCTTTCCTTCAAGAGGGGCCGAGGGCTACACTCTTGATGAGTGTTATCGACGGATTCGTGGCAGTGGTGAACCCAATGAACTCGGAGAGTATGCGCGAATTTTCACCGTATTGCTTCTCTGCGACAGACCAGAGGACATTTTCAAGTTCTTCAACTCTGAGTGCAAGATAAACGACAAAGCCTTCCCGTTCGAACGTACCAAAAAAGGTGGCAGCATCCGATCTAAATCTTGGGGCGCCAACACCGACATCCCGGACTTTCGACCAGGGTGGCCAACCAGATTGTGCGAGTCATTTACCACCCAGCAATGGAGGGTTTTTCTCCCGTGCTTCAAGGACACTGAAGAAAATCAGAACTTTGACGGAGATACGATCATGCCTTGGCACGACTATCACGTTCAGGCAAGGGGAAGCTCGACGGCTTCGACCGTCTACGGCATGAATGCTCCGGCGGGCGGCAACAGCGTGGTGAACCGAGTATTCATCCATGACGGCCACTGGAACTTCCATGGTCTCAACCCTGTAAGTGATCAGACCAATGCATGTTTCTTATGACAAAAATCTAACATCGCATATATCAGGCGCCAGGGGATCGGAGAATAGTAACCTTTGCCGTCAAAAGGCTAACAACCCACAAAGAAGAGGAATTCAAACGTGAAGTTGCCATGCTTCGCAAACTGTGCGGCAAGAAACCCCATACAGTCAAACTTCTCGTGGCATTTCGGCATGGAAAAGATTACCTCTTGCTCTTTCCATGGGCAGAGTGTGATCTCCTCGCCTATTGGCAACGCGACTCCGGTCTCCGAGAAGAGCGCCGCCGAAAAGAAAGCTACCCACTGATTGCCTGGGCCGCTCGTCAGTGCCATGGTCTTCTTGGCGCACTGCATTGGATCCACGATCCCAGCAGTACCGTCTTGGACCCAAAAAACCAACCGCTTTACGGACGGCACGGCGACGTCAAGCCGGAGAACATTCTTTGGTACAAGCAGAACGGGGATGGACCCCACCCCCTAGCATCTGGGGAGCTTGTCCTTTCGGATTTCGGGCTGACTTCACTCCACCACAATGAAACCGGCTCCAACGTCAAAAACGGGGGTGTTCAGTTCACAACAACATATGCACCTCCGGAGAGCGTTCTGCCAGATAAAGAGATCTCGAGGTCTATCGATATCTGGGCGCTAGGCTGCGTCTTCTTGGAATTCGTCACCTGGATCGTCGGCGGCCCATCCCACGTGGACGAATTCCGAGCCGCTCGGACATCCCCATTCCTGAAATCCTTTTGCAACGACAACTTCTGGGAGGTGCAGGAGTTTGAGGTTCCCACAACGGGGATCCAGAAACATGGAACTGTTGTAGTTGTCAAGCCAGCAGTTGAGGAGGTATGCGCTCTCTGGGCTGTTCTTTACGATGCCCACTCCCTATTTTGTTGGTCCAAACACTGATCGCTTCAAACCACTTGCAAGTGGATCAACAATTTGCGTAAGAGGCCCGAGGCCACAAACTTTATCCAAGACCTCCTCGACATTATCGCAAACAACATGTTGAGGATTGAGAAGGCGAATAGAGCAAGGGTCGAAACCTTGCTGCCCAAATTCAAGGCCATCAGTGGGCGGGATGAATCTTATTATACAGATCCATCAACCCGCAGCGGCATTGCGGTCGTCGCTTCAGTACCCGCTGCTCAAATTCTCAGTGCTCAGGCCCAAGAAAAGATCAGAACGGGGTCGTTGGTGATCCCGCGGTACACTGGACCGGCGGGGGTGAGACCGCAGCGGACCGGAGAGACTCATCTCAGACCGTGAGGAACTCTGCTAGAGCATTTCATTACCATACATTCAAGTGCGTCACTATTTTTAGGTTGCTCACGTTACACCACTCCGTATTTCATTTCTATTGTCTCTCCCACTTACTGTTGTTCTCGATGAATTTTATTACGACTCCGCAAGGAAGCTCAGTGCTTGGACTCAGAAGGCAATCATTACAGCTTAGAACTGTTTGAAAATTGATTCGGTACCTAGTTTTCTCAAGTATCATCTTTTCGCAACCGAGTTCGCTTTCTGTCTATAAAAACTCCTTCAACCACATGGATGCAGCTCTTCCTCCGGTTTATAAATCTTCATCTGCGTAGTGGTTCTTCTTGATGGCAGCCTTTATTGTCCTTGTCTCGTCCTGTAGGGTGTTAGACACCTCTGCAAGGAAACTTGACAATCTTTTTTCTGTGGCTTACATCTGTGAGCTCTCTCGGCGTGGTGCAGATGAAACGGCCGCGCTGGTACTGGACAAAGTGTTAATGAGTGTTCAATACATAATTCGATGGGGGAAACCGGAAGGCGCTTGCTTACAATAACCACGATCCCGGTTACCATTGGGAATATCTTGGTGAGCTGCTCATAGATGGTACTCTCATCGCCATATCGAGCTGAGAAGGTTTTGACGTAGGACATTTTGGCCGGAGACTACTTGCGATAGAGAGGGGTGGAGATCAGACAGTGAATGCTTTCGGGACAAGAGTCGCCTTTGAGACGAGGAGCATGGAGTTGGAGAGGCAAGCCTCGACAGAATAAAAATGAAGAGAAAGGGCAAGTAAAAATGCCCGGACAGTCAGCCATGGATCGAGCCTTGCGCCCAACCTGAATGCCTTGAGACCTAGGCCCACTCGTCGGGCTCAAGTGCTCAGTGGCGCAGATTTCCCGACGTATTACTGGGCCCTCCAGCTGCGAAACGATGCCCGAATCTCTCAACAGGCTCACGACCAAAAAGCTAAGCCACTCCGTCCCGTTTACGCAGGCTCGGCCTGCATGCACGTTGGGTAGAACGCAGATGCACTGGGGCGGGACTTAGCAGTGGCGAAAGAGACCGGGCTTGTGACTGCCAAACACTTTGTCGGGCACGATTTTGAGTCACCATGTTAATTCGAACAAATCGTTTTGCTGTACATGATTGTGTGGTACGTTACCTTGATAAACACGTCCACTAGTGGATTGGATCGTTTTCAAGGGGCTTCCGCCCATCTCTCACGCCGTGTACGGGGTCACAACTTTCGTGCCCTGTCAGTCCCTTTAACTCCGATACTGCGGGCATTGGTCGGAGTTCTTTCCGAGCCTCAGAGGCGATGTCAAGAAAGGAGATGAGCTACTTTCTGTAGGTAACTCCATGCCAATAATTTGGTTGTCTTATGGTACACAAAATGCAAGGAAAGCAGCCCCGGCCGCAGCCCGTATCGTCGGTGTCTTCTACCTAAGCAGAGCTGCGTAAAGCAGAGCCAACAGAACGCGAAAGTGTCAGGCCAGATCTCAACAAACAACAACGCCTCTCTAAGCCAAAGAGAAATAACGTCCAACTCCCAACGAAATCCCGAACCAGCTTTCTTTGGGCTCAACAGATGCCGACTGGGATGGCGAGCGTGGGAGGATATCCCGTCGTGTGTTCTCTCGTTTCCTTCTCTCAAACTCCTCATATCAGAAAACAGGTGATTGCAATGGGTTCGAAATGTGGTATCTAGTCGCGCATTGGCATGAGGAGACATTCCACCTGCCAGTAGTCAGTCAGTACAAAATAGAAGATTTCGGAAGATCCTGCTTCCAGTTCAGGGCACTTACGATCTTTCCCTGGTCCATTTGCTGCAGAGAGTTGATAATGTACATGTTATGGCGCATCTCAATGGTGAAGCCTCCGCCATACAGGTCCTTGAGCGTGGACGTCAAGTGTTCGGGACCTTTGGCACATCGAGGATGGACCTTTACCCGCCGAGCCGTAACCCCGCTCTCAACGTCAAGGGGCATTCCCGCTGCTTCGATTTTGGCAGGCATCCGGCGGCACCCGAAGGCGAAAGGAATCAAGGGCTGGATTGCTGATATTTTCGGGAACTCGAGACCCGTTTGTCGGTGTCACGGACACGATTCGTTTCGAGAGACTGGTGGTGTCATTGGTGTGCGGAGAGGAGACTGGTTCCGCCAGGGCGCGGGGGGCCGTTCAGACGGCACCTGCGACAGTAATATCGCCCCAGAAGTCCGGGCAGAAAGACCTGTCCGAAGCCCCCGCTAATCCGAGAGGGTGTGCTCTTCAAAAGTCATGGAAACTGGCGGTGGCTGAGTCCGGCCTTGAAAATCGACCAAGCGAGGGTCAATGGTTTGCGCGTGATTGGTCGTCATGGCACACGAGGCGGGGGCGGGCAAGTCGTGATACGCAGGGGGCTGACTTGGAGGCGGGCGGCAAAGGCATGACCTTCTGGGCCGACGCGAGAAACGCCAGCATGCATGTCTGTCTGTCACCAGGCTGGAAGTGGTGTGCAGCGTGGAACTAACGACAGACACAGTGATAGCCACAGAGACCAATTCGGACGGGAGTCATATGCCCAGGCAGGTGGTTTCTCCCGAGTTGATGCATTGGGCAGTGGCATTTCCGGAATTCCAGCCTTCCCACTCCAGGTCCTCGAGCGGGACCAGGTAAGAAAAGCCCCTTCGCCCCCTTTTTTTGCTCGAGAGCCTTGCCACTTGACGTGCCTAACCCGCCCGTGCCGATCAGTCCAACCTTGTCGGCGGCCCGTCTGCACGACATTCCTCGTGCATAGGCTTGTACCTCCGTGATGGATTGGCGAAATGGATTTGATCTTTCCGTCGTGCGACAGGAAACTTGATGTCTCTTCTGTCCGCTGTCCGGAATGATTCGTGGTGTATCTGGGGACACTCCGCATGGGATCCGCGACTGTTGACGCCCATTGACCAAATTCTTCTGGGCGCGCGGTGAATCAGCTGAGAATAGCCCCCAGGTGGCGTTTTGAGATTGCGGCCAACTGACTCGGGTTGGTGGCTTGCAGAAACGAGGCGCTTCGCCCCTCCTCGCCGGTCTCCTTTTGCTGGCCGCTCCAGCTGCATTGCATCACCACACACACACACACACAGACCCATACACTCTGGA
>OUNM010215905.1_pt1 | contig 10774 bp, 7 predicted proteins | sample 1769961 | NCBI WGS metagenome assembly OUNM01 (sample SAMEA3914820, study PRJEB12502) | metagenome | biome: forest; material: soil | place: USA | collected 2012-03-12 | depth 0.3 m
CGCGCGCGTACTGGCCTCGGCGGCCACATCGAGGTGTCGATGCTCGAGGCGCTGGGCGAATGGATGAGCTACCCTCTCTACTATACCTTCGACGGCGCCGCCCCGCCGCCCCGTACCGGCGCGTCGCATGCCACCATCTATCCCTACGGCCCTTTCCCGACAGGCGACGGTGGCACCGTCCTGTTTGGTCTGCAGAATGAACGCGAGTGGGCCGCCTTCGTCACCACCGTGCTCGAGCAACCCGAACTCAAGAGCGACACGCGCTTCGCGTCCAATGGCGACCGCGCAGCCAATCGGGACGCGCTCTACGCGATCATCGTGGCGGCGTTTGCCAACGTCTCGCGGGACGAAGTCATGGAACGCCTTGAACAGGCCGGTATCGCAAATGCGAGCGTCAATGACATGGACTCTGTTTGGGCGCACCCACAGCTGTGGGCTCGCAAGCGTTGGCGCGACGTCGGAAGCGAAGTCGGCCCGATCCCTGCCCTTCTTCCGCCGACCGGCTCGAATGCCTTCGATCCGCGAATGGACCCTGTACCTGCGCTCGGTGAGCATACCCATGCGATCCTCGAAGAGCTTGGCTTGGGCACGCTCAAAGACATTTGGCAAGTCGCCTAACGCTCAAAGTCCTCCAATCACAAAAACGAATATGGGGACGGTGTCGGAGAGGATTTTGTTATGAGGATCGATATACGCGATGCGGCCAACAGGCGTATCGAGCGTCGAGCCGCTATCGCGAGTGTGATCGGAACCACGATAGAGTGGTACGATTTCTTTATCTATGGAACGGCCGCCGCCCTAATATTTCCAAAGCTTTATTTTGGGGCGGCCGCGTCAGGTGGGCTGACTGAATCCTTCAGTACGATTTTTGTCGGCTTCCTGTCGCGCCCGATTGGCGCCGCCCTGTTTGGGCATATCGGTGATCGCGTAGGCCGCAAGGCTACGCTCGTCGCGACACTTTTGCTGATGGGCCTCGCAACCGCCCTGGTCGGAATCCTGCCCGACTATTCCTCGATCGGTTCCTGGGCCGGATGGGGTCTCGTCTTTTTGCGCTTCGTGCAGGGCATCGGTGTCGGAGGGGAATGGGGGGGAGCCGTTCTGCTCTCGATGGAATCACATCAGGGCGGCCGCCGCGGATTGATGGCAAGCTTGCCACACATGGGCGTCCCGTTGGGCATGGTGATCTCGGTGCTTGCCTGGAGCGCCTGCAGCCACTGGGCCGGGGGCAATCTCGAGGGCGGGGCATGGCGCATCACGTTCCTGGCGAGCGGCCCGCTCATGGTCTTCGGCCTGATCGTCCGCCTTGGCGTGCCTGAGACACCGGACTTCGTGAAGGCGCAGCGCGAGGCCCGAGCATCGAAGCCTCCGCTGATCGAGGCAATCCAGACTCAGTGGCGCTCGATATTGCTGGCGGCCCTCATTCGGCCGGGCGAACAGGCCAGCTTCTATATGCTGTCGACCTTCGTCGTTCTCTACGGCTCCAAGCATCTCGGGCTTGGGCGCGATTTCATGCTCAACATGGTCCTGCTCGGTGCGGTCGCATCCTGCTTCATGGTGCCCTTCTTCGGTCATCTCGCGGACCGCGTCGGACGCCGTCGGCTGTACCTGACCGGTGCGATCGCGATGACGCTGTTCGCTGTTCCCTATTTCTGGTTGCTCGACACCCGTCAGCCGCTCCTCGTGGCGGCCGCGATCCTCGGGCTCATGACGGCGCACGACATGATGTACGGCCCACAGGCCGCTTACATCACCGAGAGTTTTCCCGCGCACATCCGCTACACCGGCGCGTCTCTGGGCTATCAGGGCGCATCGATCATTGCGGGCGGCCCTGCCCCGCTGATCTCGCTCTGGCTTTTCGAGACCTTCGGCACCGGCTTTGCCGTTGGAGGCTTTCTGGCCCTCCTAGGCCTCATCAGCGCGTGCGGAGCCTATCTCCTTGGGCGAACGCCGCATGCGATGCCGAATACCGGACACGATATGCCTATCGGCCGGACTATGTTCGGGAACGTCGTCCCTGCCATGGTCGATGAACCGCCGGTTGATTAGCATTCTGTCCCGATGAACGTTCCTCGACGGTTGTCTGATCCTCTTCGCGCCCGGCGAATAGCCCGCTGACGTCATTTGCCGCCGAGCCGGGCAATCTGGTCTGTGACGTAGACCTCCATCTGATCCGGGGCCAGTGCACCGAACATCCGAATGCGGCCTGTATGAAGCAGCAGCAGAAGCCCTGTCGCGTGGGCGAAGCAGTCAACCATCAGGAGATTGGCCTTCCGCTGTGACGCTCCAAGCTCGATGGCAGCGTTAGCGATAGGGCGCAGGGCAGCTTCGAGCGCGGCGTTTAGCTCTTCGTCACGCTCGCCACCGAGGCCTGTTGGCTTCATACCACCGCGAAAAAGATAGAAACCCAAATCTAGGTCGCGGGGATTGTCCGCATAGAATTGGAAAAACGCCAGAGCTGCGGCGCGCAACCGAGCGCCGGGCTCGTGGGCCTCCGTCACGGCGGCGTTCACGAACCTGCCCAACGCCGTCAACGAGGTGAGCAGAACCTCGGCATAGATCGCTTCCTTGGAATCGAAGTGAAAATAGAGTGCCGCCGGCGTGTAGCCAGCGCGCGCCGCGATGGCTCGAAGGCTCGCGCCTTCAAGGCCTTCAGCCTCGAAGACATCACGGGCAGCCTTGAGGATGAGCCCACGCTTGTGCTCGCTCACCGCCTCGCGCCTGCCTTCTCGTTTCTGCTCCTTCACGTCGCCTCCCAACTCCGCCCCATCCTCCTGTCGAGCATGGCCTCGCCCTCATACGCTTGACAGATAATTCTAACAGTGTTTAATTATTCAAACGCTGAAAGACGAGGACCGATCCAATGCTCATGACCGCGGCCGACTACCGGGAATCTCTTCGCGCCTATCAACCGCGCGTGTTCGTGAACGGGCAACGCATCGAAAGCGTCGCAGACGAGCCGCTCCTGGCTCCGGGCATCAACGGCGTCGGCGTCACCTACGACTTCGCCCACCAGGCCGAACACGTCCCCATCATGACGGCACGGCAAGGAACGTCCGGCAAAATCGTCAACCGGATGCTGCACATCAACGAGAACTCGAACGACCTTCTTTCCAAACTCGAGGCGGTGCGGCTCGTCTGCAAGGTCTCAGGCTGCGCCCAGCGCTACCTGACGCACGACGCCCTCAACGGAATTTTTCAGGCGACAAAACGCGCAGACGACGCCCATGGCACCGACTATTCCCAGCGTTTCCAGCACTATCTGCACGGGGTCCAGGACCGCGACCTGACATTGGGGGTCGCCATGACCGACGCCAAGGGAGACCGTTCGAAGCGCCCGGGCCAGCAGGTGAATCCTGACGTTTACGTCCACATCACGGAACGTCGACGCGACGGCATCGTGATCCGTGGAACCAAAGCGATCGTAACCGGCGCGCCCTACATGCACGAGTTTCTCGTGATGCCATGCCGGACACACACCCGGGAGGATGCCGACTTCGCGGTCTGTTGTGCCGTGCCCGTCGACGCGCCCGGCGTGACCATTATCGCGCGGCCCGCCGGACGCCCCGGCGAAGCGGCCGCCAAATTCTCGGCTAAATACGGGCAGTCTACCGGCGTCGTGGTGTTCGACGATGTATTCGTTCCCCATGACCGCATATTTCTGGCAGGCGAATATGATGAAGGAGGCTTCCTCACTACCTCCTACGCGACCCACCATCGCCATTCCTGCATCGGTGCGCGCGCCGGCTTTGGTGACCTTCTGATCGGCGCCGGGGCACTGATGATCGAGGCGAACGGGCTCGATCCCGACCGCCACGGACATATTCGGGAGCAGATGGTCGATTTGATCACAATCACCGAGAGCTTCTACGCGTGCGGTATCGCCTCGTCGGTCTACTGCACGGAAGATCCGGCCGGTTCAGTGATGCCAGATACGGTGTTCTCGAACATCGGCAAGCTGCTGCTCGCCACCAAGATCTACGACATGCACAAGATCGCGCACTATGTCTCAGGGGGCCTGATCGTGGCCCTGCCGGGTCCAGACGAGGATCACAATCCCGAGACGAAAGCGTCTCTGACCGCTGTTCTCGGAGGCCGGTCCGACATTCCTATGGAACAGCGCATGGAAGTGGCGCGCTTCGTCGAGGATCTCACCGTCTCCAATCAGGGCGGCTGGTATTCGGTCATCTCCCTGCATGGCGGCGGTTCGCCCGAAGCCATGAAGCGCGAGATTTGGCGCAACTACCCCGTGCAGGAGAAGGTCGCGTTGGTCGAGAGCCTTCTCGATCGTGGCATCCTGGACGATGGCCGACGTGTCTCCAAGCAGCCGGGCCGCTGCTGTGCCAAGGGCTGCGAGACCCCGAAGGTGCCGGAGGAGGCTCACGCCTCGTAGCCCCTCCCCGGCGGCTGAATTGGGAGCGTTTGCGTCCTCGAAGTCTGCCGCCACAACCCGAACCAATAAATATGCGGGAGGATAAGCGCGATGACGACCTATCATGACGTCTATCAGGATTGGATGGCCGACAAGCAGGGATTCTGGCGCAGGGCGTCAGAAGATGTCGAATGGTTCGAGAAACCCTCGATCACCTTTGACCAGTCCATTCCTCCCTCTGGGCGTTGGTTTCCGGATGGTGTGTGCAATACATGCCATAATGCGCTGGACCGTCACGTGCAGGATGGCCGTGGTGATCAACTCGCCATCATCTACGACAGTCCTGTCAACGGCGTGAAGTCTACGTTCAGCTATGCCGATTTGCTTCACGAGGTCAAAGCCTGCGCGATCTCGCTGATCGACCTTGGAGTTAGCGCTGGCGACAGAGTCCTGATCTATATGCCGATGGTTCCTGAAGCCATCATCGGCATGCTCGCCTGCGCGCGGATCGGCGCAATTCACTCCGTCGTGTTCGGGGGATTTGCGGCGCGCGAGCTCGCAATGCGGATCGACGACGCAAAACCGAAGGTCATTCTGTCGGCATCGTGCGGGATCGAAGTTGATCGAACGGTCGCCTACAAGCCGCTCCTTGATCAGGCGATCGAGCATGCCCAGCATGCCCCGACCGCCTGCATTATTCTGCAGCGATGCCGGCTGATCGCCGATCTCGTCACGGAACGGGACCATGACTGGGCCCTACTGCGGCAGCGTGCGCGAGCAGAGCTCGACGCGGGGCGAGAGGCCAATTGCAAACCGCTCCCCGCGGGCCATCCGCTCTATATCCTCTACACCTCTGGAACGACCAGCAAACCCAAGGGCGTCGTGCGGGACAATGGCGGTCATATGGTCGCGCTGCTCTGGAGCATGAAATCGATCTACAACATGCGCCCCGGCGATGTGTTTTGGGCAGCATCGGATGTCGGTTGGGTAGTCGGGCATAGCTACATGACATACGGGCCGCTCCTCGCGGGTTGCACCACGGTCATCTACGAAGGCAAGCCTGTCGGTACGCCGGATGCCGGCGCCTTTTGGCGTGTGATCGAGGAGTACGGCGTCAAGACGCTGTTCACGGCACCCACGGCGTTGCGTGCGGTACGCAAAGAGGATCCTGGCGCCACTCTGCTCAACGAGCGAGACATCTCCAGCCTTGCGGCGCTCTTCCTTGCTGGCGAACGCGCGGATCCGGACACCGTCCGTTGGGCGGAGACCGTGCTTCGTCTGCCGATCGTCGATCATTGGTGGCAGACGGAAACCGGCTGGTCGATCGCGGCCAATCCCGTCGGCCTTGGTGTGCTGCCGATCAAGCATGGCTCGCCGACAGTGCCGATGCCTGGCTACCAGATCGAAGTGATTGACGAACAGCTGCGGCCGTTGGCAAGAGATCAGCTCGGATCGATTGCGATCAAGCTCCCATTGCCGCCGGGCGCAGCAGTGACCCTGTGGGATGGCGATGTGCGCTTCCGCAGATCCTATCTTGAAACCATCCCTGGATACTATGACACGGCCGACGCAGGGTTCATCGACAATGATGGCTACGTTTGGGTGATGGGGCGGACCGATGACGTCATAAACGTGGCGGGGCACCGCCTCTCAACCGGCGCCATGGAAGAGATTGTCTCAGCACACCCGGCGGTGGCGGAATGCGCCGTCATAGGCTGTAAAGATCAACTCAAGGGGGAAGTGCCGTGCTGCCTGTTCGTACTGAAGCGCGGCGCCAGTCGTCCGGCGGTCGACATTGCCTCCGAGATTGTTTCCCTGGTTCGCGAGAAGATCGGTCCCGTTGCCGCGTTGAAGAGGGCCATCGCGGTCGCTCGGCTACCGAAAACCCGATCCGGCAAAATCCTTCGAGCCACGATCAAACAGATCGCAGACGGTGAGCATTACCCGATGCCCGCCACGATTGAAGAGCCGGCCGCTCTGACGGAAATCGAGGAAGCGTTCCGACAGACAATCGGGCAGGTGTCGCGACACGGCGCAGTTGACGTGCAACATGTGACCGCAACATTACTTAAAGACAATTCCCATGACAATTTTCTATCAGCGAAGATCATCGGACATGGTCACATTCCGTAAACACTCATGAATGAATCAAACTGGCAGCTCCGTTGTTCTTTTCACCTCCCGCACTACCAGCGTCGATCGATAATTTGCGATGTTCGGAATCTTCGCAAGTTGATCGAACAAAAATCGTTGATAATCGTCTACGTCTCGTGCGACCACGGTGAGTGAATAATCCCACTCTCCCAGCATGACCATGCACTCGACGACGTCGGGCATTGCAACAATGGCGGCGTCAAAGCGCTCCAGTGCATCGCGGCTTTGCGTATTGAGGCGGACGTCCACTCTCATACGAACACCGAGTCCAATTTCCTTTGGGTTGAGAAGAGCCACGTATCGCAAGATTCCGGCCTGCTCCAACGCCTTGACCCGACGGAGGGTGGGCGACGGACTCAACCCTATTTTCTCCGCCAATTGGTCGTTGCGGAGCGAGCCATCGCGCTGAAGCTCACGCAAGATGCGCCGATCCGAACTATCGAGCTTGAGCATTTTCCGGGCAACCTTCCATCGGACACGCAATTGAATTGCTCGAATTTTGGCATCCATGGAAGCCAATGCAATCGATTTTGCGCCATCGCGACGCCGCAAACGTCACCATGCAACCGTGGATACGACCGCGGCTTCGGGGGCGTCCACTGCAGCGTGGTGCGTATGCCCCGGATCGGGTGTTGGATCTCGTCGAGGCGCCGTGGGCAGAAGGTGTCCAGCGCCCCTTCGCACAGGACCGATGAAGGGCGGCCAGATCTCGATCGCGACCAAGGAACCGCGCGACGGCGGCGCTCGCAACCAGTCAGGTGTAGCCGACGTCTGATAGATTTGCCCCGAGGGCTCCGTGCCCGGTCATCTCCGATCATCAGCGCCGCGTCGCGCGGTCGACGGAGAAACCCAGGGCCAGAGCCAGAAGGGCGAACGCGGTCGGCAACACCAGGGACCAAGGCCCCATCACCGCGTGCAACAGCGCGCCCAAGCTACTGCCAGCGGTGAAACCGACGATGGGTGGCCAGGTGCGAGCCGCACGATTGCGAGCGAAGGCCACCTTGTCGGCGTCATCCGACAACAAGATCGTGCCGATATCCATCACGAAGATCGTGATATCGGTGGTCATCACCGTCGTCGCCGGCACCCCCACCAACGAAGTCTGTACGAGGGCATTCTGGACGGCCATCGCGGAGACCCCGAGCATTCCGGCAACGATGGTCGTCAGAGAGGCGGGATCCAGCCCCGCCCTTTGCACGACGCATATGGCCGTAAACCCTGCCAGCAGAACAAACTGCAGTGCCAGCAAAGGACGGAGCGAGCGGCACGGCGTCTCCTCGAGACCGGCGGCCAAAAGCCTGGAAAGAGCAAGCACCGCAACGAACACCGGGATAGAGAGCATATGTCCAAGCGGTGCGGCTCGCCCCGTCACCATGTGCGTCGCCAAAATCACCAGATTGCCCGTGATATGAGCGATAAACAGCCCGCCCAGCCCAAGAAAGCTGATGACGTCGACAGAGCCTGCTGTGAGGCTGAGCACAAGCGGAAGCAGCCTGACGGCGGACGAGCTTTCCACTGTCGGAGCCACGGCCCCCGGGTCAATGCGATTACCGGAAATGACGGAGGCCATTTGTCCGAATGTCCTTGAGCGACGCGACAATTGCATCTGAGGCGAGCATCGCCTCGATTGTCTCACGGGGAGTTCGCAATTGGCGTTCGAGGTGATGGTGAAAACATGACGACGAGGAACAACCGGATTGGAGTTGCCCAAATCGGAAGCGGCACCGTGCTTCACTCGATTGTTTCCAACTGACGGTGCCGCTTCTGGTCTTCCCGAACGTTTCCGCTTGCCGTGACCAGCCCTTTTCCGCAGCCGATGCCGACGATGAATTCGGTCATTTCATCCGGTTGCGGGCCTGGGCGGAGGCGAGACGGCTCGAAACATCAAACCGCGAAGAAATCATGCAGAATATCAGAAGTCTCGGTGGGGTTGTCTTCGGGAAAGAAATGCCCGCCCCGCATTGCCTGGCCCTGCACATTATCGGCCCACTTGCGCCAGATGCGCAGAGGACCACCATGATCTTCATAGAAAGTGTCGAGCGGCCCGTCGGCAGCCCAGAGATGCAGCATCGGGCAGGTAATACGCCGAGACTGCTTCCGATCCGCCTTGTCATGATCGATATCCAGGCTGGCCGCCGCGCGATACTCCTCGCAGATGGCATGGGCCCGCGCCGGATCGCTCAACGTTGCGGTATATTCCGCCCTCTCTTCGGGGCCGAATGAGCCTGAGCCAAACGGGTTGTCGAACACTGCACCAGGCTCGGCAGAAATATACTTTTCCGGAAGCGGTGCCTTCTGCGAGAAAAGGCCCCATGGCCAGAAAGTCATGGCAAACTTGGCGTCGGCATGGCCCCAGGCCTCGGAGATCGGAATGACGTCGAGCACCGCGAGACGGCGCACCTTCTCCGGATGATCGAGCGCAAGGCGATATGAAACGCGACCACCACGGTCGTGGCCGGCCAGGTCGAACTTGTCGAACCCCAGCTTATCCATCACCGCGACCAGCTCGTTCGCCATCGCCCGCTTCGTATAGGGATAATGATCTTCCGTGGACGCCGGCACGCCACTGCGGCCATAGCCGCGAAGATCGACGCAAATAACCGTATGTGTGCGCGCGAGACGCGGCGCCACGTCCCGCCACATCAGGCTGGTCCTGGGGAAACCGTGAACCAAGAGCAGCGGCGACCCGCTCCCATAGCGTCGAATAAAAATGCTGTTGTCGTCGACCTTGATCTCCGCCGTCTCGAAGTTATCGGACGCGCCTTTTGCCACTTTATCACGTTGCTGATCCAAATTGGCGAATCCTTCGCGCGATGCCTTCATGACCTCAAGCCTTTCGACGTTTTGATAACGCCGATGTAGAACCTGCAATGCGTGAGGATAATGCCGGCCGGGCGCATTAAACTCGTGCATCTGGTGCAGTAATTGTGTCCGGAGAAGATCCGGGGCTGGGCGGCGGCGCCGAGACAGCGAGCCACTGCCCCGATCGCGATACGCGCTACCATGTGCGCGCGAGACCAGAGCGGCTCCTTCCAGCCATGAATAAGCCTCACCGGGACCGCCGTCGCGTTGCTGCAGGTCCGACACGTTTCGACGCGCCTGTTCAGGCGCCGTTCTACGCAACCTGAAGCGGACCCCGGATCATCGGGCCCGCGCAGTGCAATCTCGCGCGCAGGCTCGCGTTGTCGGTGCATGAGAGACGGCAGGCACCGACGCTGTCGGGAGCGGCCACTCTTCCGTCAGAAAGCCGGAGTCCATGGAATTGCATGGTTCGGGGCAATTGCCGGGCTAAGTCCGGTTGCAGTGCGGCCGGCCGGGCCGCACCGGGCAGCGACGCAGCAATATCCAGTGCTGGAAATCTTCCGTCCTGGCACCGAGCCGCTCCGCCCAGCGGCATGACCGACCGCACCCTGCTACGCGTACGGGTTGTCGCGCAGCATCGCCGCCGACCCGATCGAGCCGGCGGCGATGCGCTATGCGTCCGACACACCTGAAACAGACGCGCCGCACGCCGTCCTGGGGGCGTCCTCCAAAGGGTTGGTTGCGGCGGGACGATTTACCTCAAGCAGGTTCCAGCATCGGACTGAGCGACTGCGCGCGGACCGCCCGCCAAGCTGCCAGGATAGCGTCGCAAGCCCGATCCGCGTCCTCGACCCTTGTTGCCATTGAACTGATCGAGATCCGCAAAATGGCACGGTCGCGCCAACGTGCCTCGGCGGCGAAACAGGCGCTATCGGCCTGCAATCGGCGGACGGTCTGCAGCGTCATGCGATCGCCGGCTTCGCCCGCTTCCGCCTCGCCGAACCGGATCGCCAGCTGGTTCAGCACGACGTCGTTGAGCACCGTGACCCCGAGCTCCGCTGAAAGACGCTCGGCCATCCGCGCGGCGATCTGACAGTGACGCTCGACGAGAGCTGCAATTCCACTGCGGCCGAGGTGCCGGATCATGGCCCAGGTGGCGAAGCCGCGGGCGCGCCGCGACAGCTCGGGGACAAAGTGAGAGGGATGGCGTTCACCTTGGTCTGCCACCGGCAGGTAGCTCGCCGTGATGTTCATGGCTCGCTGGTGCGCCTCGGAATCACGCACGATGGCGTAACCGCAGTCGTAGGGCGCCTGCAGCCACTTATGGCCGTCCGTCGCCCACGAATCGGCCGCCTCGAACCCGGCCGCAAGCCCGGCTCTCGATGGACAAGCACGAGCCCACAGGCCGAAAGCGCCGTCCACATGCACCCAGGCGCCATGGGCCTTCGC
>OUNM010827589.1_pt1 | contig 10774 bp, 11 predicted proteins | sample 1769961 | NCBI WGS metagenome assembly OUNM01 (sample SAMEA3914820, study PRJEB12502) | metagenome | biome: forest; material: soil | place: USA | collected 2012-03-12 | depth 0.3 m
CTCCCACCCCTGGGCGGCGGGTTGGTGGGGTCTCGTCCCGCCGATGCGGACGCCCTCAGGATTATAGCCGGAATTGCCGTAGGGCGAGGTGCCGCCCGTGCCGATCCACTTGCTGCCGCCCTGATGGCGCCCCTGCTGTTCCTCGAGACGCTTCTTCAGCGTCTCCATGATCTCCTCCCACGATCCGAGCGACTGAATGTTCTCCATCTCCTCGGGGGTGAGATATTTCTCTGCGATCGCCTTCAGCCACTCCTCGGGGATCGCCGCGTTCTCCGGCCCGCCTTCGCCGAGCACGCCACGGAACACCTTGGCGAACACCTGGTCAAAGCGGTCGATCAGACCCTCGTCCTTCACGTAGACCACGCGCGCGAGGTAATAGAATTCCTCGACGTCGAGCCCGATCACCTGCCGGTCGAGCGCCTCAAGCAGCGTCAGATGCTCCTTGGGCGAGGCGGGGATGCCCGCGCGGCGGAGCTCGTCGAGGAAGGAGATGAACATCGAGGTCAGCCGCCCTGGCGGCGGGCGAGGAAGGCGAGCCGCTCGAACAGCATCACGTCGGCCTCGTTCTTGAGCAGCGCGCCGTGAAGCGGCGGGATCGCCTGGCGGACGTCCTTGGTCTGGAGCACCTCCAGTGGCATGTCCTCGTGCAGGATGAGCTTCAGCCAGTCGATCAGCTCGCTGGTCGACGGTTTCTTCTTGAGGCCGGGCACGTCCCGCACCTCGTAGAAGATATCGAGCGCGCGCGAGACGAGGCGCTTCTCGATCCCCGGAAAATGCACGTCGACGATCGCCTCCATCGTGTCGCGATCGGGGAAACGGATATAGTGGAAGAAGCAGCGGCGCAGGAAGGCGTCGGGCAGCTCCTTCTCGTTGTTGGAAGTTATGACGACGATCGGGCGGTCGATTGCGGTCACGGTCTCGCCCGTCTCGTAGACGTCGAAGCTCATCCGATCGAGCTCCTGCAGCAGATCATTGGGGAACTCGATGTCGGCCTTGTCGATCTCGTCGATCAGCAGCACGGGAAGCTTGGACGAGGTGAAGGCGTCCCACAGTTTTCCGCGGCGAATATAGTTGCGGATCTCGTGGACCCGCGGATCGCCAAGCTGGCCGTCGCGCAGCCGCGCGACCGCGTCATACTCGTAGAGCCCCTGGTGCGCCTTGGTGGTCGACTTGATGTGCCATTCGATGAGCGGTGCGCCAGCGGCGGCCGCAATCTCGTGGGCCAGCACGGTTTTGCCGGTGCCGGGTTCGCCCTTGACCAGCAACGGCCGGCGCAGCGCCACAGCCGCGTTAACCGCGACCTTCAGGTCGTCGGTGGCGATATAGCTGGCGGTGCCGGTGAAACGCATCTCTATTCCTTCGATTGGGCGAGCCTCCAATCTAGAGCGATTTTGGCCGATGCAAAACCGTTGATGGCGTCTTGAGCGGCAACGTCAGCCCGGCGGCGACGAAGATCGCCTCGTCCACCGCCTCCGCAACCGTCTGGTTGATGCGTCCGGCGGCGTCGCGGAAACGCCGGGCCAGCGCATTGTCGGGAACGATGCCGAGCCCAACCTCGTTGGCAACCAGGATCAGCGGGCCCTTTGCATCCCGGATGCACTCCGCGATCGGCGTCGCCTCGGCCTCGGCGTCGCGGTCTGCCAGCATCAGGTTCGACGCCCAGAGCGTCAGGCAATCGACCAGGACCACTCGACCGGGCCTGGCCTCGGCGGCAATGGCGTCCGCGAGCGCGAACGGCGCCTCCACTGTGCGCCAGCGCGCGCCTCGGTCCGCTCTATGACGTGCGATCCGCTCCTCCATCTCGGCGTCGAGCGCCTGGCCGGTGGCGATGTAGACGAGCGTGCCCGTTTCCGCTTCGGCCCGCTGCTGCGCGTAGCGGCTCTTGCCCGATCGCGCGCCACCCAGCACGAGAAGCGTGGAAAGCGTCATGCCCGTTCCTTGCAATGGGCTTGCGGCCCGACCCGCTTTGGCGATTAGAGCAGGCGCGGGGTTACGGGAAGGAGCCGGGTTGGACGGGTGGCTGATTCATGGGGGCCGGCTGGAGGCCGCACGCGCGGCCTGGCCAGAGGCGCAGGAGCCTTGGCTCGATCTCTCGACGGGCATCAACCCGACCCCTTGGCCGACGGTGCGGGCCGGTGCGATTGACTGGCAGCGACTGCCGGGCGAGGCGGCGCTGGCCGGGCTGGAAGCCGCGGCGGCGCGCGCTTTCGGCGTGGCGCCGGAGTGGGTCTGCGCGCTGCCGGGGAGCGAGTTCGGGTTGCGGCTGCTCGCGACGCTCGATCTGCCGGAGCCGGTACGCCATCATGCGCCGGGCTATCGTACCCATGCCGAGGCGTCCTTTACCAGCACTCCCATCGCCGTCCGGGCGTTTTCCATGGAGGCGCACCGGGGCGGCACGATCCTGCTCGCCAATCCTTCCAACCCGGAGGGTATTCTCCACGATACAGTGATGCTTTCGGCCCTGGCGAACAGGCTCGCGGCGCGAGGCGGGCGGCTGATCGTCGACGAGGCGTTCGCGGACGCGACGCCGGGGGCGAGCTTGTTGCCCAATATGGTACGCGGCGAGGCGCCCGGCGCAATCGTGTTTCGGTCCTTCGGCAAGATGTTCGGGCTGGCCGGTGTCAGGCTTGGCTTCGCGGTGGCCGCACCAGAGTGGCTCGCGGACTTGCGCCATCGGCTGGGAAGCTGGCCGGTCTCGGCGGCCGCGATCGCGATCGGCACCGCCGCCTATGCCGATGCGGAGTGGATCGGCGAGGCCCGCGACCGGCTGGCCGTCGAGCGGGAGTCGCTCGATATGGTGTTGCAGTCCCACGGTCTCGATCCGGAGGGCGCCTGCCCGCTGTTCCGGCTAGTGCGCACGCCTGGCGTCGCGGCGCTGTTCGAGCGGCTTGCGCGACAGGGCATCCTGACCCGCCCATTCGACTATGCGCCCGACTGGCTCCGTATCGGCGTGCCCGGCGATGGCCAGGCTCTGGAGCGGCTCGACAGGGCGCTCGCCCATGGCTGAACCGATCGCGCTCGCGGCGCTGATGATCGAGGCCGGAATCGGCTGGCCGGAGCCGCTCTATCGCAGAGTCGGCCATCCGGTGGGCCTGTTCGCCCGGATCATTGATCGGCTCGAACGGCGGTGGAACCGTCCGGCGCGATCCGAGGCGATGCGCCGCATCGCCGGTGTCGCGCTAGTGGCCCTATTGGTCGGGCTGATCGGCGGCGGCGGCTGGCTGCTCGAGCGCGCGGCGCGGGCGACGCTGGGCGGCTGGGCCTGGCCGCTGCTGACACTGCTGGCGATGCCGGGGCTCGCCCAGCGCAGCCTCCACGATCATGTCGTTCCCGTCGCGCAGGCTCTCGTGGCGAGCGATCTCGGCGCCGCGCGGGCGGCTGTCTCACGTATCGTCGGGCGAGATACTGCGACGCTGGATGCGTCAGGCGTGGCCCGCGCCGCGATCGAGAGCCTCGCCGAAAGCTTCTGCGATGGCGTAGCCGCGCCGCTGTTTTGGCTGCTGGTCGCCGGGCTGCCGGGGATCTGGGTCTACAAGGCACTCAACACGGCCGACAGCCTGATCGGCCATCGCGAGCCGCGCTGGCGCGCCTTCGGCTGGGCGGCGGCGAGGGCAGACGATGTCGCCAACTGGGTGCCGGCACGGATTGGAGGGCTGCTGCTCTGCCTTGCTGGCGGACGAGGCCTGCAGACGATGCTGCGCGATGCGCGCCGGCACGCCTCCCCCAATGCCGGGTGGACCGAAGCTGCGATGGCGGGCGCGCTCGGCCTGCGTCTGGCCGGGCCGGTGACTTATGACGGCGTGACCCACGTCAAGCCATGGCTCGGCAAAGGCCGCACTGACGCGGAGGCGGGCGATATCATTCGTGCACTCCGGCTCTATTGGCGCGCGTGCGTGTTGCTGTGGCTGATCGCGGGAGGCTGTGCATGGGCGCTGTGATGCTGCAGGGCACGGGTTCCGATGTTGGCAAGTCGGTCCTGGTCGCGGGGTTGTGCCGGGCGCTGGCCAACCGCGGCTTGTCGGTACGCCCGTTCAAGCCGCAGAACATGTCGAACAACGCGGCCGTCACCGTCGATGGGGGCGAGATCGGTCGGGCACAGGCAACGCAGGCGCTGGCATGCCGGATCGAGCCGACCACCGACATGAACCCGGTGCTCTTGAAGCCGCAGGCCGATCGCACCTCGCAATTGGTGGTGCATGGCCGGGTGCGCGGCACGCTGGGCGCCAGCACTTTTCGCGAAGCGCGGGGCACCCTGCTGGACGACGTGCTGGAGAGCTATGGCAGGCTCCGCGCCCAATGCGACGTCGTCGTGGTGGAGGGCGCCGGCTCGCCGGCTGAGATCAACCTGCGAGCCGGCGACATCGCGAACATGGGTTTCGCGCGGGCGGCGAACGTGCCGGTCGTGCTGGTCGGCGATATCGACCGGGGTGGGGTAATCGCGGCGATTGCCGGCACACGTGCGGTGATCGATCCGGTCGACGCGGCGATGATCCGTGGCTTCATCATCAACAAATTTCGTGGTGATCCGGCGCTGTTCGTGGACGGCTACCACGCCATTGAGCGGCTGGCAGACTGGCCGGGGTTTGGTGTGGTGCCGTGGCTGCCGGAGGCGATACGTCTGCCGAGCGAGGATGCGGTCGTGCTCGAACGTCGCACCGCGCGAAAGAAGGGGCGGCTGGTCGTCGCTTGCCCGATCAGCCCGCGCATTTCCAATTTCGACGATCTCGATCCACTTCGCTTAGAGCCTGCAGTGGAGCTGGTGATGGTGGCGCCCGGCCAGCCGATCCCGGTCGAGGCGGCGCTGATCGTACTGGCTGGGTCGAAGTCGACCATCGCGGACCTCGCAGCGCTTCGCACCGAGGGCTGGGACATCGACATCCGCGCGCACCATCGCCGAGGTGGTGCGGTGTTGGGGCTGTGCGGTGGCTATCAGATGCTTGGCCGACACATTGCCGATCCGCTGGGGATTGAGGGGCCGGCGGAGGTGGTCGAGGGACTTGGGTTGCTCGACGTCGAAACGGTGCTGACCAGAGCAAAGGCCCTGCGCCGGGTTCAGGGTGAGGCGCTCGGTGCCCGTTTCGCGGGCTATGAGATGCACATGGGCGAGACAATCGGACCCGACACCGGGCGCCCCCTCGCGTGCTTCGACGATGGCCGGACGGACGGTGCCATCAGCGCCGACGGACTGGTGGCGGGCAGCTATGTCCATGGCCTGCTGACCGATCCCGCCCAGCGCGCGGCGTGGCTGGCGCGGATGGGCGGCGAGGGAGGTGGAGCGGACTACCGCGCCTCGGTCGATACCGCGCTCGATGCGATCGCCGCCGCGTTGGAGGCGAATTGCGACATAGACGCGATTCTGAAGCTGTCAGAGGCGGCCGGCCAAGATTGAGGCCAGCAGCAACCCGGTCTCGACCAGCTCGATTCCGGCGCCATGGCCGTCGCCAGAAATTCCTCCCACCGCGCGTCGCAACCAGAGCGCCCAGGCCGGCACCAGCAGGACCTCCGCAAGCAGCCCCGGCGCCGTCACGGCGCCCATCAGCAGCAGAAGCCCCCAGCCGATCAGGTCGCGCGTCCGCACAGCCTCGGCGAAACGGGCCGCGAGGCCGGCGTGGAGCGGTGGCAGCCAGAGTGCCCAGGCCAGCGGACCGATGCGGGCTGCAAACGGGATCAGAGCCAGCGGAAGCCAGGCGCCCTGCACGAGGACCGTGTGGATCAGCACCAGCTTGGCAAGAAGCTGTATCACGATCGCCACCACGCCGAAGCTGCCTACATGGGGATCGGCCATCACCGCGAGCAGGCGGTTGCGATCGCCATGCGCTGCGCCGCAGCCATCGGCGATGTCGGCCAGGCCATCGAGGTGGAGCGCGCCCGTGATCAGGACCCAAAGAACGAGTGCCGCGATGGCGCCCGTCCAGGGATCGACCCGCGCGCCACACCAGGCCAAGCCGGCGACACCTCCGCCGACGAGGAGCCCAGCCGCCGGGAACCAGCGCATCGAGGCTGCGAAATCCGCCTCATTGGCCGTCACGGCCGGGGTCGGCACGCGGGTAAGGAACTGGATGGCGAAGAGGAGGCGCTTCATGGGCTGAGCGCCACGATCTGCGCGGAGGCGGGTTCCGACCAGAGCCGAAGAGACAGCAGCCCGGCATAGGGCAGATCGAACGCCCAGAGCTGGCGCTGGTCGAAGCCGCAGAGCGCGGCGAGCGCCGCGCGCATCGCGCCGCCATGGGTCACGATCAGGGTAGGACCCGATGGAAGCGCCGCGAGGGCTTCGTCGATGCGGGCGACCAGCGCCGACCAGCGTTCTCCACCCGGCGGCGGGTTCGCGTCCGGGTCATCCCAGAAGCGTGCGAGAGCGGCATCGTGGATGTCCGCAGCGGCGAGACCGTCCCAGGCTCCAAAGTCAATCTCCCGCCAGCGCGGGTCGATCGCGACTGGCAGGCCGAGGGTAACGCCGACTGCTTCGGCGCACGCCCGTGCGCGGGCAAGGTCGGAACTGACGATGGCTGCGACTTCCAGCCCGTTCGCCTGTTCGACGCAGGAGGCGATACCCGCGGCCGTCGCGGCGCAATCGGTACGCCCAAGGAGGCGTTCGGTCATTTCCGGCTCACCATGGCGCAGGAGGTGGAGCAGTCGGGGCGTCATTCGCCGCTGGATACGCCGGCTTCGGCAAAGGTGGCCATGCCGTCATGTGCGGCAAGCGCCGCGCGGATCACGGCGGTGGCGACGGCCGCCCCGCTGCCCTCGCCCAACCGCATGCCGAGCGCCAGAATCGGCTCGAGCCCCAGGCATGCGAGCAGACGGGCATGGCCGGGCTCGGCCGATTGGTGGCCTGCGAGGCAATGGTCCGTGATCGCCCTGTTCTGCGCGGCGAGCGGCGCGATCGCGGCGCAGCTGATGAAGCCATCGAGCACAACCGGAACGTGCCGATGTCGCGCCGCCAGCACCGCGCCGGCGATCCCAGCGATCTCGCGCCCGCCAAGCCGACGGAGGGTCTCGAAGGCGTTGCGCGGCGCCAGCTCGTGCGCTGCCAGGCCGGCTGCTACTACCTCGGCCTTGCGGGTGAGGCCGTGACTGTCGACGCCGGAGCCCGGTCCGACCCAGTCGGCGGCCCGGCCACCGAAACTGCGGGCGGCGAGGGCTGCTGCTGAGGTGCTGTTGCCGATACCCATTTCGCCGACCAGCAGCAGGTCGAGCTCGTCCTCTACCGCCGCCGCGCCGGCCGAGAGCGCATTGAGGCATTCGGCCTCGGTCATGGCGGGTGCGCGCGTGAAGTCTGCCGTCGGGTGGTCGAGATCTAGCGCAATGATCTGCAGGTCGAGCCCGGCTGCGCGGGTGAGCGCGTTGATCGCGGCACCGCCTGCGTGAAAGTTGGCAACCATTTGCGCGGTGACGGCGGCGGGGAAGGCGCTGACACCCAGCGCAGCCACACCATGGTTGCCCGCGAAGACCAGCGCACGCCCGCGATCGAGACGCGGACGCTCGCGCCCCTGCCAGCCGGCAAGGAGGCAGGCGATATCCTCGAGCCGGCCGAGCGATCCGGGCGGCTTGGTAAGCTGCGCCTGCCGATCCCGCGCCGCGGCGATCGACGCCTCATCGGCGGCTGGCAGGGCGGAGAGCGCTGCCTCGAATGACGCGACGGTTGGGAAGAAGCTCATGCGACGCTGAAGCCCTCCGGTGGGATGCGGACGATGAAATGGCCCTTAACGCCCTCCGGCCAGCTACGATAAGGCACGCTGCCTTCCGCACTGTCGGCATGGGCGAGCGCATAGTCGAGGATCGCGCACGCTGCCTCGGCATCCGGGCGGAAGCGGCCGAGCACATAGCCGATCTTGCCCGGCGCGCGCAGATGGACGGTGCAATGCTCGGTGCAAGCGAACAGGCAGGGCATCTCTTCTATCGCGATGCCGGCGAAGCGGGGATCGGCTGCCTGCACCTCGCGCAGCGCCGCGACGAGTTGCGCCCCGCCGCGCACGCCCTGAGCGTCGTCGCGCTCGTCTGCCGAGTGGCGGCAGGTGTTGCAGGCGACGATGCTCGGACCGGGCGCGGCGCGGCGCAGAAGCGTCACGCCGTTTGCACCGGCCGCTGGCACGGGGCCGGCACGCCGGCTTCGCGCAGTACGCGGTAGAAGAGGTGTAGCCCGACGAGGATCAGCCCGTCACGGACAAGCTGCCGTGCGAGGAGCGCCGGCGCCAGCGTCGTGGCCACGCCGCCAAGCAGCAGGGCACTGGCCAGAACGGCGAGTTTGAACGCCAAGAAGGCCGCACCATAGCCACCGGCCAGCCGCATCCAGATCGGCCCCCGAGACCACCGCCCGACTGCCCAGCGCCCACCGAACAACGCAGCCACCGACGCGAGGCCGAGCGTCGCACCCCAGCCGATCGTGCTTGGATCATGCGGATAATGGTGCAACCCGAATCCGACGACCTGCGATACCCCCCAGGCGATCAGCATCAGCGCCACACCATGGCCCCGCCGCAGATGCACTGCGGCCAGCGCCGCTAGCGCGGGGAAAGGCGTGGCGCAGGCCAACGCCGCCGTGGTGAGCGCGCTGGCGGCGGTGAACAACGCCACCCAGAGCGTCGATCCGTCCCATTGCGTGGCCATGCCGATGTCCTCTCGCCGCCCGGTCACAGCCGCGCCCTCAGGCCGCCATAGACGCTGCGGCCGAGAGAGTTGAATTGGAAGGCCGTTTCATAATGCTTGTTGAACAGGTTTTCCGCGCGCGCAAACAGGGTGAAGCGGCCATCGATTGGCACCTCGGCGCGGAGATCGACCAGTGTGTAGCCGGCGAGCCGCGTCTTGTTCGACGCATTGTCGAAGCTGTGTCCGGCCCAGCGCACGGCAACCCCTGTGGTAACGTCGAGCGGCCAGCGATAGCTAACCGTGCCGTTCGCCTCCTGGCGCGGGCGGCGCGGCAGCCAGTTGCCATAGGTGGAGCCCGTCGAGCGATCCTCTGCCATCGTCCAGCTGTAATTGCCGTCGAGGGTCAGGCGATCGGTGGGGCGGATCAAGCCGGCTAGCTCGACACCATGCGCCACGGTTCGTGCGAGGTTGAGGTAATAGCCGAAACGCGGCGTGGTCGTGCCGGGCGTCACGCAAAGCGGATCGGTGGACGGGAAGTCGCAGCTGTTGAAGACGACCTGCTCGCGAGTGTGGCGCTCGAAATAGGTTGCGCCGAGTGTGATCCGGTCTTCCCACAGATGCTGCTCGGCGCCCGCTTCCCAGCCCTTGGATCGATCCGGGTTTAGGCCCGGATTCCCGTATTGCGAATAGAGCTGGTAGAGCGACGGCGCCTTGAAGCCCTCGCCATAGCTCGCGCGCAGCACGGTGCCGGTCTTGAGCTTCCAGGCACCTCCTCCCGAGAAGAGAAAGCGGCCACCATAGCTGGTATATTGGTCATGGCGTACGCCGCCGGTGAGCGTCAGGCCCGTGAGCACCTCGCCGTTGAGCTGGACATATTCATCGGTGAGCGTCGCCTTGCCTTCGTCCGGGTTGGTCTGGAACTGCGGCGAGAGCGAGCGGAAGCTCGAGCGCTCGTGCTCGACGCCAAATACCGCGTTCCAGCCGTCGACGATCGCCAACGTGCCCTGATAGTCGATCCGCTTGGTGTTGCCGGTCGAATGGAAGGTCGTCTCGTCACCCGGCGCCAGCGACGGATCGAAGTTGTTGCGCTTGGTGTCGGTGTAGCTGAAGCCGATACGGTTGCGCAGCCGCCCGCCCAGAAGGTCGACCTTGAGTCCGGCATAGCCGAGCAGTTGGCGGTTGGTTTCGTATTCGGCGGTGTCGGCGGGCTGGAAGGTCACAGCATCGAAGCCGTCGATATCGGTGCGGCCACGCGCATAGTAGCCGCGCAGGTCGGCGGTGACGCCGTCGGTGATCGCGATCTCCACGCGACCCTCGGCGGAGCGGTTGTGATAACCGTCGCGCTCGTGCCCGCCGAAGCGCGGATCGAGGGCGGAGATGCCGTCGGTGGTGAAGGTCTCGCCCGCCAAGCGCCACGTCAGGCGCCCGTCCTTGCCGCCCACGCCGGCACGCGCGTCGACCGTGCTGCGCGATCCGCCCTCGACGTCAAAGCTGCCTTCCAGCTGCCTGGTGGGGAGGGCAGTCACGATGTTGACCACGCCGCCGATCGCTTGGCTACCCCACAGCGTCGACTGGGGCCCACGCAGGATCTCGATTCGGGCTGCGTCGCCGGTCAACAGGTTGCCAATGTTGAAGCTTCCGTCGGGCGAGGCGGGATCGGTGAGCTTGACGCCGTCGAGCACCAGGACGGTCTGGTCGCCCTCGGCGCCGCGGAGGCGGAGCGTCGTGTCGGTGCCATATCCGCCGTTGCGCGCAATGCTGACGCCGGGCGTGCGCAGCAGCAATTCGGTGACGCCAATGTCCTGCGCGCTATCGATCGCCCTCTTGTCGAGCACGGTGATGGAGGATGCGACGCGGTCGATCGGCGTCGGCGTGCGGTTGGCGGTGACGACGATCCCGGATCCCTCGGGATTGGCGACCGTGTCGGGCGTCGACGCGACCTGCGCGAACGCACCGGAGGAGAGGAAGGCAAGCGGAAGAATGATAGATCTGGGCATGGTGAAACCCCCTTGGACAGCGAACTGGCCTGTCCTGTTGCGGACGGTCAGCCGTGCCTGGGACGCACGACGCCGCCCGCCGCGGGACGCGGCCTGGCGATGTCGTCACGCGGGTTTTCACCCCGTCCGTTCGGCGCACCCTGGCCGGACGAAAGACGACCGCGACGGGCAGGTCTCCTGGCTCGCGGGTC
>OUNM011020303.1_pt1 | contig 10774 bp, 12 predicted proteins | sample 1769961 | NCBI WGS metagenome assembly OUNM01 (sample SAMEA3914820, study PRJEB12502) | metagenome | biome: forest; material: soil | place: USA | collected 2012-03-12 | depth 0.3 m
CCTGGTCGTCGAATCGCTGCAGACCAACGGCGTGGACGTGCACGCGCAGATCGAGGCGATGCTCGCGGCGCTGCGGCCCGACGGCATGATCCTCACGCCGCCGCTGTGCGACAACCCCGCCATCCTCGACGTGCTGCGCGCCACCGGCACGCCCACGGTGCTGATCTCGCCTGCCAGCGAGGGCCACGGCCTCGCGCACGTGTGCATGGACGACGCGCTGGCCGCCGAGGAGATCACCAACCTGCTGATCAGCCTCGGCCACACGGCCATCGCGTTCATCGAAGGCAACCAGACGGCCAGCGAGCGCCGGCGCGAGGGCTACCAGCGCGCGCTCAAGGCACACCGCATCGCCTTCGACAAGACGCTGGTGATACCCGGCAACTTCGAGTTCGACGCCGGCGTGACGGCCGCCCAGGCGCTGTTCGCGCGCAAGAAGCCGCCCACCGCCATCTTCGCGGCCAACGACGACATGGCCCTGGGCGCGCTCACCGCGGCCCAGCGCCTGGGCATCGCGGTGCCGCACGACGTGGCCATCGTCGGCTTCGACGATTCGCGCGCCGCCACGCTGGTGTGGCCCGAACTCACCACGGTGCGCCAGCCGCTGGCCGAGATGGCGGTGGCGGCGGTCGACATGCTGCTGTCCGGCGAGGCCAAGGTCGACGACCAGCGCCCCGCGCCCGTGCGCGTGCTGCCGCACGAGGTGGTGGTGCGCGGCTCGACGGCCGCACCCGTGAAGGGCCGCGCTTGAACCTGCGCCTGGCCACGCCCGACGACATCCCGGCGATGTCGCGCATCCGGCTGGCCGTGCGCGAGAACGTGCTGTCCAACCCCGCGCGCATCACGGCGCAGATGTACGCCGACTACCTCGAGGCGCTGGGCCGCGGCTGGGTCGCGCTCGTCGACGACGAGATCATCGGCTTTGCCTGCGCCGACCGCACCGACGGCTCGATCTGGGCGCTGTTCGTCGACCCCGCGCACGAGGGCCGGGGCGCCGGCAAGCGGCTGCTGCGGCTGGCGGTGGACTGGCTGTTCGAGATCGGCTTCGACGAGGTGCGGCTCGGCACCGCGGCCGACACCCGCGCCGACCGGTTCTACGCGGCGCAGGGCTGGACGCGCGAAGGCATGAAGGACGACATCGAGGTCGGGTTCCGGCTGCGGCGCGGCGACTGGCGGCCGGCATCGGCGCAACCGGGTGCTGCAACCGTCACGAATCTTTAGTACCCTCCTGGGTATCAGAAGAAGACGACACCGGCAGCATGCGAGGGGCCGGCGTCGCCATGCCAGGCCGATCCAGCGGGCCGAGGCCGACGCCGGGATCGCCACGTTGCAAACCCATCCAGGAGACCATCATGAAGGTTCGAGCGCTCGGCGCCAGCATGCTTCGCGGCAACGCGACCAATTTCTACATTCGTTGTGACGCCGACCTGGACGACCAGGACACCGATGCCTACCGCGCGGACGAATACCCGCACATCCACGTCAACACCGACGGCCCCTACGCCCACAACAACATCCTCTACATCGGCATCACGTACGGCGCCGGCGGCGGCAACAATGTCGCCATCTACATGAACGGGCAGCACCAGATGGACATCGAGTCCACCATCGCCGAGATCAAGGCCCGTTGCCCGAGGATCTCCGCCGACCGCGTGCACCCGCTGGCGCAATACCTGCACGGCTACTCGGTCCAGGTCTGCCACCAGTGAGCCCGGGGCCGGCGGCGGCGTGCCGGCCTGCTGGTTTCCGCGGGATGTCAGCCGTGCCCCCGACGCTCGACAATGGGGCTGCCTGCGTGGGCAGGCACCGACAACCAGGAGGAAGGCATGGCAGGTCGTTTTTCACGCAGTTGGAGCCTGGCGAGCGCCAGCTGGCAGGTGCTCAGGCAGGACACGCAGTTGATGGTGTTCCCCGTGATCTCGGTGATCGCATCGATCGTCGTCGGGCTCGCCTTCCTCATGGGCGCGCTCGGCGTGGCCTCCATCGACGGCCTGTCGCACCTGCGCGGCGAGCGCCTGTCCGCCGGCGTCTACGTGGTCGGGTTCGCGTTCTACGTCTGCCTGTACTTCGTCACCTTCTTCTGCAATTCGGCGCTCGTGGGGGCGGCGATGATGCGCTTCGACGGCGGCCATCCCACCGTGGGCGACGGCCTGCGGATCGCGTCGGCGCGCGCCGGCCGCATCCTCGGCTACGCGCTGATCGCCGCCACCGTGGGCATGGTGCTGCGCGCGATCCAGGAGCGCGTGGGCTTCCTGGGCCGCATCGTCGTCGGCCTGCTGGGCGTGGGCTGGACGGTGGCCACCTTCATGGTGGTGCCGGTGCTGGTGAGCACCGAGATGGGCCCCGTCGATGCCGTCAAGGAAAGCGCGGGCCTGCTCAAGAAGACCTGGGGCGAGAACGTGATCGGCAAGGGCGGCCTCGGGCTGGCCTTCGTGCTGGTCTACCTGGCCATCTTCGCGATGGGCGGCGCGGGCCTGGTGTTCGCGCTGTCGGTGGGCAACGCGGCGTTGCTGGTGGCGGTGATCGGCGCCGGCGTGGTCGCGCTGATCCTGGCATCGCTCGCGCACGCGACGCTCACCGGCATCTACTCGGCCGCGCTGTACCGCTACGCCACCACCGGCTCGGCGGGCGCGGGCTTCGATCCGGCCGTGCTGCAGGTGGCGTTCGCACCCAAGAAATGAGGCGGCGCGGGCGCGCGAATGCCGCGCGCGGTGCGGGATTCGTGCGCGTTGTGCGGACTTGGATGGCGAGCCGGTAGCTTGCGAAAGGAGACCCTGGTCGCCTGACGTCGCCTCACTTAGATCTTGGCGACGACCTCGAAGTCCTGCCCGATAGACGACACAGTCTTCTCGAACAAGCCGTTGACCACTTCGTGGAAGCGATCCTCATGGGCGGGATCGTGCCGAGGATCGTCTTCGTCCCAGAACGGGTACTGAAGAATCGTCTTCATCATCTCTACACGAGCCACGTTGACGACCACCTGAGCCTCATCTTCCGACTCGAGAATCAGCTCAGCGGGGTTCCCGCGCGGGAGGATTTCCTTAGCCCGCACGAACCGCCGACGCCACGACGCGCGCGCCCGTCATGCCCGCTTGCGTCGGCCCGTCGGGACCCGTCACTCGGCCATCTCGACCGCCTCTTCCCGCTGCCGGGATTCGCACCACGGCACGGCCACGTCGCCGCGGCTCCTGGAGGTCCGTCCGCCGGCCTGCACGAGCGCATAGGCCGGCGCCGTCGACCGCCGGGTCACCTGGCGCTCCCAGTCGAGGCGCTGGAGTTCGAACTCCTGCAAGGCGACCGAACGTCCGGACTCCGTGGGACGCCGCACCAGGTCGGCCTCGCTCATGCCGACCGATCGCATCAGGAAGCACGACCCGCGGTTCTCCGGCGCGGCCGCGCCGATCAGGCGATCCACGTCGCAGCAGTCGAACACCGCGTCCACGCACAGCAGGCCCAGCTCGAGGCTGAAGCGGCCGGCCCAGAAGCGGTCGTGCGTCCAGATGCCCATCTCCATCGCGCCGGGGTCGGCCGCGTAGGGTTGGAAGCGGAACAGGGAGGCCCATTCGCCCGTGGTGCGCAGCACGCCGGACAACGCGGCGAGCCGGCCACGGCGCGCCGCCTCGACGATGGCATCCATGCGCGCGACCGCGTCGTGCTCGCGCGTGGGCTGGTCCCACAGCAGGTGCTTGTTGAACAGCGGGTTGCGGGTCGCCTCGAACAGCGGCCAGGCGTCGGCCAGGGTGGCGCGACGCAGCGCCAGACGCCGGCTGTAGGCACGCTCGAGCCGATCGGTCAGCTCCAGGTAGTCATGGGCCATGGGTCGATGGGCTCTCTCAAATAGGGTGTCAAGTGGCGGGCGCGCAAGCCTAAGCCGTCATACGGGGCAGGGTATCGTGAAAAAGAGCCGGTTTCGGGCCCGTTCTCCAACGATCAAGATTGCCCGACACGCCGGCGGCGATGCCCGTCAGTACAGTTCCGCCGCGCGTGGCCGAAAAGACAGGCTCGTGTCGGCTCGCCGGCCAAGCCCCTTCCCGCGAAGCGCAAGGGGCGGCATCGACGCGCCGCCACAAGACCCCCGGAACGAGACTGCTCCATGCTTCGCGAACTTCCCCTTTCCTTGCTCGACCCGACGGATGTCGCCGGCATGTCGTCGGTGCTCGAGCAGGCGGGCGCAGTCCATCTGTCCGGCCTGCTGTGGGAGGCGCGCGAGGCCGTGGTCCACGTCGACCACGACTGGGTCGTGCAATATTGCAACGACGTCTATCTCGAGAACATCCGCCTGCCTCGCGAGCAGGTCATCGGCCGCAAGCCGTTCGAGTACCAGCCCTCGTTCAGCCAGTCGATCTTCTACGAGTCGATCGAGATCGCCCGCAAGGAACGGCGGCCCATGGCGTCGATCGGCTACTCGGCGGTGCTGAACCGGTGGCTGATGGTGCGCGTGTTTCCCACCGCCGCCGGCACGCTGATGCTGGCCAACGACGCCTCCGAGACGGTGGTCCGGCAATACCAGCTCGCGCAGCAGGCGCTCAAGGATCCGCTCACCGGGCTGGGCAACAAGCTGGCGCTGGTGACCGAGATCTCGGCCCGCCTGGCCGCCGGCACGGATTTCACGGTGGCCGTCCTGGGCCTCGACCGTTTCAAGGCCGTCAACGACGCCCAGGGCTATGCGCGCGGCGACATGGCGCTCATGGAGATGGCATCGCGCCTGCAGATCGCCACGCTGCCCGACGAGCGGCTCTACCGTCTCAACGGCGACGAGTTCGCCCTGCTGACCGCCGCTGAATCCGGCGTTGCCCGGGAGCGCGTCCGCCGCCTGATCGTCGAGACGCAGCGCTCGGTGGTGCTGCACGGCCAGTCGTTCACGCTGGGCGCCGGCGCCGGCGTGGCGCTCGCGCCCGAACACGGCGACGACGCGGAACTGCTGCTCAAGCGCGCGGGGCTCGCCCTGCGCCAGTCCAAGCGCATCAGGACGAACGACGCCGTCGTCTACGAAGCGTCGCTCGAGATCGTGTCGCGCCAGCGCAGCGACCTCGAAGCCGAGCTGCGCCGCGCCGTCGAGGCCGGCCAGTTCATGCTCATGCTCCAGCCCAAGGGCGCGCTGGCCGGGCGCCATGTCGTGGGCGCCGAGGCGTTGATCCGCTGGCCGCATCCCGAACGCGGCGTGCTGTCGCCCGACAAGTTCCTGCCGCTGGCCCAGGACTGCGGCCTGATGCCCGCGATCGACCGCTGGGTGCTGCGGCATGCGTTGTCCCAGGTCAAGGAGCTCAAGCGCCTGGGGCTGGCCATCCCGGTGTCCATCAACCTGTCCGTGGAATCGCTGTCGGACACGGGGCTCGTGGACTGCGTCATGAGCGCCCTGCGCGACACCGGAGTCCGGCCGGAACTGCTCGAGATCGAGATCCCGGAAGGCGCGCTCATGCGGGACGTCGATACCAGCGCCGCGGTCCTCGCCGGCCTGGACGAACTGGGCGTCGGCATCAGCATCGACGACTTCGGGACCGGCTATTCGTCCTTCGCCTATCTCGCGCGCTTTCCGGTGCACACCCTGAAGGTGGATCGTTCGTTCGTCTCCGACATGACGTCCAACGCCGCCAGCCGGACCATCGTCAAGAGCCTGATCCGTCTGGCCCATTCGCTGTCCATGCGCGTGGTCGCCGAAGGCGCCGAGACCGACGAGCAGATGGCGATGCTCGAGCGCATGCGCTGCGACGAGGCGCAAGGCTATGCCTATGCGCGGCCGATGCCGTTCGACAAGTTCTGCACGTTCGCGCTGGCGCATGCCGCGCCCGCGGGGCCCAGCGCCTTCACGATCTAGGACGCGCGGCGCCGCGTCACTCGACAAGCTCGGGCAGGCGGCCCGAGAGCGGCGGCAGCGCGGTCGTGCCGCCCACCAGCCGCTGGTCGTGCCGATACGCGTGTTCGCTCCGGTCGACCTCGACGACCCAGTCCCGCGCGCAGTGCGACTTGAGCGCACGCACGATCTGGTCGAAGCGCCACGCCTGGACCGCGTTCGAGTCCAGGTGGACGGTGCCGCTGCGGCGCGTCGCGATCAGGTCGAGCAGCGCGGTGCAGGTGTCGTCCATGAAGCTGCAGGCCGGCGTCCAGCAGGCACTGGCCCTGACGCGCCCGTCGCGCCGCTGCCAGCGGTCGAGCTCGGCCAGCATGTTGTTGCCCGTGGCCGTCTCGTCGATCTGCCAGCCCAGGCGGGCGATCGACGCCCGGGGACAGGCGGCCAGGATGGCGTCCTCGCAGGCGATCTTGCCGCGGCCATAGTCGTCGCGGGCCGTGCGCGCCGCCGCGACATCGTGCGGTCCGTCGGGATCGTGGTCGAAGACCATCGCCGTGCTGGTGAACAGCAGGTGAGCGGCGTTGTCCCGGGCATGGCGCGCCAGGAGCGCGGCCCAGGGCGTCGAACCGATGGCCAGGTGGGCGATGGCGTCCGGCCGCAGGCGGTCGAGTTCGCGCCGCGCCGGGTCGCTGTCGTCGGCCGGGACGGCGCGCCGGTCCCAGCCCGAGACGCGCCAGCCCAGGGCCGCCGCCTTGTGCGCCAGCCGTGGGCCGAGCGTGCCGGAAAGACCGGTGACCAGGACATGCATGGCCGGAGCATACGACGAGACCGCCGCGCTGCACGAACCGGCGCCGCCGACGGCTGGCGGCTAGCGGCTAGCGGCTAGCGGCTAGCGGATCTTCAGGACGTCTTCCATCGCCGTGCCGCGCGCGAGCGCGTCGGCGTAGGCGCGCTGCAGGCGCGCATCGTCGGCGCTCTTCGGTGTGCGCTCGGCGTCGGCCGGCACGTCGCCGTGCGTGTGCTCGCACCAGCCCTCGACCCGGCACGCGAAGAGCGCATCGAGCCGGCCGGCGCGGCTCTCGAGCGCGGGCGACACGGCCGCGGCCAGGAAGGCCAGGCCGTGGCGCCTGTCGGACGCCTGGTCGATCAGTCCCGACATCACGTTGGCGGCCATGATGGCCACCACCGGATCGTCGTCGTGCACGGCGGCCGTGAGCGTCGCGAGCTCGTCGTGCGTGGCCGGCCGGAAGCTCATGCCGTCGTCGGTCGCGCCGATCCGGCGCAGGCGGCCGAACTCGCTGGTGGACGCGATGCCGGCGGCGCGCAGCTCGTCGCCCAGCGCCTCGTAGTCGGACCGCTTCATCGCGATGACGCCGGCGCAGCGGCGCTGCGCGTCGGCGCCGGCGGCCTGCCAGTCCTGCCGGCCCGCGGCCGACAGGCCCGGCGGCAGGTTGGCGCGCATGGCGAACGTGCACGTGGACAGCAGGTTCGCCGCCCAGCCCTTCTCGTCGTCGGTGCCGCTCGCCTGCGCGCTGCGGACGGCGGCGAGGACGTCCTCGGCGTCGTTCTGGCGCGCATAGGCCGCCGCGAAGCGTTGGGCGTGGCCGGGCGTCGCGGCCGGCGCCAAGGGCGCGAGCAGCGCGGCGGTGAGGACGAGGGATTTCATGGTGGCGACTATATTCGGGCGATGCTCCGCGTCACGCCCTGCGTCGCCGCGAACTGGGGGCTGTCATCGTCGAAGAGGGAGTGCCGTCCAATGCCGTCGTTGCAGGTCGTCGAGGAGTTCGTCGCGCTCGTGGAAGCCAGCCGCGGCATCGACGCGCTCGAACGCTTCTACGCCGATGACGCGCGGGTGCGCGAGAACCAGGGCGAGCCGCGCGTCGGCAAGCCGGCGCTGCTCGCCGGCGAAACAGCGGCGCAGGCCGCCGTCACCGACATGACCGCGCGTTGCATCCGGCCGCTGCTGGTGGCCGGCGACGTGGTGGTGCTGCGCTGGGTGTTCGCGTACCGCGACTCGAAGGGCCGCGCGGTGCGCTTCGAGGAACTCGCGTACCAGCGCTGGCGGGGCGACACGATCGCGGACGAGCAGTTCTTCTACGATCCCGCGCAGTTCCGCGCGGCCTGACGGTGCCCGCGCGAGGGCCCGCTCCGGGCCGCGCGCACCGCAGGATGCCCGCCCGCCACGCTCATGCGATGAGCCCCTTCACGACGCTCGTTGGGGGTGCCCGGAAAGCCGCTCGATGGCGACACTGACTTGACTTCTCCAGCACGGAGAAGCGGTCAACAAAAGCATCAAGCCAAGGAGAAAACATGCGTGCCTTCCAACAAGCCTTCAGCACCCTCGCCCTGGTCGCGGCCGCCTGCGTCGCGGCCCACCCCACGCCCGCCGCCGCCGCGCGCGCGGTGACCGGCGCGGCCCTCGCGACCACCACCACGCCGTACTTCTATTCGACCTACCAGCGCTACGGCGCCAACATCCTGTGGATCACCTGCGGGCACGACACCGCGAGCAGCGGCTGCTACGGCAGCGGCGACCTCGGGCCGTTCGGGCGCCCGTGCGCGCTCGCGGGCGAGGGGCAGAACGTGGTGGTGGCGGACGCCAACCCCGCGAACCCGCAGCAGACGCTGCTGTACTTCTACGCGCGAGTCGAGAGCAACCGGCCCACGGCCACGCTCGTCAAGACGGTGCCGGTGGCCATCCCGGCGTCCGCCACCGCCACGTGCCAGCTGGCGGTGCACAACAACATCGCGTATTTCGGCACCAGCGCCAGTCCCATGTTCTACAAGGTCGACATGACGACGTGGGCCGCCACCAGCGGCTCGACCTGCGGCGGCAACACCTCCGCGATCACCGTCAGCGACAAGGCCGTGGTGGTGAGCCAGACGAACTGCTTCTCGCTGTTCGACGCGTCCGGCACGATGCAGGAGGACGGCGGCCAGGCCTCGAACACGTTCGAGGCGGGCATCGGCGGCTTCTCGTTCTGAGCCTGAGGGCCGCCGCGGCTGCGGCGGCCTTCACGGGTGCGCGGTCAGTCCGCCGCCTGGCGACCCTGCAGCAGCAGGCCCAGCGGGGCCAGCGGCCCGACCGGGAGGAACTCGTATTCGATGAAGCCCTCGCGCGTGAGCGGCAGCGCGCCCACGGTGGCGGCGGCCGCCTCGACGGAGGCGGTCTCCATCAGGAACACGACACCGGGCCGGTCGCTGCGGAACCAGAACTGCTCGATGCGCGCGTCCAGGTACAGCTGCAGCGTGGCCGGTACCTCGTGGGGCATGATCCGCGCGCGCTGCTCGTCGCTCATGGGCTTGACGATGTTGCCGAGGGCGAAGACTTTCATGGGAACTCCTTGTCGAATCGGATGGCGTTGCGATGCACAACGGGTTCGAACTCTAGGAGCCGGGCCGCGGCCGGGGTAGTGTCGCGAACGACATCTTCGGCATCATTCACGCCAATCGAAAGTCCCTTCGAAACGCTGTCTTCCGGTGGCGCCGACAGAATCGCGCGATGCGAATCTCCGTTCTCGCCTTCGACGGCCTGTTCGACACCGGCCTGGCCGTCACGCTCGATCCGCTGCGCACGGCCAACAGCCTGGCCGCCGGCCTGGGCATCGGCGGCCCGCGCTTCGAGGTCGACGTGGTGGGCGTGCGCCGCCGCGTGCGCACCGCCAACGGCATGAGCGTGCCGGTGCAGCCGATCACGCCCGGCCTGGAGCCCGACTGGGTCATCGTGCCGGCGCTGGGCACCACCACCCCCGACACGCTCGTGCCCGCGCTCGCGCGCGCGGACGTGCGCGACGGCATCGAGCAGGTCCGCCGCTGGCACGCCGACGGCGTGAAGATCGCCGCGGCCTGCATCGGCACCTTCGTGCTGGCCGAGGCGGGCCTGCTCGATGGCCAGGAGGCCACCACCACGTGGTCGCTGGCGCCGCTGTTCCGCCAGCGCTATCCGCAAGTGCGGCTCGACGAGTCGCGCATGCTGGTGCCGTCCGCAGCGGGCATCACGGCGGGCGCGGCGCTGGGGCACATGGACCTCGCGCTGTGGCTGATCCGCCAGTCCAGCCCCGAGCTGTCGCAGCTCGTCTCGCGCTACCTGCTGGCCGATCTGCGGTCGTCGCAGGCCGCCTACATCGTGCCCAACCACCTGGCGCAGGCCGATCCGCTCGTCGCGCGCTTCGAGCGCTGGTCGCGCCAGCACCTGCACGAGGGCTTCTCGCTGGCCGACGCCGCGCACGCGCTGGCCACCAGCCCGCGCACGCTGCAGCGGCGTTGCGAGGCCGTGCTGGGCAAGTCGCCGCTCGCCTACTTCCAGGACCTGCGCGTGGAGCGCGCCCGCGCGCTGCTGCAGGCCGGCGACCGCGACGTCGAGGCCATCGCCAGCGAGGTGGGCTACGCGGACGGCGCCACGCTGCGCACGCTGCTGCGGCGACGGCTCGGGCGTGGCGTGCGCGAGCTGCGCGACGCGCTGCGCTGACGCGCGACGGCCCGTCGCCCGCCAGCTCGCCCGGCGGCGTCTCGCGCGGCGTTCAGCCCTTGGGCGTGCGCTTGGGCGCGCGCGCCGGCGCCGCCGTCGAATCGCGCACGATCAGCTCGTGCGGCAGCACGCGCTGCAGCGCCGACGACGTGCGCGTGCCCGGCGTGCCCTCGACCACCGGCGTGCCGATCAGCAGGTCGACCGCCGCGCGCGCCATCGCCACCGTGGGCTGGCGCATCGTGGTCAGCGGCGGCCAGACGAGGCTGCTCGCGGGCGAATCGTCGAAGCCCACGATGGCCAGGTCGCCGGGGATCGCGAGGCCCTGGCGCTGGGCCGCGGCCAGCACGCCCAGTGCCATGTCGTCGTTGCTCGCGAACACGGCGGTCGGGTGGTGGCGCAGCTTGAGCAGCTGGTGCGTGGCGGCCACGCCGGAGTCGAAGCGGAAGTCGCCGTCGATCACCAGCTCGGGCGCGATGTCCACGCGCGCGGCCTTCATCGCCTTGACGAAGCCCTGCTCGCGC